>Ga0180221_1000441_pt1 | contig 38107 bp, 39 predicted proteins | sample eDN5th37CKraftMG_FD_151339 | JGI IMG/M metagenome (GOLD analysis project Ga0180221, IMG submission 151339) | Enriched Miracle-Growth compost microbial communities from Emeryville, California, USA - eDNA 5th pass 37_C Kraft MG (version 2) (version 2) ...
CCGCCGTCAGTGTCGCGGCAGCAGTCGAGGCGGCGGAACGGATCGACGATCATCGGCGAGCCCTGATGATCCGCCAGCGTGATCGGCTTGCCATAGCCGGTCGTCCCCGGCCGCACGGCGGCATAGGCGCGCTGCGTCACCGCCACGGCGCCGAGCTGTTCGGATGTGGTGCCGAACAGGTGCATGTGCCGGCGCGCGTGCAGGGCGTGCGCGCTCGCCGCGCCCATCATGCCGTAGAGCGAGGGATAGCCGTAGCTGTGCGCGCCGATCGACTTGAGGTCGGGCACGCCGGGTATATAGCCGGATGTGGGCGCGATGCCGTAGACGCAAGCGACCATCTCCGCCTGTCCCGCCTCGATCATGCCGATCGCCGCCAATATGCCCGCCGTGGGCGTCGCGCCGCCGCAGGAGAGAGCCCAGCTGAAATTGGGCGACAGCCCCAGATAGCGCAGATCTTCGCGCTCGCCCCAGCAGTGAATATAGCCGTCGATGGCGTCGCGCTCGAGCCCTGCCTCGCGCAACGCCCGCTCGACCGCATCGCCGCGCAGGTCGCGGTCGCTGCGGCCCAGCCCGATCCCCTGCTCGGTCAGGCCGAGCGCGGCGATGGCGAAGCGGCCCCTCATTGCAGCACTTTGCGCGCCTTCATGTCGGCGATGGCCGCCGCATCGAAGCCGGCGGCGGTCAGCACGCCGTCGGTATGCTCGCCATAGCCGGGCGCGTGGCGCGGATTGATGGGTGCAGCCTGACCGTCATAGGCGACGGGGCCGGACACCAGCTGCACCCTGCTCCCGTCCTCCACGGCCAAGTCGTAGACCATGCCGTTGGCGGCCGCCTGGGGATCGGCGGCGACCTCGCGGACGGACCGGATCAACTCCCACGGCGCATTCCACGCTTCGAACAAAGGTTGCCAGTACGCCCAGTCCCGCGTGCCGATCCGCTGGCGGATGATGGCGCATAATGCCGGCCCATTCTCCATGCGCGCCTGCCCGGTGGCGAAGCGGGGATCATCGACGCACGCCATGATCTCCAGCATCTCGCACAGCCCTGGCCAGAAGGCGTCGGGCGCCAGCAGCATGAGCTGAATCCAGCGATTGTCGCGCGTCTTGTAAGCGCTCATCAGCGGGAACCGATCTTCCTGCCGGATATAGCTGTGCTCGTCGAAGGCGGGCGCCTGCGAATAGGTGATGTCGCCCGACAATATCCACATGGCGTTGGCCAGCAGCGAGGTTTCGACCACGGTCGCCTCGCCCGTCCGCTCGCGCCGGAACAGCGCGCCGGCGATGCCCATCGCCATCGACACCGATCCGGCATGGTCGCCCAGCGCCGGTCGCGAGCGGACGGGGCTTGCGGCGTCCGGGCGGGTCAGCACATGGGCGAAACCGCCGCGTGCCCAGAAGGCGGAGGCGTCAAAACCCGCCTTGCCCGCTTCCTCGCCCTTGAACCCCAGGCCGTTGCCGCGCGCATAGATGATCCTGGGATTGCGCGCGCGCAGGTCGTCCACGTCCAGCCGCAATTTCGTGAGCGCCTGCGGGCGCAGGCTGGTCAGGAACACGTCCGCCGCCTCGACCAGCCTCAGCAGGACCTCGCGCCCTTCCTCGGACTTGAGGTCGATGGCGACGCTCTTCTTGCCATGGTTGTTCAGTTCCATGGCGAGGTTGATGTCGCCCAGTTCCCGGCCGTCATGGACTTTCAGCGAGCGATAGGGATCGCCGCCGTCCGTCGTCTCGATCTTGATGACCTCCGCGCCTTGATCGACGAGGAGCGCCGCCGCGCCCGGCACGAACACATATTGGGCCAATTCGATGATACGAACTCCTTCGAATATCCTGCCCGTCAATGCATATCTCCAAATATGCCCGTGCCCCGCGGCATCAGTTGACCGACGGCGAGCAGCCGCCGTCGACGCGGAAATTCGCGCCGTTGATGAAATCGGCGAGCGGACTCGCCAGGAACGCCACCATCGCGCCTATGTCATGCGGCTGGCCGATCCGTCCGACCGTCTGCTGCACCAGATTCTCGGCCACATAGGCTTCGGTGCGCGCGCGGTCGGCGCCGAATCCCTGCGCCTGCGCGATGCCATCCAGCCAGCCGTCCAGGGCAGGCGTGGCGATCATGCCGGGACTTACGGTATTGGCCGTCACGCCGGTCAGCGTGAGCGCCTTGGACAGGCTCACGGTCAGGTTGACGATCGCCGCCTTGCTCGCGGAATATTGGGGCACGGTCTCGCTTGGCGCGGACGCGGCGGCGCTGGCGATCTGGATGATGCGGCCCCAGCCCCGCTCCTTCATCGCCGGACTCAGCAGGTGGATCAGCCGCAGGGCGGCGACGGCGTTGTTGTTATAGGTGGCAAGCCAGTCATCGGGCGTCTTATTGTCGAACCCGGCCGCGCTCTGCTGCGCCTGCCCGCCGGCATTATTGACGAGGATGTCGATGCCGCCCAGCGCCTCGGTCGCGGCCTTCGCCACCGCCGCCGCCCCTTCGTCGCTGGCAAGATCGCCCAGCGCCACCCCGACGCGCACACCGCTGCCGCGAAGGTCCGCGGCCACTTTCCCGGCCCGCGCCGCGTCACGCCCATGCACGACGACCGCTACGCCTTCCGCCGCCAGCGCCCGCGCGATACCAACGCCGATACCGGAGGTTGAGCCGGTTACAAGGGCACGTTTCCCCGACAATCGTAGGTCCATGATTTTCCTCTCCGCTTGGTGCCCGTTCTGTCGTTTTATTCGCTATATCGACTAATATGTCTAAAATACGAACCAGTGCAAGCGTAAGCGCGCCCGCGTCCCATCGGGGAAGCGGATGTTCGGCGTTTATTCGGCGGCCATCACTTCGCCCATGTCCATACCGGCTTCCGCCCGTCGCCGCTGCTTCATCATGCGGCGGCTCATCAGCCCTGCGGTATCGGGCTTGAGCACCACGGGGCGCAGCTTGATGAGGTCCGTTTCGCTGCCCATGAACGCCTGCTGCGCTTCCAGCATTGGCCCGTCCTGCGTTTCGAATATCTCCTTGACGGCTACGACCTGCCGGGCGCTCAATTCCGCATTGTCGATCTGGAAGTTGCGCGCGGTCGCCCAGAAATAATGGGTGGTATATTCCGTCTCGGGCGTCAGCAGGTGCGCCGAAGGAATCTGCACGCCCTGCTCGATGCTCCCTCCCTGTTTCCAGAAGGCGGTATAAACGGCCAGCACGCCCGGCGCGTCCCAGCGCGTATGCCCCTGTCCTTCGACCCATTCGGCATCCAGCCCCCACAAAGCACGTCGTTCGGGACTCAGATAATAGCGGGGCCGCCACAGCATCGACCACAGCGTATCGCCCTCCTGCTTCACCTCGTTGCGGAAGCTGGCGAAGTCCGAGCCGTCATGAACGCCGGGATGGAGATAATGGACATGGCTGAGATCGAGCAGATTGTCGGCAACGATCTCGGCATTGGCCTTCATATGGCTGTAGCCGGTCGGCGCGGCGAAGCGGTCGTCCTCCGCCATGAAGCTGAAATCGGGAATGGTGCCGGGATCGGCCAGCGCGGGATCGCCCATCCAGATCCAGATCGCGGCATGGCGCTCGACCGCCGGATAGGCGCGCACGCAAATGTCCTTGCGGCCGTCATGGCCAGGCTGGTTCGGATTGTCGACGCATGTCCCGTCCACGCCGAAACCCAGGCCGTGATAGCCGCATTGCAGCATGTCGCCGACGCGCTTGCCCATCGACAGCGGCACGAAACGGTGCGGGCAGCGGTCGTCGAGCGCCGCGACCGTCCCGTCGCTGGCGCGGAACATGACGATGCGCTGGTTGCAGATGGTCCGGCTGACGAAATCGCCGTCCAGTTCCGACCCGAAGCCGGCGACGTACCAGGCATTCTTCAGAAAGGGCGTATCCGACATACTGTCTCTCCTGATTTTATCTATGATCGGCCGGAAGAATAACGCCGCACGGCCCTTGACTGAAAGGTCATAGTTCCGTCATTTTCAGCCATGGCCCTGCGCATCGCCTGTGTCCTTTATGATGGCTTTCTGCTGCCCGACGTGGCGGGGCCGATCAGCGCGTTCGAATTTGCGGGCGTGGTGGCGACAGGCGGTTACCGCATCGAAGCGGTGGCCTCTTCTGCCCGCGCGGTGCGCAGCAGCGCCGGCATCACCATCAACGCCGCCGACTATCGCGATCTGGAGGGATGCGACATCGTGCTGCTGCCCGGCGGCATCAGCCCGCGCGATCCCGCCGCCTATCGCGACATATTGCCCTTCATCCGCGAATCCGGCCGGTTGCGCCGCCGGATCATCGCGCTCTCCTCGGGCACCTATGTGCTGGCCGACGCGGGCGTGCTGGAGGGGCGGCGCGTGGTGACGCATTGGGGTCTGGCAGCGGAGTTCATGGAGCGTTTTCCGGACGTCGTGCTCGACGTCGCCAACCTGTTCCTGCGCGACGGCCATATCTGGACCTGCGCGGGTATCAACGCGGCCGTCGATGTGGCGCTGGCGGTGATCGCGGAAGATTATGGCGCGGCCGCCGCGCAGCGCACGGCCGCCGGTCTGCTCATGCCCTTCCGCCGCCTGGCCACCCAATCGCAGCGGCCGGCGCTGACGGAGGCCGCCACGACGGATGGCCGCGTCACCGAAGTGCTCGCCTGGGCGCAGGAGCGGCTTCACGAGCCGCTCGACGTCGAACGGCTGGCGGGCCGCGCGGCACTCAGCATCCGCCAGTTCGGCCGGGCCTTCCAGCGCTCGACCGGCATGTCGCCCGCAAAGGCCATAGAGCATCTGCGGGTCGAGCGCGCCCGCGCCGCGATAGAAGGCGGCGCGCGCGCCTTCGACGAGGTCGCCGACCGCTTCGGCTTCGGCGGCCCCGACCGGATGCGCCGCGCCTTCCTGCGCACCATCGGCCGCACGCCCCAACAACTGCGCCGCGAACAGCGTCTTGCCGATCTTCGGCGCAGGCGATCTGGCGGCCACGCATCGCAGACGCGCTGACGCTCCATCGGCTGTCCCGTTCCTTTAGGCCTGAAGCCCGTTTGAACCCGGTTTCCCGCTGTGATATCGACGGACGGAGGCGGATGAGGCGCGACACTTTCCGACCTTGGGGAGAATGGCCATGGCGATCGATTACGACAGGTTAATGGGCTTGCGCATTCCCGAGGCCGCGCACAGCTACACTCCGCGCGACGTGATGTTCTATGCGCTCAGCGTCGGCCTGGGCGCCGATCCCCTGAGCCGGGAACAGCTTGCCTTCGTTACCGAGAAGGACCTGCGCGTCCTGCCGACCTTTGCGTCGGTGCTCAGCCATGTCGGCCTTTGGACGCATCATCCCGATGCGGGCATCGACGCATCCCATGTTCTCCACGGCGGACATGCCCTGACCTTGCACCGTCCGCTGCCGGTGGAGGCGACCGTCATCGCCCGATGGCGCGTTGCGGATATCGTGGACAAGGGGGAAGGGCGGGGCGCCCTCGTCCTCACCGAAACCGATATATCGGACAAGCATAGCGGCGAAACCTTGGCGACGGTCACGGAAGTGGTCATGTGCCGCGCGGATGGCGGTTTCGGCGGCCCGCCGCGCCCGCCGCTGCCGCCGCCCCACCGCTTGCCGGAGCGCCCCCCCGATCATGTCTGCGACCTTCCATCGCTACCGCAGACGGCCTTGCTCTATCGTTTGAACGGCGATTACAACCCGTTGCACTGCGATCCCGATTACGCGGCCGCCGCGGGCTTTCCGGGTCCGGTTCTCCACGGCCTCGCCACTTACGGCTTTGCGGGACATGCGGTGCTGCGGACGCTATGCGATCACGATCCCGCGCGGTTGCGCGCGCTGTCGTGCCGCTTTGTCGCGCCCGCCTATCCGGGCGACACTTTCCGCACGGAGATCTGGCTGGACGGCGATGTTGTCAGCTACCGCACGCGGGCGCTGGAACGCGACGTCATCGTCCTGTCGAACGGACGCGGGGAGATCGTGCCCGCCTGATCGCTCATGACTCCGGCGCCGTTGGCAGCGCGTGCCGCAGGGCTTCCACCACGGCATTGAGCGCCGGCGAATCGCTGCCCGGCATCCAGGCGGCGACCAGCTCCATCCACTGGTTCGACGGCAGATCGATGATCGGCAGGAACCGAACCCCCTTCATCCCCGTCTCCGCGGCCGATGCCGGGACGATGCTCGCGCCGAAGCCTGCCGCAGTCAGGCTCAGCATCGTGAAAGTCTGGGATGCTTCCTGCCGCACCTGGGGCGTGAAGCCCGCCGCTTCGCAGGCAGCGAGCAGCGGCGCGAGACTGTGGGTCCCGTGCCGGAAGGGCGGCATCACGAAGGGCAGGTCGGCCAGTTCGGCAAGGCGGATTTCCGCCTTTCGCGCCAGCGGCCAGGCTTCCGGTATGGCGGCGATATTGCGCACCCGCTCGATCACCAGCGATTCAAGACCGTCCAGCATGCGCGGCGCGGGATGCACCAGCGCCAGGTCGATCTTGCCGGCGCGCAGGCTCTCGATCTGCTGCGCGGAGGATTGTTCGATCAGCTTGATATGGACCGACGGCATGGCTTCGCGGGCCCTGCGCATCAGGGTCGGCAGCGCCTTGAACAGCGCCGTGCTGATGAAGCCCACATCCAGTTCCGCGATATCGCCGCGCGCTACCCGCTGCGCCTGCTGAGCGCCGGCCTCAAGCTGCACGAGGGCGCTCTTCACCTCGGGCAGGAAAGCCCGCCCCGCGGCGCTCAGTTCGACGCGGCGGCTCGACCGGTCGAACAGCTCGACGCCGAGATCCGCTTCCAGCCGCTTGATCGACTGGCTGAGCGGCGGTTGTGCGATGCCCAGCCTCTGCGCGGCCCGCCCGAAATGCAGTTCCTCCGCTACGACCATGAAATGTCTGAGCTGCCGAAAATCCATTGCTGCTGCTTATTGGGCGGGCAGCGGGACGGCAAGGCTTCATCCTGGCCTTTGGGTGCCGCGGCTATTGACCCTTGTGCATATCTTGTTCTTAAATGATCGGGGAAACTGATATTGATTTTGATATGGAGAAGAAAGGCCAATGGTTGGCGACGCCGGCAGCATTGCGGAGCGGCATTTCCGATGACCTGCGAAGTGGTTCTGGCCCGGCGGCCTCAGGGGGCGCTTCAGGCTTCCGACCTGCGGCTCCAGGCGCAGTCCCTGCCGGCGTGCGGGGAGGGTGAGATCCGGCTGGCGATCCGCTATCTCTCGATCGATCCGTTCACGCGCATATTCCTCGACGAGCAGGCGCTCGGCGGCGCCATGCAGGGCCTGCCGCTAGGCAGCGTCTTGCCCGGCGCGGCCGTCGGCGAGGTCGTCGAATCCCGTGCCGACGGTTTTTCGCCCGGGGATATGGTCGAAGGCCGCTTCGGCTGGCGCGAGGCGATCGTGACCGGCACGGACGGCGTGCGCCGGCTCGATCCCGCGCTGGGTTCGCCTCGGGCGGCGCTGGGCATATTGGGATTGCCGGGCACCACCGCCTATACCGGCATGATCACCGTCGCGGGCATCCAGGCGGGCGAGACGGCGATCATTTCCTCGGCGGCGGGCGCTGTCGGCCTGACCGCCGGGCAGATCGCGAAGATTCGGGGCGCGCGCGCCGTCGGCATAGCAGGCGGACCCGAAAAATGCGCCATGGTTCTCGACCATGGTTTCGACGCCTGCGTCGACTATAAGGCACCTGGCTTTGAGCAGGCGCTGGTCGACGCCTGCCCCGGCGGCGCCCAGGTCTATTTCGACAATGTCGGCGGCCAGGTGGCGATGGCCGCCTATGCCGCACTGGGTCGAGGCGGACGGGTGGCCTTGTGCGGCCTCCTGTCGCTCTATCAGGGCGAGGGCGGGGAGGCAGGCGATCTTGGCCGCTTCATGCGCCTCATCATGTCGCGTGGGCTAAGGATACAAGCCTATGGCACCGTCCAGATTTGCCCGCCGGAGGCACTGCCGGACCTGTCGCGCTGGATGAAGGACGGCGCGATCCACATACCCGAAACGGTGGTGGACGGGCTGGCCGCCGCGCCTCAGGCCTTCGCCGACATGCTGACCGGCTCGGCCCAGGGGAAGCTGATCCTGAAACTGCCATGACGGGGCGCCGTCCGGCATAGGCATTTTTCGGCAATCAGCCTGCCTTAGCCTGCACTGAGTCCGCCATCGACGGGCAGGTTGACGCCCGTGATATTGGACGCGAGGTCGGATGCCAGGAACAGCGCTGCCTTGGCGCAGTCCATCGGGTCGATGGGCCTGCCGAGCGGATGCATCTGGCCATAGGCGGCAAGCTGCGCGTCGCTGGGCTCCGCAAAGGCTTCCTGCGTTATGAAATTGGTGATCATGCCCGCGGGGCACACCGAATTCACGCGGATGCCGGATTTGGCGACTTCCATGGCGAGCGTGCGGGTCAGCGCGACGACCGCGCCCTTGGTGCTGCCATAGATGACCCCGCCCCAGCCGATCAGTCCCGCCACCGACGCGGTGTTGACGATGGTGCCGCCGCCGCCCTGCGCCTCGAACTGGCGGATCGCCAGCTTGCAGCCGTTGACCACGCCGCCCAGATTCACCGCGACGAGCTTGTCGAACTGGTCCTGCGTCGCGTCCTTGAGCGGGGCCGGCCCGCCGGTGATGCCGACATTGTTGTAGATGATGTCGAGCCGGCCATAGGCCTTCGCGGCCGTGTCGATGGCGGCCTGCACATCGGCTTCCTTCGCCACGTCGCAGGTGACGGCGATCGCCTCGCCTCCCTCCTGCGCGACGAGGCGGACGGTGTCCGCCACCCAGTCGCTCATGATGTCGGCGCAGACCAGCCTCGCCCCATGCCGCGCGAACAGCAGCGCGGCGGAACGGCCGACGCCCGAGCCGGAGCCAGCGATGATCACGGACTTCCCGGCCAGCAATCCCTCGATCATCCTGCCATCCCCGCTCATGTGGTGACGCTCATGCACTTGATTTCCTGATAGATGCGAAGCCCTTCGACCCCGCGCTCGCGGCCGACGCCGCTAAGGCCGCGCCCGCCGCTCGAGGCATAGGCGCTGAACATCCCGCCATTGACGTTGACGGTGCCGGTCCGCAGCCGCGCGGCGATGGCCATGGCCTGCGTCATGTCCTTGCCGAAGACATGGCCTGACAGGCCATAGGGGGAATCATTGGCCATCTTTATGGCATGGTCGATGTCGCGATAGCCGATGACACAGACCACCGGACCGAAGATTTCCTCCTGCGCGGCGGGGTTGCCGTTGTCCGGCACGTCGAGGATGGTCGGCTCGAAATAATGGCCGTCGGGTAGATGGCCGGGCCGCTTGCCGCCATGGACGATGCGCCCGCCGGCCGCGACGGCCGCGGACACGAAGCTTTCGCAGCGCTCGACCTGCGCCCTGCTGATGACCGGCCCCACCGTCGTGGCGGGCGCATCGGCGGGGCCGATCACGGCCCGGGAGAGCGACTTGGCCATGTTGGCGAGGATCATGGCCTTCTCGCTTTCCGGCACGAAGATGCGCGTACCGAGCACGCAGCCTTGGCCCGAATGCGCAAGGCAGACGCGATCGGCCGCGCCCGGCGCCATGTCGAGCGCGTCGGGCAGGTAGATCTGCGCCGACTTGCCGCCCAGTTCCAGTTGCAGGCGCTTCATCGTGTCGGCCGCCTGCTTCATCACCATGCGGCCCACGTTGGAAGAGCCGGTGAACGTCACCATATCCACGCGCGGATCGGTGCTCAGGATCACGCCCCCTTCATTGCCGCCCTCGGCGACGACGCTGAACACGCCGTCGGGCAGCCCCGCCGCCTGCGCGGCCTCGCCCAGCAGCAGCGCGGACAAGGGAGTCAGCGGGCTGGGCCTGAGGATCACGGTGTTGCCGGTGATGAGCGCCGGGAAAATCTTCCATGCCGCGATCCATAGCGGGAAATTATAGGCGGAGATCGCACTGACCACGCCGACAGGCTCGTAGACCTGAAAACTCTGTAGCGAATGATGGGGCGTGAACCGCTCCGACAGCGGCAGCGGGTTGTCGGTGACCGACGGCAGGGTCAATGCCAGATCGATGATGTCGAGCCCATGTTTGACCGCGAGATCGATCTGCGCGAACTTGACCATGGAGGCGCGGACCAGACCGGCCTCCGCCACCACGAGATCGGTGAAACGGTCGGCGTTGGCCTGTATCCAACCCAGCATGGCGCGCAGCTTTTCGGCGCGCTGCTGAACCGGCAGGCTCGACCAGCCGCCGCCGTCGAAGGCCGTCCGCGCCTTGCCGATCACCGTGGAGATCTGTTCTGCCGATGCGCCGTCGACAGTGGCGAAGCACTTGCCGGTCGAGGGGTTCTCGACCTCGAACGAAGCGTCTGTGCCCTGCCTGTATTCTCCATCGTAAAGACCGGGCCACGCCTGGCGCGTGTCGGTTCCGGGTGCGTGATCCAGCAGCATCAGACTCTCCGATGGCGCGCGCTGAGGCGGCCTTGGGGGAAGGGCGGGGCGTGCCGGCGCAAGTCGACGGGGCGCCGCCCCGATTGGGCAGGTATCGTCAGCCGATACCGAACAGGCGTTTGGCGCGGCCGCAGACGATTTCGTATTTTTCATCCTCCGGAACGCCCTCGAACAGGTCCGCGATACTTTCGCGGCTATGCGGGAAGGTGGTTTCCGAATGCGGATAGTCCGACGACCACATGATGTTCTTCGCACCGGGCAGGTGGCGCGTGAAGATGCCCGGCTTGTCGTGGATGAACGAGCCGTAGACATTCTGGTCCATGTAGAAGCTGGGCGGTTCGGTCAGGCCGTTCTTGGTCCAGAAGCGCTGCTTCTTCCAGGTCATATCCATATAATGCGCGGCAAAGGCAAACCAGCCGACACCGCTTTCGATGCTGACGAAGCGCAGCTTGGGGAAGCGCTGGAACACGCCGCCGAAGATCAGGATGGCAATGGGTTCGGCCATCGAGAATTTGGTCATCAGCAGGTCGGACAGAAAGAAGCGCGGCTCGTTCCACCGCGCCATGCGGGCGCCCAGGTGGATGGTGATGGTGATGTCGAGATCGACGACGGCGGCCCAGAACCTGTCGAACGACGAATCGTCATATTGCAATTCGCCATGGGGATTGCCGGTCAGTGCGACGACTTGCGCGCCGCCCGCGGTTTCCATCGATTTCAACGATTTCGATTGGGGGAAGGCCGGTATGTTCACGGCCCTGAAGCCGCGCGCCGCCATGCGCTTGAGCATCGCGATCGATTCGTCGACATCGCGCATCGGCAGATAGGCGACGCCCGCCAGCCGCTTCGTGTCATAGTCGCAGAAGTCCGCGAGCCAGCGATTATAGGCGTCGAAGCTCTCGATATAAAGATCGTCATTGGAGGTCGCCAGCGGACCCCCGCCGAACATCACCGCGGCGTCCAGCCCGTCCGTGTCCATGTCCTTCAGCCGCTCGTCGGGCAGCCAGCCGCCGCCGCGCATATCGGACAGGCGGCCTTCCATCTTGAAGTCCTTGCCGTCGCGGCCCGCCTGCGCGCCGATGAGGTTCAGCTTCTTGCGGCGTCCCTCGAACACCACATAGTCGGCATCGTCGCCATGCTCGATCTTCGGCGCCATCTCGCGCAGCGCGGGGGGCAGATAGTCCTGCCAGAAATCCGGCGGCGGATTCACATGGCTGTCGGCGCAGATCACCTTATATTCAGTCATCATCGCATCTCCCAGGAATTCCATATATGGAATATTGCGTCGTTATAAGGACTTTGTGTATAAAGTGCGGGGAGGATCAACATCTTCCCCCCTCATGCAAAAAAATCAGGCGGTCAGCGCCTGCCGCCGCTCCTCGAACTCCGCGAGATATTCGCGATGGCCGCGCGGCTCGCGGCGTTTGGCGGGGTCGTAGAAGGGGGACAGGATCTTCAGCATCATCGGCAGGATACGGCGCGTCGTGATCTTCTTGATCGCTTTCTGCCGGTCGAGCGATGCCTGCAATTCCTCGGGCGTCATGCCTTCGCGGTCGCGTTCGTGAAGATAGGCGCTGACCGCGCCGATGAACTTGCCGAGGTGCACGAGGGCATAGAAATAGCCGTAGATGCGGTAGAAATAGCGCGATACCGGATGAAGGCCGCTCAGCTCGTGATAGACGTCCGAGCAGACGCTGCGATGCTCGAACTCCTCGGCCAGGTGCCAGCGCCACAGGTCGGCCACGACGGGGTCCGCCCCGTCCAGCAGATCGTTATAATCCTCGAACCATGCCTCGCAGCCGCTGGCGCTCATCGACTCGAACCCCTCGCAATAGGCGAGATTGAAGCGCAGCGACCTGGTCTTGAGGAAATGCTCATAATCGGTGCGGAGCTTGTCCTCGAATGCCTTGAGGCCGGGATAGCCCTGATCGCGCAGCACCTTGTTGAAGGCGAGGTGATGCTTGCAATGCTGCATCTCCTGCTTGCAGAAGACATCCAGATCCTCGAGCAGCTGCGTCTTGCCGGGATCGATCTTCGACTGCGCGATCTTCATGACCTTGAGCAGGTACGGCTCGACATAGGCCGGGATCAGCGATGCCGCGTTGCACTTCTGCGCAAATTCGGGTTCGCGCGCCCAGTGTGCCCGGACCCGGGTGAAATCGAACTTGGGAAAACGGGCATGCATGGCCTACTTCCATCTCCTCGACCGGGCGCTATCATTTCACCCGTAGATATCAATTGTGAATCAACTATATCTTATTTCTACAAGAATGCCAGAGCGCGAGAAGCGCTTCCGCCCTTGCCCGTCAGGCAACCGCCTCAATCGGCGGTGTGTGGTAATAGCCTTCCTCCATCCGCGTGATCGCCGCGCGGGCATGCGCGCGGGCGAGGATATAGAACAGGATGGCGAGCAGTCCGATGATCGTGCCGACGATGGCCATGGAATCGCCGACCCGTGCCGGATCGTGGAACCAGTGGTCGGTGACGAGCGCAACGAGCAGCGGTCCCAGGGCAAGGCCGCACAGATGCTGCGCGGCCACCGTGATGGCGGCCAGGCGCCCGCGCAGCGAAGGCGGCGTCGCCAACTGGACATGCGCGCCGACGGAATTGCCGATCGTGGCCAGGATATGGATGATCGCATAGCAGCCGACCGCAACCCATATGTCGCCGGTCAGGTGAAAGCCGACGATCGTCAGGACGATGATCACTGGAACGCAGTAGAGGATGGGAATCACATGCCCGTCCTTATATCCGGCGCGGAACAGGCGGTCGGCGAAATAGCCGCTCAGCCCGAAGCCGATCAGGCCGCTCAGCGTGACGGCCGACATGACATAACCGACCCACGCCACGTCCTTGCCATATTGGCGCAGCAGCAGCGCGGGCATCCAGGCCGCGAAGGCATAGGCCAGGATGGTGATGAGGGCGAGACCGCCGATCGTGAAGAAGAGATAGGCCCTGTTTTCGGCGAGGAAGGGCATGAGCGGCACGGGTTCGGATGGAGCCGGCGTTTCGGCTTCGGCGGCGGCCGACTTGCCCGTTTCGGGCAAGGTGAAGGCAAGCAGCGCGACGAACAGGCCGGGCGCGCCGATGATCACGAATACCGCCTGCCACGGCTCCAGATGGCCGATGAAGGGGAGCGCGATTCCGCCCAATTTGGTCAGCTTGGCGATCAGATAGCCGCCAATGCCGATGGCGACGGCGCTGCCGATGCCCGAACCCATCGAAAAAACCGCGATGCCCATCGCCGTGCGGTCCTTGGGCAGGATGCGCGAAATCGTCGAATAGGCCGCCGGAACCAGGGTCGCTTCCCCCGCGCCGACGCCGAAGCGAAAGAAGGCGAGGGTCGGGAAGGACCGCGCGAGACCGCAGGCCAGGGTCGCGGCCGACCAGATGCTGATGCCCCAGAAGAGAACCCAGCGCTTCGAAAAGCGGTCGACGATATAACCCATGGGAAGGCCGAACACCGCATAGAAAGCCCCGAAGGCGACCCCGTGCACCAGGCTGAACTGGACGTCGGAGATCTGGAGCGATTCCTTGATGGGATCGACCATCAGCGCCAGCACGTTCCGGTCCATATAGGCGAAGACATACATTAGCAGCAGCACGCAGATGGCATATTTCTGCCGCGCGGGAGACAATGTGCCGCCTGTCGCCGGATTAGCCGATGTCATCCCCGTTCCACTCCGTTTTTTGCAGCTTTGCCTGCCGTCTCTTGTAGGGGGACCCAACACGCCATGCCTGATCTGATCTTATCTTATCAGATAGGAGATGGTTGGCCCGGACAGATGCAAAGATAGCCGACTAGATCAATTCGGACAGGATATGTGCCTTGTGGCGAATTGCAATTCGAATTATCGAATAAATCGGACCGGTGCCGGACTCCGGGAAAATGCGCCGGCCGTCGCGATCGGGAAGTGAGGCTGCCGATCACGGGCGCCCGAATGAAGGAGGCGGAATGGCTGATAGGGCCGAGGCGTTCAATCCGGCGCCGCTGCTGCTGGATACCGTTCTCAGTGCGGCATGGCTGGGGCGGGCGCTGGGCGGCGCCGGCGATCCCATGGATGTGCGCGCCGTGCATATCGTCGATCAGTTCGGCCCGTCCTGCACCAAGGTGCGCATGGAACTGGAATTCGGCCCTTCGGCGCCGCCGGGCCTTCACAGCGCCTATTGCCTGAAGGGCTTCTTCGGCGATCCGGGCATCGGCTATCTCAAGTCCGGCGTGCAGCTCACGGAATCCGCCTTCTACCGCAATTGCGCGCCAACGCTCTCGATGCGCCTGGCCGAATGCGTTCATGCCGGCAGCGACGAAGCGACGGGCGCGGGGGTGCTGCTCATGAAGGACCTCATCACCGCCGGCGCGCGCTTCCTGACCGCGCTGGAACCCTATTCGGCGCGGCAGGCGGAGAGCAGCCTCGACCAGCTCGCCCGGCTGCATGCCGCAAGCTGGGGTGACGCCGCGCTGGCGAAATGGCCGTGGGTGCGGTCCAAAGCGAAGGAACTCACCCGATATCAGGTCGTGCCCGCCGCGCGCGTCACCGAACTGATGCGGGGCGAACGGGGCAAGCCGCTGCCCGAAGCGATCCGGGACGGCGCGCGCATCTATGCGGCGCTCGGCAGGATCGCCGAACGCGACACCACCCTGCCGCATTGCCTGATCCATGGCGATGCACATGCCGGCAATATGTTCGAGAATGCGGATGGCTGCGGCATCGTCGACTGGCAACTGCTCCAGCGGGGCCACTGGTCACTCGACGTCGCCTATCATGTCGCGGCGGCGCTGACCGTCGAGGATCGCCGCACCCATGAGCAGGATTTGCTGCGCCTCTATCTGGACCGGCTCGCCGCGCATGGCGTCACTCCGCCGGCCTGGGACGATGCCTGGGACCGGTATCGCGAGTCGCTTGCCTACGGCATGTTCTTGTGGGCGATCACGATCCGGGTCGATCCGCCGGTCATCATGGAATTCAACCGGCGACTGGGCACGGCGGTCGCCGATCATGACAGCTTCGGGCGTCTGGGCGTCTGACGCTGCACCAGGATAATGAAGTCCGGGAGGAAAAGATGGCGAAGCACATATTAATGGCGCTGAATGGCGCGAAACCCGGCGAGGAAGCCGAGTTCGAGCGCTGGTATGACGAGGTGCACATCCCGGAAATCCTGTCCATTCCGGGCTTCGTCTCCGCCCGCCGCTTTCGCATCGTCAACACCAATGTGCAGGGCGGCGGCGGTTGGTCGAACATGTCCCTCTACGAGATCGAGACGGACAATCTGCCCGGCGCTCTGGGCGCGTTGCAGGGAGCGCTCGGTCCGCTGACCCCCGCAATGGACGCCTCGGCATCGGCCAATCTGATCGGTAGCGAAATTCGCATATTCACGGCATGAGCGCGCCGCAGGCAAAGGATTCAGCTTGTCGTGTTCGGCCGGGCGGTTAAGGAAGACGGTTCGAAATAGCGAAAAGCGATCATGTCCAGACCGTCCCCCGCCGCTGCCCGCACGATCGCGGTGCTCAATTTCTTCGTGGAGCATCCGACACAGGCCTTTACCCTGACCGATCTGGTCAAGTCGCTGCGCCTGAGCCGCGCGACCTGCCATGCCCTGCTGGCGACGCTGGTCGACACCGGCTATCTCTACCGCAAGCCCGACAAGAGCTATGTCATCGGCCCGGCGCTGGTCGCGGCAGGCCGGACCGCGCGGACACATTATTCTCCTCTCGAAATCGCGCGCGAGGAAATGCGGAGCCTCGCGGACGAATATGACGCCATCTGCACGGCGCTGTTCCGGGAGAAGGAGGAAATCGTGCTGCGCGACCGGGCGGGCGGCATGTCCCATCTTGGCTGGCTCCCGCCGATCGGCCAGCGGATCAACATGATGACGTTATGGGGCGGGCTGTCGCTGGCATGGGAAAGCGACGCGACGATCCTGGACTGGATCAACCGGGTCGAAATCGATCCGGCTTCGGAAGAGCGGGCGCGCGCGCTCGACGCGATGCGGGCGGCGCGCGAACGCGGCTATTTCTTCGCCGTCCGGCAGGACAGCTGGTCGAACGAGCTGGCCCATGCGCCGCTTGAGGAGCGGCGCGAGCACACCAATCTGTTCGTCCGCGATCTGGATGACGACCGGAGCTATACCCTGTCCTTCATGATGGCGCCGGTGATGGACAAGAAGGGCGTGGCCTTCGTCATCACACTGTCCGCGCTCCGGCATGACGTCACCGGCGCGCAGATCAAGCAGACGGCGCGGTCGCTGGTCGACGCGTGCAACCGCGTCTCCGCATTCCTGCTGCGCGCGGATATCGATAGCGACGAAGACTGACCGGACCGACCCCTCGCCGGAAACCGGCGCGCGGGCCGTTTGACCGCGGTGAATCGGCGCGGTCCAGATCGAATCCGGCCATGACAGCCGATATTGCGCCGGGGTTGCCCCAGCTCGAATAATGATGCGCTGATCCGGGTAAATTTCCGTCAATACAGAAAAAAATCTGCCGTCTTGTATTTGCGGCTCGACTCGGCCCGTGCTGTTGACTTGGTCACGCAGCTGCTTGAAATCCTTGTGCATGTTCAAGCGAGTTCAGTGCGGGGCTTGAGACGATCAGGCCGCCGGCGCTCGGGAATAGGACGGGGACAGGTGCGGATAGGCAAGTCGGATTATCGATGCTCCATCGGACGTCTGCGAATGGTTCGGTGAAGCGTCCCGATGCAGCGCTGCCGCCGCCCGTCAATCCTATGAGGGCGCGCTGCTCCAAGAACCAGTCGTGACCGGACGGCGCCGTTAGTTCCATCCATACTGAACCTGCCTGATCGGATGCCATGGCCGTGGAGAAGTCCCGCCATTTTACGAGCATGCGTGCTACAAAAGGACGATGATTTATGTTGATAAGCAGTGAGTTGGCCAGTGCGACCGACGCCGTCATCGAAGATTGTGTGGGCTGCGCCGATCCGCTGATCCTTCTGGGCTTGCTCTACCAGCTCACCGGGGACGAGGAATTGTCCGCGATGAAGCTGATCCGCGAGTCGTTTGGCTATTCGCATGTCGATCGCATAGCGGACCCGTCCGATGTCGCGCTGGTGCAGCGGAAGGCCGTGGCCTTGCTCAAGAACTATCGCGACCAGGGGCATGTCGAAGTAGGCCCGGGACCGGCCGAGCGGCTGCCGCGCAGCCTCGCCCTGATCGCCGGGGCCGAAATCCCGGAATCCGAACGCGAGATGTGGACGGAGGAAACCGGTATCGATCCCATGGCGCGCGGCCTCAAGTTCAAGGGCAATCCCACGCCGGAACAGCTTGCCTCCTTCAAGGTCGGCGTGATCGGAAGCGGGCTGTCGGGACTGAACGCCGCTGTTCATCTGAAGAAAGCGGGCATTCCCTATGTGGTGATCGAAAAGAACCCCGAGGTCGGGGGCACCTGGTATGAAAACCAGTATCCCGGCGCGCGCGTCGATTCCCCCAGCCGCGGCTATCTGCACCTGTTCGGTCTCGAATTTCCCTATCCCTATGCCTTCTGCCCGCGGGACGAAAACCTTCGCTACATGCAGTGGGTGTCGGAACGTTTCGCGGTCCGTGACGACATCGTCTTCAACACGGAAGTGAAATCCCTGATCTGGGACGAAGGCACCCAGATGTGGGAGATCAAGGCGGACGGGCCTTCGGGTCCGCAATCCTGGAAAGTGAACGCGGTCATCAGTTGCGTGGGCTTCCTCTCGCGCCCGACCATGCCCGACATTCCCGGCATGGAGACGTTCCAGGGCACTGCCTGCCACACCGCCCGCTGGCCCGACGGTCTGGACGTGGCCGGAAAGAGGGTGGCCGTCATCGGATCGGGGGCTTCGGGCTATCAGACGACGCCCGTCATCGCCAAGACGGCGGCGCATACCTATCTGTTTCAGCGCACCCCGAGCTGGTGCTACGCCACGCCCTCCTATGTCAGCCCCTTGCCGGACCAGATGCTCTGGCTCGACCGGAACTTTCCCTATTATGTCAATTTCGCGCGCTTTCGCCTCGCGCTTACCTATGGACCGGACAACTCCGGATCGACGCAGCGCATCGATCCGGCCTTCGAGGACCCTCACGCCCGAAGCGCCGTGAACAAGGCGATGCGCGAAGATTGCCTTGCCTTTCTTCGCCAGCAGCTCGCGGGACGGCCCGATCTCATCGAGAAGATGACCCCTGTGGCGCCGCCCATGTCGTCCCGCCCGATCAGGATCGATCCGGACGACAACATCTACGCGGCGCTCAGGCGCGACAATGTGTCCCTCGTCACCGATCCGATTGCCCGCATCACCCCGGCGGGCATCGAGGCGGGAGGGATCGAATATCCGCTCGACATCATCGCCTATGCGACCGGCTTCAGGGCGAACGACTTCCTGTGGCCGATGGAAATACGGGGCCGCGACGGCGCGCGGATCGAGGATTTGTGGGCCAAGGACGGTCCCCGTGCCTATATTGGATCGATGCTGCCGGGATTTCCGAATTTCTTCATGGCCTATGGCCCGAACACCAACAATTTCGGCGGATTGCAGATCATCGACCTTCTGGAAATCGAGATACGCTTCGCCCTGCAATGCATCGCCGGCCTTATCGAGGGAGAGAAGCGCACGGTGGACGTCACGACCGACGCCTATTGGCGATTCAACGACGAACTCGACCGCGAGGAGAGCCAGATGATCTACATGGATCCGCGCGTGTTCAACTATTACAAGAGCGAGCACGGGCGGTCCTGCGTGAACGGACCGATCGACTACAGGCGCATGTGGCACTGGCTGCGCGATCCCGCCGGTCCGCCGCCCGAGACGACCGATGCCGGTCTGAAACCCTATTTCGGCGGCGACCTCGTCCTTTCCTGAAGCCGCCGCCGGCGCAGCCGCATAACGGCGCGATCGGGCAGCGGCCCGGCGGAGCCGTTATGCGCCGGCGGACCGCGGCCGGGCGATGCCGCGAAACTTCACCAGGGCCGGATCATCACCTTGCACTGAGTGTTGCGGCCGCGCAGTTCCTCGAACGCTTCGGGGGTTGCGTCCAGATCCACGACATTGGTGATCATCGCGCGCGGTTCGACATGGCCGTTGTCGAGCGCTTCCACCGCGATCTCGAACTCGCGGGTGTCGTAGATGTTGGTGAAGCGGATCGTCACCTCCTTCAACATCGCCCGCATCGGCGTGAAGGTATCGGGCGTCCAGCAAAAGCCGGGCGCGGCCACCATGCCCCGGCGCTTCACCGCCGACACCGCCTCGTCCAGCGACCCCGGCACGCCCGCGCATTCGAACACGATGTCCGCCGCGCCGCCCAGCGCATCGTCCGCCTGTTCCGCCAGCGTGCGGCCTTCCTCGGGCGTGATGAAGGCATCGGCCCCCATGGCCCGCGCCATATTCTCGCGCCGGGTGGATGTGGCGGAGATGGCGACCTTGCCCGCCCCGCATTTGCGCGCCCAATAGGCTGCGGCCAGACCGATCGCGCCCGCCCCCATCACCAGCACCTTGTCGCCGGCCTTGATGCCGGATGCCCGCGCCGCGCGCAGAGACACGGCCAGCGGCTCGACCAGGGCGCCATCCTCGAAGCTCAGCGACTTGGGAAGCTTGACGCACCAGATGGCGTTGGTCAGCAGATATTCGGCATAGCCTCCGCCCAGTGAGCGGGAGCCGAACATGCGCGCATTCCGGCATCCGGCGGGGTCGCCATCCCGGCAGGCCAGGCACGTCCCGCAGCTCAGATAGGGCAGCACCGCCACCCGATCGCCGATCGCGACGCGGGTGACGCCCGGCCCGACGGCGACGACCTCTCCCGACACTTCATGCCCGGGGATCGCGCCATCCTGAAAAGAGATACTATGCCCTTGCGCCAGATGCAGATCGCTGCCGCAAATGCCGCACCGATGCACCTTGATGACGACCTGCCCCGCCTCCGGCGTCGGATCGGGCACGGTTTCCAGCGCCAGCTTGCGACTGTCCAGGTGAAATACCGCTGCGCGCATTAGTCGTCCTTCCTCTCAAATGCCTGACGGACCGGAGTGCCGGATAAGCCGCCGTCGATGGGTAGGATCACGGTCGCCATCCGCGCGCCGCAACGATGGTGAGGCTTTATCCGCTGCGGATCGTCAGTCCAGCCATGGCTGCCCACCATCAAGAGTGTGAACTTGCATCCGGCCGGATGAGCGGGTGCCCGATTGCCGCAGCTTCATTTTCCGTGTTTCTGAAGGGCAATCAGCAGGCGGATATAATGCCGCTCGCGGCGTCCTCCCGCTCGCCATGGGGCCGTGGCAGGACTACACTGTTTTTTCGACATGCGAGGACCGCTTCGCCCAGATAGCATAGCACAGGATCAGGAGAAGGATCGCAACGGGCCGCCGATCGTGCGCGTCAAAACCCGGCAGACTGCCGTTCCGGTATTCCTTCGATCGGCACTTTCCATGGCTGCGCGCCAGCGCCCGTCCTCGACACGGGTTTCGATGCCGCGATCCGCAAGAGGAGACAGGTTCCAATGGCCATTGAGGAAGCGCAGGCGCCCGCCCGGGGCCATGACCGCCTGGCGGGAAAGATAGCCATCGTCACCGGCGCGGCGCGCGGGATCGGCGAGGCGGTCGCGCGCCGCTTCGTCGCGGAAGGCGCCAGGGTCGTGATGGCCGATATCAGCGACAGCGGCGCGGACCTTGCGGCGTCGCTCGGCAACGCCGCCTTCTTCGTCAAAGCCGATGCGACCTCGGGCGCAGACTGGGAAAGGCTCGTCGGCCTGGCCGGAGAGCAATTCGGCGGCATCGACATATTGGTCAACAATGCCGGTGCCGGCGCCGGTGTCGGGCAGCTCATCGACGAGAGCGAGGACAGGCACAGGCATGTCGTCGAGCTGAACCTGACGAGCGCCTGGCTCGGCATCCGCCACGTCGCGCCGGTGATGGCGCGGCGCGGCGGCGGCGCCATCGTCAACATCTCCTCGATGGACGGGCTGGTGGGCATTGCCGGCATGGCGAGCTATTCGGCGGCCAAGTTCGGCGTGACCGGGCTGACCCGCTCCTTTGCGCTGGAAGCGGGCGCGATGGGCATCCGCGTCAATTCGGTCCATCCCGGCTTCATCGGTACGCCGCTGGTGCTGGGAAGCGGCGATGCCGTGCGCGCCCGGCTGGACAAGGCAATGAAGGGTCAGCCCATTCCCAGGCTGGGCCGGCCCGACGAGGTCGCCGCCGCGGTCCTGTTTTTTGCGAGCGACGAAGCGTCCTATTGCACGGGCGCTTCGCTCGTCGTCGACGGCGGCCATATCGCTGGCCCGACGCGCGAGCCGCTGGACCCCTGAAAACCGCTGGAAGGAACACGCGATGGCAAAACCGGAACATATTCTCGGCGGGAGTGCGGAAGGATGATCGGCGAATTTTCGCTGGCCGGGAAGCGCGCCGTGATCGTCGGCGCCGCATCCGGCATCGGTCGCGCGACCGCCCATCTGTTCGCGGAGGCGGGCGCAACGCTGCTGCTCGCCGACATTAACGGCGATGCCCTGGCCGGCCTGGCGGCGGAGCTGGGGGGGGACATGGCGACGGCCGTGATCGACGTCGCAAGCCGCTCCTCCGTGGAGGCGCTCGGAATCCAGGCGGGCAGTCTGGGACCGGTCGACATATGGGTCAACCTAGCCGGAGTGGTCGCGGCGCCCGCGCCGATCACGCAGGTGACGGAGGACGTGCTGGACCGTCTGATCGCGATCAACCTCAAAGGCGTTTTTTGGGGCTGCGCGGCCGCCGCCCGGATCATGGAGCGGCAGGGTTCCGGCTCCATCATCAACGCCTCATCGGCGGGTGCGGACGTCCCCGCGGAAGGCATCTCGGTCTATGCGCTGACCAAGGCGGCGGTCAACATGATCACCAGGACGCTGGCCACCGAAGTCGGCCCGAGCGGGGTGCGCGTGAACAGCGTCGCGCCCGGCTTCATCGATACGCCGATGGTGACATATCGCTTCCGCCGGCCCGATGGATCGATCGATACCGACGCGCGCGCCGCCCTGTTTGCAAGCCGTGCCGAAACCGCCGCGCTGCGCCGGATCGGCGAGCCGCGCGATATCGCCCTGACGATCCTCTACCTCGCCAGCGATGCCAGCGCGTTCGTTACCGGCCAGGTGCTTCGTCCCAACGGCGGATCGGTGATGCCGTGACCGGCATCCGATCGCCCCATTCAACGCTCTGATCGAAGGAAGTCACATGGAATTGGGATTGCTGTACGAGTTCAACGTCGCGCAACCTTGGGCAGGCGAGCATCCGTGGGGCCAACGTACCGCGGAACGGCAGGTCTATCGCGAATGTATCGAACAGATCGTCGCGGCGGACAAGGTAGGCTTCAAGACCGTGTGGTGCGTCGAACATCACTTCCGTGAAAACCGGTCGCACATGCCCGCCAATGAAGTCGTCCTGGGCGCGCTGTCGCAAGTCACGAAGAATATCCAGCTGGGCTTCGGCGTGACGCTCGCGCCGCACGAATTCATCCATCCGGCCCGCCTTGCGGAAAAGGTGGCGACGGTGGACCTGCTGTCGGGCGGCCGGGTCCAGTGGGGCATCGGGCGGTCCACGCCGATGGAGCAGATCGCGTTCGGCGTCGATCAGGAAAAATCGAAGGACAAGATGCGCGCGGCCGCGCGGACCGTCGTGGGCATGTGGGAACAGCAATATTATGAGGAGCATAGCGAGTATCTCGACTTCCCCGCACGCATGGTCACGCCCAAACCCTATCAGTATCCGCACCCGCCGGTATGGATGGCTGCGGTTTCGGAAGGCAGCGCCGAAGCGGCGGGGCGCGACGGCCTGGGGCTGCTGTGTTTCAGCACGCTGACGCCGCTCGGCAAGCTCAAGCCCGTGATCGACGCTTATCGCGCGGCGCAGGCGGCGGCGACCGAGGATCTGACCAGCGTGCGCACCAACAAGGTCGGGGTCTACACGCTCGTCCATTGCACCGAATCCCGCGACAAGTTCGAACAGAACCGCCTGTGGGATTCGATGTGGTGGTGGTACAAGGGGTTGGCCGAGTTCACCCTGAAATGGGAGTTCGCGCACTTTTCCGAAGAGATGAAGAAGGCCACTTTCCCGTTGCTGGAAAAGCGCGCCAAGGGCGAGTTCGACCTGACCGAATTCGACAAGGAAGACATGGTGATTGTCGGGACGCCCGACGAATGCCTTGAAAAGTTCCTGAAATATGAGGCGATGGGCGTCGATCAGGTGCTTTGCTACATAAATTTCGGCTATTTGCCGCAGGAGGCGGTTCTCAACTGCATCGAACTGCTCGGCCGCCATGTGATCCCCGAGCTGGCGAAGCGCGGCGCCACCCGAATGGCCGGCGGACTGGCCCAATCCGTTCGGCAGGCTGAAAAGGACCTGACCGCCAACTGATCAATGGACGAACCATGATCCGGCGGCGTTCCGGTGTCGGGTCGTGGCACGTCCTTCCCCCGCTGCATCGATCGGTCCGATCTGGCGGGCGGTCGTGATTTCGGGGTGGTTCAGGCTGTTCGTTTCTTCGCCGATGGGGCATAACGCGCAACAGCCGAACCCACCGAAGCGGGCGCCCATCCGGCGAAGGCGAGCAGCGGGAGAGACGCGCCGACATGGAGACAGTGCAACGCCGCCCCCGATTGGTCGAGCTGCCCGGCAACAGGAAGAATCTCGCCAAATCAGGCACCCGTGCGCTCGATGTCCTCGAATTCGTGGCCCAGTGCCAGCGGCCCGTCCGCGCGGTCGAGGTGGCCAACGCGCTGCACCTTCAGCCGTCCAGCGCCGACCAATTGCTGAAGACATTGGTGGACTCCGGGTATCTGCTGTTCGAGCGGGACTATAAACACTATCTTCCCTCGCCCCGACTGATCCGGTTCAGCATGTGGCTGAGCGAATATTATTATGGTTCGGACAATCTCGTACGCCTGCTTTCGGCGCTCAGCCTGCGTTCGGGCGAATTGGTGACGCTGGCCGCGCCGCAGGGCGACGTGATGCAGATCGTGGATTTTGTCGACAGGCCGGAGGGACTGGACACGGTGCAGAAAGGCCTCAAGGTCGCGATGCTGCGCTCGGCGCTCGGGATCACCTATCTGGCATCGCTCAGCCGCCCCGATCTTCGCCACCTGCTCGCCCGCCTGGAGGCGGAGCAAGGCCATGCCGCGCTCCATATGGCGGAAACCAGCGCATGGATCGAAGATGTGCGCAAGAGGCGATATGCCAGCGGCGGACTAGGCGCGGGGAGTTCCGCCTGGTCCATCACCATGGCGTTGCCCAAGGCGCAGAATGAGACGTCGCTCGTTCTGGGCGTTTCGGGAGTGGAACGACGGATTCGGTCGAGGGAAGCGGAACTTGTCGAGATCATGCGTAATGCCATAGAGGAATTTCTGACATAGCGGTCCCTGAAGCGGTGAGCGGCCGTCACGCCCGGAACGCCCGGAGCGTTTTTAGGCCGCCGCCCGCCTCCGGCTGATGCGATCGCCGAACGCGGTCGTCAGCGCGGACAGCAGGATGAGCGAACCGCCGGCGAGCGCGGCGAGGCCCGGCCGCTCGCCGAACAGCAGCAGGCCCACCACCGTCACCAGCGGCAGGCGCAGATAGTCGAGGGGCATGAGCGAGGCCGCGCCCTGCAGGCTGAGCGCCCGCAACATGCATCCGAACGCCGACAGGCTTGCAACGCCGAGGCCGAAGAGCAGCAGGCCCTGCGACAAGGACGGCGTACGCCACATCCAGGCCGCCGGGGCGGCGGTGAACAGGACGCCGAGCAGGCAGCTATAGACCATGATGACGAGCGGGTCGTTATTATTGGTCATCGCCTTGATGCTGACGAAACTGAAGGCGAAAAGCAGCGAGGAAAGGATGGCGGCCCCTTGCGCAAGCGGCGCTTCTGTACTGGCGCCCGGCTGCACCATCACGAGAACGCCGACAAAGCCCAAGCAGACCGCGCCGGCCTTCAGGCCGCCCACCTTCTCGCCCAGCATCAGCCAGGCAAGCAGCACGATCCAGAGCGGGCGGGTGAAGGACAGGGTCGTTGCGGTCGCCAGCGGCAGGTGGGACGTTGCATAAATCCACAGGGTCAGGCCGAGCATCGCTGCGATCGACCGGAACAGGATGATCCCCGGGCTGCTTGTCATGAATGCTCCTTTGCCCGCCCGTATGATGAGCGGAGAAAGGATGATGAGCGCGGCGCCCTGCCGCCAGAAAAGTTGCAGCGGGGCAGGCCAGTCCGGGCCGAGCCAATGGACCAGCACCAGCTCGATCGTGTTCGCCACGATGCTGGCGAGCATCCATGCGGTCCCGCGCAGGGCGCCCGAATTCGCGCTGCTCAAACCGCCTCTCCTCTTCTGGTCTCATCGTACATCGAGTGAACTGTCGACTGCTCGCCGGAAGATGGCAAGCCGGGCGCGCTCAGTCATCACGCTGATGCGTGATACGGGCACGGGCCGCGCCCAGGCCGTTCACGGGCTAGCCTGCGTCGGCGGGAATGCTCGTCCGGCTGGCGCTGTCGAGGCGGGCCAGATGCTCGGGCGCCAATGAAAGCTGCAATGCACCCATCAAATCCTGAAGCTGACCGACGGACGTGGCGCTGGCCAGCGGAGCCGTGACACCCGGCCGGGTCATGATCCAGGCCAGAGCGATCTGTGCATGGGAGGCGCCCGTTTCCGCAACGATGGCATCCATCTCGCCAAGAACGCACAGCCCATGTTCGTTCAGATACTGTTTCACGCGCGGCGCGCGATCCCGATTGCCCAGATCGTCGAGGCTCCGATATTTTCCGGACAGGAAGCCCGCCGCGAGCGAAAAATAGGTGATGACGCCAAGATCCTTTTTCAGGCACAGCGTCTGGAGATCGCCCTCATAGGCATCGCGCTTGACAAGGCTCAGCTCGGGCTGGACGACGCGAAACGGCTCCAGACCGCCATCGCGGGCGACATCGAGCGATTCCTGAATACGCGCCGCGCTATATTGCGAGGCGCCCAGCGAGCGCACCTTGCCTTCCTTCACCAGCAGATCGAACGCTTCGAGCGAATGCTCCAGGGGCGTTTCGGGATCGTCCGCATGGGCGAAATATATGTCGATATAATCGGTCTTCAGGCGCCGCAGCGATTCCTCGACCGCAGCCTTGATCCGGGAAGGTTGCAGACCCTTGCCGCCAGCGCCGGGCAACAAACCCACCTTTGTCGCGATGATGACGTCATCGCGCTTGCCCCGGCGTTCCAGCCAGTTGCCGAGCAGGCGCTCGGATTCGCCGCCTTCATGGCCCGGAAGCCAGGCCGAATAGGCGTCGGCAGTGTCGATCAGCTCGCCGCCCGCATCGATGAAGCTGTCAAGAATTCGGTATGCGTCAGGTTCGCGCGAGGTCCAGCCGAAGACGTTGCCGCCTAACGCAAAAGGCAGGATCGCCAGTCCGGTGCTTCCGAGTTTTCTCTTTTCCATCGCTGTCTTACCTCTCCGCGCGCCGGCTTCGTACCCGCTCCACCGTTATGCTTTTACTCCGCCGACCAGATCAAGCGGCTTCTCGGCTCCACCTCCGCCGCATGTCGATCCGCCCTAGCCATCCGCTTTCCTGAACGGCGTCCGTTCGCTGAGCCATTCCCGGTCGCGCTGCACGTCGCGGCGTTCGGCGGCGAGGAAGTCCGCCACGGCCCGGCGGAAGCTCGCATTCGGGATGAAATGCGCGGAGAAGGTTGGCGTGGGCGCATAGCCGCGCGCCAGCTTGTGCCCGCCCTGTGCCCCGGCCTCCACGCGCCGGAGGCCCCGCGCGATGGCGGCGTCTATGGCCTGATAATAGCATAGTTCGAAATGCAGGTGCGGCACGTCCTGCGTGCAGCCCCAATAGCGGCCATAGAGGGTATCCGCGCCGATCAGGTTCAGCGCCCCCGCGATCGGCGCGCCGTCCCGCAGGGCGAGCACCAGCAGCACGCGATCCGCCATCCGCTCCCCAAGCAGGGAGAAGAAGGCGCGGGTGAGGTAAGGCCGTCCCCATTTGCGCGCGCCGGTATCCTGATAGAAGTCCCAGAATATGTCCCAATGCGCCTCGCGGACCCGGCCGCCGGTCAGGTGGACGATCTCCAGCCCCTGCACGGCGCGTTCGCGTTCCTTGCGGATGTTCTTCCGCCTGGCGCTGGACAGGGTGCTCAGGAAATCGGCGAAATCGCGATAGTCCCGGTTGGTCCAGTGGAACTGGCTGTCTTCCCGGATCAGCCACCCCGCGGCCTCGAACAGGGGCACCTGCTCCGGCTCGATGAAGGTCGCGTGGGCCGACGACAGCCCGTTGCGCTCCACCAGCGTTTCGATCCCCGCGATCAGCGCGGGCGCCAGCGCCTCGTCGCGCAGCAGCAGGCGCGGTCCCGGCACGGGAGAGAAGGGCGATGCGATCTGGAGCTTGGGATAATAGTCGCCGCCCGCCCGCTGCCAGGCGTCGGCCCAGCCATGATCGAATACATATTCGCCCTGGCTGTGCGCCTTGGCATAGACAGGCGCGGCGGCGGCGATCCGCCCGTCCGCCCCGTCGATCAGCAGCGGCAGCGATTGCCAGCCGGTGCCCGGCCCGACGCTGCCCGATTCCTCCAGCGCCGCCAGGAAATCCCAGCTCACGAAGGGATTGGCCGTCCCCGCGCAGGCGTCCCATTCCTCACGGCGCAGCGCCGCCACGCCTTCTACCACGCGCGCGATCATATCAGTCATCGGCGCGCTCGAAGATGATCTGGTCGGCATGAGCGGCGGCGCGGGCGCGATCCGCCGCGCCGCGGACGGTCCATGTCAGCACGGGCATCCCCTTGCCCCGGCAGCGGGCGGCAAAGGGCGATGGCAGGTCACGAATATCACAGGCGATAAAATCGGGACGGGCGAGCGCCAGCGCAAGGGCGCGCTCGATCCGGCCGCGCAATTTCCGCTTCCCCTGCTGCGTCACCACCATGCCCCGCGCGACATCGGGCGCGTGCCGGGCGAACCAGCGCATCGCCACGGGATCGAAGGACATGACCGCCGCCGCGCCGCCGCCATGGCGGGCAAGCGCCTCCGCCACCCTCGCGCAGAGCGGCGCGGCCTCCCGCCATCGGTCGATCTTGATCTCGATGAGCAGCGGCGTGCCGCCCGCGCATCGTTCCAGCAGCGTGGAGAGGCGCGGCACGCCGCCTCCGTCGGGGAGCGTGACGCCTTCCAGCTCCGCCGCGCTCCGCTCGGCAATCGGCCCCGCCGCCGCCGTCATTCGATCCAGCACCGCGTCATGGAAGACGACCAGCACCCCGTCCCGGCTCAGCCGCACGTCGCATTCGATGCCGAATCCGCCGGCGATGGCCGCGTCGAAAGCCGCCATGCCGTTCTCGCTGACCCTCGCCCCATGCAGCCCGCGATGGGCGAAGGGGCGTTCGGTCAGGAAGGCCAACCGCTCAGGCGTGCGGCCGGACAAGGACGATCGCATCGATCTCGACGGCGGAATTGAGCGGCAGCACCGGCACGCCCACCGCGCTGCGCGCATGGCGGCCCGCATCGCCAAAGACATCGACCATCAGTTCCGACGCGCCATTGGCGACTTTCGGCTGGTCGCTGAAGTCGGGCGCGCTGCTGATGAAGACGCCCAGCTTCACGATCCGCTCCACGCGGTCCAGGCTGCCTAGCGCCGCCTTCATCTGCGCCAGCAGATTGAGGCCGCAGGCCCGCGCGGCGCGGACGCCATAGTCGAGGTTGACGGTGTCGCCCAGCCGCCCGGTCATGAGTTGCCCGTCGGCGAGCGCGATCTGCCCGGAAATATGCAGCAGGCCATGGGCCTCGACGGCAGGCACATAGGCGGCGACGGGCGCGGCGGCGGGGGGCAGGGCAATGCCCAGTTCGGTAAGGCGGGCTTCAATGCTCATCACTTGGCTCCATCGGGAAGGGGAATATCGCGCGGGGCCGGTCCTTCCGCAAGCCGCGCGGCGATCCACGCCTCGGCCTGCGCCCAGTTGTCGATCCGGGCATGGGCCATGTCGGCGGGCGGTATGCGGCCGGACAGTTCCGGCTCGCCCACCATGTGCAGCCGCCACACCCCCGGCGCATGTCTGGCGGCCGATGCATGATGTTCGGCGATGTCGTCGATGAACAGCGCCACGCTGGGTTGCCGGTCCGCCACGATCTGCGCCAGCGGCCGCCCCTTGCCGCCGCGGTTGCAATGGACCGGCGCGTCGAGGCCGTGGCCCGCAAGCTGCTCCACCCGTCCCTGGTGATGCCGCGCGTCGATATTGGTGAGGACGACGATATCGGCGATGGCGGACAGCCGGGCCAGCGCCTCCATCGATCCGCTGATCGGCTTCTGCCGGTGCATCTCGCTGTCGAAAAAGGCGGTCAGCAGCGTCCAGACGATGTCCTGCGTCACCGGCTCGTCGCTGTCCTTGTGGCGCAGCGCATCGGCGAATTTCAGCCGGTCGAAATCGAAATGCAGGTCGTGCGCCTCGTCCGCCCACGCCCGGAACGGGACGAGCATGTGCAAAAGCACCTCATCGCAATCGGTGATGATGAGGGGACGGGTCATCGGCTCAATTCCTCCTTCGCGGCGATCAGCGCCTCCGGCGTGGTTTCGATGGCCTGCGCGCAGGCGATCAGGTCCGGCTCATGATCGGCCAGGAAGCCCAGCACCGCGCCCAGCATGTCTGGGTCGCCCACCCCGGCGCGCAGGGCCTCGGCGTCCAGCCCGGTCAGCGCCAGAAGGCGTTCCGCCCGCCGATCGTCCCCGACCGTCCAGCCAAGCGCCATCAGCGCCAGCGTGAGCGCATCGGGGCCATCGTCCTTGCCATTACGGATATCGGGTCGCATGACGGTTTCTCTGCGCGGCGTTCAGGGTTATGACGCTTTCCATAAGGCTTTTTTCGAAAACGCGGGTGACTGGTGGCAAAGCGTGTGCTCGTTGTCGAGGACAACGAACTCAACCTCAAACTTTTTTGCGACCTGCTGCGCGCGCACGGGCACGAAGTGCTGCCCTTGCGCGACGGGCGGGACGTGCTGCGACAGGCGCGGGATTTCCGCCCCGACCTCTTCATCATGGACATCCATCTGCCCCATGTGAGCGGCGTGGACCTCATCATCTCGCTGAAGGCGGACAGGGAATTGTCTCCGGTGCCGATCATGGCCGTCACCGCCTATGCCGGGAAAGGCGACGAGGAGCGCATCCGCGCCGCCGGGGCGCAAGCCTATGTGTCCAAGCCGATCTCCGTGCTGCGCTTCGTCGAGCAGGTGAACGCGCTGCTGTAAGCCGGCGCGCCTCCCCTTCCACAGGCGACAAGCCAACAAGGAAAGGCCCGTTCCCTGATGGGACGGGCCTTCTTCGTTCGGGCGTCAGCCACGAATCCGATCTTATGACCAAGGCGGCATCAAGCCGCCCGCCGGATCACTTGATCTTGGCTTCCTTGAACTCGACATGCTTGCGCACGACCGGGTCGTATTTGCGGAAGCTCAGCTTCTCGGTCTTGGTGCGCGGATTCTTCTTGGTGACGTAGAAGAAGCCGGTGTCAGCCGAGCTGACGAGGCGGATCTTGACAGTTGCTGGCTTGGCCATGGCCCTAAAGTCCTGTGAATCTCGTGAAAAAGAAAAGCGGTCCCGTGGGACCGCCCCGTTTCAGCAGCGGCCCTTGCGGCAGATTCGCTTCCCTGTCAAGGGAAAGACAGATGGCCGTGCGCGCAAAACCGGGCGGCGCGCCGGGTTTTTCCGTCCCGCGCCGCTCGAAAATCCCGTCCCCGCTCCCCATCTCCCTGAAATGCCGGTTCGCGGCGCGCGCCCTGCTTTACGTGGCGTTAATCATCACGGGCGCAGAATGTCCTTCGGAGCGACAGGATAGGGGAGTCTTCTCCATGCGACATGATCCGATACAAAGCATTCTTTCCGACCTGCTCGGCCGGGTGGACGGTCTGGCCGGACAGCGCGGCCATCTTTCCGTGCCGCGCTTCCAGGACGAGGTCGATCATATCCGGCATATCGCCCGCGCTTTTCATATCGACACGGTGGAAGGATTGGCCGGGACACTGGAATCGGCGCTGTCGCTGCATGGGCTGGGTCCGGTGGTGCTGTCCTATCTCGATTTCCTGCGCGACGCCATCGCGGCTGAAATGCCGCCCGCCGCGATCCTGTCGCCCGTGGCGGCCGCGCCCGCGACGCCGCTGCGCGCCTGAACGGCGGGAATCCGCGCCGCCGATGGACGCCCTGCTGATCGCGCTGCTCGGCTGCCTGCTCGGCGAGATCGGCGGCAAGAGCCAGCTTCTCGTCTTGGCGCTCGCCGCCCGCTTCGACCGCGACGGCGCGGTGATCGCCGGCATCGTCGTGGCGGCCGCCGCCAATGCCGCCATCTCCGCGACCGCCGGGGCCTATATCGGCCCGATGCTGGGTTCGGACGCCCGTCTGCTGTTCCTTGCGTTGTCGCTGCTGTTCCTGGGCGCGGGGCTGCTCTGGCCGGTGAAAGCGCCCGATCCGCTGGGCGGGTGGAAGATCGGCGCGTTCCTGACCGCCGCGCTCGGCCTCTTCATCCTGGGCTTTGGCGACGGGCCGCAATTCCTGATCCTGGGCCTTGCCACCCGCACCGCCGATCCGGCGCTCGCCGCCATCGGGGGCGCCATCGGCATCATCGCCGCCTCCGTCCCGGTCGTGCTGCTGCGCGACCGGCTGCTCACCGCCTTGCCCATCCGCGCCATCCGCCTGTGCGGCGGCGGCGTGCTGCTGCTGGCGGGCGCGATCATCGCCCTGTCCGCGCTGGCGCTGCTCTGATCGAGCTTTTCCATCAGGGTGAACGATAATTTCCCATCCGTTCCGGTCGCTTTTATGGCACCTTGGCCGCGCTTGATCATTATATAGGCGGAACCATTCGCAACAGGAGAAACAAGCATGACTGCTGCCGATCTCAAGACCCCGTCCGATCTCAAGAGCAACGCGACCAAGTCGGTGGCGGAGGCGCTGAACGGCGTGCTCGCGGACAGCTATGCGCTCTATTTCAAGACCAAGAACTTCCACTGGCACGTATCCGGCCCGCATTTCCGCGATTATCACCTGATGTTCGACGAGCAGGCGGCCCAGATCCTCACCACCACCGACGCGATAGCCGAGCGCGTGCGCAAGACGGGCAACACCACGCTGCGTTCCATCGGCGATATTTCGCGCCATCAGTCGCTCAAGGACAACGACGCCGATTTCGTCGCCCCCGCCGACATGCTCAAGGAGCTGCGCGAGGACAATCTGAAGCTGGTCGAAGCGCTCCGCGCCGCCAAGGAAGCCGCCACGGAGGCGGGCGACAACGCGACCGAGGGCATTATCGACGACTGGACCGACCAGGCAGAGGAACGCGCCTGGTTCCTGTTCGAGGCCAGCCGCAACGCCTGATCGTGGACGGTATTGAAATGACAGCGCCTTCCGGCCCCGCCGGAGGGCGTTTTTCCTTAGGCGATGATGGGCGCTTGCTGATCCGATACGGAATGGCGGTTATGGGCGGATTCCCGCCACGGAGGTTGGATGACCGCAAAGGCCCAACCCCGCCATCCGTCATTCCTCCCGGACCACCTCGATCTTCAGCACCTTGATCGCGCCCGCCTTGCCTCCGAAATCGACGCTCTCGCCTTTTTCCGCCTCCATCATCGCGCGGGCGAGCGGTGCGGAGAAGGCGATGCGTCCTTCCGCCGGGTCGGCTTCGTCATCGCCGACGATGGCGACGGTCTTGTCCTGCCGGCCCAGCCGATAGGCGACGCGCGTGCCGAAGGCGACCGCATCGCCCTGCGCCGCCGGCTGCACCTGCGCCGTCGCCAGCCGCGCGCGCCAGTAACGCAGTTCGCGCTTCAGCTTCTTCGCCTCTTCCTCACCCATATCCCCGGTGGGGATCGCCTCCAGCGCCTCCACCTTCTCCCGCGTCAGGCGCAGGCCGCGCGCCGTCACCAGATTGGGACCGGGCGGAATGGGAATCTCGAAACTCGGCTCCAGATGCTCCTCATCGCTTTCACGACGAAAGGCGACGCTCATGACATTCTCCTTCTCAAGGCCATGGGCGCCGGAAAATCCGGTCCAGGCCATTCTGTGAGAACGAGCCGGACCGCGTCCGGCTCCAACGGCCGGTCAGTCTTCGTCGAACAGGCCTGCGAGCTGCTCCACCATCGTCCCGCCAAGCTGCTCGGCGTCCATGATGGTGACGGCGCGGCGGTAATAGCGTGTCACGTCATGCCCGATGCCGATGGCGACCAACTGCACCGGCGAACGGTTCTCGATCCATTCGATCACCTGCCGCAAATGCCGCTCCAGATAGGTGCCGCTATTGACCGACAGAGTGGAATCATCGACCGGCGCGCCGTCGGAGATCACCATCAGGATGCGGCGTTCCTCGTTCCGCGCGATCAGCCGGTTATGCGCCCAGAGCAGCGCCTCCCCGTCGATATTTTCCTTAAGCAGCCCCTCGCGCATCATCAGGCCCAGATTCTTGCGCGCCCGCCGCCACGGCTCATCGGCCTTCTTGTAGACGATGTGGCGCAGGTCGTTGAGCCGCCCCGGCATCGGCGGACGCCCCGCCGTCAGCCAGTCCTCGCGGCTCTGCCCGCCCTTCCACGCCCGCGTGGTGAAGCCCAATATCTCCGTCTTGACGCCGCAGCGTTCCAGCGTGCGCGCCATGATGTCGGCGCTGATCGCCGCGATGCTGATCGGCCGCCCGCGCATGGAGCCGCTATTGTCGATCAGCAGCGTCACCACCGTATCGCGGAATTCGGTGTCCCGCTCGATCTTGTAGGAAAGCGAGCGCGTCGGGTCGATCACGATCCGCGCCAGCCGCGCCGCATCCAGCAGCCCTTCCTCCTGATCGAAGTCCCAGCTTCGCGACTGCTGCGCCATCAGCCGTCGTTGGAGGCGATTGGCGAGCTTCGTCACCGCCCCCTGCAAGCTCACCAACTGCTGATCGAGGAAGCCGCGCAGCCGCAGCAACTCGTCCTCGTCGCACAGGTCTTCGGCCGTCACCACCTCGTCATGCAGCAGGGTATAAGCCTTGTAGTCGAACCCCGGCGGCAGGTCGCCCATCGGCCGGTTCGGGCGCACGGGCATCATGCCCTCATCGCCCATCTCGCCGCCGCCTTCCTCGCTGTCGGCGTCGAACTCGTCGCTATAGTCGGTGTCGCCGTCCTCGCTCTCGCCGCCCTGATCCTCGGCCCGCGCCTGCGCATCCATGTCGCTGTCGCCGGGCTGGTCCTCGCCGGAATCCCCTTCTTCCTGTTGCTGCTCTTCCTCTTCGCCTTCCTGCTCCGGCTCCTGCTCCTCGCTTTGGGGCGCCTCCGCATCGACCAGTTGCAGATGCTCCAGCATCGCGGCGGTCAACTGCTGGAAAGCGCGCTGGTCGTCGATGGCGAGCGACAGCGCATCCAGATCCGTGCCCGCCTTGTCCTCGATCCACCGGTCCACCATGGCGAGGCCGTCGGCGACCTCCTTCGGCACGGCCTGCCCCGTCAGCCGCTCGCGCACCTTGAGCGCTACCGCCGTCGACAAAGGCACCTCGTCGGCGGAGCGCGCCCGCCGGATCGGATCGGACTTCAACCGCATGTCGAGCGCGTGGTTCAGATTGTCGCGCACCCCCGCCATCGCCCGCGCGCCGATGGCTTCGACCCGCGCCTGCTCGACCGCGTCATAGACCGCCCGCGCCACCGCATCCGCCGGAGCCGACGCATTGTGCAGCCGCGCATTATGATGCCGCAGCCTCAGCGCATTGGCGTCGGCGAAGCCGCGCGCCAGCGCCACCTGATCGGCGGGCAGGGTGCGTCCGGGCGTCGGCACCTTGATCGCCTTGCCCGCCATGTGCGGCGCATCGGCGGTGAAGCCCACCTCCACCTCCGCGTCGCGCGCGATGGAGCGCGCCGCGCCGGACAGCACGTCCTTGAAAGCATCGAGGGCGGAGCGTTCGCTCATCGGCCTTCCGGGTCGCCCACGCGCGGCACGGCGATGGTATCGATTTCCGTCCGCACTTCGCTCATCAGCTTGTGGACCGGGCATTTCGCCGCCACCGCGATCAGCTTGCCATATTGCTCATCGGTCATCGGCCCGCTCAGCGCGATGCGGGTGGTCAGGCGATAGACGCCCTGCCGTTCCCTGCTGTTGTCGCGCTCGACACCGACATGGATGCCTTCGAGCGGGATGCCGTTGCGCTGGGCATACCAGAGCATCGTCATCCCCTTGCACGCGCCCAGTGCCGAGTCATAGAGGTCATGCGGGTCCGGCCCGGTATCATGCCCGTCCGGCGCGCTCATGTCCGCGATCAGTTCATGCCCCCGGATGGATATCCGGTGCGCGGTGCCATCGGGCGCGATCCGTTCGACGACGATCATGGCCTATGCTCCTGCCGGCGGGCCGTTCAGGCGGCCCGGTGCGCCACGCTTTCGGGCAGATCCTTGCCGAACACGCGCTGATAATATTCCGCCACCAGCGGCCGTTCCGCCTCATCGCATTTGTTGAGGAAGCTCAACCGGAAGGCGAAGCCCACATCCTTGAAGATCAGCGCATTCTGCGCCCAGCTTATCACGGTGCGCGGCGACATGACGGTCGAGATATCGCCGTTGACGAAGCCCTGACGGGTGAGTTCCGCCACCTTGATCATGCTCTCCACTTCCTTGCGGCCGCCTTCATGGTCATACTCGCCCGACTTGGCGAGCACCACCTGCGCCTCGGTCGCGGCGGGCAGGTAATTGAGCGCCACCACCAGATTCCAGCGGTCCATCTGTCCCTGGTTGATCTGCTGCGTGCCGTGATAGAGGCCGGTCGTGTCGCCCAGGCCCACGGTGTTGGCGGTCGCGAACAGGCGGAACCAGGGGTTCGGGCGGATGACCCGGTTCTGGTCGAGCAGCGTCATCTTGCCGTCCGTTTCCAGCACGCGCTGGATCACGAACATCACGTCCGGGCGGCCCGCGTCATATTCGTCGAACACCAGCGCGACAGGGCGTTGCAATGCCCATGGCAGCAGCCCTTCGCGGAACTCCGTCACCTGCTGCCCGTCCTTCAGGACAATGGCGTCGCGGCCGACCAGATCGATGCGGCTGATATGCGCGTCCAGGTTGATGCGGATGCACGGCCAGTTGAGTCGCGCGGCGACCTGCTCGATATGGCTCGACTTGCCGGTGCCGTGATAGCCCTGCACCATCACGCGGCGGTTGAACGCGAAGCCCGCCAATATCGCCAGCGTCGTGTCCGGATCGAATACATAAGCGGGGTCTAGGTCCGGCACGCGCTCGTCGGCTTCCGAAAAGGCCGGGATCTTCATGTCGACGTCGATGCCGAAGACATCGCGCGCATCGACTTCCCGGTCGGGCGCTTCCATCAGCGTCTCGTCGCGGGTGTCGGGCTGGACGTTGGGAATGTCGGTCATCATCATGTCTCTTCGGTCAAACGAGTCCGCCAAGCCCTAGACCATAGGCCAAGGGCATGTCGAGGGAAGGCAGGGGAATAAGCTGTCCTACAGGCGGGCGCTTGTGGTGGAACAGGGCCGGACCGACGCAATTGACTTTGCCCGATCGGTTTCCGTTCGGATGCCGGCATCTAGGCAAAGGCAGGCGCTTTCCGCAGCAATCCATAAGCTTCTATCACCGATTGCAGGGCGCTCTCATGGCTCCGGTCGCCGCCATTATGATCGGGATGATAACGTCGCACCAATTCGGTATAGCGCGCCCGCAGCGCCTTGCGGTCCGCGTCGACGGGCAATCCCATCACGCCCAGTGCCCGCCGGTCCTCCTTCGACAGGAACCTGCCGTCGGCCCGCGCGGCATTGTCCCGTTCCGCCTGCGCCTTGCGTTCGCGGAACTTGGCCCCGATGGCGTCCAGCGGATCGGCGAAGTCCGCCCAGCGCGGCGGCGGGCTGGCCGCGTTTGTCGAAAAGGCCCGCGTCTCCCGCTCCCACCCCGCATAGGGGCGCTGGGCGGCGGCGATCTCGTCCGCGCTCATGCCGCTGAAGAAATTATAGCCCTGATTGAACTGCCGCACATGTTCCAGGCACAGCCAGCGCCAGCGCGGCCCTTCATGGCTGGACGCGCTTCCTTCCAGCGGCGGCGCGCGGAACTCCCCCGGCTCCGCGCAGCCATCGGCCGAGCAGGGACGGTCGCTTTCCACGCGGCCATGGAAGCGGTTGAAACGACGGGTCGAGAAGGAGTCGCTGGCCAAGACTGTCCTAAGTTGCGGCAAAGCCTCTATATAGGAAAGATGACCGACCCAGCAAAAGGCCCCGTGGCCATGGAAATCGAATCCCGCCTGCGCGCGGCCCTCTCGCCCGAACATCTCGCCGTCATCGACGATAGCGAGACGCACCGGGGTCATGCCGGGCATGACGGATCGGGCGAAAGCCATTTCACGGTAGAGGTGGTGTCCGCCCGCTTCACCGGCCAGAACCGGGTGGCGCGGCAACGGCTCGTCAATGCCGCACTGGCCGACCTGCTGCGGGACAAGGTGCACGCCCTCGCCATTCGGGCGAAAGCGCCGGGCGAATAATTCCGAAGGGAAGGATGGATCATGCCGGAAGACTTCATCATTCAAACGATCACGCCGACCAGCCACAATCTCGGCGATTTCCGCGTCCACCGCGCGCTTCCCGCCAGGGAACGGACCATGGTCGGCCCGTTCATCTTCTTCGATCAGGCCGGACCTGCCCTGATCGGCCCCGGACAGGGCGTGGATGTGCGGCCCCATCCCCACATCAATCTCGCCACCGTCACCTATATGTATGAAGGCGCGTTCGTGCATCGCGACTCCCTGGGCACCGAACAGCTTATCGAGCCGGGCGCGGTCAACCTGATGACGGCGGGCAAGGGGATCGTCCATTCGGAACGCTCTCCCGATGCCGAG
>Ga0180221_1000443_pt1 | contig 37932 bp, 28 predicted proteins | sample eDN5th37CKraftMG_FD_151339 | JGI IMG/M metagenome (GOLD analysis project Ga0180221, IMG submission 151339) | Enriched Miracle-Growth compost microbial communities from Emeryville, California, USA - eDNA 5th pass 37_C Kraft MG (version 2) (version 2) ...
CGAAAGTCGCCGAAGCGCTCCGGAAGATCACGCCAGGGTATGCCCGCGCGATAGCGGTACAGCACGGCTTCAACGAACCGCCGATTGTCCTTCGCCGTCACCCCGACATGCCCGGGCCGGCCGGGCAGAAGAGGCTCGATGCGAACCCATTGATCGTCTCGAAGTCCATAGCGTCGGGTCATTGAACGGCTGCGCTCGCAAGAAAACCCAAGCTTCGCTTATCTAGTCAATTGATGACAGGCCCTACGGCGAGCTGCCCGGCACGCTGCCGGCGGAACACGTGCACCTGGAGAACGCCGCGCGCGGGCCGGACATCATCGTCAGCTACGCCTGGGACGCCGACGCGGTGGTGCAGGGCTTTCCCGGCACCGAGTACGCCAGCATGAACAACGAGCGCGGCGAGCACGGCAGCTTCAGCCCGCGCGACGTGCACAACACCCTGCTCGCCGCGGGGCCGGACTTCCGCGCGGGCTTCCGCGACCCGCTGCCGTCCGGCAACGTCGACCTCGCGCCCACCCTCGCCGCGCTGCTCGGCCTGCCGCTGCCCGCCGCGCAGGGCCGCGTGCTGCGCGAGGCGCTGGCCGGCACGGCGGGCCGCCCGCTCGGCGCCTACCGCGTCGCCCCGGCCGTGCTGCGTCCGCGCGAGGCCGCGCGGGGCCTGTCGATGCGGCGCGTGGACGGCAGCCCGCTGCGCGCCACCCGCTACAGCTTCCGCGTGCAGCTCAAGCGGCTCGACGACGGCGGCAGGAGCTACACCTATTTCGACTACGCCGCGCCGGAGCGGCCCTAGGCGTCCGTCGGAGCGGCCTCCGGCCGCGATGGCTAATGGAGATGCCGGGCCATCGCGGCCGGATGGCCGCTCCCACGACCTGCTCTACTCGAACACGTGCAGGCGGTCGAAGATCCAGCCCTGGTAGGAGGCGACCAGCCCCGGCACCGGACAGTCGGCGTAGCGCCCGCCGCAGCGCTCGCGCAGCGCGATCTGCGCCGAGAAGTACGGGTCGGCCGGCAGCCCCGCCGCCTGCAGCACCATGCCGGGCAGCAGCGCGATGTCCAGCGCGGGGTAGGACGGTAACGGCGCGCCGGCCGCGTTGCGCTTGATCATGAAGTAGGTGAGGTACTGCTGCAGCGGCCGCAGCGCCGGCGGCCAGCGGCGCGGCAGGCCGCGGATCAGCCCGTCGAAGGACGGCTGGTGGTCGCCGAAGTGCACCAGCACGGTGGGCTGCGCGCGGTCGAGGAAGGCGTGCTCCAGCTGGCGCATCGCCTGGTCCGAGGCGCGCAGCTGGGCGAGGTAGGTGCTGACGTTGAGCTCGGTCTCCGGCGGCAGGCCGGGCACCACGCCGCGGTTGAACGGCGGCGGCAGCCTGTCCAGCGGGTCGAGGTTGTGCGGGCCGTGCTGGTTGATCGTCAGCACCATCAGGAACACCGGCTCGCCCGGCTTCTTCACCCGCTGGTAGACGCGCCGGGCGGCGTCGAACATCTGCGCGTCGCTCTCCTCCCACGGGTCCAGCCCCAGCTCGTCGGCGTCGTGGAACTCCTGGAAGCCGTAGGCCATGTAGGCGTTGCGGCCGTTGAGGAAGGCGCCGTTGGTGGGATACACCGCCACCGTGCGGTAGCCCAGCCGCGCCAGCTGCTGCGGCAGCGCGTCGCGCATGCGCGGCGCCAGCACGTAGGGCGCGTACATGCCGCCGGCGCCGAAGATGTCCTGCGGCAGCCCGGTCAGCGCGGCGAACTCGCTCACCCAGGTGCCGCCGCCGAAGGTGTGCACGCGCAGCGGCCCGTGCGCCACGGTGCGCGCGTCGGGCTCGAACAGCGCCGGCGCGCGGCACTCCGGCACGCCTTTGCACATGGCGAAGTTGGACGGGTCGAAGGTGCTCTCCTCCAGCACCTCGACGATGTCCGGGTACGGCGGCCGCGCCGCGCCCGGCCGGCCCGCGGCGGTGGCGCCCCAGTCGCGCTCGGCCGCCGCATCGTCGGCGCGCGCGGGCAGCTGCACGTCCGAGTCGTAGAAGTAGACGAAGAAGTCGGTCAGCAGCGCGTCGTCGCCGCCCAGCTTCTGCCAGGCGCTGCGCTGGTACACCCGCCCGAACGGCCCCGCCGGCAGCAGGCACAGCCAGAAGCCCAGCACGCACAGCGCCAGCCCGGCCAGCCGCCGCCACGGGCGGGCCAGCAGCCACGGCGAGCGGGCGCCGCGCCAGGCCAGCCACAGCAGCAGCGGCACGCCCGCGCACACCAGGATCGCCAGCCCGTACAGGTGCGGGTAGCGGCGCAGCGTCTCCAGCAGGCTGCTGTGGGTGAAATAGATGAAATCGCGCGGCATCAGGCCGACGTCGAGGTACTGCTGCTTCAGCGCCGAGACGAAGCGCAGGCCGAGGAAGGCGCCGCCGCCGGCCAGCAGCGCCAGCACCGGCCGCGCGGTGGCGAAGTACAGCGCGCCGGCCGCGCACAGCATCAGGGCGGCGACGAACAGGCGCTGCACCGGCTCGGGCTCGCGCCACGCGGCGAAACCCAGGCACAGCGCGAAGCCCAGCCACGCGCCCAGCCGCAGCGCGCGTCCGCGCGCGGCGCGTGGAAGGAAAGCGGACATGCGAAGCCCCCTGTTGGCCGGACGGCGTATCGCCGCGCATCTTAGAGCCTGTTCACGATCTCCAAGTATCCCCCCATGGAACGTCATCCCGGCGAAAGCCGGGATCCAGCGTCGCTGACTTTTCGAGGGAACGTCACCGGACGACCAGCCCTTCGGCTGTCGAAAAGCGCCTCCTGCCTTCACAGGAATGACGGCGAGGCAATAGCCGGACCGACGGCAGATCTCGAACAGGCTCTTGCGACCGCCGCGCCGCCCGCCGCCGCACCCCGGCACGGCAGCGGGATGTCACGGGCTTCTGCTACGGTGGCCGACCTGCACGATCCCGATGAGAGCCACCCCGATGAAGCGCCGCCTCGTTCCCCTCGCCCTCGCCTCCGTCCTGCTCGCCGGCTGCGCCGGCCAGGCCTTCAAGCCCGGCAGGCTGCCGGACGGCGCGCGCGCCGACGTGGCGATCCTGGAGACCACCGACGTCCACGCCAACGTGCTCTCCTACGACTACTTCAAGCAGAAGGACGATCCCACGGTGGGCTACGAGCGCACCGCCACGCTGATCCGCCGCGCGCGCGAGGCATTCCCCAACACCGTGCTGTTCGACAGCGGCGACACCATCCAGGGCACCGTGCTGGCCGACTACCAGGCCAAGGTGAAGCCGGTCGGCTGCGGCGAGGAGCTGGCGATCTACAAGGCGATGGATGCGCTCGGCTACGACGGCGGCACCGCCGGCAACCACGAGTTCAACTACGGCCTGCCGTTCCTGTCGCAGGTCACCGGCACGCCGATGAACGTGGACGGCGCCGGCACGCAGAGGTGCGCCGGCCCGCACTTCCCGCTGGTGCTGGCCAACGTGTACAGCGCGCGCGACGGCCGGCCCATCTTCAGGCCGTGGGCGGTGGTGACCAAGACCATCGAGGCCTACACCCCCGACGGCAGCAAGCTCGAGGTGCCGCTGAAGATCGGCATCATCGGCTTCACCCCGCCGCCGATCCTGGAGTGGGACAAGCAGAACCTGGCCGGCAAGGTCACCGTGAGCGGCGTGGTCGAGGCGGCGCGCAAGTACCTGCCGCAGCTCGAGGCGCAGCACCCGGACCTGGTGGTGGCGATCCTGCACGGCGGCCTGGACACCCACCCCTACGCCAGCGAGATGGAGAACGGCGGCTGGCACCTGGCCGGCGTGCCGGGCATCGACGTGCTGCTGCTGGGCCACTCGCACACCGAGTTCCCCGGGCCGCGCTACGCCGGCCTGCCCGACGTCGACGCCCAGCGCGGCTTCGTGCGCGGCGTGCCGGCGGTGATGGGCGGCTTCTTCGGCAAGGACCTGGGCGTGATCAAGCTGGCGCTGGCGCGCGAGCACGGCCGCTGGACGGTCGACAAGGCCGACACCCACAGCGAGGTGCGCCCGATCTGCCCGAAGAAGAACGAGTGCGTGCCGGCCGACCCGGCCATCGCGCCGCTGGTGGCGCAGGCGCACGCGGCGGCGGTGGCCTACGTGGACACGCCGATCGGCAGCAGCACGCTGCGCATGAGCAGCTACTTCGCCGACGAGGGCAACATGACCGCGCTCTCCGCGGTGAACGCCGCGCAGGCCGACTACGTGCGCCGCGAGCTGCCGAAGCTGCGCCCGGAGCTGGCCGACCTGCCGGTGCTCTCCGCCGCGGCCGCCTTCCGCACCGGCTTCGGCGGCCCGGAGGACTACACCGACGTGCCGGCCGGCCCGCTCACCCTGCGCAGCGCGGCGGACCTGTACTACTACCCGAACACGCTGGCCGCGGTGCTGGTGGACGGCGCGGGCCTCAAGGCCTGGCTGGAGCACTCGGCCGAGCGCTTCAACCGCATCGACCCGGGCAAGGACGGCGAGCAGCCGCTGATCAACGGCCGCTACGTCGGCTACAACTTCGACCAGATCCAGGGCGAGGGCTTCAGCTACGTCATCGACGTCAGCCGGCCGGCCGGCCAGCGCATCGCCGCGCTCAGCTTCAAGGGCCGGCCGGTGACGCCGCAGCAGCGCTTCGTGGTCGCCACCAACAACTACCGCGCCGGCGGTGGCGGGCACTTCCCCGGCCTGGACGGCGGCAACATCGTGCTGGCCGCGCCGGACGGCGCGCGCGAGATCCTCGCCGCCTGGCTCGAGCGCATGCGGCGGATCACCGGGGACCAGCTGCCGGCCCGCTCCTGGCGCTTCGCCCCGCTGAAGACCCGCGGCCCGGTCACCTTCACCGCCGCCGCCGGCAAGCAGGAGGTGGCGCGCGCCGCCGGCCTGGACAACGTCCGCCAGCTGGCCGACCACGGCGACGGCACCGCCACCTACGCGATCGACCTGTCGCGCTGAACCCGGCGGCGGGGAGGTAGGGGGGTGGAGGCCCCCCGGCGTTATACAAGGTGAGGAGGGTTTTCCGTCCTCGGCCGGGGCGGTCCCCTGCCCGACCCGGTCCCCGTCAGGGATGCCGGCCCGCAAGCCTTCCGCAAGGACGCGGAAGCACCCGATTTTCCGGCCCCGTTCCGTCCAACCGGCCCACGCGCTATCGTGAACGCCATCACGTCGGTCAGCGGACGATTCCAGCGCATGGGGCTGAGCACGATCGAACGGGAGCGGCGCGCGCCGCTCCCCGCCACTCGCACGGACTTCGAGGTCTTCGTGCGCGGCCAGCGCGACACCCTGGTGCGCCTGCTGCGCCGCCGCGTGCCCTGCGAGGAGGACGCCCAGGACCTGGCCCAGGAAAGCCTGGAGCGGCTGATGCGCTACCGCACGCACGCGCCCGAGTCGTGGGCGCGGCTGCTGTACCGCATCGCGGTGAACGCGCTCAACGACCGCCTGCGTCGCGCCCGCGCGCGCGGCGACGCGCAGTACCTGAGCCTGGACGAGGCGGCGCTGGACCTGCCCTCGACCGACCTGGACCACGAGCAGCAGGTGGCCCAGCGGCAGGAGCTGGTGCTGCTGCAGCGCGCCCTGCTCGGCCTGCCGCCGCGCTGCCGCGAGGTCTACCTGCTCAACCGCATCGAAGGCATGAGCTACACCCAGATCGCCGCCCACCTGGGCATCAGCGTGAAAGCCGTGGAGAAGCACGTCGGCAAGGCGCTGAAGCTTTTGCGCGAGCGGCTGGCCCCCATCGACAAGGAGGTTGCCCCATGACACGGAACCTTTCCGGACAGCCGGCGCGGCACGAACCGGCCAGCGCCGAGGAATGGCTGGCCCGGCTGCTGTCGCCCGAGAGCGGCGCCGACGACCGCGCCGGCTTCGAGCGCTGGCGCGCGGCCGATCCCCAGCACGCGGCCGCCTACGCCGCGGCCGAGCGCATCCACCGCCGCGCCGCCGAGCTGGCCGGCGACCCGCTGCTGCGCGCCGCGGCGCGGGCGGCGCGGCGTGCCCCGCAGCGGTCCCATCGCCGCGCCTGGCTGCTGGCCGGCGGCATGGCCGCCTGCCTGCTGCTGGCCGCGGTGCTGCTGTGGCCCGCGCGCGAACAGGCCGACCTGGTGCAGCGCTACGCGCAGGCCGCCGGCCTGCCGCAGAACGTGCTGCTGCCCGACGGCACCGCGCTGGCACTGGACGCCGAGTCGGCGCTCACCATCCGCTTCGGCGCGCACCGGCGCGAGGTGGTGCTGGAGCGCGGCCGCGCCGAGTTCGGCGTGGCGCACGACCCGGCGCGGCCGTTCGTGGTGCGCGTGGGCGAGGCGAGCATCCACGACGTCGGCACGGTGTTCCAGGTCAGCCGCGACGACGCCGGCGCCACCGTCGGCCTGCTGCAGGGCCGCGTCGACGTCAGCGGCGGCCGCAGCGGCGACCGCTGGAGCAGCACGCTGGCGCCGGCGCAGCAGCTGCGCATCGGCGCCGACGGCCGGCCGGGCGCGGTGGCCCCGCTGGACCTGGCCGCCGCGCGCGGCTGGACGCAGGGCGAGCTGCGCTTCCGCGGCCGCCGGCTCGACCAGCTGCTGGCGGAGATGAACCGCTACTCCGACACCAAGCTGCGCCTGGGCGACCCGGCGCTGGCCGCGCTGACGGTCAGCGGCAGCTTCCACGCCGGCGACCAGCAGGCGCTGGCCACCGCGCTGGCGCGCGGCTGGCAGCTGCAGGTGCGGCGCACCGCCGAGCGCGAGCTGACCCTGCTGCCGCGACCCGGCGCCACCTACCGCTGACCGGGGCTGGATGCGCGATTCCGTCGTTTCGCCGCTTCTTCCTCGCGCATCCGGGTGCCGGTGGTGGCTTGTGGCGGCGGCGCTCGCCTGGCTGGCGCTGTGCGGGACCGCGCAGGCGGCCGCGCGCACGCAGCACTTCCGCATCCCGGCCGGCGCGCTCGACGACGCCCTGTGCGCCTACGCGCGGCAGAGCGGCATGCAGCTGCTGTACCGGCCCGAGCTGGTCGCCCGGCGGCGCAGCCCCGGCCTCGACGGCGAATTCAGCGCGGAAGGCGCGCTGGCGCGGCTGCTCAGGGACAGCGGGCTGCAGGCCGAGGCGGTCGCGCCCGGCACCTTCGTGCTGCACCGCGCGCCGCCCGCGCCGGCCCGCGCGACCGCGCCGCTGGCGCCGGTGCCGCTGCCGGCCACCGAGCTGGGCACGATCGAGATCACCGGCACGCACATCCGCCGCACCGCGCTGGAGCCGGCCGGCCCGCTCACCGTGATCGACCGCCAGCAGATCGAGCGCAGCGGCTACCAGACCCTGTACGAGCTGCTGCGCGCGCAGCCGGGCGTGCGGGTCAACAACACGCCGCTGGCGATGGCCGACGGCGCGCTGTACCAGGCCAACGGCCTGTCCGGCGCGACCGGCGCCGGCGCGGCGGACCTGCACGGGCTGGGCCCGGCCGCCACGCTGTTCCTGATCGATGGCCAGCGCATGGCGCCCTACCCGCTGGCGCAGGGCGAGTTCGCCCAGGTCAACGACCTCGACGCGATCCCGCTGCCGCTGGTCGAGCGCATCGAGATCCTGCGCGACGGCGCCTCGGCGGTGTACGGCTCCGACGCCATGGCCGGGGTGGTCAACATCATCCTGCGCAAGCGCTTCAGCGGGGTGGAGGTGGACGGGCAGAGCGGCCTGTCCAGCCGCGGCGACGCCGCCGAGCGGCGCGGCACCGTGCTGCTCGGCGGCGAATTCGCCGGCGGCGGCCATGCGGTGTTCGGCTTCGACTACTTCCAGCGCGACCCGCTGCTGGGCCGCCAGCGCGACTGGGCGCGCGCGCCGGCCGGCGCGGCCGCCGACGCGCCCGCCGGCGGCGACGACTACTACTTCGACGGCGCCCGGGTGGTGCACGAGGGCAGCCCGGGCTGCCTGCAGACCACGCTGGACGGCCCGTGCACCGACCAGGCCGCCGCGCAGGGCACGCTGCAGACCGCGCTGGACAGCCGCACCCTGCTGCTGCACCTGGACCACCCGCTGGCCGGCGCGCAGGCCTACCTGGACCTGCGCTGGAACATGCTGCGCCAGCGCCAGCAGATGGCGCCGGCCTCGGTGGACCTGCTGGTGATCGACCCGCGCGACCCGGCCAGCGCGCGCACCGTGAACTACGCCTTCGACGACCTCGGCCCGGTGCGCGACTCCAGCCAGGCGCGCGGCACCCAGCTCACCCTCGGCCTCGGCGACGCCACCGGCGTCTGGCGCTGGGACGCGCACTTCGACGGCCAGCGCAACGAAGGCAGCGACCGCGTGCGCGGCCTGCTCAGCGACCCGGCGCTGGAGCGGGCGCTGGACGAGGGCAGTTACGTGCCCGGCGCGCCGGACAACCCGCCGGCGGTGCTGGCCGCGCTGTCGCCCGTGCTGCTGCGCCGGGGCAGCACCTCGCAGAGCGGCGCCAGCGCGCGGCTGGACGGGCCGCTGGCGGAATGGCCGGCCGGCCCGCTGTCCCTCGCCGCCGGCGTGGAGGCCTACCGCGAGCGGATGGACGACCACCCCGACCCGCGCGTGGTCGACGGCGACGTGTTCCAGTTCCAGCCGCCGTACCAGCTGCACGGCGAGCGCCGGATCGCCGCCGCCTACGCCGAGCTGGAGGCGCCGCTGACGCGCCGCCTCACCGCCAACCTGGCCGGCCGGCTCGACCACAGCAGCGGCTTCGGCAGCGCCTTCTCGCCGCGCCTGGGCCTGAAGTGGGACCTCGGCGACAGCCTCAGCCTGCGCGGCACCGTGGCGCGCGGCTACCGCGCGCCCACCCTGCCCGAGCTCAACCGCCCCGAGATCGCCTCCACCCTGGGCGTGCTGGTGGAGGTGCCCGACGCGCTGCTGCCCTGCCGCAGCCCGCAGTCCAGCGGCAACCAGGGCACCAGCTACTGCCTGCTGCAGCTCAACAGCGTGGGCAACCCGCGGCTGCAGCCGGAACGCTCGCGCAGCTACACCCTCGGCCTGGTGCTGGCGCCGACCCCGGCGCTGGGCATCGCGCTGGACGCCTCGCAGATCGAGCGCTACCACGAGATCGGCCCGCTGCCGGTGTCGTGGGCGCTGGACCACCCGGACAGCTACCCGCAGCTGTTCCAGCGCGACGCCGGCGGCACCCTGTACGGCTTCGACCAGCAGCTGGTGAACCTCGGCCGCACCAGCGTGCGCACCTACGACCTGGACCTGCGCTACCGGCTCGACACCGCCCGCCGCGGCGGCTTCGACTTCAACCTCGGGCTGGACTGGCTGGCCTCGCTGCGCCGGCGGATCCAGCCGGGCGAGGCCAGCGTGTCCTACGCCGGCTACGCCGGCCAGCCGCGGCTGACCGGGCTGGCCGGCGTCACCTGGACGATCCGCGACTGGAGCAGCACCGCCAACCTGCGCTACACCGGCCACTACGCCTACGCCGACCGCGCCGGCAGCCTGTTCGCCTGCCCGGACGAGCTGCGCCAGGCCGGCCACTGCGAGACGCCGGCCTTCGTGCTGCTGGACCTGGACCTGGACTACACCGGCTTCGCGCGCTGGCGGCTCGGTCTGCACGTGCGCAACCTGCTCGACCACCGGCCCACCTACTACGGCAACCCGCCGATCGGCTTCAACCCCGCCTTCGACGACGTGGCCGGCCGCTACTTCCTGCTCAGCTTCCGCTACCGGCGCTAGCCCGGCGCGGGCGCGCGGCGGGCCGGGAGCGGGCCGCACGCGGGCAACGACGCGCGCGGCCCCGCCGGCGCCGCCGTTTTGGCTAGACTCGCCGGACACGGCGCCCGCAGGCGGCGCGGACACACACAGGAGAGCATCGGCATGGCAAGAGGCAGCACGGAAAAGCGCGCGCGCGGCGGCGACGGTTGGCGCGGATGGTTGGGACGCCTCGCGCTGCTGGCGCTCGCCGCGGGGCCGGCGCACGCCGCCGCCGCCGTGCTCGACCCGGCCGTGCTGCCGCAGGTGCAGGCCGCCACCTTCGAGGTGGTGGTGCCCAAGCCGGCCAGCGACCCGCTGAGCTACGAGAAGCCGCTGCCGCTGGAGCTGCTGCCCTACCAGTTCCGCACCGACAAGTACTTCTCCATCGGCACCGCCTTCGCGCTGGGCGACGACCGCTACGTCACCGCCGCGCACGTGCTCGACGTGGGCATCGGCAGCCTGCTCGGCGAGCCGGCGCTGCGCGACGCCAGCGGGCAGGTCTACGCGATCGACAAGATCCTCGAGTTCTCGCAGCAGCGCGACTTCGTGGTGTTCTCGCTGGCGCACCCGCCCAAGGTGAAGCCGCTGCCGGTCGATGCGGCGCCCGCGCTCAACCAGGCGGTGTACGCGGTGGGCAACGCGCTGGGCACCGGCGTGGTGATCCGCGACGGCCTGTACACCTCCAACACGCCGGAGGAGCAGGACGGCCGCTGGAAGTGGATCCGCTTCTCCGCCGCCGCCTCGCCCGGCAACAGCGGCGGTCCGCTGCTGGACAAGGACGGCAAGGTGATCGGCGTGGTGCTGATGAAGTCGGCCAACGAGAACCTCAACTACGCGCTGCCGATCGCCGAGGTGCTGAAGGCGCCGGCCAACACCGCCGTGCTCGACCAGCGCCGCAGCTACCAGTTCGACGTGTTCGACGCCACCCAGGTGGACGACGTCAAGGGCCAGTTCGCGCTGCCCAAGAGCTTCGCCGAGTTCGGCGCGGCCTACCTCGGGCTGGTCGACGGCTACAGCGACAGCCAGCTCGGGGCGCTGCTGGCCAAGGACCCCGAGCACCTGTTCCCGCACGGCAGCGGCTCGAACCGCCTGCTCTACGGCCAGGCCTACCTCAACGGCTTCCCTTCGCTGGTGATGCGCGACAGCGACGGCGACTGGGGCATCTCGCACGGCAGCGTGGACCGGCAGAACCTGCCGCACAACGGCTACGTCGAGCGCAGCCACGTCGGCCACCAGGGCCTGTTCCACCTGCGCCGCCCCGACGACGTGACGGCCGACCGGCTGTACCACGACCCGCAGCTGCTGATGGACCTGATCCTCAAGGTCGCGCCGCTGCAGCGGCCGGTGGCCACCGAGCAGATCAAGATCACCTCGCTCGGCAAGCCGCAGCAGGACACCGTCTACACCGACGGCTACCACCGCCGCTGGCAGGTGCGCAGCTGGCCGCTGGCCTATTCCGACACCGTGCTGATCTGCTTCGCGCTGCCGGTGCCCGACGGCTACGCGGCGATGGTGCGCTTCGCCAAGGCCGGCCCGCAGGTGCACGACTCGACCATCGACCTCAAGGCGCTGACCGACTTCGTCTACCTCTCCTACGACGGCACGCTGGCGCAGTGGCGCGACTTCCTCAAGCAGGACGCGCTGCTGCCCGACGCGCTGCGCGCGGTGACGCTGGACGTCGACTACGGCAAGCGCCTGGCCTACCGCTCGCCGCGGCTGGCCTTCGCCTACACCCCGGCGCTGCAGGCGATCCAGCCCGACAGCGGGCTGACCCTGGGCTTCAGCTACTTCGTCGACCACGGCAAGGTGGTGTGGGACGTCGCCCAGGTGCTGGCCAAGGCCAGCGTGCACGACAGCGACGTGGTGCGCCTGAACCGCCTGGCCAGGCCCGCCGACGGCATGGACGACAACTTCCGCAGCGAGTGGGACAAGCTGCGCCGGCGCGAGCACCCGGTGGACGGCGTGGCCTTCAACGGCGACGACGCCACCATGATCGACACGATCGGCGGCAGCGTCGGCCCGAAGGACGATCCCGGCGTGATCTACACCGCCGCCTACGCCACCAAGGGCAACCAGCCGCAGGCCGCGATGAAGGCCAAGCTGGACCTGCTGCTCAAGGACCTGGAGATCCGCGAGCGCTGAGCGCCCGTTCAAAATCTTCCGGGGAAGGCCCGTGGCATGAAGCGCGGGCGGGCATGGAGGCGGCGCCGCCTGCCGCCCTTCCCCGCGTCGGGTCGCTCGCGGCCGGAGGCCGCTCCCACCAAGGCTTGCGAGTGACCCTGGGGGAGCGGCCTCCGGCCGCGGGCCCTGACCGCCGCGCCGTGTGGACCGACGTCCACTCCTTACGCCTTTCCTTGCCTTGACCCGCGCGCGGGCGGTTGACAGCCGCCGCCGGACCTGCCTATTGTCGAATCCATGTCGCGCCTCACGCCGCCCGCACCGATGCCTTCCGTCCCGGCCCCCGCCGGGCGCATCGCGCCGGCCGCGCGCGCGATCGCCACCATCACCACCATTACCACCACGACCTGGTCGGGGTGGGTACCGGTGCGCGAGCAGTAATCCTACGAACGCAACGGCCCGCCCTCGACGAGGCGGGCCGGTCCATGCCGACGCCGCCGACGGATGCGGGCCTCCCACGGAGGCTCCCATGGACATCGCAGTCGCAGAACCCGCCCAACCCAGGCTCCCGCCGCCCGCGCCGGCATGGTCGCCCGCGCGGCCGCGCCGGCTCGCGCTCGGCCTGATCGGCCCCGGCCGCGTCGGCAGCGCCCTGCTCGACCAGCTGCAGCGGGCGCGCGCGCGGCTCGCCCTCGACGCCGGGCTGGAACTCGCGTTGCGCGGCGTCGCCGCCAGCCGGCGCATGTGGCTGGACTGCGACGACCCCGAGCTCAACGGCCGCCACGGCGGCGCGCAGACCTGGCGGCCCGCCGACCTCGACGCCTTCGCCGCGCACGTGCGCGGCGGCGAGGGCCACGCCCTGCTGATCGACTGCAGCGCGCACGAGGCGGTGGCCGCGCGCTACGCCGGCTGGCTCGCCGCCGGGCTGCACGTGGTCACGCCCAACAAGCTCGCCGCCAGCGGCCCGCTGGACCGCTGGCGCGCGATCCGCCGCGCCGCCGCCCAGGGCGGCGCGCGGCTGCGCTACGAGGCCACCGTCTGCGCCGGCCTGCCGGTGGTGCAGACCCTGCGCGACCTGGTCGACACCGGCGACGAGCTGCTCGCGGTCGAGGGCATGTTCTCCGGCACGCTGGCCTGGCTGTGCAACCGCCACGACGGCCGGCAGCCGTTCTCCGCGCTGCTGCGCGAGGCGCACGCGCTCGGCTACACCGAGCCCGACCCGCGCGCCGACCTGTCCGGCGCCGACGTGGCGCGCAAGCTGGTGATCCTCGCCCGCGAGGCCGGCTGGCCGCTGTCGCTGGAGGACGTCGAGGTGGAAAGCCTGGTGCCGCCGGCGCTGGACGCGCTGCCGCCGGAGGACTTCCTGCAGCGGCTGGACGCGCTGGACGCGCCGATGGCCGCGCGCCTGGCGCAGGCGCGCGAGGCCGGCGGCGTGCTGCGCCACGTCGCGCGGCTGGACCGCCACGGCCGCGCCAGCGTGCGGCTCGCGGTGCTGCCCGTGCGGCACGCCTTCGCGCACACCCGGCTCACCGACAACATCGTGCAGTTCACCACCCGCCGTTACTGCGACAATCCGCTCACCGTGCAGGGCCCCGGCGCCGGACCGGAGGTCACCGCCGCCGGCGTGTTCGCCGACCTGCTGCGCATCGCCGAGGCGCTGGAGCCCGCCGCATGAACGCCCTTTCGCAGGAACCCGCCCGCATGTCGCCGCAGCCCGCCCGCCACGCCGTCGCCTTCGCGCCTGCCTGCGTGGGCAACGTCGGCGTGGGCTTCGACATCCTCGGCCACTGCGTGGCCGGCGCCGGCGACCGCGCCGAGGTGCGCCGCATCGACGAACCCACCGTGCGCATCGCCGCCATCCACGGCAGCGCGGCGGCGCTGCCCACCGACCCGGCGCGGAACACCGCGGGCGCCGCGCTGCTCGCGCTGCGCAAGGCGCTGGGGCTGTCCTTCGGCTTCGAGCTGACCCTGCACAAGGGCATCGCGCTGGGCTCGGGCATGGCCGGCTCGGCCGCCTCGGCGGTGGCCGCGCTGGTGGCCGCCAACGCGCTGCTGCCGCAGCCGCTGCCGGCCGAGTCGCTGTACGGCTTCGCGCTGGACGGCGAGCTGGTCGCCAGCGGCGGCCGCCACGGCGACAACGTGGGGCCGATGCTGCTGGGCGGCCTGGTGCTCGCCACCGAGTCGCGCCTGCTGCGCATCCCGGTGCCGGCGGCGTGGCACTGCGCGCTGGTGCACCCGCACTTCGTGCTGGAGACGCGCCAGGCGCGCGCCGCGCTGGCCGGCGATTACCGCCTCGGCGAGTTCGTGGCGCAGAGCGCCAACCTCGCGCTCACCCTGGCCGGCTGCTACCGCGGCGACGCCGCGCTGGTGCGCGAGGGCCTGAAGGACGTGCTGGTCGAGCCGCGCCGCGCGCCGCTGGTGCCCGGCTTCGCGCGGGTGAAGCAGGCCGCGCTCGGCCACCGCGCGCTCGGCGCCAGCATCTCCGGCGGCGGCCCCAGCGTGTTCGGCTGGTACGAGTGCCAGGCCGACGCGCTGGCCGCCGCCGAGGCGATGCGCGCGGCCTTCGCCGCGGAAGGGCTGGACAGCGACGCCTTCGTCGCGCCGATCGACGGCCCCGCCGCCGCGCTGCTGGCGCTGGACGGCGTGGAGGTGGCGGCGTGAGCGTGCCGCTGCGCTGCGTCAGCACGCGCGGCGGCGCGCCCGCCGTGCCGCTGGGCGAAGCCATCGCCGCCGGCCTCGCGCCGGACGGCGGGCTGTACGTGCCCGAGCGCCTGCCGGCGCTCGACCCGGCCGCCTTCGACCCGCGCGGCACCCTGGCCGACACCGCCGCCGCCCTGCTCGCGCCGTTCTTCGCCGGCGACCCGCTGGCGGACGCGCTGCCCGCGATCTGCGCCGAGGCGCTGGACTTCCCGGTGCCGCTGCGCCCGCTCGCCGGCCGCGCCGACGCGCGGGTGCTGGAGCTGTTCCACGGCCCCACCGCCGCGTTCAAGGACGTGGGCGCGCGCTTCCTCGCCGCCTGCCTGCGCCGCCTGCCGCGCGCTGGCGCGCGGCCGCTGACCATCCTGGTCGCCACCTCCGGCGACACCGGCGCGGCGGTGGGCGCGGCCTTCCACGGCCAGCCCGGCGTGCGCGTGGCGATCCTGTATCCGGACGGCCTGGTCTCGCCGCGCCAGGCGCACCAGCTCGGCAGCTTCGGCGGCAACGTGCGCGCGCTGCGCGTGGCCGGCCGCTTCGACGACTGCCAGCGCATGGTCAAGGCCGCGCTCAACGACGCCGGCCTGCAGCGCGCCGTGCCGCTCAGTTCCGCCAACAGCATCAGCCTGGGCCGCCTGCTGCCGCAGATGAGCTACTACGCGCACGCCGCGCTGCAATGGCGGCACGGGCACGGCGGCACGCTCGACTTCATCGTCCCCACCGGCAACCTCGGCAACGCGCTCGCCTGCGTGTGGGCGCGCGCACTGGGCCTGCCGGTGGGCGAGATCCGCCTGGCCTGCAACGCCAACGCCACCCTGCCCGAGTTCTTCGCCGGCGCCGGCTACCGCCCGCGCGAGGCCCGCGCCACCCTCGCCAACGCGATGGACGTGGGCGCGCCCAGCAACTTCGAGCGGCTGCGCTGGACCTACCGCGGCGACGACGAAGCGCTGCGCCGCGCGCTGCGCGCCGACAGCGTGGACGACGCGACGATCCGCGCCACCCTGCTGCGCCACGCGCGCGAGCGCGGCGAGGCGTTCTGCCCGCACACCGCCACCGCGCTGGCCCTGCTCGACCGCGAGCCGCCGCGCGAGCGAGGCGCATGGGCCGTGGTCGCCACCGCGCATCCGGCCAAGTTCGAGAGCGTGCTGGAGCCGCTGCTGGGCCGGTCCATGGCGGTGCCGCCGGCGCTGGCGGCGATGCTCGAACGTCCGGCACGGGCGGAGCCGCTTCCCGCCACGGACGAATCGCTGAAGCATTGGCTGGAGGCATGGCGATGAGCGCGCGGCTCGCCTTCGCGCGCGGCACTCGTCGCCTTCATGCGCCCTTTGCATGCCGTGCTCTCCACTGGGCGACGGGTCCACGGTCTTTCCGGACGGACCCGGCGCGGCCGAGGCCGGGTCGACCGCGATCCTGCCAAGATGCGCGCGGCGACAGCCGAAGCGCCTCGAATGCGAGTGCCGGGCCTGAAAGCCGTAGCCTTTTGCCACCCGTCCCGGTTGCAGGGGTCGTCGGCCCCCCAGCGGAGGTGCCCATGAATTCCGATTTGCCGTTCCGCTTCCTTGCCTGGTCGCTTGCGGCCAACTACCTGATCCTTCTCGTCTGGTTCCTCGCCTTCGCGTTCGCGCGGAACGGGCTCCGCAGGCTGCACGGCCGCTGGTTCGGGCTTTCGGACGACACGTTCGATGCCATCCATTACGGCGGCATGGCCGTCTACAAGATCGGCATCCTGCTGTTCAACCTGGTGCCCCTCGTGGCGCTCTGCCTGGCGCGCCACGGCGGCTAGCGACGCTTTCGGGCCGCTGCCGTCCTGCAGGCGTCCGGGTTCGGGCGTTGCGGGCTCCGCGTCGGGCACCCGGCATCAGGCAAGGCGCACCTTGCCTGTGGTCGCCAACGGCCCTTGCGACTTCGGGCGTGTCCGCCTCGAACGGACCCGGGCCCGGTGGCCGCAATGGCCGCCGCCGTGGTTTCAGCCCAGCATGTCCAGCACCGCCGCCGTCGTGCGCACCCGCCCCAGCCGCGGGAAGATGCGCTCCACCGCGAAGCGGTGCATGTCGGCGTCGGTGGCGCTCATCGCGTCCTCGGCGAAGATCACGGCGTAGCCGTGCTCCCACGCCGCGCGGGCGGTGGACTCCACGCCGATGTTGGTGGCGATGCCGCCGAGCACGATGGTGGCGATGCCGCGGCGGCGCAGCTGCAGGTCCAGCTCGGTGCCGTGGAAGGCGCCCCACTGGCGCTTGACGATGTGGATGTCGCGCGCGCCGGCGCCCAGCTCGTCGGCGTACTCCATCCAGTCCGGCGGCAGGGCGCGGGCGGGGCTGGGCGCGTCCACCGGCTGCCGCAGCGCGTCGCCGCCGTCGGCCGACCAGCCCACCCGCACCAGCACCACCGGCGCGCCGCGCTCGCGGAAGCGCCCGGCCAGCGCGCCGGCCCGGGCCAGCACGTCGGCGGCGGCATGCGGTCCGCCGGCATAGGATGCGATACCTTTCTGCAGGTCGATGAGCACCAGGGCGGTCGTGCGCGGGTCGAGCCTTTCCATGCGGGCCTCCGGGAGAAAAAGTGAGGATATCCTCACATTTTAATTTATGAGGAATGCCTCGCAAAACTCGGGTGCGGCCAGGCGCGCGCCGCGGCGCCGGCGCGGGCACGAGCGCGTCGCCGCGCTGCTGGAGGCCGCCGCCGCCTGCTTCGTCGAGAAAGGCTACGACGGTGCCACCATGACCGGGATCGCCGCGCGCGCCGGCGCCGCGATCGGCTCGCTGTACCAGTTCTTCCCGACCAAGGAGGCGCTGGCGCTGGCGCTCGCCGCCGCCTACGCGGACGCGCTGGAACGGCAGCTGCAACGGCTGGCGGCGCGCTCGGCCGGCTGGACGCCGGAGCACCTGGCGGCGCAGCTGGTGCGCCTGCTCGGCGCCTTCCGCCGCCGCCACCCGGCCTTCGCCGCGCTGGCCGAGGCCGCCGCGACGCAGCCGGCGCTGCGCACGCTCGCCGTGCGCCGGCGCCTGCGCGAAGGGCTGCGCGAGCTGCTGCGCGGCCACGCCCCCGGCCTGGCCGAGGCCGAGCTGCAGGCGGCCGCGGTGGTGGTGCTGCAGCTGATGAAGGCGGCGGTGGCGCTGGGCGGCGAGCCCGGCCTGTCCGGCCGCCGCGCCGCGCTGGCCGGACTGGAACGCGCGCTGGCGCTCTACCTGGCCGACCTGTCTCGACCGGCCTGACCCGCCGACCGACCGGCCGGCCGGCGGAAGGACCGGCTCCCCGGCTCATGTCCCTTAGCCATGGGAATGGGGCAACGCCCCCAGTCCGAAGGCACGGCCACACCGGCACGCCGCGGGCACGCACGCATGCGCGGGAACGCCGTCCACCCACGCCTTTCCGCGTACCGGAACGGCATCGCATGGCACGCCTTCGCGCGCGCCTCGCGCACGCGCATGCGCGCGCGAATGGGCAAGCGTCCTTACCCATCCGGATGTCTAGCCGTCCAAACGCCTTCCGGCCGCATAGAAGCATTTGTCATAAGCGCGGCTGTTGACAGAACCGCAAGCGCGGGTTTAGGGTCGACTCCATGCCGCAGCGCAACAGCCACCGCAACTTCGCCGAGACGAGCCGCCACGTGGCGTTCGCCGGCCTGCTGCGGCTCCGCGGCACGCTGCTCCTTGCCCTTGTACTCGTACTTCTCATTACCAGCGGAGGTGCGGGCTGAGGGCGTGTGTCCAGGTGACTAGCAAAGCAACCTGAAGACTCCCGAAGAACCCCGCACCAGAGATGGCGCGGGGTTTTTTGTTGCCCTCGGTGACGCACCAGCGGAGACCGAGCGATGAACCCGACCAGCACGGCGAACCCCACGGACCACGGCGGCGAAGCGGCCGCCGAGCCGCACGTACGCATCTTCGACACCACCCTGCGCGACGGCGAGCAGGCGCCCGGCTTCTCGATGGACCGCCGCGCCAAGCTGCGCATGGCGCAGACGCTGGAGGCGCTGGGCGTGGACGTGCTGGAGGCCGGCTTCCCGCAGGCCTCGCCGGACGACTTCGCCGCGGTGGCGGAGATCGCCGGCACGCTGACCACCAGCACCGCCTGCGGCCTCGCGCGCTGCGTGCCCGGCGACATCGAGACCACCGCGCGCGCGCTGGAGAAGGCGCGCCGCGCGCGCATCCACCTGTTCCTCTCCACCAGCCCGCTGCACCGCGAGCACAAGCTCAACATGAGCAAGCAGCAGGTGCTGGACACCGCGGTCGCCTCGATCGAGCGCGCGGTGCAGCTGTGCGACGAGGTGGAGTTCTCGGCCGAGGACGCCACGCGCACCGAGCGGGAGTTCCTGGCCGAGGTGTTCGGCGCCGCGGCGGCGGCCGGCGCCACCACGCTGAACGCGCCGGACACGGTGGGCTACGCCACGCCGATGGAGATCGCCGAGCTGTTCGCGTACCTGCGGGCGAACGTGCGCGGCGCGGACCGGCTGGTGTTCTCCAGCCACTGCCACGACGACCTGGGCCTGGCGGTGGCCAACAGCCTGGCCGCGATCGGCGCCGGCGCGCGGCAGGTGGAATGCACCGTCAACGGCATCGGCGAGCGCGCCGGCAACGCCGCGCTGGAGGAGATCGTGATGGCGCTGAAGGTGCGCGGCGCCTACTACGGCGCGGACACGCGCATCGACACGCGCCGGCTGGTGCCCGCCTCGCGCCTGCTGGCGCAGGTCACCGGCCAGCCGGTGCCGCGCAACAAGGCGATCGTCGGCGAGAACGCCTTCGCGCACGAGTCGGGCATCCACCAGCACGGCATGCTCAAGCACCGCGGCACCTACGAGATCATGCGGCCGGAAGACGTCGGCATGGCCGAGACCCGGCTGGTGCTGGGCAAGCACTCCGGCCGCCACGCGCTGCGCCAGCGCCTGGCCGCGCTGGGCCACGCCGTCGACGAGGCGGCGATGGACGCGCTGTTCGCCCGCTTCAAGGCGCTGGCCGACAGGAAGCGCGAGGTGACCGACGAGGACCTGGAGGCGCTGGCGCTGGGCCAGGACCCGGACGCCGCCGGTCCCTGGCGCATCACCCAGCTCAACACCGCCACCCACCTGGGCGGCAGCGCCTCGGCCTCGGTGAAGCTGGCCCACGAGGACGGCCGCCAGGCCGCCGAGGCGGCGCTGGGCGACGGTCCGGTGGACGCGGTGCTGCGCGCGATCGAGCGCGCCACCGGCCACGCGGTGGAGCTCACCGACTTCGCCGTGCACGCCATCGGCGAGGGCGGCGACGCGCAGGGCCAGGCCAGCCTCACCGCCCGCCACGCCGGCCGCGCCTGGCGCGGCCACGCGGTCAGCACCGACATCGTCGAGGCCGCCGCCAAGGCCGCGCTGGCCATCGTCAACCGGATCGAGCGCCAGAGCCCGGCGCGCCTTTCCCCTGAAGAACCCGGCCACGGAAGGCCGCCCGCCGACCGCCGCGCGCACGGACGCGCGCGCCAGGAGACCTCCGCATGAACACGCCCTACCTCTGGCACAACGGCCGCATCAGGCCCTGGGCCGACGCCAGCGTCCACGTCAGCGCGCACGCGCTGCACTACGGCTCGTCGGTGTTCGAGGGCGAGCGCGTGTACGCCACGCCGCGGGGCCCGGCCTACTTCCGCCTGGCCGACCACACGCGGCGGCTGTTCGAGTCGGCGCGCGTGTACGAGATCGAGATCGGCTACAGCGAGGAGGAGATCAACGCCGCCTGCCTGGAGCTGATCCGCGCCAACCGCATGGCCTCGGCCTACGTGCGGCCGATCGTGTTCCGCGGCGCCGGCGGCCTGGGCGTGCTGCCGAAGGACGGCGCGCCGGTCGAGGTGGCGATCATGGCGCTGGCCTGGGGCGCCTACCTGGGCGAGGCGGCCGAGCGCGGCGCGGACGTGTGCGTGTCCTCCTGGCACCGCCCGGCGCCGAACACCCTGCCGAGCTGGGCCAAGGCCGGCGGCAACTACCTCTCCAGCCAGCTGATCGCGCTGGAGGCGCAGCGCGGCGGCTACGACGAGGGCATCGCGCTCGGCCACAACGGCCTGCTCGGCGAGGGCGCGGGCGAGAACCTGTTCCTGGTGAAGAAGGGCAGGCTGCTCACGCCGCCGTCCAGCGCCGGCATCCTCGCCGGCATCACCCGCGACAGCGTGATCACCCTGGCCGCCGAGCTGGGCATCCCGGTGGAGGAGCGCGACCTGCCGCGCGAGGCGCTGTACACCGCCGACGAGGTGTTCATGACCGGCACCGCGGCGGAGATCACCCCGGTGCGCTCGGTGGACCGCAAGACGGTCGGCACCGGCCAGCCCGGCCCGGTGACGCGCGCGCTGCGCGAGGCGTTCTTCGGCCTGTTCGACGGGCGCACCGCCGACCGCTGGGGCTGGCTGACGACGGTGACCGGTACTAGTGCGGTCATCCCTGACCGCGAAAGTCAACGAGCGGCCATCCATGGCCGCACTTCTCAAGAAGAGCAAAAAACCGTGGTGGTGGAGGCTTCGGCATGAGCGGTCCGCGCACGCTGTTCGACAAGCTGTGGGACGCGCACCTGGTGGCGCCGGAGAGCGCCGACACGCCGGCGATCCTGTACATCGACCTGCACCTGGTGCACGAGGTGACCTCGCCGCAGGCGTTCGACGAGCTGCGCGCGCGCGGCCTGTCCGTGCGCCGCCCCGAGCGCACGCTGGCCACGCTGGACCACTCCACCCCCACGCTGCCGCCCGGCCCCGACGGCGAGCGCCCCTACGCCACCGCCGAGGCGAAGGCACAGGTGGCGCAGCTGGAGGCCAACTGCCGCGCCTTCGGCATCGAGCTGCACGGCTGGGACAGCGCCGAGCGCGGCATCGTGCACGTGATCGGCCCGGAACTGGGCGCCACCCAGCCGGGCATGACCATCGTCTGCGGCGACAGCCACACCTCCACCCACGGCGCGTTCGGCGCGCTGGCCTTCGGCATCGGCACCACCGAGGTGGGCCACGTGCTGGCCACGCAGTGCCTGCTGCAACGCAAGCCCAGGACGCTGGCGATCCACGTCGACGGCGCGCTGCCGCCGGGCGTGGGCGCGAAGGACCTGATCCTGCACATCATCGGCCGGATCGGCGTGGACGGCGGCACCGGCCACGTCATCGAGTACCGCGGCGCGGCGATCGAGGCGCTCTCGATGGAGGAGCGCATGACCGTGTGCAACATGTCGATCGAGGCGGGCGCGCGCGCCGGCCTGATCGCGCCGGACGAGACCACCTTCGCCTGGCTGAAGGGCCGCCCGCGCGCGCCGCAGGGCGCGGCGTGGGAGCGCGCGGTGGCGCGCTGGCGCGCGCTCAGGGCCGACGAGGGCGCGCGCTACGACCGCGAGGTGCGCATCGACGCGCGCGAGGTCCGCCCCACCGTCACCTACGGCACCCATCCCGGCATGGCGATCGCCATCGACGCACCGGTGCCGGCCGCGCGCAACCTGCCCGAGCGGCGCGCGCTGGACTACATGAAGAGCGAGGCCGGCAAGCCGATGCAGGGCACGCCGGTGGACGTGGTGTTCGTCGGCAGCTGCACCAACTCGCGCCTGCCCGACCTGCGCGAGGCCGCCGCGGTGCTGCGCGGCCGCCGCGTGGCCGAGGGCGTGCGCATGCTGGTGGTGCCCGGCTCCGAGGCGGTGCGCCGCGCCGCCGAGGCGGAAGGGCTGCACGAGGTGTTCCGCGCCGCCGGCGCGGAATGGCGCGTGCCCGGCTGCTCGATGTGCATCGCCATGAACGGCGACCTCGCGCAGCCGGGACAGCTGGTCGTGTCCACCTCCAACCGCAACTTCGAGGGCCGCCAGGGCAAGGGCGCGCGCACCGTGCTGGCCAGCCCCGCCACCGCCGCGGCGTCCGCCGTGGCCGGGCGCATCGCCGACCCGCGCGAGTTCCTGGCGGAGGCCGCGGCATGAGCGCCCGCATTGCAGCTCTTCTCCCTCTCCCCTCCGGGGAGAGGGCCGGGGTGAGGGGCCGCGCTTGCGGCATCCCTGCATCGAAGCGCGCTTCGATCATCAGCGTCGCCGCGAGCACCCACCCCTCACCTCGATCCTCTCCCCGAAGGGGAGAGGAGGCGAACGCAAACCGCTTGCGGCGAGCACCCGCCCCTCATCCGCCCCTGCGGGGCACCTTCTCCCCCGCGGGGGAGAAGGGACTTTGTCCTTCGGAGGTTTTCTGATGCAGCCGATCACCCGCATCCACTCGCGCACCGCCGTGCTGTCGGACGAGAACATCGACACCGACCGCATCATCCCCGCGCGCTTCCTCACCACCACCACCCGCGAGGGCCTGGGCAGGCTCTGCTTCCACGACTGGCGCTACCTGCCCGAGGGCGGCGACAACCCCGCCTTCCCGCTCAACAAGCCGGAGGCGAAAGGCTGCGCCATCGTGGTGGCCGGGCGCAACTTCGGCTGCGGCTCCTCGCGCGAGCACGCGCCGTGGGCGCTGCTGGACTTTGGGCTCCGCGCGGTGCTGTGCAGCGAGATCGCGGACATCTTCCGCAACAACGCGCTGAAGAACGGCCTGCTCGCCATCGTGATCGACGAGGCCGAGCACCGCTGGCTGCTCGAACACCCCGGCATCGAGCTGGCGATCGACGTGGCCGGCCAGTACGTGGAACTGCCCGACGGCGGCCGCATCGGCTTCCGCCTGGAACCCTTCGCCCGCCACTGCCTGCTCCACGGCGTGGACCAGCTCGGCTTCCTGCGGCAGCACGAGGACGCGATCGCGGCGTTCGAGGCCCGCTTCGAGAGGGCGGCATGAAACCCATGACACGCCACGCATCCCCTCACCGTCGTCCCAGCGAAAGCCGGGGCCCAGCAACTTCCGCATCCCCGGCGAAGGCGCTGGATCCCGGCTTCCGCCGGGATGACGGCGACGACGAAACCGTTATCCCGCACGAGGACACCCGCGCATGAAAGCCCGCATCGTCACCCTGCCCGGCGACGGCGTCGGCCCGGAGGTCACCGCCGCCGCGGTGGCCGTGCTGGAAGCCGTCGCCGGGCACTACGGCCACGACTTCGCGTTCGCCGAGCACCCGATCGGCGGCTGCGCCATCGACGCCACCGGCGAGCCGCTGCCGGCGGCCACGCTCGAGGCCTGCCAGCGCGCCGACGCGGTGCTGCTGGGCGCGGTGGGCGGGCCGAAGTGGTCCGACCCGAACGCGCCGGTGCGCCCCGAGCAGGGCCTGCTGGCGCTGCGCGCGGGCCTGGGCGTGTACGCCAACCTGCGCCCGCTCGCCGTGCACCCGGCGCTGGCCGCGCTGTCGCCGCTGAAGACCGAGAAGCTCGGGGGCGTCGACGTGCTGTTCGTGCGCGAGCTGACCGGCGGCGCCTACTTCGGCGCCAAGACGCGCGGCGCCGACGCCGCCACCGACGAGTGCAAGTACACCGTGGCCGAGATCGAGCGCGTGGCGCGCCGCGCCTTCGAGCTGGCGCGCGGCCGCCGCCGGCACGTCACCTCGGTGGACAAGGCCAACGTGCTGGAGACCTCGCGGCTGTGGCGCAGCACGGTCGCGCGCGTGGCCGCCGACTACCCGGACGTGGGGCTGGAGCACCAGCTGGTCGACTCGATGGCGATGCTGCTGCTGACCCAGCCCTCCCGCTACGACGTGGTGGTCACCGAGAACCTGTTCGGCGACATCCTCACCGACGAGGCCGCGGCGCTGGCCGGCTCGCTGGGCCTGCTGCCCTCCGCCTCGCTGGGCGAGGGCAGCCACGGCCTGTACGAGCCGATCCACGGCTCGGCGCCGGACATCGCGGGCCAGGGCGTCGCCAACCCGGTCGGCGCGATCCTCTCCGCCGCGCTGCTGCTGCGCCACTCGCTGGGCCTGGAGGCCGAGGCGCAGGCGGTCGAGGCCGCCGTGGCGCAGGTGCTGGAGCACGGCCCGCGCAGCCGCGACCTCGGCGGCAACGCCGGCACCGCGGCGGTGCTCGACGCGGTGCGGATCGCGCTGGAGGACCATGCCGCGACCAGCCATGCCTTCTTCAGCGGGGTGCGCGCATGCGGCTGAGGCGCGCCCGTGCGGATGGTCTGGCCTGGCGGGGCCTGCGACTGTCGCGGCCGCAGGCCGCTCCCACAGGGGCCTCGCAAGCCTTGTGGGAGCGGCCTGCGGCCGCGAAGGGCTCCCTCGCCAGACAGCCGACTTCCTCCACCGCTCCCGCGAAGGCCCCAACGGGATGCCCGCCGGAGCCCGAAGCCCGCGACCACCACTCCCCCTGCCTTCCGGCCGCCGCGCCACGCGGCGACCGCCGCTTGCTCTCCTGCGTGCAGTCCGCCATGGACAACCTCCCTCAGGCGTACCTCCCCGGCGCCGTCCCGCGCTGCACGCAGGGGGCTCTTTTCTTCCCGTTCCGGAGCTTTCATGCGCAGTGACATCATGAAGAGCGGTCCCGACCGCGCCCCCGCCCGCGCGATGATGCGCGCGACCGGCCTCGACGACGCGGCCATCGCGCGGCCGCTGGTCGCGGTGGTGCACACCTACTCCAACGTCAGCCCGTGCAACCTCGGCCTGCGCGAGCTGGCCGAGCACGCCGCCGCCGGCATCCGCGCCGCGGGCGGCACGCCGGTGGAGTTCAACACCGTCTCGGTCACCGACGGCATGGCGATGGGCACGCCCGGCATGCGCGCCTCGCTGGTCAGCCGCGAGGTGATCGCCGACTCCATCGAGCTGGCGGTGGACGGCCACTGCCTCGACGCGATGGTGGTGCTGTGCGGCTGCGACAAGACCATCCCGGCCGCGGCGATGGCGCTGGCGCGCCTGAACATCCCCGGCGTGGCGCTGTACGGCGGCACCATCGCGCACGGCACCCACGACGGCCACCCGATCACCATCCAGCAGGTGTTCGAGGCGGTGGGCGCGCACGGCGCGGGCCGGATCAGCGACGCCGAACTGGCCTCGGTGGAGAAGGACGCCTGCCCCGGCGCCGGCGCCTGCGGCGGCCAGTTCACCGCCAACACCATGGCGATGGTGCTGTCCACGCTGGGCCTGTCGCCGCTGGGCTTCAACGACATCCCGGCCACGCACCCGGCGAAGAAGCACGCCGCCTACCGCTGCGGCGAGCTGGCGATGGAGTGCCTGGAGGCCGGCCGCACGCCGCGCGAGCTGCTCACCCGCACCGCCTTCCGCAACGCCGCGCGCATGGTCGCCGCCACCGCCGGCTCCACCAACGCGGTGCTGCACCTGCTGGCGATCGCGCGCGAGGCCGGCACCGAGTGGACGCTGGAGGACTTCCAGCCCGCCTCCGAGCAGACCCCGGTGATCGCCGACCTGCTGCCCGGCGGCCGCTACACCGCGGTGGAGCTGTTCGGCGCCGGCGGCAGCGCGCGCGTGGCGCAGGAGCTGATCGCCGCCGGCATGCTGGAGGACGCGCCCACCGTCACCGGCCGCTCGCTGTTCGAGGAGGCCGCCGCCGCGCCGCGCGCGGAGCGGCAGGACGTGGTGCATCCGGTGGGCGCCCCGCTCAAGCCGCGCGGCGGCTACTCGATCCTGTACGGCAACCTCGCGCCGGAGGGCTGCATCCTCAAGCTGGTCGGCAAGGGCGGCGGCCATTTCGAGGGCCGCGCGCGCGTGTTCGAGAGCGAGGAGCAGGCCTTCGCCGCGGTGCAGGGCGGCACCATCGCCAAGGGCGACGTGATCGTGATCCGCAACGAGGGCCCCGCCGGCGGCCCCGGCATGCGCGAGATGCTCGGCGTCACCGCCGCGCTGGTCGGCCGCGGGCTGGGCGACGACGTGGCGCTGATCACCGACGGCCGCTTCTCCGGCGCCACCCACGGCTACATGGTCGGCCACATCGCGCCGGAGGCGGCGCGCGGCGGCCCGATCGCGCTGCTGGAGGACGGCGACCGCATCGTCATCGACGCGGTGGCCCGCACGATCGCCACCGACGCCGACCTCGCCGCGCGCCGCGCGGCCTGGCAGCCGCCCGCGCCCAAGGTCACCCGCGGCGCGCTGGCCAAGTACGCGCTGATGGTCGGCTCGGCCTCGGACGGCGCCACCACCCACCCTGGCCCGGGCGCATCCGGCCCGGCCTTCCAGACTTCCAAACCCACTACCGCAGGAGTCACCGCATGAGCACCACCAACGACACGCTCGCCAAGGCGCGCATCGCCGTCCTCGGCTACGGCAGCCAGGGCCGCGCCCACGCCCTCAACCTGCGCGACTCCGGCCTCGACGTCGTGGTCGGCCTGCGCAAGGGCGGCCCCTCGTGGGAGAAGGCCCGCGCGGAAGGGTTCAACGTGGCCGAGCCGGCCGAGGCGGTGAAGGGCGCCGACCTGGTCGCCGTGCTCACCCCCGACATGGTGCAGCCGGCGCTGTACCGCGACGCCATCGCGCCGAACATCAAGCCCGGCGCGGCGCTGCTGTTCGCGCACGGCTTCAACGTGCACTTCGGGCAGATCGGGCCGCGCCAGGACGTCGACGTGATCCTGGTCGCGCCCAAGGGCCCCGGCGCGCTGGTGCGCCGCGAGTACGAGATCGGCCGCGGCGTGCCCTGCATCTGGGCGGTGCACCAGGACGTGAGCGGCCAGGCCGAGGCGAAGGCCAAGGCCTATGCCGACGGCATCGGCGGCGGCCGCGCGCTGCTGATCAAGACCGACTTCAAGGAGGAGACCGAGACGGACCTGTTCGGCGAGCAGGCGGTGCTGTGCGGCGGCGCCAGCTCGCTGGTGCAGGCCGGCTTCGAGACCCTGGTGGAGGCCGGCTACCAGCCGGAGATCGCCTACTACGAGGTGCTGCACGAGCTGAAGCTGATCGTGGACCTGTTCTACGAGGGCGGCATCACGCGGATGCTGGAGTTCGTCTCCGAGACCGCGCAGTACGGCGACTACGTGAGCGGCCCGCGCGTGATCGACGCCGGCGTGAAGGCGCGCATGAAGGAAGTGCTCAAGGACATCCAGGACGGCACCTTCGCCAAGAACTGGATCGCCGAGTACCAGGCCGGCCTGCCGAACTACAAGCAGTACAAGCAGGCCGACCTCGAGCACCCGGTCGAGCAGGTCGGCAAACGCTTGCGCGCGCGCATGCCCTGGCTGCAGGCCGCCGCGCCGCAGCCGTCCGCCGAGCCGCTGAAGAAGGTGGGCTGAGCGGTGGCGCCCTCTTTCCGCCGTCATTCCGGCGCAGGGCCTGCCCCGGACCCGATCCGGGGCCGGAATCCAGTGACTGCGCGGCCCGCGCCGAGCGCGGTCGCCCCTGGATCCCGGCCTGCCCCGGGACGACGCGCGGAGGAGAGCCTGCGCGATGCCGCTTTCGCCCCGAACACGATCCCGCCACACCCAAGGAACCCCCAGTGACCGCCCAAGCGCTGCCAGTCCCCACCACCGACACCGACCGCCACCCGCGCGCCGGCCAGGCGATGAGCGGCGCCGACGTGGTGGTGCAGGTCCTCGCGGACGAAGGCGTGGACGTGCTGTTCGGCTACTCCGGCGGCGCCATCCTGCCGGTGTACGACGCGGTGTTCCGCTACAACGCGGCGCACCCGCGCGCGGACGGCGGCGAGCCGATGCCGCTGATCGTGCCCGCCAACGAGCAGGGCGCGGGCTTCATGGCGGCCGGCTACGCGCGCGCCTCCGGCAAGGTGGGCGTGGCCATCGTCACCTCCGGCCCCGGCGCCACCAACACGGTGACGCCGGTGCGCGACTCGATGGCCGACTCCGTCCCGCTGGTGGTGATCTGCGGCCAGGTGGCCACCGCGGCGATCGGCAGCGACGCCTTCCAGGAGGCGCCGATCAGCAACATCATGGGCGCCTGCGCCAAGCACGTGTTCCTGGTCACCGACGCGGCGAAGCTGGAGGCCACCCTGCGCACCGCCTTCGCCATCGCGCGCAGCGGCCGGCCCGGCCCGGTGGTGGTGGACATTCCCAAGGACGTGCAGAACGCCCCGCTGCGCTATGCCGGCGCGGGCGAGCTGCCGCTGCCCGGCTACCGCGCGCGGCTGGCGCAGGTGGAGCACGCCGAGCTCTCCGACGCCGACTGCGCGGCCTTCTTCGACGCGCTGCGCCGCGCGAAGCGCCCGCTGGTCTACGCCGGCGGCGGCGTGGTCGCCGGCGCCGCCGCGCCGGCGCTGGCCGAATTCGTGGAAGCCTTCGGCCTGCCGGTTGCCACCACGCTGATGGGGCTGGGCGGCTTCGACGGCGCGCATCCGCTGTCGCTGGGCATGCTGGGCATGCACGGCACCGCCTACGCCAACTACGCGGTGGAGGACTGCGACTTCCTGTTCGCGCTGGGCGCGCGCTTCGACGACCGCGTCGCCGGCGTGCCGGAGGCGTTCGCGCCGAACGCGCGCTTCCTGGCGCAGATCGACATCGACCCGGCCGAGATCGACAAGGTCAAGCGCGTGCACTGGCACCACGTCGGCCCGCTGGCGCGCGCGCTGCGCCGGCTCGCCGCGTGGGGCCGCGCGCACGGCGTGCGCACCGAGCTGGCCGAATGGCACGCGCACGTGGCCGCGCTCAAGCGCGACCACGCGCTGGACTACGACCGCGCCAGCCCGCTGATCCAGCCCTACGCCGTGCTGGAGGCGATCGACCGCCACACGCAGGGCCGCGCGGTGGTCAGCACCGGCGTGGGCCAGCACCAGATGTGGGCGGCGCAGTACCTCACCTTCCGCGCGCCGCGCCAGCTGCTGACCTCCGGCTCGATGGGCACCATGGGCTTCGGCCTGCCGGCGGCGATCGGCGCGCAGTTCGCGCGGCCGGACGCGCTGGTGATCGACGTGGACGGCGACGCCAGCATCCGCATGAACCTGGGCGAGCTGGAGACCGTCACCACCTACGGCCTGCCGGTGAAGATCCTGGTGCTCAACAACCAGGGCGACGGCATGGTGCGGCAGTGGCAGAAGCTGTTCTTCAAGGGCCGCTTCATGGCCTCGGACAAGAGCCTGCACCGCAAGGATTTCGTCAAGGCCGCCGAGGCCGACGGCTTCGCCTGGGCGCGGCGGCTGGAGGACCGGGCGAAGCTGGAGGAGACCGTCGCCGACTTCCTCGCCTTCGACGGCCCGGCCTTCCTGGAAGTGATGATCGACCCCGACGCGGGCGTGTACCCGATGGTGGGGCCGGGGGCGACCTACGCGCAGATGATCACCGGCGATTTCATCCCGGCACGCGCGGCGGCACCAGCGAAGGAGGTCGAGATTCCCGCCACGTCGATGTTCTGAAGGGTTTTCCCTTCTCCCTCCGGGAGAAGGTGGCCCGCAGGGCCGGATGAGGGTGCGGCGAAGCCTCGACGCTTCGCGCTGGCCGCACCCTCACCCGCCCCGGATCAAGTCCGGGGCAGGCTCTGCCGGCACCCTCTCCCGGAGGGAGAGGGATCGCACAGGGAAGCGTGCGGCTTCATCCCCTTCCCCCGGACAGAGAGGGGCCTTCATCCACGGACTCACCACCATGCACCCACGGAGCGCCACCATGAAACACACGCTGTCGATCCTGCTGCAGAACGAGGCCGGCGCACTGGTGCGCGTGGCCGGGCTGTTCGCCGCGCGCGGCCACAACATCGATGCACTGCACGTCAGCGTCACCGAGGACCCCTCGGTATCGCGCCTGGTGCTCACCGTGGTGGGCGACGAGCGCTGCCTGGCGCAGGTGCTCAGCCAGACGCGCAAGCTGGTGGACGTGCTGGCGGTGGAGCATCCCGCCGCGGAGGCGCGCGCCGCGTGAGCGCCCTGCCCGCCGCCGCGGACGGCCCACGCGCCGCGCCCGCGGCCGGCGAAGTGCTGCGCCGCGCACAGGCCGCGCCGGTGTACGAGGTGGCGCGCGAGACGCCGCTGGAGGAGGCGCCGCTGCTCTCCGCGCGGCTGGGTGCGCGCGTGCTGCTCAAGCGCGAGGATCGCCAGAGCATCTTCTCCTTCAAGCTGCGCGGCGCCTACGCGAAGATGGCCGCGCTCGACGCCGCGCAGCGCGCGCGCGGCGTGGTGGCGGCCTCCGCCGGCAACCACGCGCAGGGCGTGGCGCTGGCCGCGGCGCGGCTCGGCATCCGCGCCGCCATCGTGATGCCGGTGACCGCGCCGGCGGTGAAGGTGGAGGCGGTGCGCCGCCTCGGCGGCGCGATGGTGGAAGTGGTCCTTGCCGGCGACTCCTACAGCGAGGCGCAGGCCGAGGCCGCGCGCCTGGTCGCCGCGCGCGGCGCGGTGTTCGTGCACCCGTTCGACGACCCCGACGTGATCGCCGGCCAGGCCACCGTCGCGCTGGAGCTGCTGCGCCAGCACCCGGGCCCGCTGGAAGCGGTGTTCGTGCCGGTGGGCGGCGGCGGCCTGCTGGCCGGCGTAGCGGCGGTGCTGAAGACGCTGCGGCCGGAGGTGCGGGTGATCGGCGTGCAGGCCGCCGACGCCGACGCGATGGCACGCTCGCTGGAACAGGGCCGGCGCGTAGCGCTGGACGAGGTGGGCCTGTTCGCCGACGGCACCGCGGTGAAGCAGGTCGGCGCGCTCACCTTCGCGCTGTGCCGCGAACACGCCGATGCGATGCTGCGGGTGGACACCGACGCGATCTGCGCGGCGATGCGCGACCTCTACCAGGAGACGCGCAGCGTGCCCGAGCCCTCCGGCGCGCTGGCGCTGGCCGGCCTCAAGCAGTACGCCGCCGCGCGCGGCGGCGCGGGCGCGCTGCTGGCGATCGTCTCCGGCGCCAACCTCAACTTCGACCGCCTGCGCTTCGTCGCCGAGCGCGCCGAGCTGGGCGACCGCCGCGAGGCGGTGTTCGCGGTGACCATCCCCGAGCAGCGCGGCAGCTTCCGCCGCTTCTGCGCGGTGCTCGGCCAGCACGCGGTCACCGAGTTCAACTACCGCATCGGCGACGCCGCGCGCGCGCACATCTTCGTCGGCGTGCAGACCGCGGGGGCGGGGGAGCGCGCGCTGCTGGCCGCGGCCTTCGCCGCGCACGGCTTCGGCGTGCTCGACCTCACCGACGACGAGCTGGCCAAGACGCACCTGCGCCACATGGTGGGCGGACGCTCGCCGCTGGCGCGCGACGAGCTGCTGTACCGCTTCGAGTTCCCCGAGCGGCCCGGCGCGCTGGTACGCTTCCTCGACCACCTGCACCCGGACTGGAACGTCAGCCTGTTCCACTACCGCAACCACGGCGCCGACACCGGCCGCATCCTGGTCGGCCTGCAGGTGCCGCCGGCCGAGCGGCCGCTGCTGGCCGGCTTCCTCGACCGCCTCGGCTATCCGTACCGCGACGAGAGCGCCCACCCGGCCTACCGGCTGCTGCTGTGCCAGGCGCCCGCCGCGGACCGGGGGGACGGGTGCTAGCAACATCCGCGGCGGAGGGGAACGGCCGTCCCGCCAGCCACCGGCGCCCCCGCCTGCGCGCCCGGCGGCGCGTGCCTTCACCCGTCGCTCGCACCGCGTTTACGGCGGCCGGCCAATGCTGATGACTCCCCCGCCAACGGAGAGCATCCGCCATGCCCGCCAACCCGATGAACCCGCAGCCGCCCATCGTCCAGCCCGGCATCCAGCCGCCGGACGAGGAGATCCGCAACCCCGGCCACGCGCATCCCGAGCGCGAGGCCGACCCCGAACCGCTGCCCGAAGGCGACGGGGACGAGCTGGACCTGCCGCCACCTTGAGCGTCTGTTCAAAAATCTTCCGGTGGGATGGGTGCCGGGAAGACCGATTGGATGAAGCGCGGGTGAGTGTGGAGGCGGCACTCACCGTTCTTCCATTGCCTCCCGCGCTTCCTCCAGCCAGGCAAAGCCGCGTCCGACCACCCGGCGTGGAGCATGGCTTCGACGGACAGCACCGAGGCCGTTGGCGGCCTCGCGTCAGGTTGATCGCGGCCGGAGGCCGCTCCCACAGGGAGCCTCGCCAGCCTTGTGGGAGCGGCCTGCGGCCGCGATGCCCTGACCCTCGCCGCACCCCACCCTGCCGCGCCATCGCAGACCGGCGCACTCCTTCGCTCTTCCTTGGCCCGCGCGCAGACGGCTACCCGGCGGAGCACGGGGAGATCGTAAACAGGCGCCGAGCGCCGGCTAAGGAACCGTCAGAACAGATCGACGCTGCCCACCGGCGCGGCGGCGCCCAGCGCGCCCTGCGCCACCAGCGCCTCGTAGTGGGCGACGCGGTCGCGGCCGTGGTTCTTGGCGAAGTACAGTGCCTTGTCGGCGCGGTCGAGCACCGTGGCCGGGTAGTCGTGCGCGCCGACGCCGACGAAGCCGACGCTGACCGTGACGCGGCCGATCTGCGGGAAGTCGTGGCCGGCCACGCGCGCGCGGAAGCGCTCCAGCGCCTCGTGCGCGCCGGTCGGGTCGGTGGCGGCCAGCAGCACCACGAACTCCTCGCCGCCGAAGCGGAACAGCACGTCCTCCGGACCGAAGCTGGCGCGCATGTGCTGGGCCAGCAGCAGGATCACCTCATCGCCGTACAGGTGGCCGTAGGTGTCGTTGATGCGCTTGAAGTGGTCGATGTCCAGGATCGCCAGCCACAGCCGCCCCTCGCGCTGCAGCAGCCGCTGCAGCTGGCGCTCGAAGGTGCGGCGGTTGTACAGGCCGGTGAGCTTGTCCCGCTCGCTCTCGTGCAGCAGCACGATGTAGTTGGCGTAGATGCGCGCGAAGCCGTCCGCCAGCAGGCGCAGCGCGTCGGGCGCGTACAGGTCCTCCAGCAGCAGCGCGCCCAGCGCCTGGCCGTCGCGGTGGATCGGCACCAGCATGTGGCAGCCGCCGCCCTCGGTGCGCTCGATGCGGCCGTGCATCTGCGCCGCGCACTGGCGCATCGACTCCAGCAGCGGCACGCCGGCGGTCGGCTCCAGCGACTCGATGATGTGGCCGCCGTGCGCGCGGGCGGTGCAGCGCACCAGGCTCTCCGGCGTGATGCCGGCCTCGCCGGCGCGCTTGTACAGCGTCACCGCGCGCGCGCCGGCCAGCTCGGCCAGCGACAGCGTGAGGCTCTGGTCCAGCGCGTCGATGTCGCGGTGGTGGGTGAACTGCGCCACCGAGTCGAGCACGCGCTTGTGCGCCAGCCCGCCCAGCGCGTGCAGCCCCGCGCCGGACACGGCGTCGTGCGGCGGCGAAGGCTGTTCGGCGGGTTGGGTATGGCGTGCGGACACGGCGGTGCTCATGCAGCGGTGACGGCGCACGCCGCCGGCCGGGTTCATCCCGGCGGCCCCGCGCCATGGCGTTCTTTGCGTTCGGACGGGGTATCGACCGTCTCCGCGGGAACTTGAGCGGCGTGTGCGGCGCGACCGCTTCACGCCACGCCACCACGGGCACCATGCGGCGCTTCCGTATGGCATCCACGTCCCGCAAGCGACCGCGCCAGCAGCGCCTGGCCGCCGCCAGCCCGCACCGCCCCGCGCTGCATGCGCCCTGCCGGAACTCCATCCATGCCGGCCGTGTGCTGGACTGGCTGCCGCCGCAATGGCTGCCCGCGAGCCATCACGACAAGGCGTCCACAATCAGGAATGTTCAAGTGGGGCCTAACGCCTGGGTCAAGCCGCGCCGCGAAGCGGCGTCGGCTTGAACGAACCGTCAGGCGGCACCGATGGAGATATCCACTGGCTCAAACTCAGCAAACATCTGCTGGGCCTCCGCAAGCGATGACAATGGCACACAGTCGCAGGCGGCACCGAACTCGCTCCACAGAGCCTGGACGGCCTGATTGCCATGCGCGGCATGGATTGCCTCGATCGACCGCCACTCGAAAACCTCGATGATCGTCCCGTCAGCGGCACGCATGGCATAGGGTGGCTTGTCGCTGACAAGCCGTTCGGAGCGGAGAACGGCCACGTGCTTTTTGACCACCGCCAGCAGCGCCTGCTCCATGCCAGGCTTGGGCTTGTACGCGACAATGACAAAGCGTCCCATGCGGGATCTCCTCTTTTCAGACCACCCAACACTCAATTTGGGCGACGGTAAAGCCCGCCTTGAACGAAATGTCTGGCATGGACACCGAGTGTGTTGTTGTAGATGGCGATAAGCGACCAAGCCAAGGCGAGCACAAGAATACAGGCGACCGATTTGCCTTTTGATGCCTAACGCCAGAATTAAGCCGAGCCGCGAAGCGGCTTCGGCTTGAATGAATTGTTAAGCAGCATCGGCCGACGAACCATCAGAGCTGCTTTTCTTGATGCGTCTTACATTGCGCCAGAAAACATAAGCGCCAATGCCGAAGATGAGCAACTTTACAAGTAGCGGGGCGGCAAAGCCGTTTGCTTGAAAGAACAGGAATGACTCAAGCGCGTAGAACGCAGCAACAATTGCGCCGAGGATTGAGAAAATCAGTGCCTTGATGTTCAAGATGTGTCTCCTATGCGGCCTAACGCCTGAGTTAAGCCGTGCCACGAAGTGGCATCGGCTTGAATGAATTGTTAGGCCGCATGTGCCGCAGCCTCCATGATCTCCAGCTTGATATTGGCCGGAACATTGACCCACTGCGTATGTGACCCCAGAAGCAAATGGACACCTTGGGCAGATGCTACAGCTTGAATCTGCTGGAACCAACGACCATAGCTCCACTCACGAGGAATCGGCGAACTGAGGGTGCGGTTATCCGGCTCCCATGTGACATCCATGGCCTCGCGATAAGCGAATGGGAAATCATGCGTGGCCGGTGTGACGTGCAATCGGCCTTCCTCGTCGATCTCAACAGTGGCAACTGGATCGCTTTTCATGCGGCCTAACGCCTGAATTAAGCCGACCCGCGAAGCGGGTTCGGCTTGAATGAATTGTTAGGCCGCAGACGGGGCACTGTGAACACACCGCAGATCAGACCAACGACCACCTGAGTCTAAGCAAGCATCCGAGGCGATGAACTCACGGATGTACGGGAAGGCTGTAAGAAGAGCTGCTGCCGCCAGTGCAACTACAGCATAGCGGTTGGCAGGGCGGTCGCGGCGCAGCAGGACAAACAGACCGGCACCCGCCAAGAAAGATGCGGCAGCCCAGGCCAAACGGCTGCCTGCGACAAATAGCCAGCCGTCTGGGTTGGGTGAAGGCGGCCCGCCCGCGACCCATGCGGCAAAAACGGCACCGTTGAGCTGCAAGAGGCCCCAGACAATCCCGGCGATCAGGAGAATCCATCTGAGCATCTTGCGGAAGTCTCTCATGCGGCCTAACGCCTGGGTTAAGCCGCGCCGCGAAACGGCGTCGGCTTGAATGAATTGTTAGGCCTCACTGCACATACCTTTCAAGGGCAGGCGATGCAAACCCAAGTTGCGAAAGAATTGCGTTAATGGAAAGGCACAGTGCGTACAAGCCAAGAGGGCCATTTGCGGTCATTCCAAATCCCACAAAACATCCTGACTCAATGACGAGTACTCCGTCGGGGCGCTCTGCTTCCGGCGTGCTTGCGAGCCGCTGAGAGAGGGCTTCGATCGATGCGTGCCCACGGTACCCAACAGCAACGCACGGAATTACCTCGGGAGGCTCTCCGCCCAGCATCATTATTGGTTGCATCTGTCGACGGATCGTCTTCAGCTTTGCGACCGTTTCTCGCACTTGGCCCCACTGCGCGACAAGGTCGGATTTGACCTCAATCGCTAGCGCCACGGACTCAGCAAGGAGCAGGCGCTCGTCGCTGCCCGGCATAGGAAAGCTAGGAACGAATCCGTACTCCACTGCTACGTCCACCTGTCCAGAGATACTTCCGGCAGAATCAGTGATTGCCCCCGTAGAGAATCGACGATGCGCAGGGAACACCTTTTGCAAGAACTCACGAAGAAATGTTTCTCGCTCGTTTCCGATCGTGGCGTTGGGCATGCCTCGGCCACCATGATGCTGTGCGAGAAGTGCAGCTTGAATGCCTTCAAGTCGTTGGACTAGATATGGATTCATTGATCTCTCTTCTGAGGCCTAACGCAGGAATTAAGCCTCGCCGCGAAGCGGCGTCGGCTTGAATAAATTGTTAGGCCTCACCCCTCCAGGCAGGCCCGTGAGATCTCAAACATCTTGCTGTAGTGCGTCGAGCGCCCCGCCGTTGTAGATCAAATCTGCTGGTACCCGCCCATCTACTGTCTTCTTGAGCTTTGCCCCATCAATCGGAACTCGTACTTCTGTACCGTCTGATCTGGCAAAGACAACGAAGTAAGATTCTCCATCTTTAAGTACCTCTCGAATCTCGATGTGGTGAACTCCGTTGCGCTCAACCACTACGAGTGCTTCGGGGAGGGATTCTCTTGAATCTGTCATGTGAGGCCTAACGCCTGGGTTAAGCCGCGCCGCGGAGCGGCGTCGGCTTGAATGAATTGTTAGGCCCCAAACCGCTGCACTACCGAGCGGCAAGCTGGTAGAGCTTGCGGAGTGGCCCACTCAATTGCCGATTGTATCCGTGGCTCTAGTGCTGCCAGTGCCTCCGGCGCCCAATGCGCGCGAACGTCTCCGATGGGAAGCGCATCTGTCTCGGAAGAGATCATGGCGAAAGTGGAAAAGTCTGCATCCCGCTCATCCACCTCGACCTCCCACCGTAGAGAGGCCAGCGAATGGCAACCCTCAAGCAGTGGAATCGTCCCGGCCAAGATGCCGGAACAAATGTCCGCAGCCTGCTGCCTTACGGTTTGGACGTACTCCTCGTGGCTCATAAGGTCTGTCATTGGGGCCTAACGCCTGAATTAAGCCGACCCGCGAAGCGGGTTCGGCTTGAATGAATTGTTAGGCCTTGCCGAGCGCGCGGAGACTTGCGCCACACGCTGACCAAGCCTTGTCGAATTGCCGCTGATCTTTGGCAAAGACATCACTGAAACTTCCGGTACCGCCGTAACAGCAGTTGCTGTGGTTATACACCGCACCACGGATATCGCCCTCTCGGAGCATAGATGCAATGGCTGAGAAGCGAGCGGCCCAGCCGGGCAGGTCCTCCGCAGTAAGCACCTCAACGAATGCGTCTGTCGCGGAGATGGCATGCTCTATCAGATGGTCAAGACTGTACAAGTTGAGTAATTGCCCGACACTGGGCCGTCGATAGCGACGGTCAGGCGACGAGTTTCTCAGCTTCGGATTCGGTTGTCTCCTCGGGTTCGGGGATGATGGGCGGCAGGGTTTCGAGGTTCAATGCATCGCGCAGCGCCATCGCCGGCGTGCGGCCTTTCAGGCGATAGCCTTGGTGGCTGCGTTCAAGGTTGTAGTAGCGCAGGAAGGCGTCCAGATCGCGCTGGATTTCGGCAGGGGTGATGTACCAGGTCTGGCGTCCGGCGACGCGGAAGCACTCGTCGAGCAGGGTTCGGTTCATGCGTTCGACGAAGCCGTTGGTGCGCGGCGTGGCGATCTTGGTGGTGCGGTGCTCGATGCCTTCCATCGCCAGCAGCAGCTCGAAGGGATGATGGTCTTTCACGCCGCAGAACTCGCGGCCGTTGTCGGTGAGCACGGCTTGGACAGGGGTGTTGATCGCCTCGTAGAACGGCAGGACGCGCTCGTAGAGGGTGTCGGCGGCGGTGACGGGCATCTTGCTGGTGTAGACCTTGGCGAAGGCCAGCGAGCAGAAGTGACCTGCCCCCACTGAGCCGTACCAAGTGAAGCTGTAAAGTCCGTCAACCACGAGGACGGACATGAAGAAGAGTCGCTTCACCACCGAGCAGATCATCGGGTTCATCAAGCAGTCCGATGCCGGGA
>Ga0180221_1000445_pt1 | contig 37867 bp, 42 predicted proteins | sample eDN5th37CKraftMG_FD_151339 | JGI IMG/M metagenome (GOLD analysis project Ga0180221, IMG submission 151339) | Enriched Miracle-Growth compost microbial communities from Emeryville, California, USA - eDNA 5th pass 37_C Kraft MG (version 2) (version 2) ...
AATTCGCGAGCACCATTTGCCGGCGGCCCCTTGTTCGCGGTTACGCAAAACATACCGGGCTCGCACCGGCATGGCAGAGCGGCATCATGCTCTTTGGCGGCGCGAGGCGCTCGACCAATCTGCCATGCCGGTAACTATAGGAGCGCAGTCCTAACAATGAATTAGTCCATCGTGTTTGCACTGTTGTTGAACTGCTTGCGCGCCGCGTCTGCGTGAGTTCGCACCGTTGCAACACCCAGCAGGACGCTGAATTTCGCGTAGTTCGGCCGATGCAACGCGGACTTTGCTCCGCTCTCGCGGAACACGAATGCAAACCGCCGCCCGAGCATCCTCGAGCGGCGGTCAATGCTGAATCCGAAAGCGAAACACTTGCGTAAGGGGTGCGCCGTCGCGTGCTAGCTCTCAGCGATTGTGCGCGCAGTCGTTGAAGAGCTGCCACATCTGCGGGCTCGGGGACTCGATGGCGCGCTGATAAAGGTAGTTGCAATCGTTCGGCATCGACGAGCCGGAATTGTTCGGCGGCGTTTGCAGCAGATCGTTGTAGTCCATCCCGATCCACGGAACGGCATCGCGCGCGTAGGGATTTGTGCGCCCTGGAACCGTTCCGTATCCGCCGCCGTCAGGTCCCCAGCGGCCGTGGTCGCCGTCGGGACGCATGCCCCGTTCACCCCCGCCCCGGTCCCAGCCGCCGCGCTCACCGCCGCCAAATCCGCCGTGTCCGCCGCCGAAGCCGCCACCGCCGAAGCCCCGGGCCTCGGCTGCTGGCGCCAATGCCGCCAATCCCATCATCACGCCGAGGCTTGCAGCCATCAGCGGCTTCAATTTCCACATGGTCCCTGCTCCATGGTCGGATGTCGGCTGAACTGCCAACGATGAACCACTTTCGCCGAAAGCCATGAAAACTCGCTGAAATATGCGCTTCACGCTGGATGCGCGGCGGCTACCTTGCGTTAAGAGGGCGTCCGTCCAGAGCGCCAGAAGCCCCTTGTGCCTCAAGCGCGATGATAGGGATGGCCCGCGAGGATCGTCGTCGCGCGGTAAAGCTGCTCGATCAGAACGGCCCGCGCCAAGCCGTGGGGCAGCGTCATCGGCCCGAGCGAAAGCTTCAGGGCGGCGCCGCTGACCGCTTCGGAGCCGTGACCGTCCGGACCGCCGACGAGAAACGCCAGCGTCCGGCAGCCGCCGTCGCGATGCTGTGCAATCCAGGTCGCAAACGCCGGGCTCGAAAGCGTCTTGCCGCTTTCGTCAAGCACCACGAGCGCGCTCGCCGTGCCAGCCGCCTTAACGAGGCGTGAAGCTTCATCCGCCTTGCGCGCATCGGCGGTGGCCGCGCGGCTTTCATTCAGTTCGGAAATCTTCAGGGGACCGAGACCCAGCGGCCGTCCCGCGGCATCGAAGCGCTTCGCATAGCGCTCGCACAACGCGTGCTCGGCGTCCTTGAGCCGGCCGATGGCGGCGACGATGAAGCGCATACACAAGAATCCGGACCGGGACAGTGGGGTCTGTGCCCGGTGAGAGCAAGCGAGCGGGGCGCCGGCGGATGGACCGGCGCTCCGACTGATCAGTGCGACGTCGACGGTTCGCCCGGCCGCTCCGCCGACCACATTTTCTCGAGGTTGTAGAACTCCCGCACCTCGTCACGGAATACGTGGACGATGATGTCACCGGTGTCGATCAGCACCCAGTCGCAAGCCTCCAGCCCTTCGACACGCGCGTTGCCGAAGCCGTTTTCTTTCAGCTTGCGTCCGATCTGATCGGCGATCGCGCCCACGTGCCGGTCGGACCGGCCGGTGGCGATCACCATGAAGTCACCGATGGAAGACTTACCCGCCAGATCGATCGTCACGATCTCCTCGGCCTTGGCCTCGTCGAGCCAGTGGACGATCTGCTTCAGCAGGGCTGCCGACTCCTGTCCGTCAGACAGAAGTTCAGTGCGAGGCGCGCCCTGGCGGGCACCCTCAAGTGCGGTTCGCATCGTGTGCTGGTTGTCCCTTCCTCATGCACCCCTTCGGGCCTGTGCTGCGATGCCCCGTCAAATCGATTCAAATCGAGCCACCGCCAGCACTCTTCAGCGGCGAGGCACGGCCTGCCGCCGGAGCAAAGCATATGGTGTCGGGTGCCGTTCCAGCAATAGTTAATGCGGATAAAGGTTCGGTGGTGGTTTCTGGCGGACCTAGAAATATTCCGGTTTTACGCGAGCTTATGGCGCGCCATCGCCGCGCAGAGCAGTGGAGGATGCCCCCGAAAGACGCGTCGTCAGCAAGGTCCAGGCCGGGGGGACCGAGCCTGGAATCAGGGCGGCCTCGCGCTCCGGCACCCGCGACCGGGCGAACGCCCGCGCCGCCGGAGAGGCCAGCGCAGCATGGCGGCACCCTGGCCGGTCGACGATCGCCATCGGCACCAGCGCCGCGATCTCACGCCAGTGCTGCCAGCGGTGGAAGCCGATGAGATTGTCCGCGCCCATCACCCAGACGAAACGCACGCCCGGCAGGCGCCGCTTGAGATAGCAGAGGGTTTCATACGTGTAGGCGGTCGCAATCCCCGCCTCCAATCCCGTCACGACGATCCGCGGATCGTTCGCGAGGGCGCGACTGGCGGCGATCCGCTCGCCCAACGATGGCAAATTGTTACTTTCTTTCAAGGGATTGCCGGGCGTGACCATCCACCAGAGCCGGTCGAGCTGAAGCCGGCGCAGGGCGGTCTCGGCGCAAACGAGATGCCCCTTATGGGGCGGGTTGAAAGTTCCGCCCATCAGCCCGATGCGCTCGCCAGGGAAGGCCAGCGGCAGACGGATATCGGAAGACGAGAGCTGAGCGGTCTGGCGGGCCATGCGATTGGGAGAGCCGGTTGGTAAGGTGAGCGGGGAAGTACCCGGGCGAGTGTAGCTTGCGAGTGCCACCAGGCAGGAAACGCAACATAGCCGCTCCGCAGCCGGTTTGGGCGCCCATGTGTGGCCGGTCGTTGGCCAAGCATTTGAAACTGCGGCCACTCCGGTTGCGACATGCAACCCTGCCGAGGTCACCAGTAGTAACGGCGCGGTCACGATTGCTCTGCCATTTCTTGCCTCCGGCTCCGGCCAGGAGATCCACATGCGCAGACGCCAGTTCTTGGGTTCAGCATTGGGGGCGGCGGGGCTGACATTGCTCCCGCGGCGCGGCGCGAGGGCAGCTCGGGGCGCTGGGGGTGGCATCCCCCATTTGCTCGAGGGCTTTCTTGCGCTGCCGGGCACCAAGAGCGCGCAGGTCGATGTCGACACGGCCGAAAGCCCCTGGCGTGCAACGTTCCAGCCGCACGAGCCGCTGTTTTGCGGCAGCTGCTTCAAGACCTTCGTTCTCGCCGCCTACTTGCAGGAGGTGGAGGCGGGGCGCGCCGACGAGAACGAGCAGCTCGCCATCGACGACGATGTGCGTTCTCCCGGCGGCTCGGTGTTCGAAAACCTCAACGGCACGACGGCGGCGCGCAACGTGCTGGAGGCGATGATCGCCAACAGCGACAACACCGCGACCGACGTCGCTATGAAGCGTATCGGTGCCGAGCGCGTGCGCAGCTTAATTGCCGGCGCCGGGCTCTCGAAGGTGCGCATCCCCGATTCGACGCGCCGCTTCTTTTCCTATGTCGCCGGAGCCTCCGCCGCAGAAGATCTCGGCTGGAAAGGGCTGCGCGAGGTCCTGCAGGATCAAAACCCCGACACCGCAAAATTCCATGCCCCTCTCAACGACGTCTCGACGATGGCTGCGCCCGCCGACGAGCTCGTGGCCTATTACAAGCGCGCGCTGGCCGGTGAATTTTTCGAAAAGCCGGAGACGCTGCGCGAGTTCAAGCGCATCCAGGCGATGGCCGATTCCATTGCCGTCGTCGCACCCGCCGACACGCCCTGCTACATGAAGGGCGGTTCCATCGATTGGAATGGCTTCCACTGCATGGCGTCGGCAGGTCAGATGATCGTGCGCGGCACGCCGGTGACGTTCGCGTTGACCTTGAATTGGCGCGATAGCGATGGCGACCAGGCGAAAACCGCTGCAGCGTATAAGGATGCCGTTGCCGGCGTGCTCGCCACGGTCAATCGGAGGCTGCTGGAGGTGGGCACGTAGATGCTGCGCAGCGCAAATCATCTTGCGGCGAACGCAGTGAGTGTGGTCGCCCTTGCCGCGGCGCTGCTGGCGATGATGCAAGCGCCCCGCGCGATGGCCGATGCCGCGGAGGATGACATCCGCGCGCGGCTCGCCCAATGGACCCGTGACTTCAACGCCGGGAAGGCGGACGCCATCTGCGAGCTCTTCTCCAAGGATCTCAAATACGATTTTCGCGGTTACCCCGAGCGCGACTATCAGGACATTTGCGACCGCCTGCATCGCTCGCTGAGCAACGCCAGCAGGCGCTACGCCTATGGCCTCGACATCCGCGAGGTGATCGTCGAGGGCGATCTGGCGGTGGTGCGTCTCTCCTGGACTTTGACGGTCAGGCTGCCCAACGGCCAGACGGTGACGTCCGTGGAGCCGGGGATGGACGTCCTGCGCAAAGACGCCGACGGCCAATGGAAAATCGTCCGCTACATCGCCTACGAGGCGCCGGGGCGCGTAGCCGGCAGTGGCGAATAGAAACCGAAAGGCCCTTCGGGGAGTTGTTGTTCCTGCGAATGTAAATTCTCCCAGGAGCAGTCACATGAAAGCCGGAATAAGTACGCTCGCCGCGCTTGCATTTTTGACGGCGCCCGCCCTCACCGCGGAGACGCTCGCTCAAGAAGCGCCCAAGCCCACGCCGCAGAGCGATCAGGTGAAGCCGGATGCCACGACGCCCGCAACGCCGCCAGCGACCCATCCCGCCGCGCCAACGACGACGCCTTCCGCCCCCATGACGCCATCGACCCCGTCGACATCGCCCTCCATGGACCGGCAGGCAGCCGCTCCATCCGGTAACCTGCGCGAAGAGGAAAACGAAGACCGGATGGTGCCGCAGCTCAACGCCAGCGTCGATGCGGTTGAGGATATGGACGTCTATGACGCCAGCGGAAAGAAGATCGCCGAGGTCGAGGCCGTTCTCGTGGACGGCAAGGGCGAGGTCAAAGGCCTCGTCATCGAGCACGGCGGCTTTCTCGGATTCGGTAGTCGCGATGCCATCATCACCATCGACCGCGTGCGGACGAAGGATGGCAACATCGTCGCCGATCTGACCGAGGAGCAGCTTCCGACGCTTCCGGAGTGGAACCGCTAACGTCCTTTGCGGACGTCGGCAGAGAACGCGCGGCGCGTGCGGGCGCCGCGCGTTCTTTAGCGTCCGGAGCAGCGTCGATGCCTAGATCGCCGACCCGCCGTCTAAACGTCGAGGACGATGCGGTAGCGTGCCTTCCCATCGATGAGATGCTGGACGGCATCGTTCACCTTCGCGAGCGGGAAGTGCTCGGTCTGCGGCAGAATGTTGTGCCGCTTCGAGAACTCCAGCATTTCCGCGATACTCACCGGTGAGCCGGTGGGCGAGCCCGATACGCTTTTCTGCGACATGATGAGGTCGAACGCCATGACGGGGATCGGCTTCAACACCGCACCGACGACGTGAAGGCGCCCCTTTGGACGCAGCGTCGCCAGCATCGCGCGCCAGTCGAGCGGCACGTTCACGGTGACGAGCAGCATGTCGAGCTTTCCGGCCATGCGCGTCAGGTCATCGGCATTGCGGCTGTTGATGACGTTGTGCGCGCCGAACGCGCGAGCCTCATCGGCCTTGCTGTCCGTCGAGGTGAACGCCGTCACCTCGCAACCCCACGCATTCGCGAACTTCAGGCCGAGGTGACCAAGGCCGCCGATGCCCACGACGCCGACATGCGCCGTTGGCTTGATGTCGAAAACCTTGAACGGCGCGAAGACGGTTATGCCGCCGCAGAGAAGCGGTCCGGCATCCGCCGGCGAAAGGCCCTCAGGAATGGGAATAGCCCACGGCCACTGGGTGCGCACGCGATCGGCGAAGCCGCCGTAGTGTCCGGCGATGGTCGGCTGAGCCTCGGCGCAAAGGTTCTGATTGCCGCCGAGACATTGGTGGCAATGCTGGCAGCTCCCCGCATTCCAGCCGATGCCGACGCGATCGCCGATCTTAACGCCCTTGGCATTGGGACCGATGCCGACGACGCGCCCGATGACCTCATGTCCTGGCACCACCGGGTAGCTGGAAAAACCCCACTCGTTGTTGATGATGGAAATGTCCGAATGGCAAAGGCCGCAGTGCTCCACCGCGACCTCCACTTCCTCGGCACCGAGCGGTCCGGCATCGTAGCTGAACGGTTCGAGCTTTTGCTTGGCCCCCATGGCGGCCCAGGCATTGATCATATGCTCCCTCGTCGTTGAGATGGCTTTGGGACGTGAAAACCTATCGGCTCGACGCGACCGGCGCGCTCCGTTTCTTGCGACCTAATTTTTGCGCTTCTTTAGCGAAAACGCCGTGCCTGCGCGCGATCCCAGGCGCGCTGCTCCGCCGGCGAGCACCACGGATTGCCGTAATACCCGAAGCGCCCGTTTACGCGCGTGCAATCCTTGAGCGGCGGCGCGTAGGCGCGCACGCCCCGGCGCGAGCCGGCATCCGATGGTAACGCGAAGCCGGCGCAAAGAGCGATTGCGAGGGCGATCAGGCTCAATGGACGCAACATGTTGGGCCAACCTCCGTTGAGCGAATTACTTCGGCCGGATCTGGCCGGCGCCATGGACAACGTATTTGAAGCTCGTGAGTTGCTCCACGCCGACGGGCCCGCGCGCGTGCATCTTGCCGGTCGCGATGCCGATTTCGCCGCCGAACCCGAACTCGCCGCCATCGGCGAACTGCGTCGAGGCGTTGTGGAGCACGATGGCCGAATCGACTTCGCGCAGGAAGCGTTCCGCGGTGTCGGCGTCGGCCGTGACGATGGCATCGGTATGCTGCGTGCTGTAGCGGCCGATATGCTGTAGCGCGCCGTCGATGCCGTCCACCGCCTTGGCGGAGATGATGGCGTCGAGATGTTCCGTCGCCCAGTCTTCGTCGCTGGCGGCGATGACGCGCGCATCGGCCTTGCGCGCAGCTTCATCTCCGCGCACTTGGCAGCCCGCATCGAGCAACGCCTTCACCAGTGTCGGCATGAACTCCGCCGGCGCGCCACTGTCGACGAGAAGCGTCTCGGTGGCGCCGCACACGCCTGTGCGCCGCATCTTGGCGTTGAGCACGATATCGACGGCCATGCCGAGATCGGCGCGGCGGTCCACATACGTATGGCAGAGCCCCTCCAGATGCGCGAACACCGGCACGCGCGCTTCCGTCTGCACGCGCTCGACGAGGCTCTTGCCCCCGCGCGGCACGATCACGTCGATAGTACCGCCGAGGCCCGCAAGCATCAGGCCTACCGCTGCACGGTCCGGTGTCGGCACGAGGGAGATGGCAGCTTCGGGTAGCCCGGCGCTCTTGAGCCCGGACGCCATCGCCGCATGAATGGCGAGCGACGAGTTGAGGCTCTCCGATCCCGCGCGCAGGATCGCCGCGTTGCCGGCTTTCACGGCGAGCGCGCCGGCGTCCGCGGTCACGTTCGGGCGGCTCTCGTAGATGATGCCGATCACGCCGAGCGGCACGCGCACGCGCTGGAATTGCAGCCCGTTGGGCCGGGTCCATTCTGCGAGCACCGTCCCGACCGGATCGGGCAGCTCTGCGATCTCGTCGACGCCCTGCGCCATCGCATCGATGCGCTTTTCATCGAGCAGCAGCCGGTCGATGAATGCATCGGGTCGCCCGGCCGCCTGTGCCGCGGCGATATCCTTTGCGTTGGCAGCGAGGATGTCCGGTACGGCAGCACGCAGCGCGGCGGCAGCGGCGTGCAACGCCTTGGTCTTGGCTTCCGGGCTCGCGAGCGCCAGGGCGTGCGCGGCGGCCCGCGCCCGCTTCCCGATGGCGAGCATCGTATCCTCGGTGGCGGTGTCGATGCGCTCGGGCTTGTTCATGGTGTCATTCACTTCCGGTGAGACGTCATTTCCGGTGCAGGGCCATGTCTTCACGGTGGATCAGCTCATCGCACCGCGACACACCCAATATAGTGGCGATCTCCGAGCTTTTCCTGCCGATGATGCGCTCTGAGTCGAATCGGGAATAGGAGATCAGGCCGCGACCAAGCTCGCGCCCGTCCGGCCCGCGGATGACGACTGCGTCGCCGCGGTCGAACCCGCCTTCGACCCGCACCACGCCGGCAGGCAATAGGCTCTTGCCCGCCGCGAGCGCGCTTTCCGCGCCCGCATCCACATGCACCGTGCCCTTCGGCTCCAGCTGCCCGGCGATCCAGCGCTTGCGGGCCGTGATCGGGTCGGAATGGGCGAGGAACCACGTGCACGGCGCGCCGTCGGTGATCGAGCGCAGCGGATTCATCACCTTGCCGCTGGCGATGACCATGTGCGTGCCCGCGCCGAGTACCATCTTGGCAGCCTCGACCTTGGTGCGCATGCCGCCCTTGGAAAGCTCCGTGCCGGCATCGCCCGCCATCGCCTCGATCTCCGCGGTGATGGCCGTCACCACGTCGAGACGAACCGCATTGGCGTCCTGTTGCGGCGGGGCTGTATAGAGGCCATCGATGTCCGACAGCAGCACGAGGCAGTCGGCCGAGACCATGGAGGCAACGCGCGCCGACAGGCGGTCATTGTCGCCGTAGCGGATCTCAGTGGTCGCGACCGTATCGTTCTCGTTCACCACCGGCACCGCGTTGAGTTCCAGCAGCGTCTCGATCGTGCGGCGGGCGTTGAGATAGCGGCGCCGCTTCTCCGTATCGCCGAGCGTCAGCAGGATCTGAGCGGCAACGAGGCCGCGCTTGCGCGCCATGTCCTGGTAGGCGTGCGCGAGGCTGATCTGCCCCACAGCGGCCGCCGCCTGGCTCTGCTCCAGCGCCAGCGGTCCCTTCGGCAGCTTCAACGTGTGCCGTCCGAGCGCAATGGCGCCAGAGGAGACCAGCACCACCTGCTTGCCCTCCGCCGCGAGCGCCGCCACGTCATCCAGCAGCGAGGCGAGCCAGTCCGCCTTCAGCGATCCCGTCGCCCGGTCGGTCAGCAGCGCAGAGCCGATCTTGACCACGATCCGGCGGGCGGCCGCCCATTGGGCGCGCGGGTCTATCGCCAGGGCTGTTTCTGCTTGCGTTGCCATGTCTTTGTCGCGGGCTTGCCGCCTGTTGCGTCCGGTTGGAGGCTCGCCTGATAGCGCAGGCGCGGCAAAAGCGGTAGCCTCGGCGAAAAAGAAGGGGCGGCTTGCCCCTCAGCGTGGCACCCATGAAACCTGCGCCCCGCGCCGCGGAGCGCCGTCGCGTGTCCACGGGGAACCCAATGAAGCTACGCCAGGGTGCCATTCTTTTTGCTGCGGCAAGTGTAGTCCTTTCGTCCATTCCGTCCATTGGGGCGCGCGCCGGCACCATAACCCCGGATGGGACGGCAGCCGATATCGTCCTCAAGGGCCACGGGCGCGACCTCGCCGAGGCGGCATACAGTCCCGATGGCGGCCGCGTCGTGACCGCCTCCAGCGATAATACGGCGCGCGTCTGGGATGCCGCGACGGGCGCGCTCATCGCTGAGTTCAAGGGACACACCGAGGCGGTCCGCAGCGCCGCCTTTAGCCCCGGCGGCAAGCGCATCGCCACGTCGTCCCGCGACGGCAGCGCCCGCATATGGGATGCCGCTTCCGGCGCCGAGCTTCTCAAGCTGGACGGCCATGGCGGCATGCTGGAGCAGGCGGCGTGGAGCCCGGACGGCGCCCGTATCGTCACCGCGTCCCGCGACAAGATCGCGACCCTGTGGGATGCCGCCAGCGGTAAGGCGCTCGCCGAGCTGCATGGGCACACGGGCCCGGTGATGCGCGCGGCTTTCAGCCCCGATGGCAGCCGCATCGTCACGGCTTCGACCGACAAGACCGCGCGCGTCTGGGATGGGATGACGGGCGCCGCCGTTGCGACGCTCGAAGGCCACCGGCGCATGGTGCTGAGCGCGGCGTTCAGCCCCGATGGTAAGCGGGTGGCAACGGCCGGCAGCGACGAGACCGCCGCCATCTGGGATGCCGCGACGGGAAAGCGCCTCGCCACCCTCGAAGGCCATGAGCGCGGTGTGCTGCACGTCGAATACAGCCGCGACGGTGCAAAGATCCTGACCACTTCGAGTGATCGTACGGGGCGCATTTGGGACGCGGCAACAGGCACGCTCCTGCTGACATTGCCGGGCCACGGACGCCCGGTGATGGACGGCGCCTTCAGTCCAAGCGGGAAGCTCGCGGTCACCGGATCGCACGACAAGAAGGTGCGCCTCTGGGACGTCGCCACGGGCAACCTGCTGGCGACCCTTTCGACCGACGGCAGCGAGGTGCAGAGCGCAAGGTTCAGCCCCGACGGCAAGCACGTGCTCGCCGCTTCCTTCGACGGCGTGGCCCGGATATGGGACGTCTCGTCCTACTCGAAACCCTGAAGGAACCCTATGGGCGAGGTGCTCGGAATCTACGAGGCGAACGCGGCAGCATTCGACCATGACCGCGGCCGCAGCCTCATGGAGAAAGCCTATCTCGATGAGCTGCTCGCGCATCTGGATGCCTCGCGCCGGCGCGTCCTGGATGTCGGCTGCGGCGCGGGCGATCCGATCGCGCGTTATCTGATCGAGCACGGATGCCGGATTACGGGCGTCGACGGCGCGGCCGCCATGATCGACATCTGCGCGCAGAAATTCCCTGGCATGGATTGGCGCGTCGGCGACATGCGCCATCTCGATCTGGGTCAGCGCTTCGACGCGATCATCGCCTGGGACAGCTTTTTTCACCTCACGGCCGAGGCGCAGCGCGGCATGTTTCCAATCTTCGCCCGGCACATCGCGCCGCGCGGGCTATTGCTTTTCACATCCGGCCCGGCACATGGCGAAGCCATCGGTGAGCTCTACGGCTCCGCGCTCTATCACGCGAGCCTGAGCGCGCAGGAATATCGCAGCCGTCTCGCCCGGAGCGGCTTTGGCGTCCTGCGCCACGTGGTGGAAGACCCCGATTGCGGCCGCCACACGGTATGGCTGGCGCAGGCGGCTTAGCACCGCCCGCAGCGATCCTCAGTCGTTGCCGCGGCGCACTTCGAGGGCGAGCAGCGTGAGGCTGATGCCCTGCAGCAGCAAGGCGGCGCCGACAATGGTGCCCAGCGTCCAGCCCGCCGATGAGGGCAGGTCGAACAGGATGAGCAGGCCGGCGACGATCGAGATCACCGCCGACAGGATCAGCCAGCGGCGGCTGCCTGCGTTATTGATCCCGCCGCCCACCATCAGCGACGTGATGCCCTGCGCAACGAGGGTCACCGCGATGATCATCGTGAGCGAGACGAGGCCGAGCGTCGGATAGAGGAAGATCATGATGCCGCCGGCGATGAATATCGCCCCACCCAGCATCTGCCATGCGGCGCGGCTCCAGTTTCCCGAACGCACCCCGTGCATCAGTTGCAGAACACCCGCCGCAACCATCGCCGCCGCGATCCAGATTTCGGTCGTCAGCGAGGCAGTGACGACGCCCATCGGCGTCGTGAGGATCAGGAATCCGAACAGAATGAGGACGATGCCAAGCGCCAAGAGCCAGCCCCAGCTCTGATGGAGCGTCGAGCGCAGTCCACGTGTCTCAGCCATTTTTCCTGCCCCGCGGTGTCAGATGAGGTTTCGCGCGGGCAGTAGCACGGCAACTGCCTATTTTTCGCTAACCGGGAGGGCACCGAGCGCCTGCCGCGCCGCCATCGCGCCGCCCAGTATGGCGCCGGTATAGCCCCCGCAGCCGGCATAGGCCGAAGCGAGCAGCAAGCCCTTGATCGGCGTGCGCGGAGAGCGTCCCCAGCCGTGCCGGATCGAGCCGGTGGGCGTCAGGGGCGCAAAACCATAGACGGCACCCTCCGGCGTGCCGAGATAGCTTTCGATCGAGCTTGCCGTGTTGAACACGGTCGTTTCGACCGCGTCGGCAAATCCCGGATAGGTGCGGTCGACCTCGGCGATGAGGGCCTTGCCCCAGGCTGTGCGCTTCGCCTCGTAGGATTGCGCATCGAGACCCTGCCAGTTGGCGATGCGGTCGACGCCCACGACGGACACCGGATAGGGCGGCCCGCCGAGCCCGCTGTCGACGGCGGAATAATTGACGACGGCGAGCGGCGGCATCGCCTCGCCCGGCGCGCCGGCCAGCACATCGGCGCCACGCTTGTAATCGGAAAGCGTTCGCATCCACTCGGGCAGCAGCATCGTCGCGTACGAGCTGAGCCCGAAGTGTGCCGCCGGCCGGCGCATACCGAACGTCACCGAGAAAAGCGAGATCGACAGCGGCGTTTCAGCATAGGGTGCGAAGAACGCGCCGCGCTTCTCGGGCGGCAGCATGCGCGCCGTGTGCGAAGGGGCCGCGCCGCTAATGATGACCGGCGCGCGCGCTTCCACGCGATCTCCGCCCTGCTTGCCTTCATGCACCACGCCCACCGGCTGGCCGCGCGCGTCCAGCAGAATTTCGGTGACCGTACGGCGCAGAAGCAACTCGCCGCCGGCATTTCGCATCGCTTTGGCAATGGCATTGCTGAGGCGCTGCGATCCGCCCTGGATGAAACGTCCGCCCGATCCGATATAGCCGCCCTGCGCCACCGCAAAGAGAATCCACCACAGAGCGTCGGGATCATCGTGCCAGTAGAGAAGGTTGGCGGCGACCGCGCATTTCGCGGCTTCATCGTCACCGAATGCGCGCGCGAGCTGGTCCGATACCGAGCGGCGCCAGCCGGTCATGACGGGCAGGAGCTTGGCGATCGAGGTCAGCCCGGCGAGCGGATTGTCGAATGCCGCCCAGCCCCGGCTGAGCGCACCGAGCCCCGTCGCGATGTGCTCCATGTCATGGATGAGATCGATGATCCCTGCGCGCAGCTCGGGAAAGCGCTCGATCAGAGCATCCCGCGCCGCACCAAACCCCTCCGGCAGCACGAAGGGCACCTCGAGCGGGCCCCCGCGCGCCTCGTACACCGACCCGGTAGGCACCCACACGACCTTGTCGCGCACGCCGATCTTGCCCAGCACCTCGTGCTTGGGATCCGTCGGATCCTCCGGGCTCGCGGTCTCGTGCAGCGAGGCCTCGACGACGAGATCTCCCGCCTTGTAGGTGGAGGCGGCGCCGCCGACGCCGTAGTTGCGTTCGATGAGCAGCACCCGGCACCCATCCTGCGCGAGGCTCGCCGCGGCGGTGAGACCGCCAAGGCCCGCGCCTATGACGATCACGTCGTACTGGGTGCCCATGCTGTGCTGATGTCCTTATTTTTCCGCCCGCCGCATGCTTAGTAGAGACAGGCGACGGGGGAAAGTGCAGCCACGGCCCGTGCGACGCAAGCGCCGTCAGCTCGCGACCGCGTTATGGCGCGTGTGGGCGGCGATGAATGCCGTCATCTGGTCGGCCGGGATAGGGCGCGAGAAGAGGTAGCCCTGGAGTTGATGGCAGCCCGACTGCTGCAACCAGCGCTGCTGCTGAACGGTTTCTACGCCCTCCGCGGTAATCGTCAGCGAAAGATCCTGGCCGAGCTTGATGATCGAGGCGAGAACGATCGAATTGTCCTGCGGCTCGCCCGCGCCGTCGATGAAGCTGCGGTCGATCTTCAGTTTGTCGAATCCGAAGCGGCGCAGGTACTGCAGGCCGGAATAGCCGGTGCCGAAATCGTCCAGTGCCACCTTCACCCCGAGCGCCTGCAGTCCGCGCATTTGCTCGTTGGCGCGCCTCTCGTCGGCCAGAAGCACGCTCTCCGTTATCTCGATCTCCAGATGCTCGGCCGGAAACTCGCTTTCCTCCAGAACCTCGCGCACCACCTCCACGACGTCGCCATGGTGAATCTGGGAGGCGGAGACGTTGACGGCGACATTGACGTTCGGCCACGCCTTGCCATCCTCGACCGCGCGGCCCAGCACCAGCGCGCCGAGGTTTTGGATGAGACCCGTCTCTTCGGCCAGCGGAATGAAGATGTCGGGCGAGACCGGACCGAATGTCGGATCTGTCCACCGCGCGAGGGCCTCCACGCCGACGACGATGCTGCCCGAGGCGTCCATCAACGGCTGATAGAAGACGCTGATCGCGCCGTCCGCCACCGCGTTGCGCAGGGCGAGCTCCAGCATGTATCGGTAGGTGGCTTCCGCATCCATTTCCGGCGCGAAGGCGACAGCGATTTTACCCGCTTGGTCTTTCGCCCGCTCCACGGCGAGTTCGGCGCGCCGCAAAAGATCGTCTCCCGTGCGCCCGTCGGTCGGGCTGATGGCGTATCCCACCGATGCCGTGGCGAAGACGCGCGTGCCCCCCGGCAGATCGAACGGCTCGGCAAGTGCCGTAATCACGTCTTCGGCAAATTCGCGCGCCGCCTCTGCATCGAGCCCGGGCGCCAGCACTGTGAAATGGTCGCCCTCGGGGCGTGCGATGAACGCCCCCGGCGGACGAAGCTGGTCGAGCCGCTGCGCGCACGCGACGAGCACCGCGTCGCCGACCGTCGTCCCGAACGCTTCGTTGATCGCCTTGAAGTCGTCGATGTCGATGGCCAGCACCGCTACCGGTTGATCGTTTCCCTGCGCGTCGGCAAGCATGCGCGGTAGCCGTTCGCGTCGGGCGATACGGTTCGGCAATGCGGTGAGGCTATCGGTGCGCGCCGCAAGCTTTGCGTTTTCTTCGCTGTCGAGAATGCGCTTGATCTGCCGGCGCCCCCACATGATCAGGAGGTATGTCAGCAGCCCTACGAGGACGAGCGACAGGCCGAGCCCAGGCGCCACGTGACGAATGAACTCGAGGCCCGGCTGGTCCTTGCGCCAGACGAGCGTCCCGACCGGTTCACCGTTGCGCGCCCTGATGACATCGTTCGTATCGCCCGCGGGTGTTCCATGCGTCACCCACTGCAAGTCGCGAAAGCCGAAGTTCTCACCGAGCTGGCGCGTAAATTCTTTGTCGATGTAGTCGACGCCGACGAGCAGCATCGGCAGCGCGTCGGGCGGTTTGGGATGGCCGCGGTCAGGTAGGATGGTTGACACCACCACCGTCGACGGATGGTCCCCGACGGACCGCGCGTCAACCACGGCGACGTGGCGCTCGACATGCCCGTTCGCCATCGGAATCTCCGTGACGACGGGATCGTAGTCGGGCATCGACTGTGGATTGCGTGCCGCGCGGATGAGGTCGTCGAGTTCGACCGCGACATCTGCGGCGTTGAGGTTCGGGTTGCTGTTCGAGGAATACGCGAACACAGGCTTGTTGTTGGAATCGAGCACATAGATGCGATCATAGCCGAGCAGATGGCCGAGATATTCGCCGTAGAAGGCGCGCATCCATGCGTTGTCGCCCGCTTGCGTCTTTTCGTAGGCTTCGCCCCAGATCGTCTGGGCGCGCAATTCACGCGCGAGCGAGCGGCCGTGCTGCGAGATCGCGTGCTCTATGGTCTCGCGCTGGCGCGCAAGTGCAATGGTGTCCGTCTCGCTCGCGCCGATGATCAGCGAGGCAAGCACGACACCCAGCGACGCGGCAGCGAGTGCCGCGATCGGCAGGGTTATGAACGCGGTACTCCGCTTCAGCAATCGCTCTGATCCTGCTGCGCTGCTTGGGCCCCTCCCGCTGGCTACAATCCGTATCCGAACAATCGGCGGTTTCAACAGTGGCGTTTGCGGGAGCGGTGAGCGCTTCGTTAACAGAGCGGATGTGCAACCAATCGGACAACGTGTCCGTACGGCAAAGGTTGCCCGCTGCAACCCGTTTGAGCGCGGTGGAAACGTTATGTACCCGATGCGGCGCCCAAAAGGCTTAAGGCCGCCACGATTCCTTCGGCGCCTCGGACGCTGCCGCGTCCTCTTTCTTCGCGCGGTTAATCTCGCGCGCCAACGCGAACAGCGCCTCGCGTACGCCTTCGCCCGAAACCGCCGAAAGCACGAGCGGCTTCTTCTTCGCCACCCGCTTCAGTGCCTCGAAACGCTCCTCGAGCGTTTCCTTGTCGACGGCATCGCACTTCGAAAGCGCGACGATTTCTTTCTTCTTATCGAGGCCCCCGCCATAGGCTTTCAGCTCGCGGCGCACGGTGCGGTAGGCGGTCGCGACGTCTTCCTCCGTCGCATCGACGAGGTGAAGCATGACTTTCGTGCGTTCAACGTGCCCGAGGAACCGCGTGCCGATGCCGGCGCCTTCGCTTGCGCCTTCGATGAGACCGGGAATATCCGCGAGCACGAAATCGACATCACCCACGCGCACGACACCGAGGTTGGGGTGCAGCGTCGTGAAGGGATAGGCGGCGATCTTCGGCTTCGCCGCGCTCGATGCCGCGAGGAACGTCGACTTGCCCGCATTCGGCATGCCGATCACGCCCGCATCGGCGATCAGCTTGAGCCGCAGCCAGATCGTAAGCTCTTCACCCGGCAGACCGGGATTGACGCGCCGCGGCGCCTGATTGGTCGAGGATTTGAAATGCGCGTTGCCAAAGCCGCCGTTCCCGCCGCGCGCGAGCAGCGCCCTGTCGCCGGGCTTTTCGAGATCGGCGAGCAGCGTCTCTTGGTCTTCGGCAAAGATCTGCGTTCCCGGCGGCACCTTGATGATGCAATCCTCGCCATTCGCGCCGGCGCGATTGCGGCCGGCGCCGTGTCCGCCCTTCTTCGCCTTGAAGTGCTGCTGATAGCGGTAGTCGATGAGCGTGTTGAGATTGTCGACGCAAACGGCCCACACATCGCCGCCCTTGCCGCCGTCGCCGCCATCGGGCCCGCCGAATTCGATGAACTTCTCGCGCCGGAACGAGAGCGAGCCGTCACCGCCGGCGCCGGAAGCAATATAGATCTTTGCCTGGTCGAGAAATTTCATCGCATGAAGCTCCGCCAGCGGTCGAGCAGCGGGCGACCGCGCGCATACCTTACCGTTTCCACCTCACAATTGCGCGCCTCGCACCACTGTGCACCCGTGCCGATGGGACGGAATCCCAGTTTGCGGATAACGCGCGCCGAGCCGGCATTATCGACAAAGTGTCCGCACGTCAGCTGCTCGAAGCCCGCTTCCTGAAAGCAATGCTCGACGAGCATGCGCGCCGCCTCCGTCGCGTATCCGTTCCCCCACCAGGGTTTGCCGATCCAGTAGCCGATCTCCGCCAGCTTCGGCTCGCGCCGGATATAGCCGACGGCCCCGATGAGCTCCCCGCCGAGCAGGATCGCGCGGACGAATTCGTCCTCGTCGATCGAAGCGATCCAGAGGTCGGCATCGACGATGGTGTAGGGGTGTGGAATGCGGGACGTCATGCGCGCGATGTCCCAGTCGCCGGCGAGCATGGCGATACGCCCTGCATCGCGGGGCTCTATGGGACGGTAGGTCAGTCGTGGCGAGCGCATACGCGGCGCGCTCCGTTCGCGCATCGGCGGGGCCGGGACCCGGTCCGTCGAGAAAAGCCGGTCATGAAAAAGGGGGACGCCGCGGGACATCCCCCTCCAAATCTCAAGCGAGCTTCGCCCCGTTACTCGGCAGCTTCCGCCGCGCGGGTGCGTACCGACACATAGACGCGGCCGTTGCGCTTGGTGTTGAACTCCACAGCGCCTTCGACAACGGCGAAGATCGTATGATCCGTGCCCATGCCGACGCCCGATCCCGGGTGCCACTGGGTGCCGCGCTGGCGGACCAGGATGTTGCCGGGAATGACGTGCTCACCGCCGAAGCGCTTCACGCCGAGGCGCTTGGAATGTGAGTCGCGGCCGTTCTTGGACGAGCCGCCTGCCTTTTTTTGTGCCATCGATCAGATCCTCAATCTCGGGCGGCTGCCTTAGGCGCCGACAATGCTCTTGATGCGGACCTTGACGAGGTCCTGGCGGTGGCCGCGCTTGCGGCGGGAATTCTTGCGGCGGCGCTTCTTGAAGGCGATGACCTTCGGGCCGCGCGTCTCTTCGATGAACTCGGCAACGACCTTCGCGCCGGAGACCAGCGGGGTGCCGATTTTGGGGCTGTCGCCGCCGATCAGCAGCACTTCGCCGAACTCGACCTGCGCGCCGGCTTCACCGGCAATCTTCTCGATGGTGATGACGTCGTCAGCAGCAACACGATACTGCTTGCCGCCCGTCTTGATGACAGCGTACATGGCTATTCCTTCAGCGTTCTCCGCGCCCTATGGCGCCGCAGGCTAGCTGCGGTCTTTATGAGATCGCCTCCGGAAATCGGGGCGAACAGGCCTCGGGCAGCGCATTGCGCGCCCCGGTTGAAGGGGGCGCGAGAAGGCGGGTTTATCCTCGAATGCCCGCGACTTGTCAATTGGAAGCGGCCATCGTCGCGTCGCAATTTGCCCGATCCGCGCACTACCGCTGCGGGTCTTCCAGATCGCGCTGGAGCCGGCTGAGCAGATCCACCGCATGGGTGGCATAGGACCCGATCCAGCGATCGTAAAGGTGCTTGATCGGCAGCGGGTTAAGGTGGTTCCAGCGCTCCCGGCCGCGGCGCTGCACGATCACCAGGTCCGCCGCTTCCAGAATTTTCAGATGCTGCATCACGGTGCAGCGGTCGCGCGCGGGAAAACGGCCGCACAGCTCGCCGGTCGTCTGCGGATGATCGCGCAGCGCATCGAGGATCTCCCGCCGCGTGGATGCGGCCAACGCCTTGAAAACCCGGTCGTCTTCTTCTGCGATTGACATGTTATAAATCTATAACATAATTTCAGGATCGCAAGGGAGGCACCCAATGGAGCTCAAGTTCAGCGTATCCGCCCGCATCGCCAAGCCGGTGGAAGAGGTATTCGAGGCGGTCGCCAATCCGGAGCAGCTGTCGCGCTATTTCACCACCGGCGGCGCCAAGGGCCGGCTTGAGACCGGTGCCACCGTCACGTGGGACTTCCACGATTTTCCCGGTGCCTTTCCCGTCGAGGTGGTCGAGGTGGAGCCGAACCGCAGGATCGTCCTGCGCTGGGCGGCCAGCGAGGGCTCGACCGAAGGCGAGCCGCAGAGCGCAGCCCCCGGCTACATGACGACCGTCACGATGACCTTCGAGCCGCTCGAGGAAGGGCGCACGCTGGTTTCGATCACGGAGGAAGGCTGGCGCTCCACACCCGGCGGGCTCACGGCCTCCTACGGCAACTGCCAGGGATGGAGCCAGATGCTGTGCGCCCTGAAGGCCAATCTCGAGTACGGCATCAATTTGCGCGAGGGCATGTACAAGTAGGGTGAGGCGACCCCATGGCGTGCAATCGCGCACCCGCGCGCCCACATTGATGCGTGCCTCCCTCTAACGCACGCTATAGGCCGATGCAGCGCGAAGCCCCGAACGCCGAGTTCCCGCCCATACCGGTTGTTGAAACCGGCGCCGCATTTCCGCTCCAGACCCTGGCGCTTCAGGAGCCACGCGCCCGCGCTCTGATGGATTGCGCGACGGCCGGCGTCTCACCCCGCCTGCTGCGGGTGCTCGATGCCGTCTCCCGCCGCTGGCTCGTCAAGCAGGGCAGCATCCACCTCGGCGAGATCGACGCCATCGCTGCACAGCTCGCACGCCCGGGCGTCTATTTCCTTTCGGTCAACTACGAGTGGGGCTGCACCTGCCGCGTCGGGCCATCGCCGGACGGCCGCGGCGCGCGGCTGGTGCGCGTGCTCGATTGGGTCACGGGCGGGCTCGGCCGCTATGTCATCGCTGCCCGCGTGGCGGGGCCGGCGGGACCGTTCGTCGCGCTGACGTGGCCTGGATATACCGGCGTCCTGCAGGCGATGGCGCCGGGCCGGTTTTCCGCGGCTCTCAATCAGGCGCCGATGCGCGCCCCGTTCGGCATCTTCCATGTCGATTGGGCGGTGGGCCGCGGCCGCGTGTGGCGCACGGTGCACCCGGCGCCGGCCCATCTGCTCCGCGAGGTGTTCGAGACCGCTGGGACATTCGCCGCCGCCAAACGCATGCTGATGGAGCGGCCCATCTCGACGCCAGCCATCTTTTCCATCGCGGGCCTGGGGCCGAACGAGACCGCCGTGATCGAGCGCACCGAGTCGGACGCACGTGTGCACGAAGGCGGCAATACGGCGGCCAACCACTGGCAGACGCCCGGATGGAAGGGTCTTTCCCGCGGCAACGACAGTCCGGGCCGGGCCTGCCAGATGCACCGCGTGCCGATGGAGCTCGATGCGCACTTCGCATGGCTGACGCCGCCGATCCTCAATTGGAACACCCGGCTTGCAATGGTCGCCGATGCGCGCGAAGGACGGCTCGTCGCGCGAGGCTATGAGCCGGCCGGCCGCACGGCAGCGCCCGCCACCGCGCCGCTTGTGCTCGATAGCCGGTGACGGGCGGACGAACGCCCCGGGCTCATCGGGCCCGAGGCGACCATGGTCTAGCGCACGAGCACTTCCTTCGTGACATCGAGCGCATGCGTGATCTCCTGCGGCGTGAACTCGCTGGTGAGAAAAAAGCGTAGCCGCGCCGCATTCACCGGCACACCGGGCGACATGATCAGCGATGCGTTGATGCCGCGCTTCAGCACCTGCGAAACCGCCTTGGCGGCGCGTGTCGTTGCGCCCACCATTACCGGCACCATGCCGATACCGACGGCCCGCCCCGTATCGAGCCCGCGCGCCTTCGCTTCCCGCAGGAACATCGTTCCGTTCGCATGCAGGCGCGCAACGCGCTCCGGCTCGCGCTTCACGACGCGCAGGGCGGTGAGTGCCGCCGCCGTCATGCTCGGCGGCAGGCCCACTGAGAACACGAAGCCCGGGGCCGCGTAGCGCAGCGTGTCGATCAGATCGCGGCTTCCGGCGATATAGCCGCCGCACGAGGCATACGCTTTGCTGAGCGTACCCATCCAGATATCGACCTTGTCGCCGGCAATGCCGCAGTATTCGGCAAGACCGGCGCCGGTTCTCCCGAGCACGCCGCAGCCGTGTGCATCATCCACCATCAGCCAGGCTCCGTAACGCTCCTTCAGCTCGATGATGCGCGCCAGATCGGGCGTGTCGCCTTCGGTCGAGTAGAGACCTTCGATCACAATCAGCGCGTTCTTATAGTTGGCGCGCTCTTCGCGCAGGATCTTCTCCAGCGTATCGAGACGATTGTGCTTGAACGCCTTGGCCGTCGCACCGGAAAGACGCATGCCGACGACGGCGCTATTGTGCACGAATTCGTCGTGCACGATGAGATCCTCGGGGCCCATGATGGTGCCGATCGTCGAAACGTTCGCCGCGTGGCCCGAGACGAATGCCAGCGCAGCGTCGACACCGATCGTCGCGGCAATCTCCGCTTCCAGCTCGCGGTGCAGCGGCGTATCGCCCGAGACCATGCGGCTTGCCGAGACGGACGTGCCGTAGCTGTCGATCGCCGCTTTCGCCGCCGCGATGAGATCCGGATGCCGGCTCAGTCCGAGATAGTCGCACCAGGCGAAATTGAGCACCGGCTTGCCGTCGATCAGCGTGTGCCGGCCCTGCGGTCCTTCCGTCGAGCGAAAGAAAGGGTTCTCGATGCCGAGCATATTCGCGAGATTTTGATGGTAGTTGATCGACTTGTATTCGGGGAGGGACGAGAAAGGGGCTGCGACGAGATCGCGATCCAGCTTGGCGCGTAGACGGTTCATTGCGTGCGGCATGATGTTCATTGGGTGGTCTCCGGTGCTGGCGTGCGATGTCCATCGCGGCCGTTGTTCAGAAAATCGCGTAGACGGCGAGGTGAAAATCAAAGCCGTCCGGCGTATCGGACGGCCGTGAAACCTTGGGGCGCCGCTCGCGCTCGCCCGCGCCGGAAGGTTCGAATTCGTCGGAGGACGTCGCGCCGCGCTCCCGGCGCGGCAGGCCCGAACGACATGCCGAAAGTGGAGCGGGCTTCACGGTGGGCTGTGGTGTGTCGGCGATACTCATGTGACTCTCCCTGTAAGACCGATGCTGCGAACGGCTTATGGAGGAGTCCTAGAGAAACGAGCCGCGCGCCGCTGTTCCTTCCGGAACACGTATGTCTGCGGAGGCGCCCGGCACACTGGTTGCGGCGATATGGGCGCGTCGGCTACGGCGATACCGACCGGAGACGGAGCCCCTGGCGTGACGGAGCTTAAAGGTAAGACCGCCGTCCCCGCCGGCCGGCAGCGCGCCGTTAGCATTGGCGCTTTCCCGTAGCGCTGCCGCGGAAGCAATACCTCTCCCCAAGGACCGCCGGGCTCGCGCCGGCGGCTGCTCCGCGTCAATCTTTCCTGACCGTTGGCCAGGCGCGGCACGGGCAGCACACCGCAATTCGCAATCCACCGTGATGCGCGGCCGTACTCGCGCACCCGCCCCCGCCACGCTATGATGAACGAATGACGCGCCGCGCCGTACGCATGATCTGGGGGATGACGGGCCTATGCCTTGTGGCCGGCGTCATTGCGAGCGCGGCCATCTGGCTGGGCGCTCCCGATCAGCCCTGGCAGCGCGTCGTCCAGGAGCTGTCGACGCTGCTGGACGTCGTGGCGCTCCTATTGTGGATGGGCATCTTCGCCATCTACTGGGCACGGCGCCGGCCCCGGAGCTGAACGCCCCTTTACCGCGCCGCTGGAGCGGCGCTCTCGGCGGATGGCCGCCTCGCCGGTTCGATCGCCAGCGGCATTCGGCGCTGGCCAAAGCGCTGAAATGCGCAGCGCGCCGGAGCACCCCGCAAGGCCCCGGCGCGCTTCTCACGTCGCAATCCCGAGAGACCAAAGGGATTGCGATGTTTCATTCCACGGGAAATGAAACCGCATAGTCGCGCATTTGCGGCTCTTCGCCGGCCTGCGCGCGTACCCTCTGCGAATAATCGACCTCGCAAACCTCGATGGTGGCGCTGTCGGGCTCGTCGGCTTCGCGCAGCGAACTCCAGATCCACGGCATGGAGACGTTGGCGAGCGGGTCGGGCTTCTCCGTCTCCACCTGCTGCACGACGCATTTCACGTGCAGGTCATAGCGGATGCGCGCCACCTTCGCGGAGGTGCGCTTCGCCTCGTCCATGATGCGCGCCGTTTCCGCACGCATCTGCGCCAGGGCAGCTCGCGCCGGCGCATCGTTGCGGGCCTGCGGCCCCGTCGCGGCTGGGCGCGTGGCACCCTCCGCATCCCCTTCTACGGTCCAGTGAAAACTACCAGGCTGTGCCAGGTTTCCCTCGGTTGCACGCCACGCATTACGAGTTTGCGGCAATTCATCGGCTACCGCCGGGATCGCTCCCAGGACAAATGCAAAAACAAGACAATACGCTTTCAATTTACCACCTCTTACATCCGAGCGGCGATGCCAATTTGGTAACACGTAGGAAGGCGGCCAACCAATGCATGCCGTCGTGTTTTGCACGCTATGCACATGGGCACGCGAAACTGTGCATTTCGCAAATCGCGCCTGCCGCCGGCGCCCCAGCCGCGAAACCTCGCATATGCACCGCAAGAAGCGGATTGCCGGGCACAAACAAAGCACGTATTTGCAATGCGTTAACCATGGATAGCTGAGACTTTGATTTGCATTGGAATTGGAAGGGGGCCGCAATGGCTGAGGCATTGAAGCTAGTCGCATCGGAGTATGCATCAGCATGCTTCGACAAGGTTGGAAGCATGGCGCGTTCGCGCGATCGCCACTGGTGGGCCGGTGTCGGCCTTTATCTTTGGACCGCCTTCCTCTTCGGCAATGTACTCGGCGAAGTCTGGGGCCTTGTCGGCGCGCCGATGGCCTAATCAGGCGCTTAAATTGCTGGGATAAAAAACGCGGCATTTCACCGGGGAAATGCCGCGTAAAGGACACGCTGGGGGTAATAATTCGATCGGGGGCGCCGTCTAGTGCCCCTCTATGCCAAGCCGCGCATTGATGGCCTCGAGCTCGTCATGCACGGCATGAAGGCGTGCCCGGTTTTCCAGATACGCCTTGCGGCGCGCGTCCCGCTCTGCGGCCGTGGGCTCGCGGTGCAGGTGTTCGAAAGCAAGCAGGATCGTTTCGCCCTCATTCTCGATGGCAGCGGCCTGATCCTTGAGACGCTCGCAGGCCATCAGCCATTCAAGTGATTGCGTATTCAACATTGGTGCCCTCCACGAATGCGACTGGGGCATTCTGTGGGCGCGGGCCCTGGCGCGAACAGTTGCAGAGGGGGCTTATCCCCGCAATCCCCGGACGCGACGCCTATTAGCGCTTTTGACTGTTTCTTCCGGAACAGCCGCTGCCGCGCTCCAGCGCTACCGTCATCCCATCAGCCCGATGGAGGTTCCGATGGCCGAGTTCATACAGATTCTCAGCGATTCCGACGGTTATGTCGCCATCGTGCGCGACGGAGAAATCTACATCGAGCCGGGTAGTTGACGATATCTGCCCGGCGCCTATGAGATAGCGCTGGGACGTATCGAGGGGAGCTGAGCCGGCCGCCTGTACAGGGCGTGGGTGCCGTCAACCGTCATGCCCTAACTGCGGTGCACCGCCCTCCTCACTCCCTGCGAATAGTCCCCGCCTCCCGGCGCATGAGACCATTGTGGCTCCATCCACCTTAGAGGCTTGTCAGGTCCGGGCGTTTCTCTTAAGAGCACCGTTCCGAGCTTCGGGCACCCCGCCGACGTCACGTCCGCGGCGCACGATACCGACGTTCGGAGCGGGAGAGGTGGCTGAGTGGCTGAAAGCACCGCACTCGAAATGCGGCATACTCGCAAGGGTATCGTGGGTTCAAATCCCACCCTCTCCGCCACTCTTTAGTTTGCGCACAGCTGCCCACGCCCATCCTGCGCGCGGCTCAGAGTTTGGACGTCGTCCTCGACTCTCCCCACTATTCGCTTTGGACAGCAAAATGCTCGCGGAAGTGCGACTCTCGTCGCCCCCGCCGGTTTGGCCTAGGGACACCAGGCATCGCTCGCCCGCCGTGCTGGGCCGAGATATTGCCAGTAATATCAGGTAGTAAGCTGGGCGCGCCGCCAGCACGGTTTGCAGCCATATCTCTGCCCCTCCACGGTACGCGATCCGCCGAGTGCTTCCGGAAAAGTGGGAGCCGGTTTTCCGGTGAGAAGCATGGCCAAAAGGAGTGCATCCGGAGAAGCACGAACAAAAAGAGCGCTTACGGCGAGGCGGAACGCGTCTCGGGCGGGCACTCAGCGAGATAGAGCCGCGACGGACAGCAGTACGGCTCTAGTTCTAGGTCACCGCGTCGATCCAGCTGTCCTCGAAATCCCAGGTGCGCTTGGGCGCAATCTCTTCGACGACCGTGTAGCGGCTGCGGTCCATGGAAAAGCGGCTCAGAGCGGCAAGCGCTTCACTCTCGGTGGTGAACCGGCCCATGCGCGCGGTATCTCCCACCCGAAACACGACCCACCGCCTTTGCATCGGCTTCCTGCTGCTGCGGTTTCCGGTGATGCGCATTTCTCTGCTCCTTCTCTCCTTCCAACGGCGTTTGGCCAGGGAAAGTTCACCTCGCCGAAACGTTCTTCGCGTCGCATTGAAAACGGCGCGGCGCGCTGACCCGAAACGCGCTCCCGCCATCGATGCCAGCGATGGTCTGGCCGCTGGCTGGCCTATCGACGGTGAACATCTGAATGCGAGGGGCCTGGCGTGCGCGAACCGGTTTATCCCATGGAAGCAAAATCCGTCGGCGAACTCCCCACGGGCGGCGGCTGGCTTTACGAGCCCAAGTGGGATGGCTTCCGCTGCCTCGCGCTGAAGGATGGCGCCGGCGTGGAGCTGCAGGGCAAGTCGGGCAAGCCGCTCGCGCGCTTCTTCCCCGAGGTCGTGAAAATGTTGTCCGAAATCAAATTGGCCAACGTCGCGCTCGACGGCGAGCTGCGCATCGAGATTGATGGTGTCGCCTCCTTCGACGCCCTGCAGATGCGGCTGCACCCTGCTGCTTCGCGCATCAAAAGGCTCTCGGAGGAGACACCTGCCACCCTGGTGGTGTTCGATACGCTTCTGAGCGCGAAGGGCTTGCCGATCGATGAGTTGCCGCTATCGAAACGGCAAGCCGAGCTGCAGCGGATCGCGCGAAAATTCAAAGATGGCGTATCGATGAGTGAATCTACCGAAGACGTCAGCCTAGCCCGGCGCTGGCTGAAGAACGGCTACGCCGGAACCGACGGCGTCGTCGCGAAGCAGCTCGACTTGCCCTATCGCTTCGGCGAGCGCGTGATGCTCAAGGTGAAGCGCATCCGCACGGCTGATTGTGTCGTGGGCGGATTCCGCTACGAGCGCGGAAAGAAAGTCGTCGGCTCGCTGCTCCTCGGACTTTATGACAAGGATGGGCTGCTCCACCACGTCGGTTTCACGTCGGGCCTCGCGAGCGTCGACAAGCCGGAGCTGACGGCAAAGCTGGAGAAGCTGATCGCTCCCCCCGGTTTCACGGGCGACGCACCCGGCGGCCCGAGCCGCTGGACGACGGACCGCTCCGCCGAATGGGAGCCGTTGAAGCCGAAACTCGTTGTCGAGGTGAGTTACGACCACGTGACCGGCAACCGCTTTCGGCACGGAACACGACTGATCCGGTGGCGCCCCGACAAGGCACCGCGCCAGTGCACATTCGATCAGATCGCGTGATCGCCGCTGCGTTATGGCTTCAGCACGACCTTGACGCAGCTATCGCGCTTGTCGCGGAACACGCGATACATCTCCGGGCCCTCCGACAGCGACACCGAGTGCGTGATCACGAACGAAGGATCGATCTCTCCGTCTTCGATGCGTTTCAGCAGATCGTCGGTCCAGCGGTTCACATGGGTCTGCCCCATGCGGAAGGTCAGCCCTTTGTTCATGGCAATGCCCATGGGGATCTTGTCGACAAGGCCTCCGTATACGCCGGGGATGGAGATCACGCCCGCCGGCCGGCAGACATAGATCATCTCGCGCAGCACGTGCGGCCGGTCGCTCTCCATCATCATCATCTGCTTCGCCCGGTCATAGAGCGTATCGGGCTGAGCCAGGGAGACGTGCGACTCGAGTCCGACCGCATCGATGCACTTGTCGGGACCGACGCCGCCGGTCAATTCGTTGAGCCGCTCGACGACGCTCTCCGTGTCGAAATCGATGGTGATGGCACCGCCCGCTTCCGCCATGCTGAGCCGCTCCGGCAGTCTGTCGATGGCGATGACCTGCTTGGCGCCGAGCAGCACGGCGCTGCGGATCGCCATCTGCCCGACCGGCCCGCACCCCCAGATGGCGACGGTATCCGTTGGCTGGATGTCGCATTGCGCCGCGGCCTGCCAGCCGGTGGGGAGAATGTCGCCGAGGAACAGCACCTGCTCATCGGAAAGACCATCGGGGACCTTGACGTGCGTCGTATCCGCATAGGGCACCCGCAGATATTCCGCCTGGCCGCCGGGATAGCCACCCGTCAAATGCGTGTATCCGAAGAGCCCGGCCGTCCCGTGCCCGAAGACCTTGTCGGCGAGTTCTTTGGTGCGGTTCGTCCGCTCGCAGACGGAATAATTACCCCGCTTGCATTGCTCGCATTGGCCGCACCAGATCGTGAACGGCACGACGATGCGATCGCCCTTCTTGAGATTGCCGTTCACGCCTTTGCCCACCTCGACGACCTCGCCCATCATCTCGTGGCCCATGATGTCACCGGGCATCATGGCAGGGATGAAGTTGTGAAACAGATGCAGGTCCGAGCCGCAAATGGCGCAACTGGTCACCTTGATGATCGCATCCCGGTCATCCTCGATTTCGGGATCGGATACGGTGTCGTAGCGGATGTCTTCCTTGCCATGCCAAACGAGTGCCTTCATATCGCGATCCTCCATGCTGCGCTTACGCAATTCCTCCGGGGTGCGATCGTTCCGGTTGAGGACGCCTGCCAGTTTGAATTGTGAATTCTTCCCTTCCGCGCGCTGAGACGGAGCTTCTCAGCGCGCACGTCCCCGGGGTGATCGCGGCGATGCTGAACGCGCTTTTTTTCTTTTCCCGCGTGCCTCTTGACCGCTTCCTGCCCGGGGGACGCGAACGATCTGCGGATCGGCGGAACAGACGCGCGCTCCAGCCGTTGTCAGTCAAACTCTTCGAGGAGCAATCAGATGGCTTCACCACAAGGCATGACCTCACGTGGCTTGGCGGTCGTGACGGGCGCGTCCACGGGCATCGGATATGAGCTTGCCCGATGCTGCGTCGAGCACGGTTACGATCTCGTCGTGGCGGCGGACGAGCCGGAGATCGCCACGGCCGCGGAAGAATTTCGCCGCATCGGCGCTACGGTGGAGGCCGTCGAGGCGGACCTCGCCACACCCGAAGGCGTGGACAAGCTGTATGCCGTGCTCGCAGGCCGGGAGGTTTCGGCTTTGCTGGCCAATGCAGGGCGCGGCCTCGCCGGCGGATTTCTCGATCAGAACTTTGCTGCCGTGAAGCACGTCATCGACACGAACATCACCGGCACTCTCGATCTCATCCAGAGAGTAAGCCGCGACATGCGCGCAAGGGGGAAAGGCCGCATCCTGATCACCGGATCGATCGCCGGGTTCATGCCGGGGGCGTTCCACGCCGTCTACAACGCGAGCAAGGCATTCCTCGATTCGTTCTCCTTCGCCTTGCGCGCGGAGCTGAAGGACACCGGCGTCACCGTTACCTGCCTCATGCCCGGCGCAACGGAAACGGCATTTTTCCGCCGCGCGGGGCTTCTCGACACCAAGCTCGGCCAATCCAAAAAGGATGATCCCGCCGACGTCGCGCGCCAGGGCTTCGACGCGATGATGCACGGCGATGGCGATGTGGTCACGGGATGGCACAACAAGATCCAGACTGCGATCGCGAGCGTCACGCCGGCGGCATGGCTGGCCGAACAGCACCGCAAGCAAGCCGAACCGCACTCTGCGAGGAATTGACGATGGCAAATCTCCTGGCTTCGGTCCGCCCCGAGGGCGATCCAAAAATCATCGAAAGCGGACCCGGCTCCTTGACGGCTCTCCATTCGACAGCCAAGGCGCTGGGCTGGTTCAGTATTGGCCTCGGTCTTGCCGAGTTGTTCGCCGGGCGCCGGCTCGCCAACGCCCTGGGGCTCGAGAACCGCGTTGGGCTGATCCGGGCATTCGGCGCCCGCGAAATGCTCGCCGGTGTGATGACCCTGTCGACGGAAAAGGCGGCGGGCCTTTGGAGCCGCGCCGGTGGCGATGTCCTCGACCTCGTTACCCTCGCAACCGCGTTCGATGCGCCGCGCCAAAGGCAACGCACGAATGCCAAGGCGGCGTTTCTTGCGGTCGCGGCGATTACAGCCGTCGATGTGCTGACGGCGCGGGCTATGAGCGCCCAGCAGCGCCGCAACGGCACTCCGAAAGATTATAGCAACCGCAGCGGATTTCCGCGTGGCGCCATCGCGGCGCGCGACAGCGCAGACAAGTATCGGGAGATGAAGCCGCGCGCTTCAGCCGGTCTGGCTTGACGCTGGCGGCTACCGCCGACGTGCGTGCACTGCCGCGGGACCCCTGGCCTGACAGCACCGCGACTCTCGTTTTTGAAGGTTACAACTTCATCGGCAACCGCCGAAAGCGGTTCGCCGCCGATGCGTTCGCTTGCCGGCTGTTGTTCCGCTCGGCGGTGTGCATCGGCGGGCCGGGTGCAGCGAAGCTCTTCTACGACACGCACCAGTTTCGCCGCGGTAGTGTCGCGCCCGGCCGTGTTCTGAAGACCTTGCTGGGCGAAGGCGGTATCCACGGCCTCGACGGCGCGCCGCACATAAGACGCAAGGCGATGTTCCTCACCTTCATGGGACCGCACACGCTCGGCCCGATCCGCGAACTCATGCAGCGGCATTGGCGCCAGGGCGTGGGCGAGTGGAGAGGGCAGACGGTACCCGTTTTCGAACGCGCCCAGCTCATCCTGTTTCGGGCGATGAAGGAGTTTGCCGGTGTTCCGCTTGCACGCGAGGAAGTCTCGCAGCGAGCCGCGGACCTCGCCGCGATGGTGGACGGCTTTGGCGGAATAGGCCCACGCTATTGGAAGGCGCGCCTTGCGCGCATCCGCAGCGAGCGCTGGGCACGCGATCTCATTCGCGGCATCCGCAATGGTGCCATCGAGGCCCATCCCGAAAAGGCGATCACTATTATCGCCCACTATCGCGAGCGCGACGGCCAGCCGTTGGACGAAGCCACCGCCGCCGTGGAGCTGCTCAATGTCATCCGCCCCATCATGGCCGCAGCCTACTTCATCGAATACGCCGCCTTGATGCTGGATCGGATGCCGAGCCTGCGCAAAGAGGTTGCCGAGGATGCAGCGGCCCGCGAGCGCTTCATCAACGAGGTGCGCAGGGTGTGTCCCTTCACACCCTTCCTCGGCGTCGAGGCCTGCCGTGACGTGGAGTGGAACGGACACGTCATTCCAGCGGAAACGCTCACGGTCCTCGACGTATATGGCATCCACAACGACGAGAGGATCTGGCCCCGCCCGCAGGTCTTCGATCCCAACCGCTTCATCGGCAGGCGTGACGATCCCTACAGTCTCATCCCGCAAGGCGGCGGTGAGCATCGGATCGGACATCGCTGCGCCGGAGAATGGCTGACAATGGAAGCGCTGCACGCGGCGACACAATCCCTCGCGCTTCTGCGGTACAGCGCAACTGGCGCACCGGAATTCGACCTCATCCGCATCCCCGCGCGGATGAGAGCGCCGGTGATGCTGTCAGCGGTGTAGAGCGGACGGCCCCGGTACCGGCACATCAGCGATCTTTCCACGCCGAGGAGCGTCGACAGCCGCATCCACGTCGGCGGCACCGCCCCCAGCGATCCCGACGTGCTTGCCATGGGATTGTCGATCCACCCCGCAGACCGCAATGTCTCGCACCGGGATTTCGCTGGAAGAGGCACGCGGCGAGGCAGTTCGCTATTTACGCGAACGGTGACAAGGCGCCGGCGGAACGGCCACGTAGGCCAAGGCATTGTCCAGTCGCCGGTCTGCATCACTTAGGTCGCCCGCGCGACCGGAGTTCGCGCGCGTGGAGTTCCATGACTTACCGGATGAAAAATGCGCTGGATGGATTGGTGTCGGGAATCATCGCGACCGGCGCCATGAGCCTTTTCATGGTCGCGGCCCATCGCCTGCTTCCGCGCTCGGAGCGCTACCCCTTGCCGCCGCGCCTGATTACGGACCACGTACGTGGCCGCGCGCGCCCGCTCGCAGAGGATACGCCCTTCGGTCAGGTGAGCGCCTATGCCGCGCACGTCCTATTCGGCGCAGCCTGCGGTGCGCTCTACGGGTTATTGCAGCGGTCGGGCAGGCCGCCGACGAGCGGCGTCACGCACGGCCTTGCAATCTGGCTCGCGAGCTATCTCGGGTGGGTACCCATCATCGGGGCATTGCCCTCTGCTACCGAGCAGCCCGCGAACCGCAACGTGTTGATGCTGGCTGCGCACGTGGTGTGGGGCTGGACACTGGAAGCCAGCTACCGGCGGATGCACCATCAAACCGATCGATGAGCGGCGCCCGTGCCGGCCTTCTTCCCGCGCTTCGTATTATTGCGACCTTCATATTTGGGCTGATGCGCCGGAACCGACTGGTTGCGGCCTTTCCCTTTACGCTTGGCCAATTTTCCACTCCGCTTTTGTTGGAACACTGCTCAACCCGATGTGGCGGTGAGTGTTCCCTCAAACGAGTGTGGCATTACGCCAACGGTCGTTTCCGACAATGGCCAACCGGAGCACATGATGCATCGCGCCCGCGCCGGATTGCGGCAATTGCCTAGATCGACCGCTGATTGACGCGCTTGGAAAGTTCCGCAGCGCTCTCCTTGCGCTCGCTGTAGCGGTCGACGAGATAGGCCGCGCGATCGCGCGTCAGCAGCGTAAACTTCACGAGCTCCTCCATCACGTCGACGAGACGGTCGTAGTAGGAGGAGGGCTTCATGCGGCCATCGTCGTCGAACTCCTGGAATGCTTTCGCTACGGATGATTGGTTGGGGATGGTGAGCATCCGCATCCAGCGGCCGAGTACGCGCATCTGGTTTACGGCGTTGAACGATTGCGATCCGCCGCTCACCTGCATTACGGCGAGGGTCTTGCCCTGCGTGGCACGAATCGCGCCCGCTGAAAGTGGAATCCAGTCGATCATGGATTTCATGACGCCGCTCATCGCACCGTGCCGTTCGGGCGAGCACCAGACCTGCCCCTCGGACCACGCCATCAGCTCGCGCAGCTCCTGCACCTTGGGGTGCGTGTCGGGCGCATCGTCGGGTAAGGGCAGCCCGTGGGGATCGAAGAGCTTCGTCTCGGCCCCGAAGTGTTCGAGCAGTCGCGCGGCCTCCTCGGTGAGGAAACGGCTGTAGGAGCGAGAACGCACGGAACCATAGAGTAACAGGATGCGCGGCTTGTGCGTGGTCGTCGCCGCGAGCTTGTCGGCAGCCGGAATATGGAGATGGTCGGCGATGACGTTGTGCAACTCGCCCGTGCCGTTCTTGCCCATAGCGTTATCCTTTCTGGCACGACCTCGCCGTCCTTTGCGGGAAAGCCCGGCGTTCGGTGGAAGAACCCGCGACGCGGCTCGCGCACGCGCTAAGGCGAGCATCGTCATTTCGATCCGCTCTTAGACGGCGTGCGCACTTTTTTGATGGTCGGGCCGCAGAGCTCCCGCTGCCCTTGGCAGCAATCCTCCGTGAGGAACGTGAGCAGCCGGCGCATGCCATCGAACTGGACGGCATAGCGGATGTAACGCCCGGCCCGCGTCGCGTGGATCAATCCGGCGCGGTCGAGCTCTTTCAAATGGAAGGACGCCGAAGTCGGCGTTGCGCCCACCGCTTCCGCGATCTCGCCTGCGGGGAGGCCGGGCGGCCCTGCCTTCACGAGCAGTCGAAAGATCGCTAGACGCTGGTCGTGCGCAAGCGCTGACAGGCAGGCTACGGCGTCTTTGCTTCGCATGGCGGCGATAGTACAAGAATTATTGGATGATACAAGTGAGCATTGAGTGGCCGCTTCTTGATACCCATGGCGCAGCGCGGCACCAGCCGCGACGGTAGCCGATTTGCGCAAGCCATCCTCAAGCACGGCCGGCGCGCATCGCTATCGTTTCCCCGCTGCGTCGCTGCTGCTCCGGGGAGGGATGCGGCTTGCAGGGCCACGCGCAACCCCGGGGGCGGCTCAGCGCGGCCCGTCAGCGCGTTCGACGTGCGATGCGGGCACGACATGCGAGGAACGGTCGACGCTCTGCAAATATTGCGAATGCCCCTGCCGGGGACTGCTAGGCGCTGAGGCAGCGTTAGATTACGACGAGGCGAGTTGCCGTGCGAGGCGGAGTGCGTTAGCGAGTACTTCGAGCTACCCCACCTGCAGTCATTCACTCACAATCTGCGAGCGCTGATCCATGAAGCTTGTGCGTTTTGGCCAACCCGGCAGCGAGAAGCCGGGCCTTATCGATAGCCAGGGCAACATCCGCGATCTCTCCGCCCATGTGGCGGATTTTGCCGGAGAAAGCCTGTCGCCGGCGGCGCTCGACAAGCTGCGCGCGATCGACCCGGCGAGCCTGCCGCAGGTTCCCGCCGGAACGCGCATCGGCGCTCCGGTCGCCGGCACGCGCAATTTCATCGCTATCGGTCTCAACTACGTCGATCACGCCAAGGAGACGGGCCAGGAAATCCCGAAGGAGCCGATCCTCTTCAACAAGGCGCCGAGCTGCATCTGCGGGCCCAACGACGACATCATCTATCCGAAGAACTCGAGCCACATGGATTGGGAGGTGGAGATCGCCTTCGTGATCGGCTCCCGCGCCCGCTACGTGGAAGAGCAGGACGCGATGGCGCACATCGCGGGCTTCTGCCTGTGCAATGACGTCTCCGAGCGCAGCTTCCAGGTGCAGCGCGCCGGGCAGTGGGTGAAAGGCAAGTCCGCCGAGACCTTCGGCCCGCTGGGCCCCTGGCTGGCGACGCCGGATGAGATCGCCGATGTGCAGAACCTCGCCATGTCGCTCGATGTCAACGGCGTACGCAAGCAGACCGGTTCCACGTCGACGATGATCTTCTCCATTCCCTACCTTCTCTCTTACATCAGCCAGTTCATGGTGCTGGAGCCGGGCGACATCGTGACGACCGGTACGCCTCCGGGCGTCGGCTCCGCGCGCAAGCCGCGCGAATATCTGAAGGCCGGCGACGAGCTCGTGCTGCGCATTGACGGCCTCGGCGAGCAGCGCGCGAAGGTCGTTCCCTTCCAGCCCTGATCGCACCGCCGCGCGCACGCGCACGTCAGCCGCCGATGTCGAAATAGACGTCCGGCCGGAAGGCGCGCGCGCTCGCATGTTTGCCGTCGAAGCCGCGGCAATTGGTGCGCAGGGTTGTGTCGCCGATGCGATACGTGCGGCGCACGTGCGTGTGCCCGTGGATCCACGCTGGAACGCCGTGCAGGCTGGCGATGTGCGTATCGAGATCGCTCGCGAACGCGGCGTCGAGCCCGTTGTCCGCGTGATCGCCATTCAGTCCCAGCCGGCTCGGTGCATGGTGGGTGATGACCACCGTCGGGCCTTTGCGCTGCGCGAGATGGCACTGCAGCGCGCTCCATGCGCTGTCGAACGCAGCCAAGGCATCCTCGGGTTGAAACCGTGTCTGCGAGGCGGTGCCGTCGTTGCCGCGCCGCTCTTTTTTCACGAAGAAGAATTCTCCGCAGCGCCTGCGCACGCGATCCATCGCCGCTTGGCTGCGGCCTTCGAAGTCGGTCCAGAGCGTCGCGCCGAAAAAGTTGACGCCATCGAGTGCAACGGCTTCATCATCCAGAACGGCGACGCCCGGAAGGTGCTGTTTCAGCAGCGCAGCAGTGGTGTCGAACACGCCATCGTAGTGCTCGTGATTGCCGGGCACGAGCACGACGTGCGCGAAATTCGTTCGCGCCCGATCGATGAATCTCAGCACGCGATCTCGCTGGCGAGTGCTGTAGGAATCCGATCCCCCCGGCGCGAGGCACCGCGCATTGCACAGATCGCCTGCAACGACGAGCACGTCACCCCGCGGCAGCGTCCAGTGAAAATCCTGCCGTTCGAGATGCAAGTCGCTGAGGTAATGGCAGCGCATGGCAGCATGCTCCGATCGCTCGACTGCCGTACGATGGAGCGACTCGCGGCCGCTGTCGGTTAAGCGCCGTTAACAGACGTAGCGTCCGCTGCATTCAATCTGGCAGTGGCACCTCTTTGCCGTCGACGCCACTGCGTTTATCCACCTTGCAGCACCGCTGCCCGGTCAGTAGGCCTGCTGCACTTTCGCTTTGTGCTGATCGTAGCGCATCGCCTTGCGCGTGCGCTCCCATTCGCCGGAATCGAGACTGTTGGCGGCGGCGCGGTTCTTGCTCTCCAGCTCGCTGAGGCCTTTGATCGCCCCCGTCGAGGCGGGCGCGCTTCCGCTGGAATAGATGTCGCGCGAGCTTTTGATATACGCGGCGTTGTCCTCAAGCGCCTTGCGTGCGCCGGCAACGTCGCCGTTGTCGCGCAGCTCGACGGCCCGCTCGCTGTTCTCCGTGGCGATCTGCTCCGTCACCTGGCTCATCACCGGCTTGTTGAGGCCGCTTTCGATTTCCCTGGCGTCGTCGGAGAAGCGCACCTCCGCCCGTGTTTCGGCGCGGGCCGATTGGGCGCCGTTATCGAGATCGACGTACGTGATCGAAACGTCAGCCACGTCCGCGGCGCCTATGCGATGGTTGTCGGGCGCCTGCAGCTCCACGACGACATAGCGCTCGTTTTCGGCCTGAAGCTGGTTGAGCTTCAGCGTCACTTTCTGCCCAGCGATGCTGCCGTCGCGGCCAAGTATGCGCTTGGGCGTGAAGCCGGCGCGACACTCGATGGTGATGGTGATGTCGCGCACCGACACCGAGAGCGCATCACCGAATTCCCGGTTGAAGATCTCTGCAAGGTCGCTCGGCCGCTCGACGAACACGTGATTGCCGTCCGAGGCGGCGGCGAGGCGCTGCATCAAGTCCTCGTTGTAATCGAGGCCGAGTCCGATGGTGGAAACGGAGACGCCCTTGGAAGCAAGCTTGCGGCCCAGCTCCGCGAGCTCGGCCGGCGTAGAGGGACCGACGTTGGCGAGGCCGTCCGACAGCAGGATCACGCGGTTGACGTTGTTGGTGGAGACGAACGCCTCGACCTGACGCCCTCCTTCGTTGACGCCCGCATAGAGCGCAGTGGTGCCGCTGGCTTCGATGCCGTCGATCACCTTGAGCAGCTTGTCGCGTGAGCTTCTCAGCGGCGCAGAAGGGCTGAGCACCTCGACGCCGTGGTTGTAAGCGATCAGCGCCACGCGGTCGTCGGACGAAAGGCGTTTCAGAGCCACGCGCGCGCCTTCGCGCGCCGCCGCTATGCGCTCACCCGACATGGAGCCGGAACGGTCGATGACGATCGCCGCATTGATGGGCGCGCGGTCTTTGCGTGCGGCGCCGGCCAGGCTCTTGAGGCTGAGGCGCAGGTAGACGTTCCCGGGCTTGGAAGCGGCGAGAACCCTCTGCCCGAGATCCGCTTCGAGTTTCAGCTCGGCTGCTGATAGCGGCACTGAAAGACTGAGCGAAGCGGCAAACGTAATGGCGAGCGCCGCGCGCCGGATCATCGTCATCGCAATATCTCCTCGGCTGAAAATGTGCGTGCAAGTTAGCCGCCCCGCGCGGCGGAAGCGGGCTCCCGCGATGTCGAAATGGCGTCGCCGCGGTGGCTGAAATGCAGTGCGCCCCGCATCGCACGAAGCGGCGCGGGGCGCTCTTTAATCGGACATGCCCGGATCCGGACAGATGCCGGTATGTATCAGTTCATGAACTGATGGCCGTTGTCCGCGATGTGCGTCTGCGCATGCTGCGCTGTTGCAATGCTGTTGCTGAGACGGCGCCAGGCCATCTCGTCGGCCCGCGGGTTGGCCTGGAAGGCATCGAGCAGCGCCCGCGCGATCTCGAGCAGAGACTGCTGCTCCACCGAAAGCTGACCGCCGCCTGAATCGGGTTCGAGCTGCTCGACCGCTTCGCGCAGCACCTGCTCGTAGGGCCCGTTCGGCAGCAACATCAGCACGGACCAATGCTGGTCGAGCTCCTGATAGGCGTCCTCTAGCATCCGCCGCTCCCACGCAGCGCCCTGCGGATGCAGCGTGTTCTGGATCAACGTATAGGCCTCGTCGAACGAGCGGCGCGCATCGTCGTCGCGCTCGCGAAGCAGCGTATCGAGCGCTGGCTGCGAGCGGCGCGCACGGTCGAGCACTTCATTGGCCGCGAGGGCTGCCATCTGCGCGTTGCTGGATACGCGCGACCATACTTCCGGCTTCAGGTTGAGTGCGGCGAGCAGCTTCGTGACATATCCGGCGCGCAGCTCGGATGTGGTTTCTTCCTCGACGACCGGCTGGTGCGCGATGGCGCGCGTCCGCTCCGTCAGCGAGCCGCCGAAACGCTCCGGCGGCTGATGCGCGAGAGCGGGCGCCTGCGCGGCCTGACCGATGCGCGGCGCGCCGGCATCGGTCATCAGCGTGCGCGCGCGGATGCGCGCCAGGGTCTTATAGAGGTCGCGGTGGATCCAGAATTCGTCGGAGCCCTTGCTCCGCCGCTGCACGCGGCCGAGCGTGGCGCCGGCGTTGAGCGTGGAGCGCACCGTGCGCCGATGCTCATCCAGCACCTCGCCGAGATTGATCTCGGCGGTGAAGCCGCGGTCCTCGTCGATGGGGTGCATGTATGACAGCACCGTGTCGGCGTTGGCGTTGATGTCCGGCAGGAGCGCCACGCCGACGATCTTCTCCAGCTCCGCAAGATCGACGTTCGCGCGGTTCGCCTCGAACGAGCGCTTCGCGACGATGGAGAGGAACTCGTAGAGCTCCGCGCGCACCAGGTAGCGGTCCGCGGCCGTGTCGTACTCCACCGCGCTGATGGTGGCGCCCGCATTGAGCACGCCCATCACCTGATGGCGCATGTGCGGCTCCAGGTGCTCCGGGCGCACCTCCGCCATGAATCCGGTGGCATTGGTGATCGGCCGCATGGCGTTGAGCGTGGCGCGCGCGTTGTCGAGCGTATCGGGCAGCAGCGCGTTCTCGATGATGGCTTCGAGCTGCTGCGAGTTGCGCCCCTTGCTCGACGGCACGTCCGCGAGTG
>Ga0180221_1000447_pt1 | contig 37486 bp, 27 predicted proteins | sample eDN5th37CKraftMG_FD_151339 | JGI IMG/M metagenome (GOLD analysis project Ga0180221, IMG submission 151339) | Enriched Miracle-Growth compost microbial communities from Emeryville, California, USA - eDNA 5th pass 37_C Kraft MG (version 2) (version 2) ...
CGCGGGCGCGTATATCTGCGGCGAGGAAACCGCGCAGATCGAGAGCCTTGAGGGCAAGAAGGGCCAGCCGCGCCTGAAGCCGCCTTTCCCGGCGGGCGCGGGCCTCTATGGCTGCCCGACCACCGTGAACAATGTCGAGAGCATCGCGGTCGCGCCGACGATCCTGCGCCGTTCGCCCGAATGGTTCGCGAGCATCGGGCGGGAAGGCAACAAGGGGACCAAGCTCTTCCAGATCAGCGGCCATGTGAACAAGCCCTGCGTCGTCGAGGAATCGATGGGCATCAGCTTCAAGGAACTGATCGATCGGCATTGTGGCGGCATCCGGGGCGGCTGGGACAATCTGCTCGCGGTGATCCCCGGCGGGTCGTCGGTCCCGCTGGTCCCCGCCAAGGAGATCATGGACGCGCCGATGGATTTCGACGGCCTCAAGGCGCTCGGCTCCGGCCTCGGCACGGCTGCGGTCATCGTCATGGACAAGTCGACCGACATCGTCCGCGCCATTTCGCGCCTATCATACTTCTACAAGCATGAGAGCTGCGGCCAGTGCACGCCCTGCCGCGAAGGCACCGGCTGGATGTGGCGCGTCATGGAACGCCTGCGCTCCGGTGACGCGGACATCAGCGAAATCGACATGCTGCACGAAGTCACCAAGCAGGTCGAAGGCCACACCATCTGCGCGCTCGGCGACGCGGCGGCCTGGCCGATCCAGGGCCTGATCCGGCACTTCCGGCCTGAGATCGAGCGCCGGATCAACGAACGCGGCGCGCCTGTGATGGAGGCGGCGGAGTGATCGAATGGATCTTCTCTTCGCAGTGCTCGACGTTTTCGGCCTGCTTATCCCTCCGAAGGATGAACGTGATCGGAGATGGCACCGCATTGGCTGTTTCGTCACGCTCGGCTTCGCTCTTCTTTTTGCGATCATTGGCAGCGTCATATGGCTGCGGGGTAGTCTCTAATGCCTAAAGTCACAGTAGACGGCGTAGAACTCGAAGTCCCGGCGGGCGCGACGGTCCTTCAGGCGTGCGAGCTGGCGGGGAAGGAAATCCCGCGTTTCTGCTATCATGAGCGGCTGAGCATCGCGGGCAATTGCCGCATGTGCCTGGTCGAGGTGAAGCCCGGACCGCCCAAGCCGCAGGCAAGCTGCGCGCTGCCCGCCGCCGACGGGCAGGAAATCCGCACCGACAGTCAGATGGTGAAAAAGGCGCGCGAAGGGGTGATGGAGTTCCTGCTCATCAATCACCCGCTCGACTGCCCGATCTGCGATCAGGGCGGCGAATGCGACCTTCAGGACCAGTCCGTCGCCTATGGCCGGGGCAAGAGCCGCTTCGAAGAGAATAAGCGCGCCGTCACCGAGAAATATATGGGTCCGATCGTCAAGACGGTCATGACTCGCTGCATCCAGTGCACCCGCTGCGTGCGCTTTGCCGAGGAAGTCGCGGGCGTGCCGGAAATCGGCGCCATCTATCGCGGCGAGAATATGCAGATCACCACCTATCTCGAACATGCCGCGAAAAGCGAGCTGTCGGGCAATGTGGTCGACCTGTGCCCCGTGGGCGCGCTGACGTCGAAGCCCTATGCGTTCGAGGCGCGGCCCTGGGAACTCAAGAAGACCCATGCCATCGACGTGATGGACGCGGTCGGCACCAATATCCGCCTCGACAGCCGTGGCCGTCAGGTGCTGCGCGCCGTGCCGCGCATCAATGATGACGTGAACGAGGAATGGGCGTCGGACAAGACCCGCCACAATGTCGACGGTCTGGTCCGCAAGCGGCTGGACAAGCCCTATGTCCGCAAGGACGGCAAGCTGGTCCCGGCGACCTGGAACGAGGCTTTCGCGGCGATCGCCGCCGTCCGCCATGGCGGCAGCGTGGCGGCGCTGGCGGGCGACCTGCTCGACTGCGAAACGATGTTCGCGGGCAAGGCGCTGGTCGAGAAGCTGGGCGGCACGATGCTGGAAGGGCGCCAGACGGGTCTGGCCTATGACGTGTCGAGCCTGTCGGCGGTGAATTTCAACACGACGCTGGCGGGGATCGAGACGGCGGACGTGATCCTGCTGGTCGGCACCAATCTGCGCTGGGAAGCGCCGCTGGTGAACACGCGCATCCGCAAGGCGATCAAGAAGGGCGCGAAGGTTTTCGGCATCGGCCCGGAAGTCGATCTGACCTACAAGGTCGAGTGGTTGGGCAATGATGCGTCGCTGCTGGCGAAGCTGCCGGACGCGGTAACGCAAGCATTCGGCAAGGCCGCGCGTCCGGCGATGATCGTGGGCGGCGGCGTGCTCGCCAAGGACGGCGCGCATGGCGATACGCTGGCGCTGGTCGAGACGCTGGGCCTCGTGAAAGAGGGCTGGAACGGATATAACGTCCTGCACTTCGCGGCGGCGCGCATGGGCGGGTTGATGCTCGGTTATGCGGTCGATGGCGGCGTCAAGGCGGTGGCGGCTGCGAGCCCCAAGCTGCTGTTCTCGCTGGGCGCGGACGAGGTCGATTATGCGGCGTTCGAGGACAGCTTCAAGGTCTATGTCGGCCACCATGGCGATAAAGGCGCTCATGCGGCGGACGTGATCCTGCCGGGCGCAAGCTATGCCGAAAAGGCAGGCACCTATGTCAATCTGGAGGGCCGGGTGCAGCGCGGCGAAAAGGCCGTGTTCGCGCCGGGCGACGCCCGCGAGGATTGGTCGATCCTGCGTGCGCTGTCCGAGGTGATGGGGGCGACGCTGCCTTTCGACAGCTTCGACGCGCTGCGGGCGGAGATGGAAAAGGCCGTCCCGGCGCTGGGGCAATCGGGCCTGGCCGATTATGGCTGGTCCATCCCCCGGCTGCCGACCGGCGCGTCTGGCGAGTTCGGTTCGCCGATCAAGGATTTCTATCTGACCAACGCCATCTGCCGCGCCAGCCCGACGATGCAGCAATGCTCGGCGGAGCTGATCCATGGTGAGACCTTCGCGGAGGCCGCGGAATGACCGCTTTTTTCCAGAATCTCGGCCTGCCTTATGATGGCGCCTGGCTGCTCTCCACGGTCATCGGCATCCTGCTGATCGCCCTGCCGCTGATGCTGGCGGTGGCGATGATCATCTACGCCGACCGCAAGATCTGGGCGGCGATGGCGCTGCGCCGTGGTCCGAACGTCGTCGGTCCCTTCGGCTTGCTCCAGTCCTTCGCGGATGGAGCCAAGGTGTTCCTCCAGGAAACGATCATTCCATCGGCCGCGAACAGAACCCTGTTCATCATCGCGCCGATCATCACCTTCACAATAGCCTTGATGGCCTGGGCAGTGATCCCGTTCCAGGTGGGCGTGGTGTTGGCGAACATCAATGTCGGCCTGCTTTACATCCTCGCGGTTTCGTCCCTTGGCGTTTACGGCATCGTGCTCGCGGGCTGGGCGTCGAACTCCAAATATCCCTTTTATTCCGCGATCCGCGCCAGCGCGCAGATGATCTCCTATGAAGTCTCGATCGGCTTCATCCTGATCACCGTCGTGCTGTGGGCCGGCAGCTTCAACCTCTCAACCATCGTTGAAAGCCAGAAGGGCTATTATGGTTTTCTGAACGGCCATGGTTTCAATCCGTTGCTGTTCCCGATGGCGATCATGTTCCTGATCTCTGCCATGGCGGAAACGGCGCGTGCTCCGTTCGATCTCACCGAAGCGGAGTCCGAGCTGGTCGCAGGCTATCAGACTGAATATTCGTCCATGTCCTTTGCCCTCTATTGGCTGGGCGAATATGCGAACGTGCTGTTGATGTGTGCGCTCAACGCCATCCTGTTCTGGGGCGGTTATCTGCCGCCGCTGGACTGGGCGCCGCTTTATTATGTGCCGGGCATTCTCTGGCTGTTCGCCAAGATCCTGTTCTTCTTCTTCGTCTTCTCCTGGGTGAAGGCGACGGTGCCTCGCTACCGTTATGACCAACTGATGCGGCTGGGCTGGAAGATTTTCCTGCCGACCTCGCTGCTGTTCGTCTTCCTGGTGTCGGGCTTTCTCATGCTGACGCGCTATGGAGGCGCACAATGAGCCTCGGCTATTACGTCAAATCCTTCACTCTCTGGGAGTTCGTGAAGGCGCATTGGCTGACCTTGAAATATTTCTTCAAGCCCAAGGCGACTATCAACTACCCATACGAGAAGAACCCGATTTCGCCGCGGTTCCGGGGGGAACATGCGCTGCGCCGCTATCCCAATGGGGAAGAGCGCTGCATCGCGTGCAAGCTGTGCGAGGCGATCTGTCCCGCGCAGGCGATCACCATCGAGGCGCAGCCGCGCGAGGACGGCAGCCGCCGCACGACGCGCTACGACATCGACATGACCAAGTGCATCTATTGCGGCTTCTGCCAGGAAGCCTGCCCGGTGGACGCGGTCGTGGAAGGTCCGAACTTTGAATTTGCGACGGAAACGCGCGAGGAGCTGATCTATGACAAGGCCAAGCTCCTTGAAAACGGGGACAAGTGGGAACGGGCCATTGCCGCGAACCTTGCCGCCGACGCGCCTTACCGTTAAGCCGCAGCCGCCGAAGGGGATAATGGTCCTGTGATTCACGTCTTCGCCTTTTACCTGTTCGCCGCGCTGGTGGTGTGCAGCGGCGCGCTGACGATCCTGTCGCGCAATCCGGTTCATTCGGTGCTGTGGCTGATCCTGGCGTTCTTCAACGCGGCGGGTCTGATGGTCCTGCTGGGCGCCGAGTTCATCGCGATGCTGCTCGTCATCGTCTATGTGGGCGCGGTCGCCGTGCTGTTCCTGTTCGTGGTCATGATGCTCGACATCGACTTCGCGGAGTTGCGGGCCGGTTTCGTCGATTATCTGCCCTTCGGCATGCTGATCGCGCTGGTGCTGCTGGCCGAGATCGTGCTGGGCATCGGCATCTGGAGCGCCGGTCCTATCGAACTGGCCCAGCGCGCCGCGCCGGTGAACCCGGAACTGAGCAACATTCAGGCGATCGGCGGGCTGCTCTACACCCGCTACATCTTCCTGTTCGAAGCGGCGGGCATCATCCTGCTGGTCGCGATGATCGGCGCGATCGTGCTGACCCATCGCGCCCGCGGCGGCGTGCGCGGCCAGAACATCGCGCGCCAGAACCGCCGCCGTCCGGAAGAGGCGATCCGTAACGTCAATCAGCCCGTGGGGCAGGGGGTGGAGCTGTGATCGGTCTTCAGCACTATATGGTGGTCAGCGCGATCCTGTTCGTGATGGGCGTGCTCGGCATCTTCATCAACCGCAAGAATGTCATCATCATCCTGATGGCGATCGAGTTGATCCTGCTCAGCGTGAACATCAACTTCGTGGCCTTCAGCGCCTTCCTCGGCGATCTGGTGGGGCAGGTGTTCAGCATGTTCGTGCTGACCGTCGCGGCGGGTGAGGCGGCCATCGGCCTTGCCATCCTCGTCATCTATTTCCGCGGTCGCGGCACCATCGCCGTCGACGATGTCAACCGGATGAAGGGCTAAAGCCTCGACATGATCCAGCTTATCGTCCTTCTCCCGCTCATTGCTGCTGCCATCGCCGGCCTTGGCAACAAGGCGCTGGGCAAGCTGCCCGCGAAGATCGTCACCACCGGCGCGCTGTTTATCAGCTGCGCGTTGAGCTGGCCGATCTTCATCGGCTTCCTGACCGGCCACGCCGAACCCTATGTCGCGCCGGTCTTCACCTGGATTCAGTCAGGCAGCTTCGACGCCCAATGGGCGCTGCGGGTCGATACCATGACGGCCGTGATGCTGGTCGTCGTCACCAGCGTGTCGAGCCTCGTCCATCTCTATAGCTGGGGCTATATGGAGGAAGACCCGGACCAGCCGCGCTTCTTCGCCTATCTGTCGCTGTTTACCTTCGCGATGCTGATGCTGGTGACGGCGAACAACCTGCTCCAGATGTTCTTTGGCTGGGAAGGCGTGGGCCTGGCATCCTATCTCCTCATCGGCTTCTGGTTCCGCAAGCCCTCCGCCAATGCCGCCGCGATCAAGGCGTTCGTCGTCAACCGCGTCGGCGATCTTGGTTTCATGATGGGCATTTTTGGCACCTATCTGGTGTTCAACACCATCTCGATCCCGGAAATCCTGGAAGCCGCGCCGTCCATGGCCGGTTCTACCATCGGTTTCCTGGGCCACCGTTTCGACACCATGACCGTGCTTTGCCTGCTGCTGTTCATCGGCGCGATGGGCAAGTCGGCGCAGCTTGGCCTGCACACCTGGCTGCCAGACGCGATGGAAGGTCCGACTCCCGTGTCGGCGCTGATCCACGCGGCGACCATGGTGACGGCGGGCGTGTTCATGGTGTGCCGCCTGTCGCCGATGTTCGAAACATCGCCCACGGCGCTGGGCTTCGTGACCTTCATTGGGGCTGCGACCTGTCTCTTCGCGGCGACGGTCGGCACGGTGCAGAACGACATCAAGCGCGTGATCGCCTATTCGACCTGTTCGCAGCTTGGCTACATGTTCTTCGCGGCGGGCGTCGGCGCTTATGGCGCTGCGATGTTCCATCTCTTCACCCACGCCTTCTTCAAGGCGCTGCTGTTCCTGGGCGCGGGTTCGGTGATCCATGCGATGCATCATGAGCAGGACATGCGCTACTATGGCGGCCTGCGGAAGGAGATCCCGATCACCTTCTGGACGATGACGCTGGGGACGCTTGCCATCACCGGCGTCGGCTTGCCGCTGATTGGCGTCGGTTTCGCCGGTTTCTATTCGAAGGACGGTATTCTCGAAGCGGCCTATGCTTCGGGCGGTGCGGGTGTGGGCGCCTATCTGGTCGGCGTATTCGCCGCGCTGCTCACCAGCTTCTATAGCTGGCGTCTGGTGTTCCTCACTTTCTTCGGCAAGCCGCGCTGGGCCGCGTCGGAGCATATCCAGCACGCGCTGCACGACGCGCACGGCCATGGATCGGAGCATGACAATGCGCCCGCGCAGGAAGATGCCGGACATGATCCGCATGGTCATGAACGGGATGCACATGCTCTGTCCACGGGCACCGGCGGCTATCATCCGCACGAAAGCCCGTGGGTCATGCTGGTGCCGCTCGTCGTGCTGGCCCTTGGCGCCGTGTTCGCGGGCTTCATCTTCCATGACCAGTTCATCGGTCCGGAAGGTGGCGTCGCGTTCTGGAAGGGCGCGCTGGCGTTCGACAGCCATCTGATGCACGCGAGCCATGAAGTGCCGACCTGGGTCAAATTCGGTCCCTTCACGGTGATGCTGGCCGGCCTGCTGATCGCCTGGCTGAGCTATATCCGGCACACGGACTGGCCGCAGCGTTTCGTCGCACAGTTCGGCGTTCTCTACCAGTTCCTGCTCAACAAATGGTATTTCGACGAGCTGTATCATATGCTCTTCGTGAAGCCTGCCTTTGCCATCGGGCGCTTCTTCTGGAAGTTCGGCGACATCGGCTTCATCGACCGTTTCGGGCCGAACGGCCTCGCCGCGCTGGTCGTGCAGGGCAACAAAGTCACCCGTCGGCTTCAATCCGGCTATCTCTACACATACGCGCTGGTGATGCTGATCGGCCTCGCCGCGGGCGCAACCTGGGCGATGACACGATAATGGACGGCTTCCCCATCCTTTCCCTGGTGATGGCAGTGCCGATGGCGGGGGCCATCGCCTGTCTGTTCGCAGGCGCCGGACAGGCGCGCTGGATCGCCCTGCTGGCGACGCTGGCCGATCTGGTGCTGGGCATCGTGCTGTGGATTAACTTCGACCAGTCGGCCAGCGCGCCGCAATGGCAGTTCCAGGAATATGCTCCGATCTTCGGGCGCTTCGCCTGGGCCTTGGGGATCGACGGCATCGCCCTGATGCTGATCGCGCTTACCGTGTTCCTGATGCCGATCTGCATCGGTGCGAGCTGGCAGGCGATCGAGAAGCGCGTCGGCGAATATATGGCCGCCTTCCTGTTCATGGAGGTGCTGATGATCGGCGTCTTCACGGCGCAGGATCTCTACCTCTTCTACATCATGTTCGAGGCCGGCCTTATTCCGATGTATCTCATCATCGGCATCTGGGGCGGCGCGGACCGCATCTACGCCTCCTACAAGTTCTTCCTCTATACGCTGCTCGGCTCGGTGCTGATGCTGATCGCGATGATGTGGATGGTGCATGAGGCCGGGACGACCGAAATCCCCGCGCTGATGGCCTATAATTTCAATCCGCATATCCAGATATGGCTGTGGCTGGCCTTCTTCGCGAGCTTTGCCGTCAAGATGCCGATGTGGCCGGTCCATACCTGGCTTCCCGACGCGCACGTTCAGGCCCCGACAGCCGGGTCGGTCATCCTGGCGGGCGTGCTCCTGAAGATGGGCGGTTACGGGTTCATCCGCTTCTCGCTGCCCATGTTTCCGGAGGCATCCGCGCAACTCGCGCCGCTGGTCTGGGGCCTGTCGATGGTGGCGGTGGTCTACACCAGTCTCGTCGCGCTGGTGCAGTCGGACATGAAGAAGCTGATCGCCTATTCCTCGGTCGCGCATATGGCAATCGTGACGCTGGGCCTGTTCGCCTTCAATCAGGCGGGTCTGGAAGGCTCGATGATGGTGATGCTGGGACACGGCCTCGTGTCGGGCGCATTGTTCCTTTGCGTCGGTGTGATCTATGATCGCCTGCACACGCGGGAGATCGCGCGTTATGGCGGTCTTGCGATCAACATGCCGAAATATGCGGTGCTGTTCCTGCTGTTCACGATGGCGGCGGTCGGCCTGCCGGGCACCAGCAACTTCGTGGGTGAGTTCCTGTCGCTGATGGGCGTCTATCAGGTTTCGACCTGGGCGGCTCTGGTCGGCACGTCGGGCATCATCCTTGGGGCGGCTTATATGCTCTATCTCTATCGCCGCATCTGCTATGGCGAACAGAAGAATGCCGATGCGGCGGCTATGCCCGACCTGTCGGTCAGGGAAGTCGCGCTGCTCGCGCCCATTGCCGCGGTCGTGCTGTGGATGGGGGTCTATCCGGAAAGTTTCCTCGCGCCCATGCGTCCTGCCATCCACGCGCTCGAAGCGCGCCTCGCCTCCGCCGCTCCGGCGGGGGATTCCAGGATTGCAATGGGAGCGCCCAAGCCTGCCGGGGACGGCATCCATGAACACGCTGCCGCGCATGGGGAGGCGCACCGATGATCGATATGGCTTCCCTTCTGGCGGTCCTGCCCGAGCTGATCCTGACGGCGGGCGGCTTGATCCTGCTGCTGACCGCGGCCTTTGGCGGCGAGGGCACGGCGCGCGTCGTGAACTGGCTTTCGGTGATTGCCCTTGCGCTGGCGGGCCTAGCCTTGTGCTGCTCCCTGGAGCATGGCCCCGACGCCTTCGGCGGTTTGGTGCGCGCGGACGCCTTCTCGGTTTTCGCCAAGGCGTTGATCTATGGCGCGGCGGCGGCTGCGATCCTGCTGGCCCCGCGTTTCTTTGCCGTGGGTCATGCCGTTCGCCCCGAATATCCGGTCCTCATCCTGTTTGCGGCTGTCGGCATGGGCATGATGGTGTCGGCGGGCGACATGCTGACGCTCTATGTCGGCTTGGAGATGAACAGCCTCGCTTCCTATGTGCTGGCGAGCTTCATGCGGCAGGACGAGCGGTCGTCCGAAGCGGGCCTTAAATATTTCGTGCTGGGTTCGCTGGCGAGCGGTATCCTGCTCTATGGCACGGCACTGCTCTACGGCTTTACCGGCAGCACGGCTTTCGACGGCATTTCGCTTGCCTTGGCGGACGGTGTGTCGAAGGGTGAGCTGTTCGGGCTGGTCTTCGTTCTTGCGGGGCTGGCGTTCAAGATCAGCGCGGTGCCGTTCCATATGTGGACGCCAGACGTCTATGAGGGCGCGCCCACGCCGGTCACCACCTTCTTCGCAAGCGCGCCCAAGGTGGCGGCGGTTGCCCTGACGGTTCGCGTGGCTATCGAGGCGCTGGGACCGGCGGGTCTCGACTGGCAGCAGATCGTGATCTTCGTGGCGCTGGCATCGATCATCTTCGGCGCCGTGGCGGCGATCGGCCAGACCAATATCAAGCGCCTGATGGCCTATTCGTCGATCAACAATGTGGGTTTCGCCCTGATCGGCCTTGCCGCCGGAACGCCCGCAGGGGTCGCCGCGACGATGAGCTACATGGCGATCTATGTGCTGATGACGATCGGCAGTTTCGCCTGCATCCTGCAGATGCGCGATGCGGAGGGCAATCCAGTCGAAACGATCGCCAGCCTTGCGGGCCTGTCGCAATCGCGCAAGGGGCTGTCGGCGGCTTTCGCGATCTTCATGTTCTCGATGGCCGGCATCCCGCCGCTCTTCGGCTTCTGGGCGAAGTTCCTGGTGTTCGATGCGGCTGTGGCCGCCAATCTCGCGGCGCTTGCAGCCATCGGCATCGCGGCTTCGGTGATCGGCGCCTATTATTATCTCAAGATCATCAAGACGATCTATTTCGATGAGCCCGCAGCCGCTTATGAGGCGCGGGGCGGCGCGGTTGAAAATGTGATCCTGACCGCTTGCGCCGTCGTGATCGTGCTGGGTTATCTGCTCAATCCCGTGCTGGACAAAGCCAGCGCGGCAGCCGCGGCGTCGCTGTTCTGACCGAAATCCGCTTCGTCGAGGAAACCGGCTCCACAAATGCCGATATGATGGCATGGGTGGAGCAGGGCGTGCCCGAAGGGGCATGGCTTCGCGCGGGCCGCCAGACCGGCGGCCGCGGTCGCATGGGCCGGTCGTGGGAAAGCCGGGAAGGCAATCTCTATTGCTCGACGGCAGTGCGGCTTCGTGCTCTTGATCCGGCGCCTCACACATTGGCGCTGGTGGCGGCCAACGCAGTTCACGCGCTGATCGCTCCCCTGGCCGATGGGCAGGCGCGTATCAAATGGCCCAATGACGTGCTGGTCGATGATGCGAAGATCGCGGGCATCCTGCTGGAAAGAGCGGGCGACGCAGTCATCGTCGGCATAGGGATCAACGTGAAGGATCATCCGCAGGGTCTGGACCGGCCCGTGACCAGCCTGGCCGCGCAGGGCGCTGGAGAGGCCGAGGCAGGCGACATGCTGGAAAGACTGACGGGTCTGTTCGCCCATTGGCTCGCCATCTGGCGCGCGCAGGGCCTGGACCCGGTGCGGACGCACTGGCTTCTCAATGCGCATCCGACCGGCACGCCCATGCGCGTCAATCTGCCTGACGAAAGCGTATGGGAAGGCCGTTTCGAAACCCTGGATCGCGATGGTATGCTGATCCTGCGCTTGGCGGATGGCGGCACCCGTGCCATTCATGCGGGCGACATCCTTCTCATCCGATAGCGGGAGACCGGCCATGCTTCTCGCGATTGACGCGGGCAATACCAACGTCGTTTTCGCCCTTCTCAGCCAAGGGGAAATCCGCGCGCGCTGGCGCATCGCGACCGATCCGAGGCGGACCGCGGATGAATATGCCGTCTGGCTCAACCAGCTGCTGATGCTGGAGGGCTATGCCATTGCCGATGTCGATGCCGTCATCATCGCAACGGTCGTGCCGCGCGCGCTCCATAATCTTCAGGTGCTCGCGGAAAAATATTTCGGGGTTCAACCGCTGGTCGCCGGTCATGCGCCGGTGGAGGGCGGGATAGAACTGGATGTCGAGCAACCCTCTTCGGTGGGGGCGGACCGGATTGTAAATGCCATTGCCGCGCACCATCTTTATGCAGGCGATCTGATCGTCATTGATTTCGGCACAGCGACGACGTTCGACGTGATCGATTACACGGGCGCTTACAAGGGCGGCATCATCGCGCCGGGTATCAACCTGTCCCTGGACGCGCTGGTCACGGCGGCGGCAAAGCTGCCCAAGATCGCGATCTCTCCACCCGAAAACCGTTCGGTTATCGGTCGTACGACGGAGGCGCAGATGCATATCGGCGTCTTCTGGGGCTATGTGGCGATGATGGAGGGGCTGGTCGCCCGCATCCGTGCGGAGATCGGCCGTCCGACCAAGGTGATTTCGACGGGGGGCCTTGCGGTCCTCTTTGATGAGAATAGCGATATTTTCGATGCCATCGCGCCCGACCTGACCATTCAGGGATTGGCGCTGCTGCACGAACGGAGTCTGAAAGCATAATGACACCCGCAGACGAGCTGCTCTTCCTGGCCCTTGGCGGATCGGGAGAGATCGGCATGAACGTCAATCTTTACGGTTGCCGGGGCAAATGGGTGATGGTGGACCTGGGTCTTACCTTCGCCGATCCGGCCTATCCCGGCGTGGAACTCATATTGCCCGACCTTTCCTTTATCGAGGAGCGGCGGGACGATCTGTTGGGCATCGTCCTGACGCATGGTCATGAAGACCATATCGGCGCCATCCCCTATCTGGCCGCCGATCTTGGCGTTCCGCTCTATGCCACGCCGTTCACGGCGGGTCTTATCCGGCTGAAGCTGGAGGAGGAAGGGCTGACGAACGAGGTCGAACTCAACGTCATCGATAATGAGGGGAGCTTTGCCCTCGGCCCCTTCGGTTTCCGCTATGTGCCGCTGGCCCATTCGATCCCTGAAGGGAATGCGGTGTTGATCGATACGCCCCACGGCCGCATCTTTCATACCGGCGACTGGAAACTGGACGAGCAGCCCTTGCTGGGCGTCCCGTCAACGCCGGAGGAACTGACCGCGATTGGCGACGAAGGCGTGCTGGCGCTGGTATGCGACAGCACCAATGTGTTCAATCCGAAGGCCAGCGGGTCCGAAGGCGATGTGCGCGCGGGCCTTATGACGACCATCGCGGGCGCCAAGGGCCGCGTGCTGGTCACGACCTTCGCATCCAATGCCGCGCGCCTCCAGACCCTTGGCGAAGTTGCGTTGGCGACCGGGCGCCGCCTGTGCGTGGCCGGACGTTCGCTTGACCGGATCATTTCCACCGCGCGCAACGCCGGTTATCTCAAGGATTTCCCTCCGGTGATCGATTGGGACGCCGCGATGGCATTGCCGCGCAATGAAGTGATGATCATCGCGACGGGCGGGCAGGGGGAAGCGCGCGCCGCGTTGGCCCGGATCGCCTTCGATGCCCATCCCATCAAACTGGATGAGGGCGATATGGTCGTCTTTTCCTCCAAGCAGATTCCCGGCAATGAAATCGCGATAGGCCGTATTCAGAACGCCCTGGCGGCCAGCGCTGTGCTGATGATCACGGACCGGGAGGCCGAAGTCCACGTGTCTGGCCATCCCGGACGGCCGGAACTGGAGGCGATGTACGGCTGGATTCGCCCGCAGATATTGCTGCCGGTTCATGGCGAGCGCCGGCATATGGCCGAGCAGGCCCGACTGGGTCTGGCGTCGGGCATCCCGAATGCCGTGGTGCAATCCAATGGCGACCTGTTGCGATTGGCGCCGGGGGGACCGGAAATCATCGGTCATCAGACGAGCGGCCGGCTTGTGCTGGACGGCGACGTCATCCTGCCCGCCGTTGGCGCGACGATGAATGAACGGCGCAAGATAGCGCTGCACGGCCAGATCAGCGTCGCGGTGGCGCTGGATGGGAAAGGGCGCGTGATCGGCGAACCCAGACTGCGCACGCAGGGCGTCCCGGTTGAAGAGGACAAGGCCGCGTTTCTGGAAGAAGCCGCTGCCGAAGCCGCGCAAGCCGTCGCGAAGGGGCAGCAGGACGAGGAAGTCCTGCGTGAGCGTGTGCGCCTTGCCGTGCGCCGCACCGCGACACGCTGGACCGGCAAGAAGCCGGTGGTGGACGTCCTCGTGATTCGGGCTTAATCGGGTCCCTTATGAACTGGTATGCGATCTTCGCCATTTATGTGCTGTTCTGGGTCATCAGCGCCTTCATCGTCCTGCCCTTCGGCATTCGCACCCCCGACGAAACCGGGGAAGCCGTGCTGAAAGGGCAGGCGGACAGCGCGCCCAGCAATTTCCGGCCGGGCCGCGTCATGCTGCGCGCCACGATCCTGTCTGCGGTGCTGTTCGGTCTGTACTACGCCAATTATGTCGAAGGCTGGGTGAAGCTGGAGCAACTGCCCGGTTACAGCCGCAGCAATTAGCGGCTGTCCGGATTGGGCGGTATCGTGCCCCCCATGGGGGCAGTAACCCAGCCCGACATCTGATCCGAACTCCTGCCTTCGTATATTACTGCCGCAGCCGTTCGATGGCCTGCGCCAGCGCCACATAGAGCTTGCCCATATCGGAAGACAGGATCGCCACGCCCAGCGCATTGCCGTCCCGTGCCGACAGGATGATCCGCAGCATCGATTCGAAATCGTGGATGTAGCGGTTCACATGGTCGCGAAATTCCGCATCCTCATCATAATGGAGGGCGATTTCGCGCGACTCTCCGGCATCGAGCAGCTTCACCGCGCGCCGGGTGAAGACGCCGCGATCCCCCTTCAAATAGGATGACCAGGCCGAATCGGTCACGTCGTTGGACAATATCTTCGCGACGTCGATGGCCGTGCTGTTCAGCGATTCGATCAGGAGGGCGGAACGGCGGGCGAAATGATCCCGGTCGCGTTCTTCGGCCGCCCGTTCCGCCTGTTCGATCCGCTGTTCCACATTGCTGCTCGTGTCGGCGATGGTCAGCAATTGGCGCATGAGCCGCTCGGACGCCTGATGGGCGGCCTTGACCGCGTCCTCGGCGACCGTGGACAATTGTTCGATCCGGGCGACGACGCGGTCGCCGATGGCGCGCTCCATCGCTTCCTCGCTGGCGTCCGCCAGGGCCTGCGCCGCTTCGGGGATGGCCCGGCCCAGCGCCTGACGCGCGCGTTCGGCGGCCTGATCGGCGGTGTCCTTCACCCGCAGCAGGGCCGTGACCAGCAAGGGGCCTGCGCCTTCGGTGATGCGGGTGGCGTCCTGATGCGCGCCGTCCAGCGCCAGCCGCAGCCGGTCCACCAACTCGCGATTGGATTGCAGCCCGCCCTGCGTGCTTTCCAGCCATTCCGTCAGGCGGCTGCCCTGTCCGCGCAGCAATTCCTCCGCTTCCTGCGTCCGCCCAAGCAGGGCTTCCGAAATGGCCTCCAGCCGTTCCAGCTCCGGCGTGGCGCTTGTCATGAGGGCGCGGCTGCGTTCCATGCGCGCGTCGAACCGTTCCAGCGCCGCCGGATAGGTTTCATCCAGCTCCCTGACGCTGGAATCCAGCGCGACGAGCAGGGTTTCCGCGCAGGCGATCAGCTTTTCGGCCGTGACGCCGCCGCCGGCCAGCGCATTGTCGATCCGCTGCGTTTCGGCGGTCAGGTTGGACAGGGCCTCGGTCAATCTTTCCGTGCGGGTAAGGGAGGATTGCTCCATCGCGCCGAAACGCTCCTCCGCCGCCGTCAGCGTATCGCCCAACTGGACATGGAGGTTGGCCATCAATGTCCGCTGACCTTCGATCAGATCGTTTATCTGATGCAGGCGGTTTTCGACCTCGCCCATATTGTCGGCAAGGGTGGCGACCGTTTCGCCGCCAATGGCTTCGATGCTGCCGCGCGATCTGGCGACGAGCGAATCCATGGCCCTCGCCTGGTCGGACAGCCGCGTGTCGCATTCCGCCAGCAGGGCATGCACCTGGGCCTGCGTGGCCTCCAGCCGCTGCCGCAGATCGGTTTCGATGGCGCTCATGCTGTTGCTCATGGTGAGCAGCGCCGCCTGACCGGTCGCCGCGATGCCGGTCTGGGACCGGTTAAGCAGATCTTCCAGAGCCGCTTTCTGGCTATCCAGCCCATCGCCGGTCGATGCCATCACATGTTGGAGATGGCCCAATGTCTGGTCGATCTTCTCTTGCAACTGCGCCGTGGTGGACTCCATTTCCTCCGTAAAGGAGACGCGGCTGGTCTGCGCGACCGCTGCAATGCCCTGGCGGACGCTTTGCATCAGCGTTTCGAGAGCCGAAGCCTGCTGTTCGATGGCATCCCTGTTTTCGTCGGTTGCGGCCCGTGCGCTTCGCATGGTCGCTTCCAGGCGGGCCGCGGCGATGTCGGCGATGCCCGTCATCTCCTCGCTGGCGGAACGGGTCGCCTCCTGCACCTGCACAAGCTGGCTCGACAGGCTCTTGGTCGCGGACAGGGTGCGTGTGCGGGCGTCGTCGGACAATTCGCCAAGCGCGTGGAGCCGCGCTTCCAGGGCGTCGATCCGTTCGGAAAGGGCGTGACCGTCATCGACGATACGGGCGGCCATGCGTCCGGCCCGCTCTTCCAGGTCCGGCATGGCTTCGATCAGCGCGTTCATGCGCGTGACGAGCGCTGCGCCCGCCTGTTCGGCGGCTTCGGCGTCGCGCACCGTATGCTGCGCGCGGCTGGCGATCAATTCGGCCGATGCCTCCATGTTGCTGCTTGCCGCCGCTCCATAGCTGTCGAGCAGCTCGGCCTGGTCCTGCATGGTCTGGCGCGCCGCCTCCAACTGGCCGGCGATGCGCCCCAGCCGTAATTCCAGTAGGTCCGCTTCCGTGCGCAGGGCCTGGGCCGTGTCGAGATAGCGCCTGCTTTCGGTCCGGGCGTTGCGCGCCAGCAGGATATAGCACACGCCCAGCAGGATGAGGGGGATGAGCAGCGTGGCGACCATGCCGGGCCAGACCGCCGGACCCGCCCGCCATTGGCCCGACGATATATCGGCCCAGATCGCGAAGGCCAGCCACGCCGCCGCCAGAAGCGAAAAGGCGATCCGCGCCCGCCCGAGCGCGCGATCGGTCCGCATGGGCGCGGCTTCATCCGCTTCCATGTCGAAAAAATCTTGTTCCAAAGACGATGCGTCTTCCGCGCGCGGCGCGTCGTTCGCTGATTTGTCGGTGTCGCGCCAGAACTCGACGATTGTGCTGCCCCCGGTCATGCCTGTCATAGTAGCATCTTTTTCCGTCACGAAAATGCCCTGTTACCAAAACTTAACGCAAGCCAGATAGCGTCTGCCCCATGTCTTATGATCCTGGCGCCCTGAATGCCGCCCTGGCGGCGGCTGTTGGTGAAGATTCGGCGTTGATCGCCGACCTGCACGTTGCATTCATGGAAAGCGCGCTCCGCCAGGTGGATTTGCTCGCGCGGGCGCGTTGCGACGCGAACTGGGAACTGGCGGCCTGGCGGCTGAAGGGGCTGGCGGCCAGTTTCGGCCTGGCGGGCCTGATGGGGCTGGCGGAGGACGCCGCGCGATCGGCCCCCGGAGATCCCCGGATTCTCAAGCAGTTGGGCGTGGCGCTGGCGAATCTCGAACGGGGTTGACGGCTTTGGGCCAAGGGGCGCTTGCGTGATCGCTCCGGCCTTGCGAAAAGGCGGCTGCACAAGAACGGGTCGGCTTTTCGCAATATGACTTTCGCGGCCATTTTGAGCGCCAGCCGGACATCGGGCGATTCGTCCGCGGGGCTGCGCGCGACTCTGCATTTCGCCGGACAGACGGTGGTGGAGTATCAGGCGCGCCAGGCGGCGCGCGCGGGGGCGGATCGTATCTTCATCCTCGTCAACGTCATCGCGCCCGCGATTTCCCAGGCGGTCGACCGTTTGAGCGCGGATGGAATAGCCGTTGCGCTGGTGCGCGACATGGTGGCGCTGGTGCGGGATATGCCGCGCGATGCGGACAGCCTGCTGGTGGCGGACGGGGCGATCATTTCCCAATCCCATTTCGACGCCATCGCCGGGGCGGAGGGCGACGCGCTGCTGGTCACCGACGACAGCCGTGCGAGCGCGCCCTTCGAACGGATCGATGCCGGACAGCGCTGGGCCGGGCTGGCCCGTGTCAGCCCCGATTTGCTGTTCGGCACGCTGGACATGATCGGCGATTGGGATCTGGCGCTTACCCTCGTACGCGGCGCGGTTCAGAAGGGCGTCCGCCGAATCACCGTTCCGCAGGACGACCTTCTCGAAGGGCGCGTCGCGCTGGTCGAAGGGCAGCAGCAGGCCGATCTGGTGGCGCAGTCCGTCCTGTCGAAGGCGTCGCGGTCGGGCCGGACGCGTGGCGGGATCGAGCATTATCTGTTCGGGCCGATAGCCCGTTTTGCGGGGCCGGCGCTGATGCGAAGCCAGGTGCCCGCGCTACAGGTGCGAATCGCGTCCATGATGATCGGCGCGATCGCGCTGGTCCCCATCGAACTCGACTGGCCGGTCATCGGCTTTTGCCTTCTGCTGTTCGCGCTTCTCCTCTCGGAGGTCAGCGATCGGCTGGACGAACTGGCCTTGCGCTCGCCGCCTTCCGGCTGGGTCGCTTTCATCACGCCCTTCTTCGCGCTGCTTGGCCTGGCGATCGCGGGCGGCTCGATAACGGCGACATATCTGGCATTGATGCTTGCGATTCTGCTGGTTGCGGACCGATGGCATCGAACGAACGGCGCGCGCGCATGGATGATCTTCACGCCGGGAAGCGCCCTGCTGCTCCTGCTCGCCGCGCTGCTGGGGGGCGGGATGGCCTGGATGCTCGATCTGGTCATGATCTGTGCGATCTGTTCGGCCGGGGCCATCATCCTGATGCGGCGTGGCTGACACATATTTCCCGGCACGGTTTAGTGCATTTTAACGACGTGCGATTATGGTGCCGGCATGAGCGCCTATCCGACCCTTGCTGGATCGACCCTGGCGGACTGCTGGCCGATGACGCGGGTCATGGCCGGCATGTCCGCCGTGCCCGTCGGGCACGCCATCGATCTGGCGTTTCTCTTTCCTCTGGACGGGCGGGAACGCAATGATGCGCTGATCGCGGAAACGCGGCGTCATCTGGGCGGTTGCCTGACCGCCATAGAGATAGCGTTCCGCGCGGCCTTGCAGGATGAAGCGCCCATCGCCGCCGCGCTGGACGAATGGCCCGATCCGCTCTGCTGGCCGACCATTTGCGCGCAACCCACGATGCTGGGGCCGCCGCTGCTGGCGCATATGCAGATGCGGGCCGGAATCAGCCTGCTGTTGCGTCAGTCCGGCTGTCCCGAAGGCGAAAGCGCGGAAGGAAAAGTCGATTCCGTTCTGCCGGCGGACGATCCGACGATCAGGGACGCCCTTTCCGCCCTCGCGCTGGCGGAAGGCCGCTGGCTCCTGACGGGCGGAGAGGATCAGCCCCTGCGGCCGGACGTGCCGGCGGAATATTTCGCCGAACTGGTATGGACGGCTGCCGCCTGCCTCGCGGCTGTCGCCCAGCGCGCGTCGGAATCGGACGATGGCGTCATCGGTGCTTTCGAGCAGGCGGGCGAAGTCCTGCTGCGGCGTCATGACGAGGCGGCCGGCCCCATGCCCATTGCCGAAGTGGTCGTTCGGCAACTGGGCGACCGGGCCGATGCGCCGGGTCTGTTGACATTGGCCCTGTCGCAACGCCGGTTCCTGCTTTTCACCGCGCTGGCGGCGCGGCGATTGAGGATGGAGAGCGCGCAGGTCGCCGACATCCTGTTGTTTGGCCCCGTGGAGCAGATCGCGGCCCTCAGCCGGTCGCTGGGCGGGTCGGATGCGGATTATGTCCACCTCCTCCTGGCGCTGCGTCCGGTGCGGCCCTCCCTTACCGACGCGGCGATCGTCTTGCAGGCGGAGCGCTACCGGTCGCTTGCGCCGATGGACGCGGATGCGACCATAAACGCGTTGCGGACGCCCGCCGCGTTCCGCGCGAAGCTCGATCATCTGCGGCGGGTGACGGCGGGGTGAACATGCCGGCGCATCCTGCCGCCATCCAGGCGTCGATTTCGGCCGACGGCCTGCTGCTCAGCGCTGACGAGCCGCTGCTGGCGCTTCAGCGGGAGACGGGCGCCAATTTGGGGGAACGGCTCGCGATCCCGCAACTGGCCGCTGTAGCGCGCCTGGCGGTACGGCTGGGCATCGTCGTGTCTCGCCCGGTGACCGCGGCAACGGAACGGTGCGATATCGACATGTGGGTGCAGGCAAGGCCGGAAGGGAAGGCCGTTCACCTGTCCGTGATCGATTGGCAGGAGCGCCCCGTTGTCGCTGTCCGGAACAATGGCAGCCTTCTGGAAGCCGATCTTGCGGCCGTTGCGGACGGGTGGAGCTGGCAGGTGGACACGCAATTACGGTTCCAGATGGTGTTGGAGGGCGCCGATCCGGACGGCATCCTGCCGGCGGGGCCGCCTGCGCCGGGCAGTCCGTTCTCCAGCTATTTCCAACTGCAACCGGACGAGGATGGCGACATGGCCATCCTGCGCGGCTTCACGCAGCGGCGGGCATTTCGTAACCAGCTTGCCTGCCTGACCTCCGACCCGGCGAAGCGGTTCCATCTTTCCGGCTTCCCGCTTTTCGATCTGACCGGGCAGCTATCGGGTTTTCGGGGCAAGGCCTTCGCGCTCGATCTCGCGGTTCCCGTGCCGGAGATCGCGGCGCCCGCCGCTCTTGACCCGCTCGCTTTCGGCAAGCGGCTGGACCGTTCGCTCCGCCAGCCGCTGGGACGGATCATTGCCAATGCGGACACGATCAGCGCTCAACTGGAGGGGCCGTTGCGGCCCGATTATGCCGGCTATGCGCAGGACATTGCCGTGGCGGGGCGGCATTTGATGGCTCTGGTGGACGATCTGGCCGATTTGCAGGCGATAGACCGTCCCGACTTCACGGTCGCTTCGGAAGCGGTCGATCTGGCGGACGTGGGCCGTCGCGCGGCTGGCCTGCTGGGCGTCAAGGCGCTTGACCGGCAGATCACGCTCCTGCCCCCCGAGGCGGACGAATCCGTGCCTGCCAGGGGTGAGTTCCGCCGCGTATTGCAGATTTTGGTCAATCTGATCGGCAATGCTATCCGCTATAGCCCCGAAAAGTCGGCCATACGGATCGAAGCGGGGCAGGAAGATGGCCGGCCGCACATCGCCGTGGCGGATCAGGGTTCCGGCATCGCGCCGGAGGACCGCGAACGCATCTTCGAAAAGTTCGAACGTCTGGGCCGCGACGATCAGGTCGGCAGCGGGCTGGGCCTCTATATTTCGCGCAGGCTGGCGCGCGCCATGGGCGGCGATATCCACATGGAAGGCGAAGCGGGGCAGGGCGCGCGCTTCATTCTGACGCTGCCGGCTGACTAGCTGGACGGCAGGTCGCTTTGTCCGGTCTGGGTGGGATGACGGAGGTTGGATGACGGCAAATGGCCGAAACCGGCCGTCAGGCCGTTTCGCGTTCCCTGACCGGGAGGCCCGCGATGCGGAGGAAGTTCGCCAGCATCTCATGCCCATATTCGGTGGCGATGCTTTCCGGGTGAAACTGCACCGAATGGATGGGCAGCGTGACGTGGCGGAAACCCATGACCGAGCCGTCCTCGCTGGTCGCGTTGACGATGAGGCTGTCGGGAATGTCCTCAACGATCAGCGAATGATAGCGGGTCGCGGTGAAGGGTGACGGGATGCCCTCGAACAGGCCGGTGCCGTCGTGGCGGACGGGCGATGTCTTGCCGTGCATCAGGCCGCCGCGCACCACCTTGCCGCCGAAATGCTGGCCGATCGCCTGATGGCCCAGGCACACGCCCAGCAGCGGCGCGCCCGCATCGGCGCACGCGGCGACGAGGTCGAGGCTGACGCCCGCTTCATTGGGCGTGCAGGGGCCGGGCGAGAGCAGGAAGGCGCGCGCGCCGGTGGACAGCGCTTGCCCGGCGGACATGGCGTCGTTGCGGACGACCTCCACCTCCGCGCCCAGTTCCATCAGATAATGGACCAGGTTCCAGGTGAAGCTGTCATAATTGTCGATGACGAGGATCATGGGACAAGGGCTTTAGCGCGGGACGGGCGCGGGGGGAAGCGGCCTGTTCCGGCAAGGAACGGAAATGCCGCGATCCTTGATTCGTTCATGGCATGGGTTGAGGCCAAGAAAAGGCGAAGCTGCGTTCGCCCGTCACCCCGCCGGAGGCGTCGAAGCGGCGCTCCATGATGGTTCCCCGGCCTTCCCCGTCGATTGCGATCAGGCTGCTGCATCGCGTGCCATAGACGGGGTTGCGGATGAAAATGGGCGAGACGGCGGCTTCGTCAGGCGCATCGGATGGAATTTCCGGCGCGATGCCGGCATCAGGCAGTGTTTCGGCGCGAAGGGCGTCCATCAGGACGGCAGGATCGTCGGCCTGCGCCATCAGCCAGTCGAGCAGCGCGGCCTTGAGCGCCAGCGTCTTGGGCCATGGATCGTCCAGCGCTCCGTTGGACAGGCCGTAAAGGCCGTGTGTCAGCGTTGTGCACAGCGGATGCGGGCGGTTGGTGAGGAAATGAGCCTGTTCGTGGTCGATCAGGATCAGGTTAAAGGGGTTGAAATCATCCATCGGAGCGCGATCCGGGGCGGCATAGGCGCCCTCGCCACGAAGCAGATCCGTCACCAGCGCGCCGCGAGAGGCTTTGGCGGGATCGGGCAGGCCATAGCCCCGGCGGTTGGTGACGATGGCGCAGCGCCCCTGTTCCGACACGCCCAGCCATGTGCCGCCCGATTGCAGGTCGCGTCCTGCGATCAGATGGTCCGGCTCGTCCCAGCGGGCAAGTGGCGCGGCGGGACGGGCGTGCAGTTCGTCGCGATTGCCGACCAGCAGTAATTGCCAGCGCGGATGTGCGTGCCAAGCCATCGCCATGATACACATATCTTTGTCTTCTCCTGCATGGCTGCCTGCTGGACCGCTTGATAAAGCGGCCGGGGCGCTCCATATAGGGCGTGCCGGGTTCGCCCGGCTATGGTGATAAATCGTGTCGTGCAATAGGCGCAGCGGACCCGGGGGCAGTACCCGGCGGCTCCACCACATATCCCGATGGCCTTTGAAAGGGCTGGACGGGGTGTCTGACGGGGCCGAACTAGGATCGACGTGTGTTGAAAAGCGAATGCCTTCACCCGGCCTGAGTACGCCGTAAAAATGTTCAAAACTCACAAGTGCCAACGATAACGAGGCTCTTGCTCTTGCTGCGTAATTGATGGCCTCACGGCCTGACATTACCCAAAAAGAACGCGGTTGAACCCACCGGGCAACAGAAGGGAATTCAGCGGCCGCCGGAGGGGCCGGGCAACAGAACCCTCCGGACTATTCCCATCTCCTGTTGTTTCGTCTGTCTGGATGCTCGGTCCGGGCGGTTCATTTACATGTGCATTCCCGATTCGAATCGGAAGTAAAAAGGCGAATCCATTCGATTACACTTTTATGACATATTGAAGAAATAATGATAACTATCTGTAATTAAATATATAAAAATGCTTTTTCGGCATCTCGCACACTATTGCCCGGACGTCATGAAGGTGAAATAATTCCGGCTATGATGGAAAGTTTTTTCGGGAGAATGGAGATGCTGAAGGTCGCTGCGGTAATCGGACTCGCGCTGGCCGCCACGGCGCCGGATATCGCGCTCGCGGCGCCTGATGAGGTTGTGGTCGTGGGCGTGCCCGATGGCGGGCTGGCCGCCAATGCGCTGATGTCGGGCGATTTCCAGAAGGCTGCGAACAAGCTGAAAACTCCGCTGCCCGATGGCGCGAACGATCCGGCGCGGCTCATCAATCTGGGCAATGCCTATGCCGGTATGGGCCGTATGGCCGATGCGCGCGATGCCTATAGGGCGGCGCGGTTCGCGCCGGAATCGCTGCTGGTCCTGGCGAACGGCAATGAGGAATCCTCACGCGACATCGCCCGGCGCGCACTGGGCAAGTTGCAGGCGAGCTACGCCATGCGTTGAGCGGCGGTTAAAAATCGCGCCCTGTTGATGGGAGCCGTTTCCTTCGGGAATGGCTCCCATTTTCGTTCCGGCGGACGGCTGGTCATCGAACTGTCATTTCAAAGACGCCGTTTCGTCATCAAATCAAAATGCCCCTGTCATCCGACGCGCCTAGCTGCCGCCTTCGAGGGCGACAGGGGGCGTTGTCCGATTCGAAAATCCCCTGCGCTCCGCATTGCAACATAAACCGGCGGACGCCGGAGCGGAGACGACATGGCCAAGATCAACCGTATTCACACTATCCTGATGGCGAGCTGCGCCTGCGCGGCGCTGGGCGCTTGCGGCGCCGACGACATCGCCTCGCCCGGCGAAGGCACGATCGTCATTCCATCGCCCACGCCGACACCGACCCCCACGCCGACGCCCACCCCCACGCCGACCGGCGTGACGCCCGCGTCCGATTGCCCGACGCTGGCGGGTTCGGATCAGTTCACCAGGATCGGAGAGATTTCCGACAAGAGCGGGAACACCTGGCTCAACTGTTCTTTCCCCGCGCGCTTCCGCTCTTCCGTTACCGTCCCGAAGGTCGCGGGCGTGATCTATTCGCTGCCCGGCCGCGTCGATGTCGGCACGGATCAGGGCGCTTCCAGCAACAATCTGGACGTCACGCTTTCGATCGATCCGGGCGTGGTCGTCTTCGCCAATACCGGCAGCGCGTTCCTGGCTGTCAATCGCGGCAACCGCATCAATGCGGTCGGCACGGCAACGCAGCCCATCGTCTTCACCAGCCGTGAAAATGTGCTGGGCAACGCGAACGATCAGTCGTCGGGACAGTGGGGCGGCATCGTGCTGCTGGGCCGGGCGAAGATCACCGATTGCGCCGCCGGCGGCGCCGCGCCCGGCACGGTGGCGTGCGAACGCGATACGGAAGGAACGAGCGGTGCGATCTATGGCGGCGCCAATGACGCCGACAATTCGGGCCGCATGAGCTATGTGCAGATCCGCTATTCCGGCTTCGTCCTGTCGGACGGCAAGGAGTTGCAGGGCCTCACCCCCTCGGGCGTCGGCACCGGCACGCAGATCGACCATATCCAGGTCCACAACAGCTCCGATGACGGCATCGAAATCTTCGGCGGGTCGACGCACCTCAAATATCTGGTTTTTACCGGCAATGAGGATGACAATCTGGATACCGATGTCGGCTTCCGCGGCACGGCCCAGTTCATCATTTCCGCCCAGAGGGCTAACGCCAATATCGGCGACACCTTCCTCGAAACGGATTCCAACGGTTCGACGACCGCCAGCAACGCCAGCGAGGACGCGCTGCCCCGCCAGTATCTGAAGGTCGCCAACTTCACCCATATCCAGCGGTCGAACACCGGCGACGACGGTGCGTCGATGCTGCTGCGCGGCGGTGCCGACCTAGCGCTGATCAACGGCATCATCGTCAGCCCGAACCAGAGCTGCCTGCGCATCAACGGCGCGGCGGCGGTCCGCGACGCCGACGGCGCGCTGGAGGATGCGGGCAAGCCCCGTTACCTGTCCGTCGTGATGCAGTGCAATGCGACGCCGTTCAAGGGCACGGGCACGGGTGTCACCGATGCGCTGGTCCAGTCGATCTTCACGGCTGGCGCGAACAGCAGCTTCGCCTACACGCCGTCGCTGACCAGCCTGTTCATCAACGGCGCGACCGAAACCGCCGTCACCGCGATCGACCCCAAGACGATCGACGCCGCGTTCACGACCACCAACTATATCGGCGCGGTCAAGGACAGCAACGACACATGGTATGCCGGTTGGACCTGTAATTCGGTGAGTGCGAATTTCGGCACGTCCAGCGGCGCCTGCACCGCGATCCCGACCACCTGATCCATCCTGAAACCAACAGGGGCGGGGGAGCGTGCCGAGGCGCTTCCCCGCCTTATTTGCAGATATTTTCCCAAGAGGGGGACAACCGCATGTCGAAGCCGCTCAATCTGGCGCGCCTGCTCCTGATTTCCTCTGCGCTGGTCGCCCCGATGGCGATGGCCCAGAGCGAAACCGATACCGCGCCTTCCACCGGGCCCGGAACGCCCAGCGCCCGCGAAAAAGCCGATGCCGAGGCGGGCCGGGTGGATGTTTCCATCCCCGGTTCGGACATCATCGTCACAGGCCGCCGCACCAGCAACGTGTCGCAGGCCGCGCCGCAGGTGGTGAACGTGCTGTCCGCCGCCGACATCAAGCGCACGGGCGAAGGCGACATCGCCGGATCGCTCCAGCGCGTCACCGGCCTGTCGGTCGTGTCGGGCGGCTATGTCTATGTGCGGGGCCTTGGCGACCGCTATTCGCTGGCGCTGCTCAACGGTTCGCCGCTGCCCAGCCCCGAACCGCTCAAGCGCGTGGTGCCGCTCGACATTTTCCCCACCAGCGTGATCGCCTCGACGATGGTGCAGAAGAGCTTTTCCCCCAACTTTCCCGGCGAGTTCGGCGGCGGCGTCATCAACCTGACGACCAAGGCGATCCCGAGCGAAAGCTATCTGGAAATCGGCGTCGGCAGTTCCGCCAATACCGAAACATCCGGTCAGACGGGCTATAGCTATTATGGTGCCAAATCGGACTGGACCGGCTTCGACGACGGATCGCGCGATGTGCCGCCGCTGCTACGCCAAGCGCTCAAGAGCGGCGTGCCCTTCTCCAATATGGAGCGCAGCGATCTTCAGGACATTTCCATGCAGTTCCTGAACGCCAAGACGTCCGTGTTGCAACGGACGAACAGCCTGCCGTTCAACTTCTCCGGCTCTATCAATGGCGGCACGGCCGTCGATGTGGGCAGCGACGGGCGGCTGGGCGTCATCGCCACCATGTCCTACAGCAATAAATGGCGGACGCGCGACGCGTTGCAGCAGGCGTCCATCGACCTGACGCAGCCGGCGGGCAAGACATACCACCAGATCACCACCGACAATGAAGTGACGGTCAACGGCCTGCTGGGCGTCGGGCTGGAACTGGGCGAGCAGAAGATCCGCTGGACCAATCTTTATATCCGCGACACGCTGAAGCGCGGCGCTTTGTCGATCGGCCAGAATGACGGCGCGATCGCGGGCGCGGATTACATGCACCAGAACACCGCCTGGTATGAGCGGCAGTTGATCGACACGCAACTGGTCGGGGAGTTCAAGCTGGGCAACGGTCTCAGCCTCGACCTGCGCGGCGGCTATGCCAATTCGCAGCGCGAGGCGCCCTATGAGCGCGAGTTCGTCTATGTGCGGAGCAACCGCGACCTGAACGTCGATCCGGTGGGCGACCGCTTCATCAATGCGCTCAACCGCCAGCGCGGCGATGCGTCGATCACCTTCAGCGACCTCAATGAGGATCTGTGGTCGGCGGGCGCGGACCTGAGCTACAAGGTTTCGCCCGCGCTGACGCTGACGGCGGGCTATGCCTTCAGCGACACGAAGCGCACCTCGTCCCGCTATGAGCTGCATTTCGATGCGACCAACCTGCCGATCCCGGTGCAGCAGCAGCGGCCGGACTATCTGCTGTCGGACGCGACGATCCAGCTCTTCGACCTGACGCTGCTGGATTTTTCCGGCAATTATCCTGTCTATGAGGCGGCGATGCGGGTCCATGCGGGCTATGGGCAGGTGCGGGCGGAAATCGTGCCGGGCCTGTCGATCGATGGGGGCGTACGCTTTGAAAAGGGCAACCAGTCCGTCACCGGCGTGGATGTCTACAACAGCGGTACCGAGCCGGTGAACCGCATCCGCAAGGAATATTGGCTCCCCGCCGCGACCATCACCTTCGAGGCCTCCAAGGGTCTGCAATTCCGCCTCAGCGGCTCCAAGACCATCGCCCGGCCGCAGTTCCGCGAACTGATCGCGCAGCCTTTCGTCGACACCGACGCCAACCGTTTCTATCGCGGCAATCCCTATCTGCAGGACAGCGAGCTGTGGAACGCGGATATCCGCGCCGAATGGTATATGGGGCGTGACGAGCGGCTGACGGCGGCGGCCTTCTACAAGAAGATCGACAATCCGATTGAAACCTACACCACCATCAACGACAAATATGATGTCACGACCAGCTTCGCCAACGCGCCGGAAGCGACGCTTTACGGTTTCGAGCTGGAGGCGCAGAAATATCTGCCGCTCGACGGGTGGAGTTCGCCCTTCTTCCAGAGCCGCCGCGTCGTCCTGATCGGCAACTATACCTATACCCAGTCGAAGCTGAAGGTGGGCGCGGACGACACGACCATTCCCTATAGCTACACGACCGGGCCGCTGCCCGCCGCGACGGACTATTTCGTCGACGGCGCGCCGATGACGGGGCAGTCGGATCATCTGGTGAACCTGCAACTGGGGCTGGAGGATACCGACCGCCTGTCGCAGCAGACGCTGCTGCTCACCTATGCCAGCCCGCGCGTCACCAGCCGCGGTCCCAATCTGCAACCGGACATCAAGGAAAAGCCCGGTCTGACGCTGGACTTCGTGGCACGGCAGGGCGTGAAGCTGTTCAATGCGATCAACAGCGAATTCAAGTTCGAGGCGCGCAACATCACCGGCCGGAAATATCAGGAGGTCCAGCAACTGGACGGCAACAAGGTGTTCTACAACAGATATAAGGTCGGCACGACCATCGCGGCATCGCTGACGGTGGCGTTCTGATGCGTGGACGGCGGGACGCGAAGGCCGATCGCTCCCGCCGTCATGGGCGATCCCGCATCACTGGCCCGGCTTGGTCTTCGCCTCGCGGACGATCCGCGCCCAGGGATTGAGGTCAGGCTCGGCGATCTTCGTCAGGCTGTTCCGGTCACGATGCAGGAAGGGCTGGTCGCGGCCCCGCACCTGCAATGTGGTGTCGGACACATAGCTCCATGAACCATCGTCGTGGAAGTCGACCTCGATGCGGTAGGAGTCCGTGCGAAACGCCAGTTCGAGAAATGTGGTCGAGCAGATTCCATATTCGGTCTGCCCGCGATTCGCCGTCAGGACCAGCTTTGTCGCGTTCGGGTCCGCATGGCCGGCGGCGATCGCGACTTGCCCGCGCGGGATCGCCACGGTCTGGAGAATGAGGCCGGTTGCCGGTTCCCAAAGCCAGTAGCCGACCTGATCGTGGAAGGCGATCTCCTCTTCCGGCGTGTTGATGTGGACATGATAGCGCAGGCCGTAGAAAAGTTGCGGCCCGTTGGTCTGCGGGTCGATCGGCTGCATTTCGATGCGCTCATAATAGGCCCGCTGCTCAGGCCCGTCCGCCTTGGGGTTGAGATCGACGCCCCGATGACCCTCCCATATTCCCGCGAGCCGCCGCAACGGCCCTAGATTGGTCAGGGTGTCGGCATCGATGGGATCGGGTTCGGTGAAAATATCGTCTGGAATGTCCACGCTGTTGCTTCCTCTCGGTGGATCGATGGCGATAACCGTCGTTCGGTGAATTGCTGTTGTTCGATTTGGCCGTTTCACGCGCCGGAGGCAAGGCGGACTCCCGTTTCGACTTGAATGGCATCCAGCCCCATCGCTGTGCCGCATTCCCCCTGTCTCCTATACATTGCACCCATTTCGACAGATAATGCCCTGTTTGAGGCATATTATCGCAGGAAACAGCCATTTTCTTCCAGAAGTGGAATAAACTTAGGCCTATTAAGTCATATTTCCATTGTCGTGTTTCCCTCTCGCTGATACGATCGACGTATAGGCAAGGGGGATGGCAATGAAGGCTGGGCGCGCGCTCGCCAACGCCATGGAAGCGGACATAAAGGCCCGGCGCCTGCCGGCTGGCACGTTGATCGGTCAGGAAGCCCGTCTTTGCGCGCAATATGGGGTCGGCGTCGCTCAACTGCGTCAGGCCGCGCGGATATTGGAGGCGCGCGGAGTCGCCCGGGTGCAGCGCGGCGTCGGGGGCGGCCTTCTTGCGACGACGACATCCCTGTCCCAGGTCGCCAATTATATGGCCGCTCATCTCGAGGCGGCGGGTGTGGCGGTGGAATCCTTGCTAGCGGGGGCGGAGATCGTCGACAGCGTCATGTTCCGGCTGGCGAGCGAGCGCATGACCGCACGCGAGGCGCGCCGGTTGCTGGACTTGCTGAACGCCAGCCGCGATGTGGCCGATCCTATCGAACGCAGTCAGCGCGCCGGAGAACGTCAGCGCGCGCTGGCGGAACTGGCGGGCAATCCCTTTGTGACGCTGGCGCACATGATTGCCGTCCGCTTCATGACCAATGCCATGCCGTTCGAACTCTATCCGCAGGATGAGCGGCTGGTTCGCGCGCTGCATCAGGTAGACATGATCGTTCAGGGCGTGGTCGCCGGAGATATCCGGCGGGCGGAGCATCAATTGCGGTTGTATCATCGGGACATACTCAGCCGCTTCCAGCGATGGCGGAAGACGGCCGGCGTCGTCGATGCTCCCCTCGGCGCTTCGCCACATAACCGGCCGGTCGCTCTGGCGAGACGGATGCTGCGCGAGATCAGGGAGGCCCGATCGGCGCCCGGCACTTTCCTGGGTTCCGAGGCCGACCTGATGGCCCGCTATGCGGTCAGCCGGGGAACCTGGCGGGAAGCGCTCCATGTCCTGGAGGAATATCGGGCGGTGAAAAGTCGGCGGGGGCGGGGCGGCGGCGTTTATGTCGCTGCCACCGATGCGGACGAGGCGATGCATCTGGCGCGGGAGTGGCTCCAGGCGGAACGGGCGACGCTGGAACAACTGCTGGAACTTCTGGCGCCGCTTGCCTTGCCGCATGTCGCGCTGCTTTTCGGCGTAGAGGACAGGCCCGCGCCTTCGCTCGCCGCGATCCTTGCCGCGATCGCCGGGGTGTCGGGATGCCCCATATTGGCAATTCTGCTGCCGGAACTGGACTCTTTCCTGGGCGATTCCGCGCTGGACCAAGCCACTTGCGCGCATCTGTGCAGCGAATGGAATGAGGCCATGGCGCAGAGGAACGAGCCGCTGGCGCATCGGCTGCTGCTCATCATGGTGCGCGATATGCGTGCAGCCGCCGCCCGTCGCGAGCCTGTCCTTCCTCATCGCGCACTCAAGGAAGGGAGGACGGAACAACCATCCAGACGCAAGGCGAAATAATAAAAATTAAAATGGAGAGGAAAGATGATGAACAGACGCCAGTTATTGGGATCGGCTACCATCATGGCCGCGAGTTTCATGCTGACCGCCGCCGCGCCTGCGCCGGGACCGGCCGATGCGCCCCGGACATACGATGCGCCGGCCGGAAAATGCACCGTCGCCGCCATTCAGGCGATGGTGGCCGCCGACACCGTGATCGAGAGCGCCGCGCCCACCGCCGCGCCTGTGCCGCATTGCCGGATCGACGGTTATGTCACCACCACCGATCCGGGGCCGAACAAGGTCCGTTTCCGGCTGCAATTGCCTGACAAGGGATTTAACGGCCGCTTCATCATGGCGGGCCTGGGCGGCGCGGCGGGCTATGTGCCGACGGATATGCAAATCCCGAACGGCAACGCCATCCTGGCCGGTTTCGCCATGGCCGGGACCGATACGGGCCATAGCGGCGAGATGCTGGACTGGAGCTTCATCCGCGACAATCCGGCCCAGAGCGTGGACTATGTCCATCGCGGCGGACATGTCTCCACGGTCGCGATGCAGAAGATCACCCGCGACTATTATGCGGTCCGGAAGCTCTATCGTTATCATTCGGGCTGTTCCGGCGGCGGCCGCATGGGCGTGCAGGCGGCCGAGCGGCATCCGGAGGATTATGACGGCATATTGATCGGCGCGCCGGGGCGCAGCACGGCCACCATGCTGATGTTCATGTGGGCGACCAAGCAGATGGCCCGCGAACCGGGCGCATGGCTTTCCCCGGCGAAACTCGGCCTGATCGAGCAGAAGGTGACGGCGCAATGCGACGCGCTGGACGGGGCGAAGGATTCCATCGTTCAGGAACCGGGCAAATGCCATTTCAAGCCCGAAGTCCTGCAATGCAAGGGCGCCGACGGCCCGGACTGTCTGACCGCGCCGGAAATCCGCACCTTCAAGGCGATAGCCGAAGGGCCGAAATATCCCGACGGCACCCGGATCACCGGCGGTATGCCGATCACGAATACCGCCGCGGGCTGGATGTCGTTCCTGGGCGCGACGCCGCCACCCTGGCCCGACAGCATCAGCCTGAAGGACATGGCCAGGACCAACGCCGCCACGATCATGGGCCATGTCATGTCGAAAGCCTATTTCGGCCCGGATTTCGATTATTTCCGTGACTTCGACTTCAACAGCCAGAAGCAATTCGACGCATGGTGGGCCGCGGCCGACCGCACCGGCTTCGGCCGTCCCAGCACCGCCGATCTTTCCGGGGTGGAGCGCGCCAACACCAAGATCATCTGGTGGCATGGGGTGAGCGATGCCGGGCCGACACTGGACACGACGCTCGGTTATTTCCGCGATGCGCAAAAGTCCCTTGGTGGAAGCGCCGCGCGCCTCGACAAGGTGGCCAAGCTCTACGAAGTGCCCGGCATGCTGCATTGCGGATCGGGCACGGGTCCGGACGATGTGCCCGACCAACTGCTCCAGACGCTGATCGCCTGGACTGAAAAAGGGGTGACGCCCGGGCCGGTGGTGACCGGGCGCGGGCCGAGCCGGGCACACCCCATCTTTGCGGACAAGAATGGCCCGACCACATCCGGCGTGCTGATCCCGACATCGAAGGGAGCCGATCGCGATTTCCTGCTCTGCCCCACTCCGCAGGTCGCCAGGTTCAACGGCAAGGCGGGAGGGGAAAATGATGCCGCCAACTGGAGCTGCGTAAAGTCCTGACGAATGACCGGCCGGCCCGTCGGAGCCGGCCGCCTTCCCATGACCGGCGATTCCGCGGCGCCGGCCAATCATCAAGCGGGTAACAGGAGAGGGTAAGAAAATGAGTGGTCATAAAGCCATTGTCACGGCACTTCTGTCGGCATCCGGCATTGCGCTGGCGTTTCCGGCGGCCGCGCAGGAATCGCAGGCTTCCCAACCTCCCCAGGCGGACCCGGGCAGCGGGCTGGGCGATATCGTCGTCACGGCCCGCAAGCGGGAGGAATCGCTCCAGAACGTCCCTGTCGCGATCACCGCTTTCGGCGGGGAAGCCCTGCGGGAAAAGAATATCGATACATTCTATGACGTGCCGCTGCACACGCCGGGGCTGACCGTTCGCACCGCCAGTGCGGAACGAAGCGGCGCCGATTTCTTCATTCGCGGCCAGGGATCGACCTATGGGTCCGGGCCGGGCGTGGTCAGCTATTTTTCCGACGTGCCTGCCTTCGGTTCTTTGTTGGGCAACAATATCCAATTCTACGATCTTGCCTCCGTCCAGGTTCTCAAAGGTCCGCAGGGCACCCTGTTCGGCCGCAGCACGACGGGCGGCGCCGTCCTGATCGAACCCGCCAGGCCCACGGCCGACTTCGGCGGCTTTGTGGAGGTCAAGGCCGGCAATTACGACATGCGGGAGGTGACGGGCGCACTCAACGTGCCATTGGTGGGCGATGTGCTGATGTTGCGTGTGGCCGGCAATATCGTCCGCCGCGATGGTTTCACCATCAGTTCCACGACCGGGCAGAAACTGGATGACCGCCGGCGGGAATCCTATCGCGTCGGCCTGTTGTTCCGACCGTCCGAGAGCTTTGAAAACTACACGCTGTTCTATGGCGAACATATCAATGAGAACGCGTCCGGTTCCGTCCTGCTGGAATTCAACGACACGTCGATCGCGCAATTCGCCGCGCCATCGAACCTTGTCATAGCAGGCTTTTGCGCCAACCCGGCCGTGGCGATTGCGGCCAACTGCGCCGGAACGGCCGCTATCCGGGCCGCGCGCCTGGATGCGCTCCATGCCGCCCTGAACGCGGAAGAAGCGCGCATCAAGGCGGGAGGCAGCATTCGCCAGACGCCGACCGCCTATCAGGATTTCCTGCGCGGTTCGTCACAGGTATTGCAGAATACCACGACGATCAGGCCCGGCGAAGTGCCGGTGCTGGGCGATCTGATGATCAAGAACATCTTCGCGACCGGGCGGACGATCAAGGCCGCCAGCACGCGGGAAATCGGCGGGTCCCCGCTACCCCATGCCCAGCCGATCAACGGTCAGGAACTGATCGGCGGCGTGCCCACCATCACCAATCGATCGGGGACCACCAAGTTCTTCGACCATTTCACGGAAGAGGTGCAATTGGGCGGCGGATCGCCGACGGTCGACTGGCTGGTGGGATATTTTGTGGAGGTGGACAAGAATCCGCTTTCTTTCCCGCCGATCTTCCCGGCGTTCAACAACGCCTTCTCCATTCCGCTCGATGCGCTCGCCTATCAGGGGCAGTTGGTCCTCAATCAGAAGGACATAGACCGGGGCCTCTTCGGTCAGGCGACCGTGAAGCTGGATTCGTTGATCGGCGGGCTGTCCGTCACCGCCGGCTATCGCAAGTCGAAATCGACGCGCAGATCCTTCAACGCGCCGGCTGTCGTTACGCCGACCGGGGTCGTTCCCGGCGTGGTCGTGCCGGGCGTCGGCTTGAAGGAAAAGGTCAGCAGCTATAATTTCAGCGTCGACTATCGGGCGGCGTCGAACCTGCTACTCTATGCGGCCACGCGCAAGGGTTACAAGCCGGGCGGCGTCAACCCCCCTCCGGCTGAACCGATCCCAGGCGCGCTGACCAGCTTCCGGCCGGAAATTCTGAAGGACGTCGAACTGGGCGCCAAATATGACTGGGAAAGCGGCGTCGTGAGCGGGCGCACCAATATCGCGCTCTACAAACAATGGTATAGCGACATCCAGCGCAACCAGATCCTGATCAACCCGAACCCGCCTTTCGGCACGGTGACGCAGGTGGCGAATATCGCCAAGGCGTCGATAAAGGGGCTGGAGCTGGAAAATGTGATCCAGGTCGGCCGGCGGTTGACCTTCACGCTGAACTACAGCTTCACCGACGCGAAATATACCCGCTATCCCGGCACGACGACCGACATATTGGGCAATGTCATTCCCAATGTCGAAGCGCCCTATGTCGGCACGCCCAAGCATCAGGGGACGCTGGGTATTCGCTTCCTGGCGCTCGAATCCGACAGCGCCGGCAATGTGTCGATATCGGGCGACCTTTATCGCCAGAGCCGCGTGTGGCTGGACGATCAGGCGCTGCAAGATCCGGAACAGGTCGGCAAGCAGAAGGCCTGGAGCAATCTGAACCTGCGGCTCGACTGGAACAATGCCGGCGGAACCGGGATCGACGCGGGCCTGTTCGCGCGCAACGTCACCAAGAATGTCCATCTTCTGGGGGTCGGCAACCTGATCAACAATCTGGGCGTCATCACCGGCATTTACAGCGAACCGCGAACCTGGGGCATCGAATTGCGGTACAAATTCGGCAGCTAGGAAAAATGGACGATCGCCCGCCGCGCGACCCGTGGCGGGCGACAGCATGGGATGAGGATCAGATGAGCGAAACGAACAAGGGCACGGACAGGGCATCGGGCCATTTTTCCGCAGACCGCCGCACAATGCTGGGCGGGCTGGCGGCGGCGGGTATCACCCCAATCTTAGGCATCGGAATGGAAACGGCAATGGCGGCGGACAAGACGGGCAAGGACGATCTGACATGGATGCCGGCATGGCGCATCCGGGACATGGTCGCGAGCGGCAAGATCACCGCCAGTGCGGTGACCGAACATTTCATCGCGCGGATCGGGAAGATCGATCCGGTGCTGCACGCCTTTCGCGCCTTCGATCCGGAAGGCGCGCGCAGCCAGGCGCGCGCGATCGACGAAGCGGTCGCGCAGGGGAAGCCCGTGGGGCCTCTCGCCGGCGTTCCCATCGCCATCAAGGATCATGTCGCGGTCAAGGGCCTGCCGGTCTTCGACGGCTCCCCGTCGAATAACAAGGCCGCCGCGCTCCAACCGGCCGCCCGCGATTCGGTGGTGGCGGAACGTCTGCGCGCCGCCGGGGCCATCATCATGGGCGTGACGATCATGCCGGGCATGGGGATCGGCGCGGGAATGCCCGATCTTGCGCGGCATCCGCGCAATCCCTGGGATATCAAACGCGTGCCGGGTTCGTCCAGCGCAGGCAGCGCAGCGGCCGTGGCGGCCGGCATGGTGCCTGTGGCGATCGGGTCGGATGGCGGCGGATCGACGCGCCTTCCCGCCGCTTTGACCGGCACCATCGGCGTTCATACGACGATCGGGCGCGTGCCCAACCTCAATCTGGACCATCCCGACCTGCCGCTGACGACGAGCCTGGGTCCCATCGCGCGTGACGTCCGGGATGCCGCCATCGTCATGCAGGCCATCGCTGGCCCGGACGGGCGCGATATGCTGTCGACCATACATCCGCCCGCGCCCGACTATCTGGCGGCGCTGAACGATGGCGCGCGCGGGATGAAGATGGCCTGGACCGACGACTATGGCTTTACCCGCTCCTTGGGATCGACCCAAACGGACGGGATCATCGATGCCGTCCGAAATGCGGCGCAGGGTGTGAGCGCGCTTGGTGCGGCCTTCACGCCCGTCGACGAGCAATGGGAAAGCTTCTGGCCGCATTATCTTGTCACGACAGCCGCCTATTCCGTGCGGCCCGGAACGCAGCGCCCTTCTACGGAGGACCTGATCCGTTCGTCGGAAGTGCGTGCGCGGAACCGGGCCAAATTCGATGCCCTGCTGACTCGCTTCGACGTGCTGATGAGCCCGACCATCCAGTTCACCGCGCCAACGGTGGAAGAATGGGATCAGTCCTGGCGCGACGTGCTGAAGTTCAGTCCGGTCTATACGTCGGACACGTTCATGTTCAACTGGCTGGGCTTGCCGGCCATGTCCGTTCCGTGCGGCTTCGTCGAAGGACTGCCCATCGGGCTTCAGCTTGTCGGGCCGCCCGACAGCGAACCGAAGCTCTTCCGGATTGCCCAGGCTTTCCTGACCCGCTTCCCGCGCACGGAAACGCCGCCTCCCGTCGCATGATGGTGGCGGACGGTTCCATCGTCCGGCCACAGCGCGGCCGACGGCCCTTTGCAAACTGCATCTTGTCTTGGGAGATCGCAGTAATGCGCGGCGCTGATCGGGGCATGACGGCCAGGCGGCCCGCGCTTGCGGCCAACAATGGTGCGGGCGGTCGGACTCGAACCGACACTCCTTGCGGAACCGGATTTTGAGTCCGGCGCGTCTACCAATTTCACCACGCCCGCGCATGGTTGGGGAGCGCCAGATGACAAAAAGCGCGGCAGGCGTCCAGCCAAAAATCATCCGGCGGGATTTGAAGGGATAAATGCCGTTCCCCATATTGCGGCAGTGGACCCGGCCCGATAGCTTGGCTTGCGTCTCGAAAACGGCTCGTTATAAAGGCCGCTTCGTGCAGACATAACACTCCAACGGAAAAGGGTGATCCTTTGACCGAACCGTCTGCCACGTTCCTGTTGTTCGGCGCCACCGGCGATCTGGCGCACCGGATGATCTTTCCCTCGCTCTATAATCTGCTGGCGGACGGGTTGCTGCCGGACGATTTCCTCGTCGTCGCATCGGGCCGCTCCGACCTGTCGGACGAAGCCTTCCGCGCGGATATAAGGGACAGCCTGCCCAAATTCCTGCCGGCGGACCGCCACGACGCGGCCGTGGCCGACCGCCTCTGCGCCATCATCTGCTATCAGCCGGTCGAGGCGGGCAATGCGGATCAATTCGCGGCTCTCGCCAGGCGCGTGGAAGGACGGCTGGATCGCGGTCTTGCCGTCTATCTTTCGACTCCGCCCTCGCTCTTCGCGCCCACTGCGCAGGGGCTGGCGCAAGCGGGGATCATCACCCCGAAAACCCGCATCGCCATGGAAAAGCCCATCGGCAAGGATCTGGCATCCTCGAAACAGGTGAATGACGGCATCGGCGCCTTGTTCGCCGAAGATCAGATTTTCCGCGTCGACCATTATCTCGGCAAGGAAACGGTCCAGAACCTGCTTGCGCTGCGCTTCGGCAATGTGATGTTCGAGCCGCTGTGGAACGCCAGCGCCATCGACCATGTGCAGATCACCGTGGGCGAGACGGTCGGGCTGGAAGGCCGCGTCTCCTATTATGACGGCGTGGGCGCGTTGCGCGACATGGTGCAGAACCATGTGCTCCAGATCCTGTCGATCATCGCCATGGAGCCG
>Ga0180221_1000449_pt1 | contig 37454 bp, 38 predicted proteins | sample eDN5th37CKraftMG_FD_151339 | JGI IMG/M metagenome (GOLD analysis project Ga0180221, IMG submission 151339) | Enriched Miracle-Growth compost microbial communities from Emeryville, California, USA - eDNA 5th pass 37_C Kraft MG (version 2) (version 2) ...
CTACATCGATACCGCGCTCGTGGATTCGACCGTCGGCATCCTGGCGAACCAGGCATTGAACTTCCTCGTCTCCGGCGAAGTCCCGAAACGCATCGGCAACACCCACCCCAACATCGTCCCCTATCAGGTGTTCCCGGTGGCGGACGGCTACGCCATCGTGGCGACCGGCAACGATCGCCAGTACCAGAAGTTCTGCGCCGCGCTCGGCGCGCCGGAGCTCGGCACCGACCCGGCCTATCTCACCAACAAGGACCGCCTGGGCAAGCGCGCCGAGCTCGTCGCCAAGCTCACGGAACTGACCAGGCGCATGAAGCGCGACGACCTGCTGGCGAAGCTCGAAGCGGTGCAGGTGCCGGCCGGGCCGATCAACAACCTGGAGCAGGTGTTCAAGGACCCGCAGGTGGTCCACCGCGGCATGAAGCTCGAACTCAAGAGCGCCGACGCCGCGGGCGGCATCATCCCCGGCGTGCGCACGCCGATCCTCATCGACGGGGTGCCCATGGCTTCGCCCAACCCGGCGCCCAAGCTCGGCCAGCACACCGAAGAAGTCCTGAAGGAAATCGGCGAGGCGTAGGCGCACGGCATATCCGGGCGAGCGGAGCGAACCCGGCCGCGGCCAAAAGCGAAGGGCTGCGGCCGCAGCCCCTGGAGCCCGGCTCGCGCCTGCGGCTTCGTGGGACGCGGGACCGCGATCAGCCTCCCGTCGTCACCAGCTCCGTGCTCGGCTTGGCCAGCTTTCGGATGGCGCTCGATGCGACGATGGTGCGGTGCTCGGCGTAGGCTTCGTGGTTCTGCTCGATCTCGCCGAGGTCGTAGCGATAGTTAACCATCAGCCCGAACGCCTGCTTGCGGCCGCGCTCGGACAGGTCGCCCGGCCAGTTCAGCCGGTCGAGGCTCGCGCCGTTGCCCAGGTGGAACCGCGCCACCGGATCGTAGGGCGCGCGCGAGCGCGAGCGGGCGTGCAGGAAATAGGTGGCGGCGGCGCGCAGCATGGGCTCGCGCAGGTGCGTGAGCACGGCCTCGTCGGTCCACCAGCCGTCCCGGTCGAGCAGCGCGAAGGCGTCGCGATCCTCGGCCGGGAGCAGCGAGCCCTCCTTGGCGCGCTCGCGCTTGAGCCATTCGGCGAAGCGCGGCACCGGCGACAGCGTCACGAAGCTCGACAGCCGCGGGAAGTCGCGGCTGATCTCCTCCACCACCTGCTTGATGAGGAAATGGCCGAAGCTGACGCCGGCCAGTCCGCGCTGGCAGTTGGAGATCGAATAGAACACCGCCGTGGTCGCCGTCTCGGCATCGAGCGGCTCGCGCTTGGGCGCGAGGATCGGCGCGATGGCGTCGGGCACCGCGCGGGTCAGCGCCACCTCGACGAAGATCAGCGGGTCGTCCACCAGCGTGGGATGGAAGAAGGCGTAGCAGCGCCGGTCCGGCGGGTCGATGCGGCGGCGCAGGTCGTCCCAGTTCTCGATCTCGTGGACGGCCTCGTGACGGATGATCTTCTCCAGCACCAGCGCCGGGCTCGACCAGTCGATCCGGCGCAGCACCAGGAACCCGCGGTTGAACCAGGCGGTGAACAGGTGGACGAAATCGGCATCGACCGCGCCGAGATCGTCGCGATGGCTCATGGCATCCATGAGCTGCTCGCGCATGGCGACCAGCGCGGCGGTGCCGCCGGGCGCGAGGTTGAGGCGGCGGAACAGCTCCTGCCGTCGCGGCTCGGCGGAGGCATGCAGCTCGGCGGCGGTGGTGTCGCTGGGCGCCTTGCGCCAGGCCTCGACCGCGGCGTCGATCCGCTGGCGGTCCGGGCCGAAGCGGGTGGCAAGCGCCTCGAAAAAGGCGATGCGGGGCCCGACGGTCAACTTGGCGTAGCGGGCGAGGATTTCTCGCGCGAGCGCCACGCCGGACGCTTCGCCGCGGCCGGAGAGCAGCTGCTCGCAGAGCTCCACCAGGGATTCGGAGCGTTGCGCCACGCCGTCGTAGCGGTTGCGCCGCCGGTCGATCAGAGCCCGGCCGCGGTCCGCTATGGTTTGCAGCATCTCACCGAAGAAGGAGGTATTCATCGAAAACCGCTATGCGCCCATCACGACGTTTGCCAGCCAAGTGGCGATTCCGGGAGACAAACATAGCAGGATTACGGCGACAACCATAAGTCCGACAAACGGCATGACACCCCAGACCACGTCGCGGAGGGGGATGTCGGGCGCAATATTTTTAATCACGAACAGGTTAAGCCCGACCGGCGGATGGATCAGGCCGAGTTCCATCACGATGGTCATGATGACCCCGAACCAGACCAGGTCGAAGCCGGCGGCCTTCAGGGGCGGCAGGATGATGGGCGCGGTCATCAGGATGATGGAGACCGGCGGCAGGAAAAAGCCGAGCACGACCACGAAGACCAGGATGGCCGCCAGCAGCACCCAGCGCGACAGGTGCAGATCGACGATCCCCTGCGCCGCCGACTGGCTGATGTGGAGGTAGCTCATGACGTAGGAATAGAGGAGCGACATGCCGATGATGAGCATCAGCATGGTGGATTCCCTGAGCGTCGCGACCAGGATGGGCCGAAGCTGCGCGGGCCGCCAGACGCCGTAGATGGCGGCGATCAGGACCAGCGCCAGCACCGCCCCGAGGCCGGCGGTCTCCGACGGCGTGGCGTAGCCGCCGTAGAGCGCGATCATCACGCCGGTCAGGAGGATGACGAACGGCAGCACCCGCGGCAGCAGCGCGAGCTTGTCGCGCAACGTGAGCTTTTCGTCGCGCAGCAGTTCCGAGCCGGCGCCGGTCTTCGCCTGAAGCACCTTGGCGGCGTCGTACTCGCGCCGGAACCGCCACATCGCATAGCCGGAGAACAGCACGACGAGCAGCAGCGCGGGACCGATGGCGGCGAGGAACAGCCGTCCCAGCGACTGCTCGGCGGCAACGGCGTAAAGGATCATGGTGATCGAGGGCGGCAGCAGGATGCCGAGCGTGCCGCCGGCGGCGATGATCCCCGCCGCGAAGCCGGGAGAATAGCCGCGCCGGCGCATCTCGGGGATACCGGCCGAGCCGATCGCCGAGCAGGTGGCGGGCGAGGACCCCGCCATCGCCGCGAACAGCGCGCAGGCGAACACGTTGGCGATGCCGAGGCCGCCGGGGATGCGATGCAGCCACGCATGCAGCGCGCCGTAGAGGTCCTGGCCCGCGCGGGAGCGGCCGATGGCCGAGCCTTTCAGGATGAACAGCGGGATCGACAGCAGCGTGATCGACGCCATCTCCTCATAGACGTTCTGCGCGATGGTATCGACCGAGGACGCCGGCATGAAACCGATCATGAACAGCGTCGCCACCGCGCCGAGCGCGAACGCGATCGGCACGCCGAGAAACATCACCAGCAGCGTCGCGCCGCCGTAAAGCAGGCCCAGCGCCAACGCGCTCATGCACGCCGCGTCCACGCGAGGCCGGCGCCAAGCTGCAGCAGCAGTTGCAGGCTCAGCAGGCCCATGCCCACGGTCATGAGCGAATAGGGAATCCACAGCGGCGGACCCCAGGTCGACTCCGAATGGAAGTTCTCGGTCCACGCTTCATCGAGCAGCAGCCACGATTTCCAGGTGAAATAGGCGCAGAACAGCAGGCTGATGAGATCGACGCAAAGCATCCGCACCCGGTTGACGCGCGCGGGCAGGAGCCCGGCCACGGCCTCGATGGCGACATGGCCGCGGCCCGCCTGGATCGCGGCGGAGGACATGAACACCGCGCCGACGATCAGGAACACCGACAGCTCGTCCTGCCAGTCGGTGGAGAAATGAAAGAAATAGCGCGAGAACACGCTGTAGGTGAGAACCACCGCCGCGATCACCAGCGCGATCGAGGACAGCAGGACCACGACGCGGTTGATCCGGTCGAGCAGGACGGAGACAGGAGCGCCGGCGTCGCGCGACGCCGGCGGCTGCCGATCCTGCGTTTCATCGATGATATGCGTCATGACCCGCCGGCGCCGGCACGGCTTGCGCCATGGTCACGAGACGCTGACCTGCTCGGCGAGCTTGATCAGCTCCGCCGACAGGGCCGACCGGCCGGCGTAATCCTTCCATGCGGTGTCGCGGGCGATGGCGCGCCATTTATCGACGACCTCCTCGCTGAGGTCGGCCACGTTGGCGCCTTTCTTGGTGTAGATGTCGGCGACCTTCTGGTCGTCGGCCATGGCTTCCTTGGTGCCGAACGTCTCCAGCTCCGCGCCCAGTGCCATGATGACGTCCTGCTGCTGCTTGCTCAGCCCGTCGAAAATCTGCTTCGACATGATGAGCGGCTCCAGCATGAACCAGTAGGACTTGCCGCGCCCGGTGGTGAGGCTCTTGGCCACCTCCTCCAGCCGGAACGAGATCAGGCTGGTCGAGGACGTATAGGTGGCGTCGCACGCGCCGGTCTGCATGGCGGCATAGAGCTCGTTCGACGGCGTGGACAGCGTGGTGGCGCCGGCCGCCTGCAGCAGCATGTCGAACTCGCGGCTGCCGCCGCGGATCTTCATCCCCTTGGCGTCGTCCGGGACCACGACCGGCTTGCCGCGGCTGGCGCAGCCGCCCGCCTGCCAGATCCAGGACAGGATGATGACGCCCTTATCTTGCAGGAACGCCGCGAATTTCTGGCCCACCGGCGATGTCTTCCACGCCGCGCCCTGCCGATAGGACGACACCAGGCCGGGCATCAGCCCGATGTTGAGCTCGGAGAACTCGCCGCCGGCATATGAGATCGGATAGAGGCTGACATCGAGTGCGCCCTTCCGCACCGCGGAAAACTGCGCCACCGTCTTCATCAGCGACGAGTTCGGGTAAACTTGCGCGGCAATCGCGCCGTCGGTGCGTTTTTCAAGGTCGCGCGCGAAGATGCGGCACAGCCGGTCGCGGAAGTCGCCCTCATCGATGGTGCCGCCGGGGAACTGGTGCGAAATCTTCAGTGTCACGGCCGGCACGGCCGATCCCATGCGGACCGAGGCGAGGACGGCCGGGGCCGCGATCGCGCCCTGCAAGACATGCCGGCGGCTGATGCTCATGCGAAACCTCCCTTATGTTTTATCCGGCTAACCGGTACTTATAAGTCATGGAACGGCAGTTTGCCGCCGTTGTCAAAGAACAAGATGGGGCTGTCTCATGAACACCGCTGCGGCCGCAACACTCCAGACGATCCGGGTGCTCTGCACCAACGGGCTCAAGACGGTATTCGAGGCGCTCGAGGACGACATCGAAACACGCGCCGGCGCGGCGCTCGCGGCCGAGTACGGCTCGACCCGGAAGTTCACCGACCGCATCGCGGCCGGCGACGTGCCGGACCTCGCCATCCTCACCGACGAGGCCATCGACGGCCTCATCGCGCAGGGAAAGCTCGCCGGCCCGCGCATCGACGTCGCCAAGTCCTTCATCGGCGTGGCGGTGCGGATAGGCACGCCGAAGCCCGACATATCGACGCCGGACGCCTTCGTGCGCGCGCTGCGCGGGGCGCGGGCGATCTCGCGCTCGCGGCAGGGCGCGAGCGGCATCCATTTCGCGGCGCTGCTCGACACGCTGGGACTGACGCAGGAACTCGGCGACCGGATCAAGGTCTACGACGGCTACGCCGGGCAAGCCTGCGCCGAGGGCCAAGTGGACATCGCCATCCAGCAGATCAGCGAGTTGATGCCGGTCGCCGGGCTCGACATCGTCGGGCCGCTGCCGGTCGCCTACCAGAAGGTGACGATGTTCTCGGCCGCGCTCGGCGCCGGCACCACGCAGGCCGCTGCAGCCAACGCCGTCCTCGCCACCGTGCGCGATGCGGCGAACACCGCCTTGCTGCGCGCCAAGGGACTGGAGCCCGCCTGATTCCCACTTGCCGCCGCAGGCCGTTGCGTGCCAAGCACGCAAACCTTGCGATGACACGCACGCAGCGCCTGCCGGGGGTAGCCATGAAAGCCGCGTCATCCACACGGTCCGCGTTGCTTTGCCTCGTGCTGCTCTGGCTTGCGGGCAACGGCATGCGCCTGACCATCCTGGCGCCGCCGCCGGTGATCTCGCTGATCCACGCCGACCTCCGCATGTCGGAGACCGAGGTCGGGCTCCTGTCCGGCATTCCCGCGGCGCTGTTCGCCTTTGCCGCGGTGCCCGGCTCGCTGCTCATCGCGCGCTTCGGCGCGCTCAACGCGCTGCTGATCGGCCTTCTCTCCACCGCCATCGGCTCGGCGCTGCGCGGGGCCGCGCCCAACGTCGCCGCGCTCTACGCCGCGACCGTCGTCACCGGCTTCGGCGTCGCGGTGATGCAGCCATCGATGCCGCCGCTGGTGCGCGCCTGGCTGCCCGACCGCATCGGCTTCGCCACCGCGGTCTACACCAATGGCCTGCTGATCGGGGAGGTGCTGCCGGTGGCGCTGACGCTGCCCGTGGTGCTGCCGCTGGTCGGGAGCTGGCGTCTCGATTTCGCGGTATGGGGTGCGCTGTGCGTTCTCATCGCGCTCGCCGTGGCCCTGCTGGCGCCGCGGCCGGAGAAAGCGGCGCCCCTCGCCCCGCCGCGCAAATGGTGGCCGGACTGGGGAAGCCCCCTGATCTGGCAGCTCGGCGTCATGCTCGGCAGCGTCAACGCCATGTATTTCTCCACCAACTTCTTCATCCCGCGCTACCTCCACGAGACCGGCCGCGAGGCCGACATCAGCGCGGCGCTGACCGCCCTCAACGTCGGCCAGCTTCCGGCCTCGCTCCTGCTCCTCATGGTTGCGGGCGGGCTCGAGCGCCGCGCGTGGCCCTATGTCCTGTGCGGGCTGCTGTCCCTCGCCGCCATTCTCGGCATCGTGTTCGGCAATGCCGTCCTGGTCATCGGCGGCGCGGGCCTCCTGGGCTTTGCCGCCGCCGGCGTGCTGATCCTGATGCTGGCCCTGCCCCCGCTGCTGAGCCCGCCCGAAGACGTGCACCGCACCGCGGCGGCCATGTTCACCATCAGCTATACCGGAGCCGTGATCGTGCCCGTGCTGGCCGGCTTCGCGTGGGACGTCTCGGGCATCCCGGCCATGGCGTTCCTGCCCATCGGCCTGTGCGCCATCCTGCTGATCGTACCGGCGACCGCGCTCCGCATCGGGCCGCACCGATAGCGGCATGTCTCGCATCCGCCCGGATGCCTCGACCGGGCAGCCGGATTGCGCTATTGCTCGCCACCTCCGGAACACCCGGACAACGCCACTCGCGCCGAGGGATGGAACGACCGTGACCGACACCAAGACAAAGACAGAGATGACAGCCGAAGCGTTTCTCGGCCGGCTCGCCGACCGCGGCGTGGATTATGTTTTCGCCAATGCCGGCACCGATTTCGCGCCGATCATCGAGGCGCTGTCGCGCAAGAACCGCAAATTCCCGCGCTTCGTCACGGTCCCGCACGAGAACGTGGCCATGGCCATGGCCAACGGCTACTACCGCCTCTCCGGCAAGCCCGCCGCGGTGATGGTGCACGTCACCGTCGGCACCGCGAATACCATCTGCGGCCTGATGAACATGGCGCGCGACGGCGTGCCGGTGCTGCTGTGCGCCGGGCGCACGCCGCTGACCGACGCCGGGCATCCCGCCTCGCGCAACGGCGCGATCCACTGGGGCCAGGAGTCCTTCGATCAGGGCGGCATGGTCCGCGAGTTCGTGAAATGGGACTACGAGCTGCGCACCGGCCAGGCCGCCGGCGCGGCGGTGGACCGCGCGCTCGACATCGCCATGAGCGAGCCGCGCGGCCCGGTCTACATGTGCCTGCCGCGCGAGGTGCTGGCCAACGACGCGGTGCCGATGCGCCGCGACAACGTGCGGCCGCTCGGCACCGAGACGCCGACCCCGACGCAGCATGCGATCGAGGAAGCCGCCGCCATCATCGCCAAGGCGGAGTACCCGCTGATCGTCACCGCCGCGCTCGGCCGCAGCGCCGAGGCGGTCGAGGCGCTCGCCGCGCTGGCGCGCGACTTCGCCATCCCCGTGGTGCAGCCGTTCGCGACCGACCTCAACCTGCCGACCGACCACCCGATGCACCTCGGCTTCGACACCGGCCAGCATCTCGCCAGGGCCGACGTGGTCGTCGTCGTCAACGCCGGCGTGCCGTGGATGCCCGCCATCACCAAGCCCAAGGCCAGCGCCAAGGTCATCCACATGGCGGTCGATCCGCTGGTGTCGCGCCATCCCTATCGCGAATACGAGGCCGACCTGCTGGTCGCGGGCGACCCGGTCGCGGGTCTCAAGATGCTGCGCCAGGCGCTCGCCGGCATGGCCAAGATGAAGAACGGCGCGCTCGACGGCCGGCGCAAGACGGTCGCCGCCGCGCGCGAGGAGATGTTCGAGAAGCGCGAGAAGTTCGCGCATTCGGTGAAGGACCAGGCGCCGATCCATCCGGCCTGGCTCGCCTACTGCATCAACAAGGCCAAGGCCAAGGACGCCGTCATCGTCAACGAGCTCGGCACCTCGCCGGCGCGCCTCGACCTCACCGAGCCGCTGTCCTTCATCGGCAGCGGCCTCGCCGGCGGGCTGGGGGCCGGCATCGGCACCGCGCTCGGCGCCAAGCTCGCGGCGCCCAAGCGCGAGGTGATCGCCTGCGTCGGCGACGGCTCCTACATGTTCGGCAACCCCGTGCCGTTCCATTTCGTCGCCCGCGCCGAGAACCTGCCCACGCTGACCGTGGTCGCCAACAACCATCAGTGGCTCGCGGTGCGCATGTCTACGCTCGCGGTCTATCCCGACGGCGCCGCGGCCAAGGCCAACGTGATGCCGGTGCAGGACCTCAATCCGTCGCCCGATTTCGAGCGCGTGATCGAGTCCTGCGGCGGCTACGGCGAGAAGGTCGAGGGGCCGGGCGACCTCTCCGCCGCGCTCGAGCGCGGGCTCGACAAGGTGCGCTCCGGCACGCCCGCCCTGCTCAACGTCTCCATGCAGACCGGGCGATAAGGCCTTCCGAACAGCGACCACGCCATGGCCGGGGCCAGTCCCCGGCCATTTGCTTTTCCGCCCGGACGGCCTTCCCGTCCCCATTGCATCTTCAAGCCCGACTTTGTACGGAGTGGCCCGTGCAAGAGGCAGGCAAGAGGGCACGATGTCCGACGAGGAAAAGTGGGTCGCGGTGGCGTCGAGCGCCGACATCGCGGAAGGCGCGATGATGGGCTTCGAGATCGGCGATCTCAACATCGCGGTCTATAATGTCGAGGGCACTTATTACGCCACCGACAACATCTGCACCCACGCCTTCGCGCTGCTCACCGACGGCTTCCTCGACGGCGACATCGTCGAATGCCCGCTGCACGGCGGCTGCTTCAAGGTCTCGACCGGCGAAGGCCAGGGCGCGCCGATCTCCGAGGACATCAAGACCTATCCGGTGCGTGTCGTCGGCGACAGTATCGAGGTCAGGATTTCCTGACGGCCGCCGGCCCCGACTTGCGCTTCGTCCGGGCGCCGTTGCCGCGGCGCGGCTCGTGGACCGACAGCACCTTGCGGACGAGGCCCAGGAGCTGCCGCCGCTCGGCGGCGCTGAGCGGATCGAGCATGCGCTGGTGCAGGCGGCCAAGGCTCGGCTCGATCCCGGCGAGGAGCCGCCTCCCCGCGGGCGTGATGTGGAGCGCGTTGGCGCGGCGGTCGGTGTCGCCGGGCCGCTTGTCGACGAGGCCGCGCCGGGCCAGCGTCTCGACGATGCGCGCGGTCATCGAGCGGTCGATGCTGGTCAGGTCGCACAGCGTCGCCTGGTCGATGCCCGGCCGCGGCGCGAGCGCCAGCAGCGTAACGTACTGCGTGGGCGTCAATCCGAACGCCCGGGTGTTCTCGTGGAACACGGAGACGGCGATCTGGTGCAAGCGGCGGATGAGATGGCCCGGATACAGGAACGGGTCGATGCTGGATTTCATCGGGTCCAATTTGCCGTTGCGGGCTCTCGCGGTTTGCCCATAAGAAGGAGCGTGCCCGCGCTGTCAATCAGCAAAAGGCTGGGATCGTCCGATTACATTGAAGGCGAACGATGAAGATTTGCTGGTTCGACGATCATCGGCTCGGCCTCGTCGAGCAGGACCATGTGCTCGACGTCAGCGCCGCCCTCAAGGCGCTGCCCGCGCCGCGCTACCCGGCCGTCGAGAAGGGCGATCCGTTGATCGCCAACCTCGCGGCAGTGCGTGAGGCGATCCGCGAGGCCGCGCCGGGCGCGCGCAGGATTCCGGTCAAGGATGCGACGTTCCTCAGTCCCGTGGCGGCGCCGAGCAAGATCATCGGCGTGCCGGTGAACTACATCAAGCACGCCGAGGAAGCGGCTTCGCAGACCGACGTGTTCCCGCTGCGCCACCAGCAGGGCTCGGTGCAGGAGCAGGGCTTCTTCCTCAAGGCCAACAGCTCGCTGGTCGGCCCGGGCGAGGGCGTCAGGCTGCGCTTCCCGGAGCGCCGCTCCGACCACGAGATGGAGCTCGGCGTCGTCATCGGCAAATACGCCAACAACGTCCCGGAGGACGGCGCGCTCGGCTACGTCGCCGGCTACTGCATCGCGCTCGACATGGTGGTGCGGGGACCGGAGGACCGGAGTTTCCGCAAGTCGATCGACACCTATTCCGTCGCCGGTCCCTGGCTGGCGACCGCCGACGAGATTCCCGACCCCGGCCATCTCGCCTTCAGCCTCGCCGTGAACGGCGAGGTGCGGCAGGCGTCGAACACCCAGTTCCTCATCCTCAACATCCAGAAGCAGATCGCCTTCGCCTCCCAGTGGTACGCGCTCCACCCCGGCGACATCATCATGACCGGCACCTGCGAAGGCGTCTCGCGCGTGCTGCCCGGCGACGTCATGCACTGCGAGATCGAGAAGATCGGCGCGATGGACGTGAGGGTGGAGGCGGCCTAGCTCCTGCCGGGGCGGGCTCGCCGCCCTCTCAGGTCGTCGCCACCAGGAACTCTTCCGAATTGTCGGCGGACGCAGGCCGTCCGTCCCGCCGGCGAAATAGCGCTGGGCAAGCATGATGCGCCCTCCTCTTCCGGCCAAGGCGAGCACCGCTAGAGCGACTTGGGTCGATGCAGCTGCGCTATCCCACGTCCACCGGGCGGCTCTCGTCCTCGGTCCATTCCGACATGGAGCCGTCGTAGAGCGTGGCGGGCCGGCCGAGCACCTCGGAGAGCACGAACCAGTTGGCGGCGGCCTGGTGGCCGGTGTTGCAGTAGTTGACGATCGGCGCGGTCGGCAGGCCGGCGAACAATGCCTCCAGCTCGGCGCGCGGGCGCAGCCGCTTGGTCGCGGGATCGAACATCTGCGTGTGGTCGATGAGCACGGCTCCCGGCAGGCGGCCGGCGCGCTTCGCCTGCGGACTTTTCTCCCGGCCGGCAAAGTAGCCTGCCGAGCGGCTGTCGAGCAGCACGTCGCCGCCGGCCTCGACCGCCTTCTCGACTGCGGCAAGCTCGGCGCGCAGCTCCGCGCGATAATGCACCGGATAGGCCGGCGCCGGATTCGCCCGCTCCGCCCCGGAGGACACGGGCCGGCCGTCCCACGCCGCCATGCCGCCGTCGAGGATCGAGACCTTGTCATGGCCGGCGACCTTCAGCGTCCAGTAGATGCGCGCGGCGGCGCAGAAGTCGCCCGGCGAGGTGCCGGCGGAGATGACGATGGCGTGGCGCTGCGGCGTCAGCCCGAGGCGGCCGAACAGGTCGGAGAGATAATCGAGGTCCGGAAGCAGGCCGGTGGCCATGCCCTTGGCGGCACGCCAGTTGTCCTTGACGTAGTCGGTATGGATGGCGCCCGGCACGTGCGCCTGCGCATAGGCTGCGGCGCCCCCGCCGTCCACCGCCGAGCGGACGTCGAGCAGAAGCAGGCTCGGATCGCCGAGACGGGCGGCGAGCCACTCCGCCGAGACCAGGGGCGTCACGTCAGGCACGCAGCCGATCCTGCCTGGCCGCAGGCGCGGGCGCGCGGCGCGCGATCCGCTTGCGCGCTACCGTCATGCGGCCATCGCCGGTGGGCTGGAAAAACACGCTGTAGCGCTTCGCCGTCTCCTCGAATGCCTCGGCATCGGCCTGCTTGACCACGTCGAAGGCGTCGAAGCCGGCGCGGATAAGGAACACGAACTGGTCGCGCAGCACCTGCCCCGTCGCGCGCAGCTCGCCACGATAGCCGTAACGCTCGCGCAGCAGCCGGGCCTGGCTGTAAGCGCGGCCGTCCTTGTAGGTCGGGAAAACCAGCGCGACCAGCGCCAGCCGGTCGAGGTAAGGCGAAAGCTCGCCCACGGCCCTGTCGTTCGGCCAGATGACGCCGACCGGGCCGTCACGACGCAGCAGCTCGTCGGCATCGGCGAGGAAGCGCGCCGCCGGCACGAGCACAGCGCCCCGCTCCGGCACCGGCGCACCGTCTTCGACATGCGTGAACCCATCGGCGACGATACGCCCGCCTTTAACGAGTGGCATAGACGCGCTCCTTGAACGGTTCGACGCCCACGCGCCTGAACGTCTCGATGAACAGCTCATCGGGCCGTTCGCGCAGGCTGAGATAGGCTTCGGCGATGTCTTCGACGACATCCGCGACCTCGGCATAAGGCACGGCCGGGCCGATCAGCGTGCCGAGCTCGGCGCCTTCGTCGGCGCGGCCGCCGATGGTGATCTGGTAGAACTCCTCGCCGTTCTTCTCGACGCCGAGGATGCCGATGTGGCCGACGTGATGGTGGCCACAAGCGTTGATGCAGCCGGAAATGTTGATGTGCAGGCGGCCGAGGCTCTGCGACAGCTTGGGGTCGCTGAACCGCTTGGCGATGTTCTGCGCCACCGGGATGGCGCGGGCGTTCGCCAGGCTGCAATAGTCGAGGCCCGGGCAGGCGATGATGTCGGAAATCTGGTTGACGTTCGGCGTCGCCACGCCGGCGGCGTCGAGCGCGCGCCACAGGTCCGGCAGGTCGCGCTGCGCGACGTGCGGCAGGACGAGGTTCTGCTCGTGGCCGACGCGGATTTCGCCGAAGGAATAGCGGTCGGCAATGTCGGCGATCTGGTCCATCTGATCGGCGGTGCAGTCGCCGGTGGGCTTGCCGATCGGCTTGAGCGACAGCGTGACGATGGCATAGCCGGGCCGCTTGTGGCGGTTCACCGCGTTGCCGTGCCAGGTCGCGAAGCGCGGATCGCCGAGCGCCGCCTTGAGCTCCGGCGGATCGTCCGCGAGCGTCTCGTAGGCGGGATAGACGAAGCGCGTGGCGATGTCGTCGAACACCGCCTGGTCGAGCGCCAGCATGCCGTCCTTGATCGACTGCCACTCGGCCTCGACCTCTTTCGCGAACTGCTCGGCCCCCTTGTCGTGGACCAGGATCTTGATGCGCGCCTTGTAGATGTTGTCGCGCCGTCCGTACTGGTTGTAGAGGCGCAGCACCGCCTCGATGTAGCTCAGGACGTCGCGCTTCGGCAGGAACGGCTTGATGGTCTTGGCGATGAACGGGGTGCGGCCGAGCCCGCCGCCGACCATGACCTCGAAGCCTTCCTCGCCGGCGCCGTTGCGGTGCAGCCGCAGCGCGAGATCGTGGATGCGCAGCGCCGCGCGATCGTGCGCCGCGGCGCCGACCGCGATCTTGAACTTGCGCGGCAGGAACGAGAATTCGGGGTGCAGCGTGACGTGCTGGCGGATCAGCTCGGCCCAGGGGCGCGGATCCTCGATTTCGTCCGGGGCCACCCCGGCCCACTGGTCGGTGGTGATGTTGCGCACGCAGTTGCCGCTGGTCTGCAGGCCGTGCAGCCCGGCCTCGGCGAGGTCCGCCATGGCGTCGGGCAGCTGCGCGAGCTTGATCCAGTTGAACTGGATATTCTGCCGCGTGGTGAAATGGCCGTAGCCGCGGTCGTACGTGCGCGCGACATAAGCGAGCCGGCGCAATTGCGCGGACGATAGCGTGCCGTAGGGAATGGCGATCCGCAGCATATAGGCGTGAAGCTGCAGATAGACGCCGTTCATCAGCCGCAGCGACTTGAACTCGTCCTCGGTCAGTTCCCCGGACAGCCGCCGCGCGACTTGGCCGCGGAATTCCTTCACGCGCTCCGCCAGCAGCGTCCGGTCGAAGTCGTCGTAGCGGTACATGAAGCCTCTATCGGATCACACGCCGAAAGTGACGGGCAGGTCGATGGTCGGTCCGCGCAGACGGATCAGTTCGCGCAGGTTGCCCGGGACGACGCCGTCGCGATCCACTTTCACCGGCGCAATGTAAACGTCAACGGCGCGCGTGCCGTCGTTTTTCGCCCCGGCCAGGAGTTCGGTCGCTTCCGTGGCAGTCGAGACGACGGCGGCCTTGCCGATATCGGTGGTCCATTCGCCGGCGGCGGTGCGATAGACCACCGCCCCGTCGCGAAGCCGGTTGGCGGTGACCACGCTGGGGCCGGTGATCCTGATCTTCTGCTGCAAGGGCGAGGTCATAGGGAAAGCCTCTGCGGTTATGGAGCGCTCACGACGCCTGATGGAATTATTTTCCAGATATAGCCCTCATGATGCCGTTGAAATAGAAGATTGTTATTACAATCTCATTCAGATAGATGGAATTATCTGCCAAAAGACAATGCTTCGGGAGATGATCCTTACGAGGTCAGAGAGGGTCAGGCTTTGTCCCAATTTTTAAGATAATATCTTTACTATCGTTTGCGGCCGTGGATAGGATGCGGTCATGCCTACGGTTCCCATTTCGACCCTTCGCGAGCGCGCCTTCGTCGCCGGGCGCGCCGCTTCTCTGTCGTCCCAGATCGTGGCGCAGGTGCGAGACGACCTGTTCGAGAAGCGGCTCAAGCCCGGCGATTTCGTCGGTACGGAGAAAGACCTGGCGGCGCGCTATGGGGTCAGCCGCATCGTCGCGCGCGACGCGCTGCGCACGCTCTCGGCGCTCGGCATCGTCGAAATCCGCATGGGCAAGGGTGGCGGCGCGCGGATCGCGGCCGGCAACCCGCGCCTGTTCGCCGAAGCGCTGGCGGTGCAGCTCGACCTCGCGGGCGTGAGCGCCGGCGAGGTGCTGGACGCGCAGCGCGCCATCGAAACGCTCGCCGCCGAGCTCGCCGCCGAATGCGCCACGGCGGAGGACGTCGCCCGGCTCAAGCGGCTGCTCGACGAGGCGGAGGCGACCATCGGCGACGCCGACGCCTACACCCGCGTCTCGCACGAGTTTCATCTGGCGGTGGCGGAAGCCTCGCACAACCGCGCGCTCGTCGTGCAATTCCTGTCGCTGCACTACGTCTCGTGGCCCGCGCGCAACCGCACGCTGACGCCGGAGGTCGCTCGCCACATTCTCGACGTTCACCGCAAGCTTGCCGCGCTGATCGACGCGCATGACGCCGCCGGCGCCCGCAAGCTGATGGACGATCACGTCAAGATGATCCGGTCCCGCCGCGTCGCCGAGCGCGACACCCATATCTGCTGAGAATTCATAACAACAAGAAACGACATCATCGAACGGACAACCTGAGGAGAGACGCCATGAAGAATTCCAAGTTTATCATCCAGCCGCACTTCCGCCTGCAGGAATGGGTCGCCGAGGAGAAGGGCTACTTCAAGGACGAGGGCCTCGATTACATCTTCCAGGAGACGGTGCGCGCCACCGAAGGCAAGGCCCACGACTCCGGCGACAAGAGCGGCGCCATGCAGACCTTCGAGAAAGGCCGCACCTCCGACGTGAGCTGCGCCTGCCACTGGACCGTGGGCGTCGCCGCGTCCAAGGGCCACGGCAAGCTCTACAGCGAGGTCTATTCGGTGTCGCCCGCGGGCGTATTCGTGCCCGCGGATTCCCCGATCAAGTCGCCCGAAGACCTCGCCGGCGTGCCGATCTCGGTCGGCTATCAGTCGGGCAGCCACTACTCGACGATCCAGGCGCTCGAGCAATACATGCCGGCCGACAGGATCAACCTGTCCTTCGTCCAGGGCATGCTGTTCAACCGCATGGACCTGCTGCTGGAAGGCAAGGTGCCGGCGGCCGCCCTGTTCTCGGGACCCTACTACCTCGCCGAGCAGCTGGGCTTCCGCAAGATCATCGACACCACGTTCATGATCACGACGATGCTCAACGGCGACCCGGACCCGGAGGACGTGAAGAAGTTCTTCCGCGCCATCAAGCGCGCGCAGCGCGACATCGACCTGCGGCCGGACCTCTACACGCACTATTATAGGAACGAGTTCCCGACTAAGTATCACGCCATCATGGATACCCGGCGCTGGGGGCCCGGCGAGCGCGTGGTGTTCGAGCCCTACACCAAGGAGACGTTCGAGGACACGATCCGGTGGATCGCCGAACGCGGCATCTTCGCCGATACCGGCCTGGGCAACCGCGGCTACGAGGGATCGATCGCCACCTCGGCGCAGTAATCCAGGCGGGCGGCGGGCGGAAGGCCCCGCTTGCCGCCCTTTCGGCCGCGGCTACGCCGTCGCCCGCACGCGCAGGCCGATGTAGCGGTCGATGGCCGCCTGATCCTTGAGCATGTCGGCGGAGCGCGCGCGATAGACCACGGCGCCGCGCTCCAGCACGATGGCGTCTTCCGTCATCGACAATGCGAGCTGGGCGTGCTGCTCGGCAAGAATCACCGCCGTCGATTTGTCGGCGACCATGCGGCGGATCAGCGCCGCGATCTCCTCGACGATGATCGGCGCGAGGCCTTCCATGGGCTCGTCGAGGATGAGCATGGAGGGGTTGGTCATCAGCGCGCGGGCAATGGCGAGCATCTGCTGCTCGCCGCCGGAGAGCTGGTTGCCCATGTTGGTCTTGCGCTCGTGGAGGCGCGGCAGCATCCGGTAAATTTCCTCGAGCGTCCAGCGGCCCGGCCGCGCCGCCACGGTGAGGTTTTCCTCAACCGTGAGCGAGGGAAATATCTCGCGCTCCTGCGCCACCCAGCCGATGCCGAGCCTCGCTCGCAGGTGGGGCGCGAGCCGGGTGATGTCGCGGCCCTTCCACAGCACGGCCCCGCTGCGGAACGTGGTGTAGCCCATGATGGTGAGGAACAGCGTCGACTTGCCGACGCCGTTGCGGCCGAGCACGGCGAGGCTGCCATTGGCGCCGAGCTCGAGCGAGACGTTGTCGAGCACGATCGCGTCGCCGTAGCCGGCGCGCACGTCGCGCAACTGCAGCAGCGGCTCAGCCATGGCCCGCACCCAGATAGACCTCGCGCACGCGCTCGTTCCCGGAGATTTCCGCGGGCGTGCCTTCGACCAGGATGCGGCCCGACACCATGACGATGATGCGCGAGGCGAAGCGGAACACCACTTCCATGTCGTGCTCGATGAACAGGATGGTGATGTCGGACGAGATGCCGGCGACGGCCGTGAACAGCTCGCGGCTCTCGCTCCTGGGCACGCCGGCCGCCGGCTCGTCGAGCAGGAGCACGCGGGGCTTGGCCGCGAGCGCCAGCGCGATCTCGAGCAGCCGCTGCTGGCCGTAGGCCAATTGCCGCGTCGGCCGCTCGCAGTCGGCGGCGAGCCCGAGCGTCGCCAGGATCGCATAGGCCTCGTCGGCGGCGTCGCGATAGCTCGGCAGGCTCTTCCACCACACCCCGGCCTTGCCGCGCCGCTCGCACACCGCGAGCGTCACCGCCTCCAGCGCCGACAGGTTGGGGAACAGCGTGTTGATCTGGAACGTGCGCACCAGCCCGCGCTTGACGCGCCCGTCGGGCGCGAGCGCGGTGATGTCCTCCTCGCCCAGCAGGATGCGGCCGCTGTCGGGCCGCAGCATGCCGGTGATGAGGTTGATGAGCGTGGTCTTGCCGGCGCCGTTGGGGCCGATCAGGGCGTAGCGCGCGCCGCGCGGTAGCGCCACGTTGATGTCGCCGGCCACCACCAGAGAGCCGAACTTCTTGTTGAGCCCGGCGGTCGAGAGCGCGATCTCGGTCATGACCGCCGGTTCCGAAGATGCGCGACGAGCTGCGCGAGGCCGCCGAGAATGCCGTTGGGCAGGAAGATGATGACGAACACGAGCAGGAGCCCGAGCCAGAAATACCAGTATTGCGGGTTCATGCCGGCCAGCTGGTCGCGCGCCACGATGAAGATGATGGAGCCGATCAGGCCGCCGTAGAGCCGCCCGGCCCCGCCGAGCACCAGCATCACCAGCACTTCCGCCGAACGCTGGAAGCTCAGCGCATCCAGCGCGACGAACTGCGTGGTCTGCGCCGACAGCGCGCCGGCCAGACCGGCGAACGCGCCGGAAATCATGTAGACGACCTGCAGCCGCTTGCGCATGGGCGCGCCGATCGCCGGCATGCGGCGCTGGTTCTCGCGCAGGCCGCGCAGCGACAGGCCGAACGGCGAATTGACGATGCGGCGCAGCACCAGGAACGACAGGAACAGCACGATCAGCGTGTAGCTGTAGGCCACCTTGCCGTAGAGATCGAACTTGAACGTGCCGAGGATCGGCCACATCTCGATCCCCTGCAGCCCGTCGTCGCCGCCGGTCAGCCAGTGCAGCTGGTTGGCCAGCTCGAACGCCAGCAGGCACAGGCCGAGCGACACCATGATGAGCGCGAAATGGCTGATGCGCACCATGATGAAGCTGACGAGGTAGCCGACGAAACCGGCAACCACCATGCTGATGAAGAGCCCGGAAATCGGTTCGCCCCACCCGGCCTTGGCGACGAGGCCCGCCGCATAGGCGCCGAAGCCGAAGAACACCGCGTGGCCCAGGGAGACGAGGCCGCTGTAGCCGACCAGGAGGTCGAGCGAGAGCGCGAACAGGGCGGCGAAGGCCACCTGGCTGCACAGCACGAGATAGGTCGGCGTCAGCACGAACGGCAGCAACGTCGCCAGCCAGAACAGGATTTCGAGCGGATGCCAGCGCACCTGGGCGCGCAGCACGTCCTGCGGATTGAAGGCGGCAGGAGCGCCCGTGGTCTCGGCCGTCACCTCAACGCCTCGCGAACAGGCCGGCCGGGCGCCAGATCAGGAGGCCCACCATGACCAGGTACAGAACGAACGCGCCGACCTCCGGTACGTAATACTTGCTGAAAATGTCGATCACGCCCAGGAGCGCCGCCGTGACGAACGCGCCGCGGATCGAGGCGAGCCCGCCGACCGCGACGACGATCAGCATGTAGACGAGATACTTGAACGCGAAGTTCGGGTCGAGTCCCATCGGTTCGATGGCGAGCGCGCCGCCGAGCCCCGCGAGTCCGCTGCCCAGCGCGAACGTCGCCATGAAGACGCCGTCGACATTGAGGCCGAGGCCGCGCGCCATGCGCTGGTTGTCGACGCAGGCGCGCACCCGCGCGCCGAACCGCGTGTATTCGAGCCCCAGCACCAGGATCGCGGTGATCGCCAGCGCGGCCGCGACCAGAAACAGGCGATACACGCCGAAATTGAAGTCACCATAGGCGATGCGGCCGGTCAGGTACGACGGCAACTGCACCGGCTGCTGGTTTGTGCCGAAAAGATACGCGGCGATGGCGATCGACATGAACACGATGCCGATCGTGAGCAGCGACTGGTCGAGGTCGGTGGCGCGATAGAGCCGCCGGTAGAGCACGCGCTCCAGCACCACGCTGGCGGCGGCGGCCGCAATGAAGGCGACAGGCAGGGTGGCGAAGAACGGCCACCCGGCCTGCCGCATGAGCGTCACGGTGACGTAACCGCCGATCATGGCGAAGGTGCCGTGCGCCAGGTTGACGAAATTCATCATCCCCAGCGTCACGGACAGCCCCACGGATAGAACGAACAGCAGCATCCCGTAGGCGAAACCGTCGAACAGGAGGCTGACAAATCGAGCGATCACGACACCAACCGCGTCCGCCTGCGAGGCCTACTTGGCCGTTCCGTCGGGGTTCAGCTTGCCGGCGGCCTTCATGGCCTCCTTAACCGGGTCCTTGACGTTTTCAAGCTTGTCGAACTCGACGTTCTGGATGTTGCCGTTCACGTTTTCGACGCGACGGAAATAGACCGTCTGGATGATGTCGCGGGTCTCCGGGTCGATGGAGATCGGGCCGCGCGGGCTCATCCAGGACATCCCCTTCATCGCGGCGATCAGCGTGTCGCCATCGGCCTTGCCGCCGGTCTTTTCCAGCGCCTTGTAGATCAGCGCCATGCCGTCGTAGCCCGAGACCGTGAACTGGTCGGGGTTGCGGCCCTTGAGGATCTCGCGGATGCCCTTCACAAACGTCGCGTTCTCCGGCGAGTTGTGGGTCCAGCTATAATGCCAGCCGCTGATGATGCCGAGGGCCGACTCGCCCATGCTCTTGAGCGGCTCGTCGCCGACGAGCTCGCCCGACGAATAGATCTTCATCACCTTCGGCGACACGCCGTGCTCGGCCAGCGCCTTGCCGAGCGCAGCCGGCTGCTCGCCGCCGGGCACGAAGATGAAGGCCGAGTCGGCCTTGGAATCCTTCAACTGCTGGGCAAACGCCGAGAAATCCGGGTTCTGGACCGGGAAGCGGACGCTGCCGACGATCTGGCCGCCGGCCTCCTTGAAGCCCGACTGGAACGCGGTCTCGGTGTCGATGCCAGGTCCATAGTTGGTGACCATGGTGAAGGCCTGCTTCGAGCCGTTCTTGGTCACCGCCCACTTGCCGAGCGCGGTGATCGCCTGCGGCAGCGGGATCGAGGTGCGCGTGAAATACGGCGACTTGGTCGTGATGATCGCCGTCGCCGCGTTCATGATGACCGCGACCTTCTTCGATTCGGTGAACACGTCGGCGGAGGCCAGGGCGTCCGGCGTCAGCGAGAAGCCGGCAATGATGTCCACCTTGTCGCGGACGATGAGCTCCTGGGCAAGGCGCTTGGCGACGTCGGGAGCGGTGCCCGCGGCGCCGGAATCCTTGCGGACGAGGACGATCTTCTTGCCCGCGACCGTGTCGCCGTGCTCCTTCATGTAAAGCTGGGCGCCGGCATCCATCATGGTGCCGAGATCGCCGAACTGGCCCGAGTAGCTCATGATCAGGCCGATCTTGATCGTATTGTCCTGGGCCTGGACCGGAGCCAGCCCGAACAGCGTTGCGGCGGCCAAGCCGCCCAATCCCGCGAGAACTTTTCGCATTGGTTTAATCCTCCCTTAGCGACAGCCACGGACGACAAAAGTCGGGCGGACGGTAATTGCCGGCGCGGGCCCCGTCAAATGGACAAAGGGCCTAGGACATTGCGTTCGCGGCGCATTCGCATCCGGCGCGAGCCGGATTTTATGGCCGGTCCTGCAGCGTTATGGGTTCATGCCGCGCCTGCGAAGGCGATGCCGGCCACCATGATGCTGCGACAAGTTGGCCTTTATGGTAAAGCCATCAGGCGGCGTTCGGGGGCTTATTCCGTCAAGAAGGGACGATCGTATCGATGCGCTTCCTTGCAGTTCTCTCATGCGCGCTCGCGGCTGCGGCCGCACTGTCTTCGCCGGGCCATGCCCAGCCCCGTCCGCCCGTTTCCGTCGCCCATCCCGGCGAGATGCAGGTGGACGACCAGCCCGGCTACGTGCCGACCCAGGAGGAAGAGGTGCTTCCTCCGCAGTTCCAGCGCCAGGTCGTGTTCTATCGCACCACAGAGGCGCCCGGCACCATCATCGTCGATACGCCGAACCGCTATCTCTACCTGGTGCAGGGCAACAACCGGGCGATCCGTTACGGCATCGGCGTCGGCCGCGACGGCTTCCAGTGGTCGGGTCTCCTCAAGATCACGCGCAAGGCCGAATGGCCGGATTGGACGCCGCCGCCGGAGATGATCCAGCGCCAGCCCTACCTGCCGCGCTTCATGGCCGGCGGTCCCGGCAACCCCCTGGGCGCCCGCGCGCTCTATCTCGGCAACACCGTCTATCGCCTGCACGGCACCAACCAGCCCGAGACCATCGGCTCCGCCGTGTCCTCAGGCTGCTTCCGCCTCGTCAATCCCGACATCATCGACCTCTACGACCGCGTCCCGGTCGGCACCCGCGTCGTGGTGCGGCAACAGCCCACCCTCTGATCCCATCCATTCGCGTCCAGCCAAGGGGGCTTCTGCATGTTCAAGCGCATCCCGCGGACCTTCCGGTCCGGCCTGACGATCGGGCTTGCGGTCGCCGTCCTGGTCGCCGCCGCGGCCATCACCTACGAGCGCTACGACACCCGCACCTTGAAGCGTACGCAGCGCCGCGGCGCCGTGCTCTGCGGCGTCAACACCGGCCTGCCGGGCTTCTCGATGATGGACGACAAGGGCCAGTGGAAAGGCTTCGACGTGGATTTCTGCCGCGCCATTTCCGCGGCGATCTTCGACGATCCCAACAAGGTCACCTTCGTGCCGCTCGACGCCAACGAGCGTTTCGCGGAGCTGCAGCATCGCAAGGTGGACGTGCTGTTCCGCAACTCGACCTGGAGCATGTCGCGCGAGGCCGACTATGAGCTGCATTTCGCCGCCGTCTCCTACTACGACGGCCAGGGCTTCATGGTGCCGAAGTCGCGCAACCTGAATTCCGCGCTCGACCTCGACGGCAGCAAGGTCTGCGTCCAGGCCAACACCACGACGCAGCTCAACCTCGCCGACTATTTCCACGCCAACCATATGAACTACCAGGAAATGAAGTTCGCCAAGGCCGACGACCTGCACAAGGCATACGAGTCCGGCCAGTGCGACGTGTGGACCGCCGACGTGTCGCGGCTCTACGCCGAGCGCGTCAATCTCTCCAAGCCTGACGACCACGTCATCCTTCCCGACGTGATCTCCAAGGAGCCGCTGGCGCCGGCCGTGCGGCAGAAGGACGACGACTGGCTGATGATCGTGAAATGGACGGTCTATGCCATGCTCAACGCCGAGGAGCTCGGCATCACGTCAAAGAACATCGACGAGGCGCTCAAGTCCGAGAAGCCGGAGATCAAGCGCTTCGTCGGCGCCGAGGGCCGCTACGGCGAGGAGCTCGACCTCACCAACGACTGGGCGGTGCGCATCATCCGTCACGTCGGCAACTACGGCGAGGTTTATGAGCGCAACGTCGGCAAGGATTCTCCGCTCGGCATCCCGCGCGGGCTCAACCAGCTCTGGAACGCCGGCGGCATCCAGTACGCGCCGCCGATCCGGTAGCATGATCCCGAAAAGTTGCAGACTTTTCGGACAAGATCATGCCCAAAAACAAAGAGAAAGGACGCTCGGGCAATTCAATTCAATCCGAGCGGATCAGACTCTAGGGCGCGGGATCACTTACGCAGGAACGCCTCGATCGACGTGGCGAGCGCGACCGGCGTCTCGTCGATCGGATAATGGCCGGCGTTGGGAATGACCTCGAGCTCCGCGTTCGGATACCAGGTAAGAAACGTGGCCTGCATCACCAGCTCGCTGATCGACGCGTCGTATTGGCCGACGATGACCTTGATCGGCACGTCGCGGCCGTTGATGTCGCCGATGAAATCCTCCTTCGCCCAGGCGCGCAGGTAGCCGGCGAAGGCCTCGACCGTGGACGTTTCGAACGAATGGTCGGCCATGCGCGTGACCCACGCGTCCGAGTGGCGGTTGCCGGTCGAGAACGCGATGATGGACTTGCGGTTGTTGATGTTCTTTGCGGCGCCGTCGAACAGCGCCCAGGTCGCCTCGTCGAAAGGCGATGGCGCGGCCGGCACCGGCGCAACGCCGACGAGCTTGCGCACCCGCTGCGGAGCGTCGGCGAGCACGCGCTGCATCGCCTTGCCGCCCATGGAATGGCCGATCAGGCTGAACTTGTCCCAGCCGAGAGAATCCGCGAGCGCGAGCACGTCGGCCGCGATCTCCTTGTTGGTGTAGCTCCCCGACAGGTGCCGCGACAGGCCGTAGCCGCGGTAGGCTGGAAAGACATAGGTGAATTCGTCCGCGGTGAGCGCGTTGCGCATCGGATGATAGGTGGTGTGGTCGCCGAACCAGCCGTGCAGCGCCATCACCTTGTGCGGCCCCGTGCCGAACGTCTCGTAGCCCAGCGTCATGACGCTTCCCCCTTGCCGCAAGGAGGGAAATCTTCGCCGCCGGACGTCAGGGGTCAAGAGCCGGAACGCTCGTCCGGCGGCCGGTGGAAATCAGGCCATCAGGCGAGACCCGATCCGGACCTCACTCCCAGAACGTCGCCCGGGCTTCCTGCAGATGCGGGCCGAGCCGCACCGGCGCGACGCGGCGCGCGAGGCCGGTGCCGTCGTCGGTCTCGACGGCAAGCCCGGACAGCGTCCCGGGCCCCTCGGCGGGCTCGAACCGGCCCGAGGAAATGCGGCGCAGGAAACGGCTCACCGGCTCGTCCTTGCTCATGCCGATGATCGAATCGTAATCGCCGGTCATGCCGGCATCGGACATGAAGGCCGTGCCGCCGGCGAATATCTGGTGGTCCGCGGTCGGCGCGTGGGTGTGGGTGCCGATCACGGCGCTGACGCGGCCGTCGCAGAACCGGCCCATGGCCTGCTTCTCGCTCGTGGTCTCGGCGTGCATGTCGACGAGGATGGCGTCGGCGACCTGCTTGAGCGGCGCCGCGGCGATCTCGCGCTCCGCCGCCGCGAATGGATCGTCGAGCGGGTCCATGAAGATGCGGCCCATCAGGTTGACGATCAGCGCGCGGCCGCCGGTCTTAGCCTCGATCAGCGCCGCGCCCCGGCCGGGGGTACCGGGCGGATAGTTGGCCGGGCGGATCAGCCGCGGCGCGCGCTCGATGAACACCAGCGCCTCCTTCTGGTCCCAGGCGTGGTTGCCGAGGGTGACGGCGTCGGCGCCGGCTTCGACGAACTCGTTGTAGATGGTCTCGGTAATGCCGAAGCCGCCGGCGGCGTTCTCACCGTTGACGACGACGAGATCGAGCTTCCAGTCGCGCACGAGGCCCGGCAGCCGCTCGTGGACGGCAATGCGTCCGCTGCGCCCGACCACGTCGCCGATGAACAGGATGCGCACGCGTCAGGCTCTCAGGTCGATGACCTCGCGCTCGGTGAGCACGATGTCGAGTTTCTGGTCATGGGAGTCATGCGGCACCGCGGGGACTTCCTGCGCCGCGAAGGCGATGCCCATGGCGACGACCGATTTCATGGCGCGCAGCCGCGCCAGCGTCATGTCGTAGTAGCCGCCGCCGTAGCCGATGCGATAGCCCGCGCGGTCGAACGCCGCGAGCGGCACGATCAGAAGGTCGGGAAAGACTTCCGGCGCCTCGGGCTGGGGCTCGCGGATGCCCCACACGCCGGAGCCAAGGGCGTCGCCGAACCGCCAGGCGCGCATCACCAGCGGCGTGCCGCGGCCCTGCACCACCGGCAGCGCGAGCTGCGCGCCCGCCTCCGCAGCGCGGCGCATCAGCGGCACCGGGCTGATCTCGGATTTGAGCGGCGAATAGCCGGACACGACCGTGCCCGCGCCGACCGGCACCGGAAATCCGCGGCGCGCGACCGCTTCGGCGGCCGCCGCGCGTTCCGCCACCGGCAGCGCCTCCCGCCGCGCCAGCGCGTCGCGGCGCAGCGCGGCCTTGGCGGCGAGGAGCGGATCGGGCATCGACATGCCGCAGTCATGCACCGCGACGGCCGAAAAGAAAAGCGAGTGCAAACCTGGCGGATGAAGCGCGGAGCCGCAATGGCCGTCGGAGGGCTCGATCCCGGGTTCCCTACGAAAGTAGGTGGGCGCCGTGTGTCCGGGCCCACGGGCCCGGTCAGGGACAGCTCCCTAGGAGATCGATAAGGCCCCGAGAATAATGCCTCCTAACGCACCTCGCAGCCCCGCCCGTCTAATCTAGTGCGCTTCATGCGGCGCCGCCAGCGGCGGCATGGCCGTTGAGCGGCGGACCGAGGCCGGAACCGAGGCTCTTGGCCACCGCCTCGATGCGCTCGCAGGCGGCATTGAACGCCGCGGCGACCGCCCGCTCCGCGGCCTGCGCGCGGTCGGCGGCGACGATCGAGGCATCCTGGAGCGCCGAAATCTCGTGCTCCAGCTTGCGGATCTTCTGCATCGCGTCGGTCAGCTCGTCGGCCATGGTGATGGCGGCCATGATGGTGAGCCGCATGTCGCCGACCTCGCCGAACTGCGCGCGGATACCCTCGATGCGCGCATTGAAATCCTTCGCGAGCTTGAGCAGGTGCTCCTCCTGCCCGTCCTCGCAGGCCATGCGGAAGTTGCGGCCGTTGATGGTCACGTTGATCTGGGCCACGCCGCCTCCTATTCGCCTTGCGCTGCGATCACGGCGCGGATCGATTCCATGGCGATGTCGAGCCGGCCGGCGACGTCGCGGTTGACGCGCTCGAGCTCCTTGGCGCGCGCGGCCGCGCCGTCGAGCTCGGAGGCGAGGCGCGCGCGGTCCATATCGAGCGCCTGCACCTGCCGCTCCAGCCCCGCGCTGCGCCTGTCGGCCTCGCGCCGGCGCTCCAGGGCGGCCTCAAGCGTGTCGAGCGCCGCCTGCAAGCGCCGCGTCGCGGCCTCGATGGCAGAGTGCTCGGTCATCCGCTCCCTCCGCAGCGCGCCGGTCCTCGCGGTTGGCAATGAGACGAATCGTCTGCCTACATAAGGAGTTAGAATGAAAATCTTACGTTCCGGGAAAGCGCCGCGTCAACGACCCGGGCCGGCTTGTCCACGGCCGCGTGCGCGGCGAACGCCGGCCGCCGGCGCGCGTTGACTCGCCGCCCGGCGCGCTTCAGATGCTATCGCCGGAAACGACAGACAGGATCACGCGCGTGACGAGCCAAGCCCCCGCCATTGTCGATGTTCGCCGCATGGCGAACGCCATCCGCGCGCTCGCCATGGACGCGGTCCAGCAGGCGAACTCCGGCCATCCGGGCCTGCCCATGGGCACGGCGGACATCGCCACCGTGCTGTTCACGCAATTCCTCAAATACGATCCCGCCGACCCGCGCTGGCCCGACCGCGACCGCTTCGTGCTGTCCGCCGGCCACGGCTCGATGCTGCTCTATTCGCTCCTCTATCTCACCGGCTACGCGTCGGTCACCATCGACGAGATCAAGCGCTTCCGCCAGCTTCACTCCAAGACGCCGGGCCATCCCGAGAACTACGTGACGCTCGGCGTCGAGACCACCACCGGCCCGCTCGGCCAGGGCCTCGCCACGTCCGTCGGCATGGCCATCGCGGAAACCCATCTCGCCGCCGAGTTCGGCCGCGACATCGTCGATCACCACACCTATGTGCTTGCCTCCGACGGCGACCTGATGGAAGGCATTTCGCAGGAAGCTATCGCGCTTGCCGGACACCTGAAGCTCAACAAGCTGATCGTGTTCTACGACGACAACGGCATCTCCATCGACGGCCCGACGTCGCTCGCGGACTCGGTCGACCAGGTGAAGCGGTTCCAGGCCGCGGGCTGGGCGGCCTCGCACATCGACGGCTACGATCACGCCGCCATCGCCGCCGCGATCGAGGCGGCGCAGCGGTCCGACCGGCCGACGCTGATCGCCTGCCGCACCACCATCGCCTACGGCGCGCCGACCAAGGCCGGCTCGGAGAAGGCCCACGGCTCGCCGCTCGGCGCCGAGGAGATCAAGGGGGCGCGCGAGAAGCTCGGCTGGCCCTATCCGCCGTTCGAAGTGCCGCAGGACGTGCGCGACGCCTGGCTCGCCGCCGGCCGCCGCTCGCAGGGCGCGCATGCCGAATGGAACAGGCGCCTCGCCTCGCTCGCAGCCGACAGGCGCGCCGAGTTCGAGCGCCGCATGATCGGCGACACCGCGCGCGACAAGCTCGCCGCCGCGGTGAAGGCCGTGAAGGAGAAGGCCGTTGCGGCGCCCAAGGACATGGCGACCCGCGCGTCGTCCGAGGTCACGCTGGGCGAACTCGTTCCCGCCCTGCCGGAACTGATGGGCGGCTCGGCCGACCTCACCGGCTCCAACAACACCCAGCCGAAGGGCATGAGCACCTATTCGGCCGCGAACCGCGCCGGCCGCTACATCCACTACGGCATCCGCGAGCACGGCATGGCCGCGGCCATGAACGGCATGGCGCTGCACGGCGGCATCATTCCCTATTCGGGCACGTTCCTGGTGTTCTCCGACTACTGCCGGCCGGCGATCCGCCTCGCCGCCCTGATGGGCGAGCGCGTCATCCACGTGATGACCCACGATTCCATCGGGCTCGGCGAGGACGGCCCGACTCACCAGCCGGTCGAGCACCTCGCCGCGCTGCGGGCGATGCCCCACCTGCTGGTGTTCCGGCCCTGCGACACGGTCGAGACCGCGGAATGCTGGCAACTGGCAATCGAGGCACGCGGCAACCCCAGCGTGCTGGCGCTGTCGCGGCAGAACCTGCCGCTGATCCGCAAGGACGCCGACGCCGCCAACAAATGCGCCGCCGGCGCCTACGAGATCGCCGCCGCCCAGGGCAAGGCGCAGGTGTCGCTGTTCGCCACCGGCTCGGAGGTCTCGCTCGCCGTCGAGGCGAAGGCGCTGCTCGACGCCAAGGGCGTCGCGACGCGGGTCGTTTCCGTCCCCTGTTTTGAACTGTTCTTCGCCCAGTCCGACGCGGCGCGCCGGGCCGTCATCGGCGACGCGCCGGTGAAGATCGGCGTCGAGGCCGCTGTCCGCCAGGGCTGGGATGCCATCATCGGCAGCGACGGCCTGTTCGTCGGCATGACCGGCTTCGGGGCCAGCGCCCCCGCCAAGGAGCTCTACAAGGAATTCGGCATCACGGCCGACCGCGTCGTCGCGGTCGCGTTAAGCAAGCTGGGCAAGAGTTGAGCAGCCGCGGCCAATAGTGATACCTACTGCCCCACGTTGTCAGCCCTAATCCGTCGGGGCCGGGCTTGCCGCGGCCCCGCCATGTCTTACTTGCCAGGACAGGGGCCCGGCGCCGCCGGGCACGACGAGCCAAGCAGGAGCCGGAAGCATGCCCGTTCGTGTCGCCATCAACGGTTTCGGCCGCATCGGCCGCAACATTCTGCGCGCCATCGCCGAAAGCGACCGCAAGGATATCGAGGTCGTCGCCATCAACGATCTCGGCCCCGTCGAGACCAACGCCCACCTGCTGCGCTTCGATTCCGTCCATGGCCGGTTCCCTGGCGAGGTCACGGTGAAAGGCGACACCATCAGCGTCGGCAACGGCGCCATCAAGGTCACCGCCGAGCGCGACCCGACCAAGCTGCCCTGGAAGGACCTCGGCATCGACATCGCGCTCGAGTGCACCGGCATCTTCACGTCGAAGGACAAGGCCTCCGCCCATCTCACCGCCGGCGCCAAGCGCGTGCTGGTGTCCGCGCCGGCCGACGGCGCCGACATGACCGTGGTCTATGGCGTCAACCACGACAAGCTCTCCAAGGACCACAAGGTGGTCTCCAACGGCTCCTGCACCACCAACTGCCTCGCGCCCGTCGCCAAGGTGCTCAACGACACGGTCGGCATCGAGACCGGGTTCATGACCACGATCCACGCCTACACCGGCGACCAGCCGACGCTGGACACGCTGCACAAGGATCTCTACCGCGCCCGCGCCGCGGCCATGTCGATGATCCCGACCTCGACCGGCGCGGCCAAGGCCATCGGTCTCGTGCTCCCGGAGCTCAACGGCAAGCTCGACGGCGTCGCCATCCGCGTGCCGACGCCGAACGTCTCGGTGATCGACCTCAAGATCGTGGCGAAGAAGGCGACCACCAAGGACGAGATCAACGCCGCCATGAAGCGCGCGGCGCAGCAGGAGCTCAAGGGCATCCTCAGCATCACCGACCAGCCCAATGTTTCGATCGACTTCAACCACGATCCGCACTCGTCCACGTTCCACCTCGACCAGACCAAGGTGATGAACGGGACACTGGTGCGCGTCATGTCCTGGTACGACAACGAATGGGGCTTCTCGAACCGCATGGCCGACACGGCCGCGGCCATGGGCAAGCTCGTCTGACCGGACGCCAACGCAATCGGGCCGTCATCTTCGCCGTTCAGGATGAAGGATGGCGGCCCTGTATCTAAGAACGCGGGCCGGCGCTTCGCGCCGGGGCGACCCTGCGAGGTTGTAATGAGTTCGTTCCGCACGCTCGATCAGGCCGACGTGAAGGGCAAGCGCGTCCTCCTCCGCCTCGATCTCAACGTTCCCATGGAAGACGGCAAGGTGACCGACGCGACGCGGATCGAGCGCGCCGCGCCGACCATCACCGAGATCGCCGACAGGGGCGGCAAAGTCATCCTCCTATCGCACTTCGGCCGGCCCAAAGGCCGCGATCCGAAGGACTCGCTGAGGCCGGTCGCGGCCGAGGTCGCGCGCGTCATCGGCCGGCCCGTCGCCTTTGCCGACGACTGCATCGGCGAGGCCGCCGAGCGGGCCGTGGCGGCGATGAAGCCCGGCGATGTTCTGTGCCTGGAGAACACGCGCTTCCACAAGGAAGAAGAGAAGAACGACCCCGCCTTCGTCGCCGCGCTGGCGCAGCTCGGCGACATCTGGGTCGCGGATGCCTTTTCCGCCGCCCACCGCGCCCATGCCTCGACCGAGGGGCTCGGCCACAGGCTGCCGGCCTATGCCGGGCGCAGCATGCAGGCGGAGCTCGAGGCGCTCGCCACGGCGCTTGAGCAGCCGGCGCGGCCGGTCGCCGCCATCGCCGGCGGCGCGAAAATTTCGACCAAGCTCGACCTGCTCGGCAACCTGATCGACAAGGTCGATGTGCTCATCATCGGCGGCGCCATGGCCAACACCTTCCTGGCCGCGCAAGGCAAGGCCGTGGGCAAGTCGCTGTGCGAGACCGCCCTGTTCGACACCGCCCGCGACATCCTCGCCAAGGCCGCGGCGCGCGGCCGCGAGATGGTGCTGCCGGTCGACGCGGTGGTGTCGCGTAAGTTCGAGGCCCACGCGCCCTCGCGCGTGGTCGATGTCGACCACGTCGGCCCCGACGAGATGATCCTCGACATCGGTCCGCAATCGGTCGAGCGGGTGGTCTCGGCCATCGCCCGCATGAAGACGCTGGTGTGGAACGGTCCGTTCGGCGCCTTCGAGATGGAGCCGTTCGATACCGGCACCGTCGAGGTGGCCGAGGCGGTGGCGGAACTCACCGCGGCGGGCAAGCTTGTTTCGGTCGCCGGCGGCGGCGACACGGTCGCCGCGCTCAACGCCGCGGGGGCGACGGATCGCCTCACCTATGTCTCCACCGCCGGTGGCGCCTTCCTGGAATGGATGGAGGGCAAGCCGCTGCCGGGGGTCGAGGTATTAAGGGTCGGGTAAGATGGGCCTTTCGGGGCATCCGTCAAAGCGGTAGGAATCCGGCCGCGGGGCCGGGATGACGGCTAAGGAGATCACGATGAATCTTGCGGAGCTCAACAAGGTCGCGGAAGCCATGGTCGCCCCGGGGCGCGGCATCCTCGCGGCCGACGAGTCATCGAGCACCATCAAGAAGCGGTTCGACGCGATCGGCGTCGAGTCCACTCCCGACAACCGCCGCGACTACCGCGAGCTGATGTTCCGCACCACCGACGCCATGAAGAACTACATCTCCGGCGTCATCCTCTACGACGAAACCATCCGCCAGAAGGCCAAGGACGGGACGCCGCTCGTCAAGCTGATCGAGCAGGCCGGCTCGCTGCCGGGCATCAAGGTGGACAAGGGCACCAAGCCGCTGCCCATGTGCCCCAACGAGGTCATCACCGAAGGCCTCGACGGTCTGCGTGAGCGGCTCGTTGAGTACCGCGACCTCGGCGCCAAGTTCGCCAAGTGGCGCGCCGTCATCGACATCGGCGAGGGCATCCCGAGCTACAGCGCCATCATCACCAACGCTCACGCGCTCGCGCGCTATGCCGCGCTGTGCCAGGAGCAGCAGATCGTGCCGATCGTCGAGCCGGAGGTGCTGATGGACGGCAGCCACGACATCGACCGCTGCTACATGATCTCCGAATGGGTGCTCAAGACCGTGTTCGAGCAGCTCTACTATCAGAAGGTCGCGCTCGAAGGCATGGTGCTCAAGCCGAACATGGCGATCGCCGGCAAGAAGTCGCCGAAGCAGGCGTCGGTCGCCGAAGTGGCGGAAAAAACCGTGCGGCTGCTCAAATCCTGCGTGCCGGCCGCGGTGCCGGGCATCGCGTTCCTGTCCGGCGGCCAGTCTGACGAGGAAGCGACGGCGCACCTCGACGCTATGAACAAGATCGGCGGCCTGCCGTGGAAGCTGACGTTCTCCTACGGCCGCGCGCTGCAGGCGGCGGTGCAGAAGGCCTGGGCCGGCAAGGCGGAGAACGTCGCCGCCGCGCAGCGCGCCTTCAGCCACCGTGCGCGCATGAACGGCCTTGCCTCGCTCGGCCAGTGGAAGGTCGATCTCGAAAAGAAGGCGGCCTGACCTGCCCACATCGCGGCTCTACCTCGTGACGGAGCCGCTGGAGGATCCGGCGGCGACGGCGGACAGGCTCACGGCGGCCATCGATGCCGCCGATGTCGCCGCCGTGCTCGTCCGGTTCGCGCCGGCCGACGAGCGGACCCTGGTCAACCGCATCAAGGCGCTGGCGGTCCCCATTCAGCAGCGCGGCGTGGCGCTCATCGTCGCGGCCAACCCGGCCGTTGCGGCGCGCGCCGGCGCCGATGGCGCACACGCGGTCGGCGCTGCGGCGGTCAAGACCGCCGTGCCGCGGCTCAAGCCCGACCGCATCGCGGGGGCCGGCGGCCTCAGGAGCCGTCACGACGCCATGATCGCGGCCGAAGCAGGCGCGGACTACGTGATGTTCGGGGAGCCCGACGACAACGGCCGCCGGCCGTCGTTGCCCGCGCTGATGGAGCGGGTGGCCTGGTGGGCGGAGCTTTTCGAAATACCGTGCGTCGCCTTCGCGGAGCGCATCGAGGAGATCGACGACCTGTGCAGGGCCGGCGCGGACTTCATCGCCATCGGCGACGCGATCTTCGCGGACCCGCGCGGCATTGCGACTGCCGCTGCGGATGCCAATGCCCGGCTCGGGACCGGGCGTCCCGCGTGAAGCCCGGGCTCGCGCGCTCGGTTACGGCGGCTTTCGGCGCGCTCCTGCTGCTGTCCGGGCCGGCACCGACGCCGAAGCCGACCCCTCAGCAGACGGCGAAGCCGCAAGCTCCCGCCGAGCCGGCCCCCGACCTTGCCTACGGCGCCTACCAGCGCGGCTATTTCCTGACCGCGTTCCAGGAGGCCACCAAGCGCATCGAGGCGACCGGCGACCGCGTCGCCATGACGCTGCTGGGCGAGCTCTACGCCCAGGGCCTCGGCGTTCCCACCGACGACAGGAAGGCGCTCCAGTGGTATCGCCTCGCCGCCGATCGCGGCGACCCGCACGCCATGTTCGCCATCGCCATGTTCGCGTTCGGCGGCCGCGCCGGCCTCACCGACCGCGACGAGGCCGTGCGGCTCCTTGCCGCCGCCGCCAAGCTCGGCCACGGGCCGGCGGCCTACGACCTCGGCCTCCTCTATCTCGAAGGCCAGCAGGTTGCCAAGGACGTGGCCCGCGCGGTCTCGCTGCTGCGCCAGGCGTCCGATGCCGGCCTGCCGGAAGCGCAATACGCGCTCGCCACGCTCTACAAGCAGGGCCTCGGCGTGCCCAGGGACGACCAGGCCGCCGCGCGCCTGCTCGCCGCCGCCGCGCTCGCCGACAATATCGACGCCGAGGTGGAATACGCCATCGCATTGTTCAACGGCACCGGCGTTCCCCGCGACGAGGCCGCCGCCGCGAAATATTTCAGGCGGGCGGCGCTCCGGGGCAGCCCCATCGCGCAGAACCGGCTGGCGCGGCTCTACATGACCGGCCGCGGCGTGCCCGCCGACGCGGTGGCCTGCCTGACGTGGAACCTCGCCGCGCGCGCGGGCGGCCTCAGCGACCCCGAGCTCGACCAGTTCATGGCCAAGCAGCCCCAGCAGGTCCAGGCCGCGGCCCAGAAGGCCGTCAAGCCGTGGCTTGTCTACTACGCCGCCATGCGCTCTTGACGCCTCGGCGCGCGACTGCGCACAACACGACATCATGATCCGCTCCGCCCTCCTCAACGTGATGACCGCCGCCGCGCGCAAGGCCGCGCGCAGCCTCAAGCGCGATTTCGGCGAGGTCGAGCATCTGCAGGTCTCGCTGAAGGGGCCGGCGAATTTCGTCAGCGCCGCCGACAGGCGCGCCGAGGAAATCCTGCGCGCCGAGCTGGAGAAGGCCCGCCCCGGCTACGGCTTCATCGGAGAGGAAGGCGGGGAAACCGCCGGCACCGACAGGACCCACACCTGGATCGTCGATCCGCTGGACGGCACCACCAACTTCCTGCACGGCATCCCGCAGTTCGCGATCTCGATCGGACTCAAGCGCGAGGACATCATCGTCGCCGGCGTCATCTACAACCCGATCACCGACGAGCTGTTCACCGCCGAGCGTGGCAAGGGGGCCTATCTCAACGACCGCCGCCTGCGCGTGGCCGCGCGCACGCGCATGGCCGACACGGTGATCGCCTGCGGCCTGCCGCACCTCGGCCGCGGCGGGCTTGCCGAGTTCCGCACCGAGTTCGCCGCCGTCCAGGAGCGGGTCGCCGGGCTGCGACGATTTGGCTCCGCCGCCCTCGACCTCGCCTGGGTCGCGGCGGGGCGGCTCGACGGCTACTGGGAGCGCAACCTCAAGCCCTGGGACATGGCGGCCGGCATCGTGCTGGTGCGCGAGGCCGGCGGTTTCGTCAGCGACGGCGGCGGACATGACACGATGCTGTCATCCGGCGACGTCGTCGCCGGCAACGAGGCGGTCCATCGCGAGCTGCTCTCGCTTTTGAATGGCGCGACGCGGTTAACCCAAGCCGGCGCTTGAGAGGTTACGTCTGGCCTCCGATGTGCCATATTGCCGGCGCGTATGGGCGCGCCGAGGGTGCCCGTTCCGAACGCATTTAGATTGCGCGAGCGACCGCTGGACGGTGACACCGCCATGGCACAGCGAGATACAGTGAAGGACGCTTTCCGAATTTCCTCGCCACGGATCATCCTGATCCGGATGATGGTATTCCTCATCCTCGCGGGGCTCGTGGTCTTCATCCTTCACCGCCAGATCGGCGTCGCCTTCATGGCCAACCCCGGCCTCAACGCCCTGATCATCGGCGTTCTCGTCATCGGTATTTTGCTCGCGTTCCGCCAGGTGCTGCGGCTGTTCCCCGAGATTTCCTGGGTCAACAGCTTCCGCCGCGCCGACCCCGCGCATGCGACGCGCCAGCCCGTCCTGCTGGCGCCGATGGCGGCGATCCTCGGCGAGCGCGGGGGCCATGCGCCGATCTCGCCGCAGATCATGCGCAGCCTGACCGACTCGCTCGCTTCGCGCCTCGACGAGACCCGGGACATCTCGCGCTACATGACCGGGCTCCTGGTGTTCCTCGGCCTTCTCGGCACGTTCTGGGGCCTGATCGAAACCGTGAGCTCGGTCGGCACCGTGATCCAGGGGCTCAAGGTCGGCGGCGACGCGGCCTCGCTGTTCGATTCGCTGCGCGACGGTCTCGCCGCGCCGCTCGCCGGCATGGGCATCTCGTTCTCGTCGTCGCTGTTCGGCCTCGCCGGCTCGCTGATCCTCGGCTTCCTCGACCTGCAGGCAGGCCAGGCCCAGAACCGCTTCTACACCGAGGTCGAGGACTGGCTGGCGACCACGGTGCGCGACCAGTCGCCCGAGGGCGCGCCCGCGATCCCTGCGCTCGCGGCCTCCAGCGCCAGCGCCGAAATCCGCGCCGCCATGGAGCGGCTGCGCGACGTCATCGCCGAGACCGGCTCGAACAAGGCCGCGACCAGCGCCATGGCCAACCTCGCCGAGGCAATCCAGGGCCTCGTGCAGAACATGCGCGCCGAGCAGCAGATGATCCGCGACTGGGCCGAGGCGCAGGCGGAGCAGCACGCGCACATCCGCAGGCTGCTCGAGACGCTGGCGCAGCAGCACGAGAAGGAACGCGCATGAGCCGGCGGGAGGCCGAACGCTGATGGCGCTGGCACGCGGCCGCCGCGAACGGGGCATCGATTACTGGCCCGGCTTCGTCGATGCGCTTTCGACGCTGGTCCTCGGCATCATCTTCCTGCTCACGGTGTTCGTCACCGTGCAGTTCTTCCTGTCGCAGGAGGTGGCGGGCAAGGACACGGTGCTGTCGCGGCTGACCGCGCAGATCAACCAGCTCACCGACCTTCTCGCCATGGAGAAGACCGGCAAGGCCGACCTCGAAAACGAGATCGCGCGGCTGCGCGCCTCGCTGGCCGGCGCGGAGGGCGAGCGCGACCGGCTCAAGAACGCGGCCGAGGGCAGCAGCGCGGGCGCGGCCTCCGCGGAAGCCAGGCTCAACGACACCACGCAGCAGCTTGCCGCCGAGAAGCAGGTGTCGAGCCGCGCGCTTGCGGAGATCGACGCCCTCAACCAGCAGATCGGCGCGCTGCGCCGCCAGCTTGCGGCGCTCGAGGACGCGCTCGACGCGTCGGAAAAGAAGGGCCGCGAGTCCCAGGCGCGGATCGCCGACCTCGGCTCGCGGCTCAATGTCGCGCTGGCGCAGCGCGTGCAGGAGCTGTCGCGCTACCGCTCCGACTTCTTCGGCCGGCTGCGCGACATCCTCGGCAACCGCGCCGACATCCGCGTGGTCGGCGACCGCTTCGTGTTCCAGTCGGAAGTGCTGTTCGACAGCGGCCAGGCCACGCTCAACGCCGAAGGCCAGGCCGAGATCGACAAGCTTGCGGCGGCGCTGCTCGACCTCGACAAGCAGATCCCGGCGGAAATCCCGTGGGTGCTTCGCGTGGACGGCCATACCGACGTGCGGCCGATTGCCAGCCCGCAGTTCCCCTCGAACTGGGCGCTGTCCGCCGCGCGCGCCATCTCGGTGGTGCAGTATCTCATCAGCAAGGGCGTGTCGCCGCAGCGGCTCGTCGCCGCCGGTTTCGGCGAATACCAGCCGCTCGATCCCGGCAACACCGAGGAAGCCTACCGGCGCAACCGCCGCATCGAGCTCAAGCTCACCGAGCGGTGACAAGGCTCAGGCCCTACAAGGAAGCCGACGAAGCGGCCGCCATCGACCTGTGGCGGCGGACCTGGCAGGTCGCCTATCCGCAGCTCGATTTCGACGCGCGCGCCGGCTGGTGGCGCGAGCGCTGGCGCAACGAACTCGTCCCCGCGGCGACCATTGTGGTGGCCGAGCGTGACGGCGCGCTCGTGGGCTTCGTGACGGTGGATCGCAAGACCGGCTATCTCGATCAGATCGTGGCGGCGCCGGAAGCCTGGGCCCTGGGCGTCGGCGCCCTGCTGATGGAGGAGGCCAAGCGCCTCGCCCCCGGCGCGCTCGAACTCCACGTCAACGTCGATAACGCCCGCGCCATCCGCTTCTACGAGAAGCACGGCTTCGCGGTGACCGGCACCGAAAGCAACCCGCGCTCCGGCGCGCCGATCTACCGGATGCGGTGGCAGGGATAGCGCCCGCTCACGTCCCCTGGAATTGCAGCCGGGCCAGCCGGGCGTAGAGCCCGTTCTGGGCCACCAGGCTGTCGTGCGTGCCCTGCTCGACGATGCGGCCGTGGTCCATCACCAGGATGCGGTCGCACTTGAGCACGGTCGCGAGCCGGTGGGCGATAACCAGCGTGGTGCGCTGCTGCATCAGCGTGTCGAGCGCGGCCTGCACCAGCGTCTCGCTCTCGGCGTCGAGGGACGACGTCGCTTCGTCGAGCAGGAGAAGCGGCGCCTCGCGCAGCACCGCACGCGCGATCGCGATGCGCTGGCGCTGACCACCCGACAGCGTGACGCCACGCTCGCCGATGGGCGTCTGCAGCC
>Ga0180221_1000450_pt1 | contig 37311 bp, 26 predicted proteins | sample eDN5th37CKraftMG_FD_151339 | JGI IMG/M metagenome (GOLD analysis project Ga0180221, IMG submission 151339) | Enriched Miracle-Growth compost microbial communities from Emeryville, California, USA - eDNA 5th pass 37_C Kraft MG (version 2) (version 2) ...
CGCCGCCTCGGACAGCTCGGCGGGGATGTCCTGCAGCGCCGCGAGGTAGATGACGGTGGTGAAGGCCGCCTGCCCCCACAGCGACATGAGCGCGATGACGACCATCGCCTGCTGCGGGTCCTCCAGCCAGCCCTGCTGCGGCAGACCGAGCATGCGCAGCGCGTTGTTGACGAGCCCGAACTGGGGGTTGAACAGGTACGTCGTGAGGATGCCCGTCGCGGCGGCGGAGACGACGAAGGGCAGGAAGATCAGCGTGCGGTACAGCCCCACGAGGACGATCCGCCGGTTCAGCAGCACGGCGAGGCCCAGCCCCAGCAGCACGGAGGCCGGGACGAAGAGCGCCGTGTAGAGCAGGGTGTGCATCGCGGCGGCGGCGAGGTCCGGGTCGGACCCCATCGCCCGGTAGTTGTCCAGCCCCACCTGCTCCGGCGCCGAGAAGCCGTTCCAGTCCTGCAGGGACAGCAGGAACGCCCACACCGCCGGGAAGATCGACAGGCCGAGCACGATGAGGGTCGCCGGCCCGACGAACCCCCACCCGGTGAGCCCCTCCCGCGCGCGCCGGACCCCGCCGGGCCGCCGCGCGCGGGAGGGGGCCGCCGCGGGGGTCGCGGCCGGGGCGAGCGTCGCGGTCACTTGTCCGCCAGCGCCGCGGTCGCCTCGTCGGCGGCCTTCCCCAGCGCCTCGGCCGGCTCGCCCTGGCCCTGCAGCACCTGCGAGATCGCGGAGCCGATCGCCTCCGACAGGTTCACGTAGCCCTCGACCGTGGGCCGCGGGATCGTGGCGTTCTCGCTGTTCTCGGCCATGATGTCGATGCCCGGCATCTCCTCGACCTGCTTCTGGAACTCCGGCGAGTCGATCTCGCTCTCGCGCAGCGGGAGGTTGCCGTACGCGACGTTCCAGCGCACGTCCTGCTCCGGGTCGGTGAGCCACCGGGTGAACTCGTACGACCAGTACGCGCGGTTGGCGTCCTGGTGGTCGAAGAGCACCCACAGGTCGGCGCCCGAGATCGTGGTGTGCGTGCCGTCGGTGCCGGGCAGCGGCACGACGCCGTAGTCCGTCCCGGCCACCTGCAGGTCGTACAGCGACCACGGCCCCGAGGTGATCATCCCGATCTGGTCGCTCGCGAAGATCTGCCCGAACTTGGTGTCCGTCTGGTCGAGGTACACGGACTTGTCCTCGACGGCCATGTCGCGCAGGAACGTGAGCGCGTCGACGCCCGCCGCGGAGTCGAACGTCGCCTCGCCGCTCGTCTCGTCGAGGATCTCCCCGCCGTTCTGCCACAGGTGCGGCCAGAACTGCCACGTCGTCTCCTCGGAGCCCGAGACGGAGTAGGCGTACCCGTACGTGCTGGTGGCCGGGTCGGTGAGCTCCTTCGCCGCCGCCCGGAAGTCGTCCCACGTCCAGTCCTCGGTGGGGTGGTCGACCCCGGCGGCGTCGAAGACGGTCTTGTTGTAGATCAGGGAGAGGTTGTCGACGACGGCGGGGAAGCCGATCGTCGCGTCGCCGGTCGGCTGCGCGGTCTGCCGCGCGGCGCCGGAGAACTCCTCCCACCCGACGGACGGGTCCGCGACCTGCTCGGTGATGTCGAGCGTGCGCTCGGAGTCCGCGAGCTCGCTCGCCCACGACCCGAACGCGTACGAGATGTCGGGGTACGTGCCGCCCGCGAACGACGACGACAGCTTCTGCAGGAGGTCCTCGGTCGACGGGGCTCCCGACGAGACCTCGATGGTGACGTTGGGGTGCTCCTTCTCGAACTCCTCGGCGAGCCCGGTCAGGATCGTCTGGGCCTGGTCGGCCTGGCCCGTCCACCACGTGAGGGTGACGTCGGCGTCCTTGTCGAGGGTCGTGGCCCCCGGCGTGCCCGAGGAGCAGGCGGACAGCAGGGCCGCCGCGGTCACGAACAGGGCGGTGGTGCCGGTGGCGACCCACCGTCGGCCGGTACGAGGGGGTTGACGCAGCATGATCGTCCTTGTCTCTTCTGCGAAGTCTCTACGGTGAACGCTTCGTCGCTTCTGCCTGAGGGTCGTCCGTGCGGTCGCCGCTCCTGTGCGGACGCCGCCGTGCTCAGCCGAGCACCACGGACCGGGTGAGGTGTCGCGGCGCGTCGGCGTCGAGCCCGCGACTGGTGGCGAGCTCGACGGCGAGCCGCTGTGCCTGGACCAGCTGGACCAGGGGATCGAGGGTCTGGTGGAGCACGGTGGCGCCGGTGCGCTCCACGTCGTCGACGAGCGTCGTGTCGAGGTCGCCGAACAGCGTGACCAGGCTCTCGGGGCCCGCGACGGCGACCGGGCCGTGCCGGTAGTCGAGCGCGGGGTAGGACTCGGACCACGCCTGGGCGGCCTCGCGTACCTTGAGCGCCGCCTCCTGCGCGAGCCCGTACCCCCAGGACCGGCCCAGGAACACGAAGTGCGAGAAGCGGGCCGGGTCGACGGGCAGGGCCGCGGCGAGCGCGTCGGTGGCCTGCGCGACGGCGGCGCCGACGTCCTCGCCGAAGGCGGTGCGGGCGAGCACGAGGACGCTCGTGGGGAAGCGCGTCTGGACCACGGACTCCTCGTCCGCGAAGTCCAGCACGAGCACCTCGTCGGCGGCCTCGGCGACCGGCGTCCCGGCCACGCCCACGACGGCGGCCTTCACCGTGCCGGCGGGGACGGCGGCGAGCGCCTCGAGCACCTCGCTGGTCGTCCCCGAGCGGCTGATGACGACGACCCGGTCGTACCGGCGCGTCGGCTCCCACTCGGACGCGTAGCCGGCGTCCGTCTCGCCCAGGCCCGCCCGCTCGCGCAGCGACGCGATCGACTCGGCGACGAAGGCGCTCGTGCCGCAGCCGAGCACGAGAACCCGCTCGCCGGCGCGCCCGAGCACCTTCCCGCCGGTCGCCGCGGCCTCGGCGGCTCGGGCCCACGCCTCGGGCTGGCTGCGGATCTCACGCTCGGTGATGGCGCTGGTGCTCACGTGCGCTTCCTGTCGTCGAGGGGCCGCCCGCCGGTGGCGGGAGGGACGGCCTCGTGCGGGCCGTCGACGCCTATCGTGCTCGCCGACTGCGCGGGAGTCATCAAAACTGGTGGATTCGCTCAGTCCAGGTGATCGAATCGCGTAACACCCTCGCAACCCGCGCAGGGCACGCCCCATCCTCGAGGACGTCCCGCGCACGTCGAGCACTCGCACCCTCCCGAGGAGAACCCACCGATGCCGTCCCTCCAGCAGGCGCTCGGCGCCGCCGAGCAGGCGCCCGCCCCCGTCCCCGACCTGCGGCTCGTCGACTGGGCGCCGCGCTCCCAGGTGTCCGTCCCCGCCAGCGCGGTCGGCCGCGCCGCCGTCCCCGCCGTCGACGTCCACAACCATCTGGGGCGCTGGCTCACCGACGACTGGTGCGCGCCCGACGTCGGCGCGCTGCTGGCGATGATGGACGCCGCGAACGTGGCGACGGTCGTCAACCTCGACGGCCGCTGGGGCGACGAGCTCGAGGCCAACCTCGACCGCTACGACCGCGCCCACCCGGGGCGTTTCCTCACCTTCTGCCAGCTGGACTGGTCGCTCCTGGCACGCGAGGGCGGCGAGCGGGAGATCGCCGCCCAGCTGCGCGACGCCGCGGCCCGCGGCGCCCGCGGCGTCAAGGTGTGGAAGAACCTGGGCCTCACCGTCGTCGGGCCCGACGGCGCGCTCGTCGCACCGGACGACCCGCGCGTCGTCGGCGTCCTCGCGCTCGCCGGTGAGCTGGGCCTGCCCGTCCTCATGCACGTCGCCGACCCGAAGGCGTTCTTCGACCCCCTCGACGCGCACAACGAGCGGTTCGACGAGCTCGCGGGGCAGCCGGACTGGTCGTTCGCGGACCGGGGCCGCTACCCGTCGTTCGACCAGCTCCTGGGGGCGTTCGAGCGCCTGCTGGTGGCGACGCCGGGCACGCAGTACATCGGGGCGCACGTGGGCTGCGTGGCCGAGGACCTCGACCACGTCGCCCACCTGCTGCGGACGGCGCCCCACCTCGTCGTCGACATCGCCGGCCGCCTCGCCGAGCTGGGACGCCAGCCGCGGCGGTTCCGCCGCCTGGTCGAGGAGTTCCCCGACCGCGTCCTCTTCGGCACCGACGCCTTCCCCCTGACGGCCGACCAGCTCGAGGTCCACTTCCGGTTCCTCGAGACGGACGACGAGTGCTTCGACTACGCACCGGGCGAAGCCGTCCCGCCCCAGGGCCGGTGGCAGATCTCCGGTGCCGGCCTGCCCGCCCACCTGCTGCCCGGCCTGTACGCGGGGAACGCCCGGCGGGTGCTCGGGCTCGGCGCGCACCTCGACGCGCATCTCGACGCGCACTGAGGCGGGGGGACGCCGGGCGGGCCGCCAATTTCCCTGGCGGCGACGTCCTGCGCTCCCTACGGTCGGGGGCATGCCGCTCCACGACGACGAGGTCCAGGTCACCGCCGACGACGTCCGCCGGCTGGTCGCGGCGCAGCATCCGCGGTGGGCCTCCCGGCCGGTGACGCCGGTGCGGGAGTCGGGCACCGACCACCTGCTCTTCCGCCTCGGCGACGAGGGCGACGGCACCGGCGACGGCACCGGCGATCTGGTGGCGCGGATGCCGAAGGTCGCCTGGGCGGCCGAGCACGCACTGGCCGACGCCCGGTGGCTGCCACGCCTCGCCCCGCACCTGCCGCTCCGGGTCCCGGCGCCGCTCGCCGTGGGCGAGCCCGACGACCGCTACCCGTTCCACTGGTCGGTCGTGCCCTGGGTGCCGGGCGCGGCGGTGGCCGACCCCCTCGACCCGGACGCCAACTCGAACCTCGACCCGGCCCGCGCCGCCATCGACCTCGGCGCGTTCCTCACCGCGCTGCGCGCCGTCGACCCGACGGGCGGCCCCGTCAAGGAGGGCACGGGCCGCGGCGTCCCGCTCTCTCGCCTGGACGAGGGCGTCCGGCGGGCCACGGCGGAGGCGGGCGACCGTGTCGACGGGCCGGCCGTCCTCAAGGCGTGGGACCGCGCGCTCGAGGCCGCCGCCGACCCGGTGCCGGACACCTGGCTGCACGGCGACCTGATGCCCGGCAACCTCGTGGTCTCCGACCGCCTGCTGACGGCTGTGATCGACTGGGGCGCCCTCGGCGTCGGCGACCCGGCGGCCGACCTGCCGCCCGCCTGGTGGCTGTTCTCCGGGCGCGACCGCGACGCCTTCCGGGAGGCGGCCGGCGCCGGGCCGGGCGGCGACCTCGACGACGGCGCCTGGGAGCGCGGGCGCGGCTGGGTGCTGGTGCAGGGGGTCGTCGCGCTGCCCTACTACTGGGACCGGTGGCCGCAGTTCGCGCGGGCGTCGCAGCGCAGGGTGGCGGCCGCCCTCTCCTGACCGCGGTCGGGGTCGCTCAGGGTCGAACGGGGGGACCACCCGATACCGAGCCCCCGCCCCGGCTCGTACCGTCGAGTCATGAGCACCTCCACCTCGACCCCGTACGTCCAGCCCGCTCCTGCCCGGCGTTCGCTGTTCCGCCCGAAGCACGGCCGCGTGCTCGGTGGCGTGTGCGCCGGCCTCGCCGACTACCTCGGCTGGAGCCGCGGCCTCGTCCGCGTCCTGACCGTGGCGTCCATCCTCATCCCCGGGCCGCAGGTCCTCGCCTACATCGTGCTGTGGATCCTCATGCCCGACGAGGACAAGGCGCGCCGCGGGGCCTGACGCCCACCAGCCCACCCTGACCAGGAGGGGACCGACCCATGGAGCTCACCCTGGAGCGCGGCGACATCACCACGGTCGCCACGGACGCCGTCGTCAACGCCGCGAACTCGTCCCTGCTGGGCGGCGGCGGGGTCGACGGCGCGATCCACGCCGCGGCCGGGCCGCGCCTGCTGGAGGCGTGCCGCGAGCTGCGGCGCACCACCCTGCCCGACGGCCTGCCGGTGGGGGACGCCGTCGCCACGCCCGGCTTCGACCTGCCCGCCTCGTGGGTGATCCACACCGTGGGGCCGAACCGGCACGCCGGCCAGACCGATCCCGCGCTGCTCGTCTCGTGCTTCGCCCGCTCGCTGGACGTCGCCGCCGACCTGCGCGCGCGGACCGTCGCCTTCCCTGCCGTCAGCGCGGGCGTGTACGGGTGGGCGGCGGACGACGTCGCGCGCGCCGCCGTCTCCGCCGTCCGGTCGTGGGACGACGCGAACCCCGCCGCGCTGGACGAGGTCCGCTTCGTACTCTTCAGCGCTCCCCTGCTGACGGCGTTCGAGGAGGCGGCCGCCGCCTGACGTGGCGTGGGGCGGCGGGCATGGTGGTCGCTGCCGTGCTGCCGGGGTGTTCTCCCGCGGGGGAGGGCGACGGTCATCCTGCTGCGGCGAGCGCGATGTCGGAGCCTGCGAGCAGTGCGCCGGCGGAGCCGGGTCCGCCGGCGCAGCCCCATAGGGTTCGAGGCGTGAGGGACGACGCGCGACTGATCCTGACCTGTGGGTTGCCCGGGGCGGGCAAGACCACGCTCGCCATGCAGATCGCCGCAGAACGCAGCGCCGTGCGCCTCACCAAGGATGAATGGCTGCGCGCCCTCGGCTCCAGCCCGTGGGACACGCGCGCCAACGAGAAAGTCGAGCAGGAGCTCTGGCGACTGGCCCAAGAGATTCTGAGCCACGGTCTCAGCGTCGTCCTGGATTTCGGGCTCTGGGCACGAACCGAAAGAGACGAGAAGCGAGCCGTCGCTCGCCGCATCGGCGTCGCCGTCGAACTGCACTACCTCGACGTCCCTCCCGACGAGCTGTGGCGGCGCATCGAAGAACGAAACTCGGCGCCGCCCTGGCAGAAAGAACCGATCAGTCGCGCCGACCTCGACGAGTGGGTAGGCGTCTTCGAGGCTCCCGATGCGCGCGAGCTGGCGTTGTTCGACCCTCCGCCACGGTGAGGGCGCTCGCACCGCCGGCCTCGGGGTCGACGGCCGCGCTCAGCGCTTGGGGTAGCCCGCCCGCGGCCGGTCCGCGTCAAGGTCCTCGACGTGCTCGAAGTGGATCTGCCGGTGCTTCACGGTGCGGTTGTACAGCCAGGTGATGAACGACAGCACGATGCCGACCGCGAGCAGGCCGCCCGCGATCACGTACTGCTCCTGCTGCTCCGCGCTGCGCGCCCACGGGCCGGCCAGGAAGGCGCAGGTGACCGCGCCGAGCAGCGCCACCCACGCCTTGGTGCGGAAGTGCGGGTGCTGGACGGGCTGGCGACGCAGCACCAGCAGCGCCACGTTGACGACGGCGAACACGGTGAGCAGCAGCAGGGACGTCGTGCCGCCCAGCAGGCTGATCGCGTTCGCCCCCTCCTCCGTGCGGCTCGCGCGGACGACGTAGGTGATGAGCCCGTAGGAGATGAGGGTGGTGACGACGATCGACACCCAGGGTGTCTTGCGGGTGCGGTGCACCCGGCCGAAGCTGCGCGGCAGCACGCCCTGGTTCGCGAGGCCGAACAGCAGGCGGGACGCCATGAGCATGTTGATGAGGGCCGAGTTCGCCACGGCGAACATCCCGATGAACGGGAAGATCGTGTCGAACGGCAGGCCCGGCGCGCCGGCAGCCACGACCTGGGTGAGGGCGGAGCCCCGGGAGTCGTCGGTGAGCTCGCCGACGGGCACCAGCGCGACCGCCGTGATCGCGACCAGCACGTAGATGAGGCCCGTGATCGACAGACCCGTGAGCATCGTGCGGGGGAAGTCCCGCACCGGGTCCCGGCACTCCTCGGCCATGTTCACGGAGTCCTCGAAGCCCACCATCGCGAAGAACGCGAGCGTGGTCGCCGCGGTCACGGCCAGGAACACGCCCTTGTCGTCCGGGCTCTCGAAGATCACCACGCGGGAGAAGTCGGCCCGGCCCTGCGTCATCCCCCACATGCCCACGAAGATGACCAGGAGCAGGCCGGACAGCTCGACGAGCGTCAGCACGACGTTCGCCTTGACGCTCTCCCCCACGCCGCGGAAGTTGACCAGCGCCACCAGGGTCATGAACCCGAGCGCGATCCACAGGAGCCCGGCCCCGCCGGTCTCGAGGCCGAGGCCGAACCCGTCGTTGAGGAAGCCCGCGAACGCGTTGGACGCCGTCGACGCCGACGTGATGCCCGAGCACATCACCATGAACGCGATGATGAACGTGACGAAGTGGATGCCGAACGCCTTGTGCGTGTAGAGCGCGGCGCCCGCGGCCTGCGGGTACTTGGTGACGAGCTCCAGGTACGAGAACGCGGTGAGCGTGGCCACCACGAACGCGATGAGGAACGGGGCCCACGCCGCCCCGCCGACCTCGCCGGCGACCTGGCCGGTGAGGGCGTAGACGCCGGTGCCGAGGATGTCGCCGACGATGAAGAGCAGCAGCAGCTTGCGGCCCATCACCCGCTTGAGGCCGTGGTCCGGGACGGCGTCGCCGGTCCCGCTCGTCCCGCCCTGATCGACCGTCTGGCTCATCGCGACCTCCTGGATCGGCTTCGCACCTGATCGTCCGCGCCGCCCCCTCGCCTCCTCGCGCGGGGCGCGGCCCTCACCCATCGAACCGCGCCGGGGCCTCACCTGCAGGAGCGACGCGCGGGCGGGCAGGGCAGAGTTGCCCGCAACAAGGACTCGCACGGTGCGGGCGCAGGGGGCGCCGGACTGACGAGGAGCATGGATGCGACGAGCGGTGGTCACGGGGGCGGGGGCGGTGACGCCGCTCGGCGGCGGCGTGGAGGAGACGTGGGCCGCTCTGCTGGCCGGCGCGAACGGCGCCGGCCCGATCACGGACGAGTGGGCCGGCGCGCTCCCGGTGCGGATCGCGGCCCGCGTCGACGACGGGTTCGCGGCCGGGCTGGGCGTGCCGGAGCGGCGGGCCCGGGACCGGGCGGAGCAGCTCGCCCTGGTCGCCGGGCGGGAGGCGTGGGCGGACGCCGGCACCCCGGACGCCGACCCCACCCGGGTCGCGGTGGTCGTGGGCACCGCCCACGGCGGGATCGCGACGACGGTCGCCATGCAGGACACCCTCGTGAGCGACGGGTACCGCCGGGTCTCCCCGCACACCATCACGATGGCGATGGCGAACGGGCCCGCCGCGTGGCTCTCTCTCGACCTGCGGGCGCAGGCCGGGGCCCGGGCGCCCGTGAGCGCGTGCGCCGCCGGGGCCGAGGCGATCGGCCAGGGCCGCGACCTGATCCGCTCGGGCGAGGCGGACGTGGTCGTGTGCGGGGGCGTGGAGGCGAGCATCGTGCCGCTCTCCCTCACCGGGTTCGCCCGCGTCCGCGCCCTCTCCACCCGCAACGACGAGCCGCAGCGCGCCTCCCGGCCGTTCGACGCCGACCGCGACGGCTTCGTCATGGGCGAGGGGGCCGTGCTCCTCGTGCTCGAGGCGGAGGAGCACGCCCGGGCCCGCCGCGCGCCGGTGCTGGGCGCCGTCGACGGCGCGGCCCTCACCTCCGACGCCTTCGACATCGTCGGCGGCGACCCCGGCAACCAGGCGCGGACCATCTCGCTCGCCCTGCGCAGCGCCGGGCTGGACCCGGCCGACGTCGGGCTGGTGCACGCGCACGCCACATCCACGCCGGTGGGGGACGTGAACGAGGCCGAGGCGCTGCGCACGGCGCTGCCCAGCCCGCCCCCCGTCACGGCCACCAAGGCCTCGACCGGGCACCTGCTCGGGGCGTCCGGCGCCCTGGGGGCCCTCGTCGCGCTGCTCGCCATGCGCGACGGCGTCGTACCGCCCACCATCAATCTCGACGCACCCGACCCGGACGTCGACCTCGACGTCGTCACCGCGCCGCGGGCGACGACGGCGCGGCACGCGCTCGTGGACGCCTTCGGCTTCGGCGGGCACAGCGCCGCGCTGGTGCTGTCGCGGGACTGACCAGCGGGACCAGGGGCCGAGAACGTCAGGAGAGGACGGAGCCCAGGAACCCCTCGACGACCTCGAACCAGGCCTCGGGCTGGTCGCGCCGCACGCAGTGACCGGCGTCGGCGACGACGACGGTCCGCAGGAGGGGGTTCTCCGGTCCGGGGCCGGTGGGCGCCGGGGCGACACTGTCCCGGTCGGGCAGGACGAGCAGGGTCGGCACCGCCAGCCGGGCCACGAGGTCGGCCCAGCTGTCGGGGCCCAGGTGCAGCCCCCGGCGCAGGTAGTCCCGCTGCACCTGCGGCTTGCACCGCGCCCAGGCCTCGACCTCGGACCGGCTCCACCTGCTCTCCGCGACGAGCGCCTCGAGCTCGCCCCGGGCGACGCGCGCGCTCACGTCCTCGACGAACGCGAGGAACCCAGCCGCGTGCTCGGCCGGGCTGGGGCCGCCGTCGGCGCGCGGCGGGTCCTCGAGCACCAGCGCCCGCACCGCCGCCGGGCGGGCGACGGCCGCGCGCAGCGCGAGCGCGCCGCCCATCGAGTGGCCCAGCAGGACGACGGGCTCCGGCTGGTCGTCGAGGACGGCGAGCACGTCGGCGAGCATCAGGTCGGCCGTGGTGCCCAGCTCGTCCTCACCGAACCGGGGCGACGTGCCGTGGCCGCGCATGGTCGGCGCGACGATGCGCCAGTCCTGCTGCCAGCGGTGCACCAGGTCGGGGAAGTTGTCGCCGGCGTCGGTCAGGCCGTGGAGCACGACGACGGTGGGCGAGGCCGCGTCACCCGCGGTGTGGATCGCCAGCTGAGAGGTCACGGCCCGGGAGCCTAGCGCCACCCTGACCGGGGGCGACGCAGCGATCGTCGTCGGTGCCGCACGGCCCCTCGGGCCCGGGACCGACGACGATCGCTCCGTCACCTGACGTGGACCGGTCAGCGGCAGGACTCCGCGTCGTACGCGTGCGTCGTCGAGACGCCGCCCGCGGTGACCGTCACCTCCCCCGCGTCGACGGACCGGCCCGTCGCGGGGAACGGCTGCGTCCAGGACTTGCCCGGTCGGAGCGTGTCCCGCGTTCGCTCCGTCCCCAGCGCGGCGACCGTTACGTCGGTGCGCTCGTCGGAGTCGTTGGTCACCGTGACCTCGACGAACGGCTTGCGACCGCGGCACTCGGGCACGACCTGGACGGACACCGGGCTCGTCGGTGCCGCGGCGAGCGGGGTGCCCAGCGGCGAGACGGTGAGCCGGTCGACGACCGGCGCCCACGCGGAGCGCAGCGGGAAGTCCGGCCAGACGTCGGAGGCGTACGTGGTCCCGTCGAAGTTCGGGGCCTCGTGCGACGAGAGGGCGATCGTGTTCTCGCCCTCGTCGAGGTCGAGCACCACCGTCTTCTCCCAGAAGCTGTTCTCGTGGAACGTGTGCGGGAACAGCACGGGCACGCTCGTGCCGCCGTTGACCGACACGTCCGCCCGGCGGGCGAGCGGGTCGGGGTTGTAGTGCGAGGCGGGCGACTGCTCCGGGTTCGAGTACCGGAGCACCACGGCGTGCGGGCCCGCCTCGGCGGCGTCGACCCGGAACGTCAGCGTGTTCCCGTTGCCGGGCTCCCCGCCCACGTCCGTCACGGCCTTGCCGCCCTCGGCGAGGGAGAGGTCGGTGACGGCCGCCGAGCCGGCGAGCTCGGCGTCCTCCGCCTGGTACGCGGTGGCCGCGAGCGCGCCGGTCCCGGCCGCGACGGTCAGCCGGTCGAGGATCAGTCCGTCCGCGCCGCCGGTCACGACCACCTTGTTGACGCCGCCCCGCAGGTGCGCGGCGACCTGCTGCGCGTCCCCGAGCTCGAGCACGTCACGGCCGTTGACCGCGAGCGTGCCGGAGCCGGCGCCGAGCCGGTCGGCGCCGAGGGTCGCCTCGGCGTCGGTCGCCCCGTAGACCCAGAACGTCGCGCTCTCGCCCTCGGCGAGAGCCACGGCTCCCGCGCCGGAGACGTCGCCGAACGCGACGCCGTCGGGCAGGTCGTCCGCGGCGAACACCGTCCGGCCGCCGTCGAGCGTCGCGTGCTCCGCCTCGTACACCGACGTGGCGGCGTCCGGGTTCGGCAGGGACAGGGTGAGGCGGTCGACGATGGCGTCGCCCTGCGTCGCGCCGCCGTCGAGCCCCTGCGCGGCGAGGGAGATCGTGTGGGTGCCGGCGGTGAGCTCGACGGTCGTGTCGGCGTGGTCCCAGACCACCCACTTGTAGCCGAGCGGCAGGAACAGCTCCTGCTCGGCCGCGCCGTCGACCCGCACGAAGACGTTCGTCGGGCCCTGCTCGGCCACCTTGTCGAACGTGTTCAGGCTGTTGGCGAAGACGGACAGGTCGTAGGTGCCGTCCTGCGGCACGGTCACCTCGAAGTCCAGCACCCCGTCGGAGCCGGTGCGCAGGCCGCCGACGTCGTAGCCGCCGGAGGTGTAGAACTTGCCGACGTCCGCGGGCGAGCCCTCGGGGCCGTTCTTCGAGTAGCCGGAGCCCGTGTAGGTGGCGTCCTCGGCCTCGTAGCTGCCGTCCCACAGCGTGGGCGCGGCGCTCGTGGACGTCCCGGCGCCGGCCGGCGTCACGACGATCTCGTACGCGGAGGACTCCCGCAGCAGCGGCAGCGTCTCGCCGTCGAACTCGACCGACACCTTCCCGTCGACGACGGACGCGGTGGTCTCCGCGAGGTGCCGCGGCTGGGCGGAGTCGCCGAGCTGGCCGGTCCACGGGATCTCGCGGACGGTCACCCGGACCTCGTCGCCGAACACGTCGGCGGGCACGTTCACCAGGTCCACCGGCGCGGCGCCGTCGGCCCCGCCGACGATGGTGCGCGAGACCTTCCGCTCCTCGTCGAGGCTCGACACGCCCTGCAGGGTGTAGTTCTGGCCCGGGAACGGCGGCGTGACCTCGACGGTGTGCCCGCTCATCCGCGAGTACGCGTTGAACAGCCACCACTGCCCGTTGCCACGGTCGGACTGCACCGCGGAGTCGGACAGGTTGCCGTCGATGTTCCAGTACGCGATGTCGGCGTCGACCTTCGAGTCCTCGATCGCCGAGATCCACTGGATCATCTGACCGGGCACCGAGGTGTGGTAGTTGAACGCGTACTCGTTGATGTTGATCGGCAGCTCGGTGCCCTCGAGGTCCGTCCCGGCGAACACGTCCGCCTCCCACTCGCGGTACGTCGCGACCGAGGTGCGGATCTTCTCGGGGTGGGACAGCTCGTGCCAGGTGATCACGTCGGGCACGGTGCCCGCCTCGACGGTGTGCTCGAGGAAGCCCTTCACCTGGCTGTACAGCACGCTGGTGTTGGGCCCGGCGATCCGCGCGTCGGGCATGCGGTCCCTGATGACGGCGTGCACGCGGTCCCAGGCGGCGAGGTAGTCCGTGGGGTCGTCGAGCCACGACGTGCCGTCGTAGCTCCACTCGCCGGTGCCGAACATGTTGCCCTCGGGCTCGTTGAACGGCACGAAGACCACGTTGTCCTGGTACTCCTGGGGGAGCTGGAGCACCTGGTCCACCTGGGTGGCGATCTTGTCGACGAAGGTGTCGAGCTTCTCCTCCGGGGTGTCCCCCGGCCACTGGTACGGGAACCCGCGGTGGATGTCCGTCATGTACACGTACACGTCGCCGTCGGTCGCGTCCGCGAGCGGCCGCACCACCTCCAGCGCGTCGGCGCCCGGGTGCTGGGGCCCGTCCTGGGCCTTGGTGGAGACGGTGCGCAGGCCCATGCCCTCGATGAGGTTGTCGCTGGGCAGCCCCTCGCCGTACAGGCCGTACAAGGTGCCGGACGCGCCACCGTGGAAGTCGCCGGTGTCCGTGCCCAGGTCGACGGTCAGCTCACCGCGGTGCACCGTCACGGTGGCGGTCACGGCGACGCCGTCGGCGTCGCCCGGCACCGCCTTCCCCGACACCGCGAACTCTCCGGGCCGCGCGTACTGCGCCGGGTCGACGTCGTCCCAGACGATCGGCACGTCGCGGTCGTAGCCGTCCGAGAAGGACGCGCGGACGGCGGCGGGCAGGTCGGGCGCGGCCTGCACCGTCGTGCGGACCTCGAACGAGTCGGTGCTGAGGGCGGTCATGGTCGGGGACTCTCCCACGAGCTCGGCCACCTGGTCCGGAGCGAGCGCGGTGCGGTAGATGCGGAAGTCGTCGACGGCGCCGTCGAACAGCGGGTCCGGGTAGAACGACTTCCCGAGGAACCCGGCCGACGTCGCGCCGTCGGCCAGGAGCTGGCCGGCGCTGATCGAGGTGGGTGACGACGCGACGGCGACGCCGTCCAGGTACGTCGTCACCCGCCCCGCCCCGGGGTCGGACGAGGTGTCGAGCGTGGTGGTGAGGGTGACCCAGTCACCGGCCCGGAGCGGTCCGTGGCCGCTCACCGTCGCCTCGCCGCCCCCGCCGCCCGTCGTGACGGCGGTGCGGAGGTTCCCGTCGCCGTTGGACGGCGTGGTGAACAGGTAGCGGGTGGTGTCGGTGCCGAGGTCGTAGACCCGCTGCCAGGCCCCGCCCTCGCCGTCCCAGCGCACGCGCGCGGACACCGTGAGGTCGGTGGCCCCGTCCAGCGCGCCGCGCGGGATCGTCACGTAGCCGCCGCCGGCGCCGCCGGGCAGCTCGAGCGCCTGCGTGCCGCCCTCGGCGTCGACCACGGTCGTGGCGCCGCGGATCGTGCCGTCGAGCCCGTTCCCCGACGAGTCGGGGACGGTGGATCCGTCGATGTCGTCCATCGTCCAGTGCAGGTCGGGGGCGGGCGGCGCCGCGGCCGTCGCCGGGACGCCCACGGCCAGCGAGGTGCCCGCGAGCGCCAGGGCCGTCGAGAGCGCGGCGGCCGTGCGGCGCCGGGCCTTTCTCTGCGTGCGTGGTGAAGGTGTCGTACTCATCGTCGAGTGCCTTCCGTGAGGGGATGTCGAACGGTGCCGGCCGAGGCGGAGCGAGCGACCGCTCCGCCTCGGCCGCGTGTCAGCCGCAGCTGGCGGCGTCGTACGGGTGCGTCGTGGAGACGCCGCCGGCGGTGACGGTCACCTCGCCGGCGTCGACGGCGCGGGCGCCCGCGGCGAACGGCAGCCGCCAGGTCGCGCCCGGCTTCAGCACGTCGCGCGCCCGCGACTCGCCGAGGGCGGCCACGGTGACGTCGGTGCGCGTGCTGGCGAGGTCGGTCGCCTCGACGACGACGAACGCCTGCGCCCCGCGGCACTCGGTCGCGACCTCGACGCCCAGCGGGCTGGCCGGGGTCAGGGCCCAGAACCGGTCGGCGGTCTCCTCGTCGGTCGCGGTCGTGGTGTCGCCGGCCCCCTTCCCGACGGTGAGCGCGGCGTCCCGGCCGCTGCCGGAGGAGTCGACCACGGCGGTGCCGCCGTCGGGCTCGTCGAAGGCGTAGTGCGCCACGTCCCCGGCCGACGGCTGCCCGGCGGCGAGGTCGGCCACCTCGGCGGCGGACAACGCGCGGGAGTGGATCGCGACGTCGTCCAGCGCGCCGTCGAAGGCCGGGTCGGAGCCGTACTGCGACTTCCCGATCCAGTTGCGGCCGTTCGAGGCGCCCAGGTCGGACGGCGAGATCGTGATCCCGTCGTTGGTGGCGACCGCCTTGCCGTTCACGTACAGCGTGCCGGTGGTGCCGGACACCGTGACCGTCACCTGCGACCACGTGTCGAGCGGAAGGTTCTGCCCGGGGTGGTCGAGGCGCTGCTCACCCCCGGCGCCGCTGGTCGTGATGGCGAACCGCGGCCCGCTGCCGGCGTTGAGCGTGAGGAACATGCTCGAGCCCGAGCCGGACCCGATGTCGAACACGCGGGCCCACGTGGGCAGCGCGGCCGGCTTCACCCATGCGGTGAACGACCAGTCGCCGTCGAGCCCGTCGACGACGCCGTCCGGCAGGGTGACGTACGAGGACGTGCCGCACATGTCGAGCGCCGTCCCGACCTTCCCGGGCGCCCGCGGCCCGTCGGGGCTGCAGCTCGCCGACGGGGAGCCGTCGGTCCACTGGACGGCGGCGGCTCCGGCGTGGGTGCTCATCCCGTCCACACCCAGGGTCAGCCCGGTCCCGTAGTTGGCAAGCCGCACGTGCCCCTTGCCGTCCGGCACGAGCTGCCAGAGCTGCCCGTCGCTCCCGTCCGCCTCCTCGACGACCACGGGCGCGCCGTTGCCGTCGGTGCCCTCGGGCGCGGCGAGCACCAGCCCGCTCGCGAGGTCCGTCACGGTGGACAGGCCGGAGCCGGCGTCGCGCACCTCCCAGGTGCGCCCCTCGCCCGCCGCGGCCTGCACGGCCGCGCCGTCCGACGTCCCGAGCTGGAGGCCGGAGTGCACGTTGTCGAGCGTGTACGTGCCGGCCAGGCTCGACGCCTCACCCGCCGCCGACACGACGACGTGGTACCCGTACGCCGGGTTCATCACGACGGGCACGGTGATCGACCCGTCGTCGCCCACGGTGTACGTGGTGTCGGAGATCGTGATCGGCGCCGCGGTGGGCGTGGTGCGGCCGTAGGACGGCGTGGTCTCGAGCCGCACGTTCACCTCGTCGCCGAGCGCGAGCTCGTCGAGCCCGTTCACCACGATCGACGTCGGGCCGCTGTTGCCGCCCGCGATGACGCGCACCTCGTCCTTCGCGTCGTTCACCGACGCCGCCCCGTCCAGCGGGCTCTCGTTCGACGGCGGCGTGGTGGTGACCATCTGCCCGGACATGGCGGCGTACCAGGTGTACAGCCAGTACGCGCCGTTCGGGGCGCCGCCCCGGCTCACCAGCAGGTCGCCGAGGGTGCCGGACTGGTTCCAGAACGCGAGCTCGGCACGGTCGATGCCGAAGCGCTCGAACTTGGAGACGTACCCGACGAGCGGGCCGGGCAGGCCCACCTGGGACGGGGCCGCGTACTCGGCGATGTCGATGGGCAGGTCGGGCAGGCCCAGCTCGTCGAGCATGGCGCGCACCGACTCGACGTCGCCCTGGATCTTGGAGGAGCGGATCAGCTCGTGCCACTCCAGCACGTCGGGGACGGTGTTCGTCTCCTTGGCGAACTCGAGGAACTGCCGCATGTCGGAGATGTTGTCCGAGAAGCTCGGCCCCTGGATGGGGACGTCGGGGCCCAGCTCCTCGCGCAGCACGCGGTAGCTGAACTCCCACAGCTCCTCGAAGGTGCCGTTCTCCTCGAGCCAGGTGTTGTCCGACTCGTTCCACGGGGCGTAGGCGACGACGTTGGTCGCCCCCGACGCCTTGACGTCGGCCACGACGTCCCGGATGACGTCCTCCCAGGCCTTCCGGTCGGCGGTGTTCTCCCAGCTGAACTGGTACGGCCACCCGGGGTAGTAGTCGACGATCCGCACGACGATCCCCGCGTCGTGCCGCGCCGCCGTCCGCCACACGTCGAGGGTGTCGCCCGTCGGCTGCTGGCGGCCGCCGGGCGGCATCTGCACGAACGTGTTCGGCTTGATCGGTGCGATGAGGTCGTCGGACGGCACGCCCTCGTCCGCGATCCCGTACAGCGACCCGGTGGCCACGTGCGAGACCTCGCGGAACGGCTGGTCGGCCTCGACCACCAGCGTGGAGTCGGGGCCGGGCCCCGACGGCGCGGCGGCCGTCGCGGTGGTTGCGGCCGCAGCGCCGCCGAGCCCGAGCGCGGCGACGGCGGTCGCCGCGGTCATCGCGACGACCCGGCGCCGGGCCGTCGTCGGGGTCGTTCTCTTCCTGCCAAGACGCATCTTCCTTCTCCTCGTGCGGGCGGCGGGCACGACGACGTGCCCACCGCGGACGTGGTGGTGCCTTTCTTGGTGGGTCTCGCCCCGGCGGGACCAGGACGTCGTGCTGTGCTCACCCCCTCCAGGTGACGGCGCCGGTCGTCCGTCCGACGACCTCGGGCAGCGCACCGTCGCGCAGGTACACGGGCACGACGTCGAGCGGGGCGTCCGCGCGGACGGTCCGGCCGCCGTCGTGCACCTCGCCGGTGGCGGCGTCGGTCCACCGGGCCCCCGCGGGCAGGTAGACGTCGCGCTCGCGCGCGCCCGCGGCGATGACCGGGGCGACGAGGACGTCGGGCCCCAGCAGGTACTGGTCGTCGACGTCCCACGCGTGCGGGTCGTCGGGGAAGTCGTGGAACAGCCCGCGCATCACGGGCTGGCCGTCGGTGTGCGCGGCGCGCATCACCTCCCGGAGGTAGGGACGGAGGGCCTCGCGCAGGTGCACGTACCGCTCGAGCACCCGGTACACGTCGTCGCCGAAGGACCACAGCTCGTTGGGCCCGCCGGAGCGCAGGCGCCGGGAGCCGTCGGCGGCCGTGACCTCCTCGTACGGCAGCCGGTCGCCGTGCAGCCGCATCACCGGGCTGAACGCGCCCACCTGGAACCAGCGCACCAGCAGCTCGTGGAACGCCGGGTCCGCGCCGTCGCCGGCGTGGAAGCCGCCGATGTCCGTGGTGAACCAGGGGATCCCCGCCACGCCCATGTGGATCCCGGCCGTGATCTGCCGCGCGAGATCCTCCCACGTGGAGGAGATGTCCCCCGACCAGACGAGCGCGCCGTACCGCTGGCTGCCCGCCCACGCGCAGCGCACGAGGTTCACGACCTCCTGCTCGCCGGCCGCCGTCTGCCCCTCGAACACCGCCCTGGCGAACGCCTGCGGGTACACGTTGCCCACGCGCGCGTACGGGCCGAGGTGGGTGCGGTAGGCGTCGTGGTCGTAGACGCCGAACTCGGGCTCGGCCTCGTCCAGCCAGTACGTGCGCACGCCGTGCGTGCCGTAGTTCTGCGCGAGCGTCTCGGCGAGCCAGGTGCGCGCCTCGGGGTGGGTGACGTCGAGGAAGACGCTCGGGCCCTCGAACGACATCTGGACGTCGACGCCCCGGTCCGACCGGACCAGGAGGTTGTTCCGGCGCAGGTGGGCGAAGTTCTCCGACTCCAGGGAGACCTGCGGCCAGACCGACACCATGAGCTCGACGCCGAGCTCGCGCAGCTCGTCCACCATCGCCGCCGGGTCGGGCCAGAACTCGTCCTCGAACCGGTAGTCGCCCATGTGCGGCCAGTGGAAGAAGTCGGCCACGATGACGTCGAGCGGCAGGCCCCGACGCCGGTGCTCGCGCGCCACCTCCAAGAGCTGCTCCTGGTTCCAGTACCGCAGCTTGCACTGCCAGAAGCCGAGACCACGCTCCGGCATCATCGGGGCGTGCCCGGTGGCGTCGGCGTAGTTGCGGGCGATGGCGGACGGCGTCGCCCCGGCGGTGACCCAGTAGTCGAGCTGGCGCGTGGACTCCGCGTGCCACTCCGTCCGGTTGCGGGCGAACGTGGCGCGCCCGATCGACGGGTCGTGCCAGAGGAAGCCGTAGCCCGCGCTCGACACGACGAACGGCACGCTCGCCTGCGAGTTGCGGTGCGCGAGCTCGAACGTGGAGCCCTTGAGGTCCAGCACGTGCTGCTGGTACTGCCCCATCCCGGCGAGGCGCTCGCCCGGGTCCGCCTCGAACGACGCCGTGAGCACGTGGCCGTCGTCGCCCGGCCGGGGCCGGAAGTGCCGCGCCCGGAGGTCGAGCGACCCTCCACGGCCCAGCTCGCGGAACAGCAGCCGCCCGTCGGCGTCGTAGAACGCCAGCTCGCAGCGGGACACCTCGTACCCGACCGGCTCGTGGAACCACCGGGACGTCGTGAGCTCGACGCGGATCGCCCCGTGCCGCAGCGTGGCACCGTCGTCCCGGACCTCGACGCTCGCGCCGGCGTGCGCGGCCGGGTCGGGCGGCAGCAGCGCCCATTCCGCGTCGTCGACGTCGCCCATCACCGTGGCGCGCACGCGCACGCCGTCGCGGCCCCACGGCTCGACGACGAGCGTCTCGCCGCCGCCGCGCCAGGTCAGGCGGGCGCCGTCGGCGCGGATGTCGCTGCTCGGCTGGTTCACCGGGATCTCCTTGGCAGGTTCAGACGGTCGGGACGAAGACGCGCATGGTGGACGGACCGCGCTCGGCCCAGCGGTGGTAAGGGATCAGCGGGAGGTCGACCGGTGCGGACCCCGCGGGCTCGAGCGGACCCTCAGACTCCGGCGGCGTCCCGTCCGGCCCGAACGGGGGCCTCCCCGGCGCGACCTCCGGCAGGGGCTCGACGCGCGCCGTCACGACGGCGCCGTCCCGGTGCTCGACGTCGTCCGGGACGCGTGCCGGGACGGCCGGGTCGACCCGCACCTGCTCCAGCGCGACGCCGTCCGGCAGGTCGACGGACTCCAGCGCGAGCACCAGCGGTCCGCGCTCGACGGCGACGGTGCCGCGGGCGGCGTCGACCCGCGGGTCGGGCCACGAGAAGCGCGGCGCGACGGGCAGGCCGAGCACCACGACGTCGCCCTCGCGCACCGCGACGTCGACCCAGCCGGGCGCGGCGGGGCGCACCACGCCGTCCGGTCCGGTGACCGTCGCGCCCGCGCCGCCCTCCTGCGACGCCCAGTGCGGCACGCGCAGGCGCAGCGTGACCGCGCGCGACCCCCCGACGGGCTCCGGACCGTGCGGCGCCGATCGCACCTCGACCCGCACCTCGCCGTCGTGCGGGTAGGCCGTGTCGACGCGCAGCACGAGCTCGCCGCCCGCGACCTCGACCCGCAGGTCGCCCGCCGCGTACTGGGCGAGGGTCACGACGGCGCCGTCGTCGACGAACGCCGCGTACGCCTGCCAGGACGCGAGGGTGCGCGCCACGTTGGTGGGGCAGCAGGAGACGTCGAACCACGGCGCGCGGACGCCGCCCTCGGCGCGCGGGTTCACGGCGTCGGGCAGCACGTCCGCGCCCGGCTCGCGCTGCTGCAGCGGGTTCGCGTAGAAGAAGGCGCGGCCGTCGGCGCGCGGGGACGTGGCGACGACGTTGTAGAGCGTGCGCTCGATCAGGTCCGCGTACCGCACGTCGCCGGTCGCGAGCAGCAGCCGCCACGACACCATGACCGACGCGACGCCCGCGCACGTCTCGCAGTAGGCCCGGTCCGGCGGGAGCTCCCAGTCGTCGCCGAACCCCTCGTCCTGGTGGCGCGAGCCCATGCCCCCCGTGAGGTAGGTACGCCGCTCCACCGAGCGGGCCCACTGCCGCTCGACGGCGGCGCGCAGGTCGTCGTCGTGCGTGTCGACGGCGACGTCCACGGCACCGGCCGCGAGGTACAGCGCCCGCACCGCGTGACCACGCCAGACGTCGGCGTCCCGCACCGGCACGTCGTCCTGGAAGTAGGCAGGGCTCAGCAGCGCGACCGGCGCGAGCGTGCCGTGCCCCCGTCGCTCCACGAAGAGGCGCGCCTGCTCGGTGTACCGCGGCTCGTCGAGCGCCCGCCCGAGCTCGGCCAAGCCGACCTCGATCTCCGGGTGGCCGCAGAGGCCTGCGCGTGCGCCCGCGCCGAACTCCCGGCAGACGTGGTCGGCGGCGCGGCGCGCGACCGCGACCAGGCGGTCCTCCGGCCCGACCGTCCGGGCCCGCGCGACGGCCGCCTGCAGCAGGTGGCCGGTGCAGTACAGCTCGTGGCCCGCCGACAGGTCGGTGTACCGGCCGGGCTGCCCCGGATGCCCGAAGCAGGTGTTGAGGTAGCCGTCGTCGTCCTGGGCGGCCTCGACCCGGTCGACGAGCTTGCGGAACGTCGCGTCCACGGTGGGGTCGCCCGTGCGGCCGTGCTCCCACGCGAGCGCCTCGAGCAGCTTGTAGACCTCCGAGTCGGAGAACTGCCAGCCGGGGCGGTCGGGACCGGTGGTGCCGTCGGCGACCCGGTCGAAGTTGGCGAGCCAGCCCAGCCGCTCCATCCAGTCCAGGCAGTGCTGGAAGGTGGCGCGCGCGTTGGTCTCCTGGAGGCGTCCCCAGAAGCCGCCGTCGAGCCGGAGCTCGCCGACGCCGAGGCCGCGGCGCGGTCCGGGCGCGTCGACCGGGCGCGCGGCGGGGTCGACGGTCAGAGGGGTGGAGGTCATCTGGCTTCTCTCGTCAGTCCTTGACGGCGCCCGCGGTGACGCCCGCGGCCACGTAGCGCTGCGCGACGACGAGGAGGACCGCCGCCGGCACGGACGCGACGACGGCGGTGGCCATGATCGCGTTCCACTGCGTGGTGTTGTTGCCGATGTAGTGGTAGATCCCGAGCGTGATCGGGACGAGGTCGCCGTTCCGGTTGAGGGTCGAGGCAAAGATGAAGTCCGACCAGGCCCACAGGAACGCGAACAGCGACACGGTGATCGTGGAGTTGCGGCTCAGCGGCACGACGACGGACCAGAACGAGCGCCACGCGCCCGCGCCGTCCACCCGGGCGGCCTGCAGCAGCTCGCGCGGGATGCCCGCCATGAACGCGGTGAACAGCAGCACCCCGAACGGCACCGCGACCGTGGAGTCCGCGACGATCAGCCCGCCGACCGTGTTGAGCAGGCCGAGCCTGTTGTAGATCGCGTAGAAGCCCATCGCCATGACGACGGCGGGGATCATCTGCGCCACCAGCAGCAGGAAGTTGAGCGTGCGGCCGCCGCGCAGGTGCAGCAGCCCCAGCGCGTAGCCCGCCGGCGCCGCGATGACGACGGTGAGCACCACGCAGCCGAGGCCCACGAGCAGGCTCGTGCCCAGCGCGGGGAGCTGCTGGTCCAGGACGGCGGAGTAGCCCTCGAACGTCGGCTCCCAGGGGAACCAGTGCGGCGGGTCGGAGCGCAGGTCGCCGGTCCGCGTGAGGGAGACGTTCACCATCCAGTAGACGGGGAACAGCATGACCGCGGTGAAGAGGACGCCGAGGGACGACTTCCACCAGGTCCTGCGGGTGTTCCTGCGGATGGTGGCGCTCATGAGTCCTCCTGTCGGCGCTGGAGCTGTAGGTGCAGGAACCCGAAGACGAGCGCGACGAGGATGAGCACGTTGCCCACCGCCGCGGCCGGGGAGAAGTCGGGCTGGCCGGTGCCGAACGCCTCGCGGTAGGACCAGACGGCGAACGTCGTGGACGCGTCGCCCGGCCCGCCGGTCGTCATGATCCAGATGACGTCGACGACCTTGAGCGTGTAGATGAGCCCCAGCAGGATCGTGATGAGGGAGACGGGGCGCAGCAGCGGGAACGTGATGCTCCAGAACTGCCGCCACGCGCCGGCGCCGTCGAGCGACGCCGCCTCGTAGACGTCGCCGGGGATGTTCTGCAGGCCCGAGTAGAGGATGACGAGGTTGAACGGGATGCCGAGCCAGATGTTCGCGATCGTCACCGACAGCAGCGCCGTGTCGGGCGAGGTGAGCCAGTTGATCTGCTCCGCGCCGAAGGCGCCGAGCACCGAGTTCACGATGCCGTTGTCGCTGTTGAGCATCCACGCCCAGGTCGAGGCGGAGACGATCAGCGGCAGCAGCCACGGCACGAGGAACATCGCCCGCAGCGCGCCCGACAGCCGGAAGCTCGACCGGAAGAAGACCGCCAGCGCCAGGCCGATCGCGAACTGGAACACGATCGAGCCCACCGTGAACAGCACCGTGTTGGTCAGGGCCGTCGGGAACGTCGACGAGGAGAACACCTCGGCATAGTTCTCGAACCCGACGAACTCGGCGTTCCCCTGCACGAACGCACGGATCGTGTAGTCGTGCAGCGACAGGTCGACGTTCCGCCACAGCGGGTAGGCGTAGAAGAGCACGAGGTAGACCAGGAGCGGCGCGGCGAAGCCGACGGCGGCCCACTGGCTCGCGGTGGGGCCGCGACGTCGCCGCCCCGTGGGCGCGGCGGGCCGTGTGCCCGCCGCGCCACGCGGCGCTCCGCGCGTCCCGACCGCGGTCGGGGTGGTGGTCATGGTGCGTCCTTCGTCCGTGTGTGCGCTCACATGCCGCGAGCGCGTCGGGCGGATGGGGTCACGGGCGAGCCCGCGTCACTTGGTGCCGGACTCGGCGTCCGCCTGCGCCGTCTTGAGCGCCTCGGCCGGCGTGGCCGAGCCGGACAGGGCGTTCTGCACCGCCGTCCACAGGGCCTCGGAGATGATCGGGTAGTCCGTGCCGAGACCGTCGCTGGTGCGGCCCTTGGCGTTCTGCACGGCCTCGACCCACGGCTCGAGCTCGGGCTTCTCCTCGAGCAGCGCCTTCTGCCCGTCCGCCGTCGGCGGGATGTAGTAGGCGAAGGTGTTGGCCGTCTCGACGAAGCCCTCGGGCGTCGTCATGCACTCGACGATCTGGCGCGTCGTCTCGTAGCGCTCCGTGTCCTGCTGGACCGGGGCCACGATGAACTCGCCGCCCGTCGGCGCCGGCGCGACGCCGCCGTCCTTGGCCGGGAGCTGCACGATGCCCGTCTCGAAGTCGGCCTCCGCGGCGCTGTTCACCTGCCAGGTGCCGTTCTCCACGAAGCCGAAGTCGCCCGTGAGGAACTCCTCCCACGTGGTGTTCTGCGAGTTCTGGATGACCGAGTTCGGCGCGTAGCCCTCGTCCAGCCACCCCTTCCACAGCTCGAGCGCCTCGACCGCCTCGGGCGAGTCGAGGTCCGTGAGGTCGGCGCCAGCGCCCCAGAACCAGGGGAGGAACTGGAACGAGCCCTCCTCGGTGCCGATACCGGCGAACGTGATGCCCTTGTGGCCCGCGTCCGTGACCTTCTTCAGCGCCGCCGTCAGCGAGTCCCAGTCCGTGACCGACGCCGGGTCCACCCCGGCGTCCTTGAGCACGTCGGCGTTGTAGTAGAGCGACAGCGTGTTGGCGCCGATCGGGATGCCGTACGCCGCGCCGTCGACGACGCCGGCGTCGAGCAGGTTCTGGTCGATCGCGGACGTGTCCAGCCCGAACTCGTCGACCGTGGTGAGCATGCCGGTGTCCGCGAGGGTCGAGACGGCCGGGTTGTCGAGCAGGATGACGTCGGGCGACGTGCCCTCCTGCGCCGACAGCAGCGCCTGGTTGGTCAGCGCGGTGGTGTCGTAGGCGGTGCGCTCGATGGTGACGCCCGCCTCCTCGCCGCACGCCTGGACGCGCTGGGCCCAGTCGGACTTCTCGTCGTGCTGGGGGTACGGGTCCCACCAGGTGTAGGTGTCGTCGCTCCCGCCCGACGCCCCGGTGCCGGGCGAGTCGGACGACGAGCAGGCGGCGAGCGAGCCCGCGGCCGCGAGGGTGGTGAGCGCCGCCAGGGCGACGGTCCTGCGCGGGGCGGTGCGGGTGAGGTGGTGCATGGCGGTTCCTCCTTGAACAGTGCCTCGGTCGACGGGTTCGGCCTTCGTCGAACCGGTTCGACGTTGAACGTCGGCGATGGGGTCGTGCGGTGCGGTGGTCAGCCCTGGCGGGGGGCGGCCGTGCTGCCCCGGTCGACGAGCTCGGGCGAGACGAACCGCACGACGTGCGGCTCGGCGGGCCCCGCCTGCCCCTCGATCCGGCGCACCAGCTCGCGCACGGCCATGCGGCCGAGGCGGTCGGGCGCGCTCTCGATCGACGAGTACGGCAGGGAGAACGTGCGGGCGAACTCGTCCGAGTAGCGCCCGACGACGGAAAGGTCGGCCGGCGCGCAGAGCCCCCGCTCGTGCAGCACGGTGGGGAGCGCGGCGGCGGCCGCCTCGTTGTTGATGAGCAGCCCGGTGGCGGCCGGGTGGGCGTCGAGCAGCGCGTGCAGCTCCCGCCCGACGTCGGGCTGGCTCGACGGCGCGAAGACGGCGTGCAGCGTCACGCCGCGCACCCGCGCCGCCTCGAGGGCGGCGTTCTGCAGGCGCCACACGTAGGCACCGCCCCGCTCGACCACGTGCTCCGGCTGGGAGACGAGCACCAGCTCGCGGTGCCCCAGGCGGTGGAGGTGGTCGACCATGAGGCGGCCGGCCTCCTCGAAGTCGAGGTCGAAGACGTCGACGCCCGTGCAGTCGGCCGGCAGGCCCACCAGCGCGCCGGGCTGGGGCGCGTCGCGCAGGATCGGCAGGCGGTCGTCGTGCTCGGCGACGTTGAGCAGCACGATCCCGTCGACCATGCGCGAGTCGGTCATGCGGCGCAGCGCGTTGCGCCCGTCCGACTCCGTGGCCAGCAGGATGTCGTACCCGAGCTCGCGGGCCGTGTTGGAGACGCCGAGCATGTACTGCAGCATCGCGGGCGCGAACTCGTCCTCGAGGAACTGCGCGAGCAGCCCGATCACGCGCGTCTGGGAGGTGGCCAGCGCCCGCGCCCCGGCGTTCGGGGTGTAGCCGAGCTCGCGGACGGCGTCCTCGACGCGGCGTCGCACGTCGGCCGAGATCGCGCGCTTGCCGGACAGCGCGTACGACGCCGTGCTGCGCGAGACCCCCGCGACGCGCGCGACGTCTCCGATGGTGGCCACCGTGCCTCCTGATCGTCCTCGGACCGTCCACATCCTTGCGAACCGGTTCGACAGTAGCGTGGACCCTCGCGGGAACACAAGAGGGAGCGAGGGCCGAAGTTCAGGCACACGCCCCGGGCGGGCGTCGAACCGATTCGCTCGTCGTGACCACGTGACGCGGAGTTCACCCGGGCGTCCCTGTCCCGAGCCCGGAGCCCCCGCCTCCTTCATGGCACGCCGACGAGAACGCCGACGCCACCGTCCGGACACCCGGGCGGCGCCACCGCGGCAGACAGGCGGAGGGTGACATGCACGCACCACCGATCGAGGCGTCCACGCCCACGGCCCGGAGGCCGCGCAAGACCAGCTGGACGGTCGTGGCGCTCGTCGCCCTGCTGTCCTTCGTGGCCCTCGTCCAGGGGGTGGCGCTCGCCGAGCAGGGCGCGCGGATCACCGCGCTCGAGAGCTCCGGGACGCAGCAGGGCCCGACCGGGCCGCAGGGTCCGCCGGGGCCGCAGGGTCCTGCCGGCGCACGGGGCGAGCCCGGCCCGCAGGGACCGCCCGGGCAGGATGGCAGGAGAGGCCCGCGCGGCAAGGCCGGCCCTGCGGGGGAACGGGGCGAGCCGGCACCGGACGCCGGGACGGACACCCCGACAGAGCCCTCCGAGCCGGAGGCCGAGGACCAGGCGACCTCCGCCTTCTACGAGAACTGCGACGCCGCGCGTGCCGCCGGTGCCGCACCGGTCCACGCGGGCGAGCCCGGCTACGGCCGCCACCTGGACCGGGATGGCGACGGGACCGGTTGCGAGTGACGGGCCCGTATGGACGACAGCGGCACGGCGTCGTGCCCGACGACGCTTCCGGGGGGAGGCGTCATCAGGCACGACGTCGGCGGGCCGGTCAGCGCAGGCCGAACGCCTTCACGACCTCCTGCGTGGCGCTGTTGCCGGCGTCGTCGTGGGCTTCCGTGCGGAGCGACACGGACGTGGCCCGCCTCGGGGCGTCGAACGCGACGGACCAGCGACCGTCGCCCGACGGCCGGGCCTGGACGGCCTTCCACGACGTACCCTCGTCGAACGACACCTCCACGGTGACGTCGGTGACCTTCCCGGCCCGCACGGCGCCCTCCGGCGGCAGTGCCGCGGTGACGTCCACCTGGACGGGCTTGCCGCGCCGCACCGCGCCGGCGAGGTCACGACCGCTCACGTCGTACCCGAGCGAGACCAGCGGCAACGGCGAGCCGTCCAGCTCCGCCTGGTCGGCCTGGAAGGTCCAGGCCGTCGACGTGCGGCTCGAGTACGCCCAGGCGGCCGGGTCGAGCGCCGTCTCCTGCTCGAACCGGTATGTGTGGGAGCCCTCGACGACCGGCACCTCACGCTGGATGGCCTGCCCGGACATCTCGCGCACCAGGGTGCCGTCCTGGAACAGCCGTGACGTGACCGTCTGGCCGTCGCCGAAGCCTCCAGTGAGGTCGCCGGTGCTGGACGCCGGCGGCACGTTGAGCTGGAAGAACTCCGGGTCGGCCAGCCGGTCCGTGACCCGCGCGAGGTCCCGCGAGCTCATGGACCGCGCGGGCGTGCGCACCCGCGTGCAGCTCGGCTGGCACGCCGCGCGCGCCGGCTGGGGAGCCTGAGCCTGCGGAGGGATGCCGGTGACGGTCAGGGGCCGACGGTCGCCGCGAGCGTGCCGAGCAGCGCGAGCGCCTCGGCGGAGCGCGTGCCGGGCTCGGCGTGGTAGACGATCAGCTCCTGCCCGGGGGCGGACTTCACGTCGAACGCGTTCATCCGCAGCGTCAGCTCCCCGACGTCCGGGTGCCGGAACCGCTTGCTCTCGAGCCGCTTGCCCCGCGCGTCGTGCCGCGCCCAGAGCTCCTCGAACTCCGGGCTGCCGGCCCGCACCGACGCCAGCACCTCGGCGATGCGGGGGTCCCCGGCCCACGTGCCGTGCAGCACCCGGAACCCGGCCACGGTGTACGCCGCCACCCGCTCCCAGTCGGGGTAGAAGGTCCGCGCGTCCGGGTCGAGGAACACCTTCGCCAGGAGGTTCGGCCCGTGCGCGAAGCCCTCGAACAGGGCGGAGGCGAGCCGGTTGGCGGCCAGGACGTCGTACGCCCGGCCGAGCACGATCGCCGGGTTGTCGGGCCACATGTCCATGAGCCGCAGCAGCTCCGGGTCCACCCGTTCGGGCGCGGCGCCCCGCGACAGGCTCGGGCCCAGGCCGGCGACCCGGAACAGGTGCTGGCGCGCGTCCGTGTCGAGGCGCAGCGCGTCGGCGAGGGCGTCGAGCACCTGCGCCGACGGGTGCCGTTCGCGCCCCTGCTCGAGCCGCACGTAGTAGTCGACACTCACCCCCGCGACGATCGCCACCTCCTCGCGGCGCAGGCCGGGCACCCGGCGAGGGCCGAGGGTCGGGAGGCCGGCGTCGGCGGGGCTGACCTGCGCGCGACGGGCGCGCAGGTAGTCGCCCAGGAGGTTCTCGGGCATGCGGCCAGCGTAGGCCGGACGGTCGCGACGAGCCTGGGTGCACCGCTCCCAGGCAGGACGCTGCCTTCCTCGTCGCGCACCGCCCGCGGACCGTGGACGGCATGACCACACCCATCACGAGACCCACCACACCCACCACCACACCCACCGGCCCGGACGGCCCCCGGGTCGTCCTCGTCACCGGGGCGAGCTCCGGCATCGGCGAGGCCGCGGCACGCCGGCTCGCCGCCGACGGCCACCACGTCGTGCTCACCGCCCGGCGCACGGACCGCCTCGACCGGCACGTCGCCGCGCTCCGCGCCGACGGGCTCTCCGCCGAGGCGCGCGCCCTGGACGTCACGGAGCGGGGCGCGTTCGCCGCGGTCGTGGACGACATCGTCCGGGTGCACGGCCGCCTGGACGTCCTCGTCGGCAACGCCGGCGTCATGCTGCTGTCCCGCCTCGACGCCCTGCGCGTCGACGAGTGGGACCGGATGCTCGACGTCAACGTGCGCGGCCTGCTGCACGGCGTGGCCGCCGTCCTGCCGCACTTCCGCGCGCAGGAGTCGGGGCACGTCGTGACGGTCGCGTCGGTCGGGGCCCACGAGGTGTCCCCGACCTCCGCCGTCTACTCGGCCACCAAGTTCGCCGCGTGGGCCCTCACGGAGGGGCTGCGGCAGGAGTCGGACCCGGCCGTCCGCGTCACGACCGTCTCCCCCGGCGTGGTCGACACCGAGCTGGCCGACCACATCACCGACCCCGTCGCCGCCGACCTCATGGTCGGCTACCGCGCCGAGCACATCCCTGCCGACGCCGTCGCGGCGGCGGTGTCCTTCGCCGTCGCGCAGCCGCCGGGCGTGGACGTCAACGAGATCGTCGTGCGGCCTGCGGGGCAGCGATGACCGGGACGGCGACGCCCGGGACGAACGTCGCGCCTCGGTCGTGGCTGGTCACGGGCGCCTCGCGCGGCTTCGGGCGCGCGTTCGCGACGGCGGCGCTCGAGCGCGGCGACCGGGTGGCGGGGACGGCGCGGGACCTGGCCGCCCTGGACGACCTGCGCGCGCGGTACCCGCGGTTCCTGCCGCTGCGGCTCGACGTCGACGACGCCGCCTCCGTGCGCGACGCGGTCGCCGAGGCCGAACGCCACCTGGACGGCCTCGACGTCGTCGTGAACAACGCGGGCTACGGGCACTTCGGCGCGGTCGAGGAGGTCACCGACGGCGAGCTGCGCGCCCAGCTCGAGACCAACGTCCTGGGGCCGCTGCGGGTTGTGCGGGCGGCGCTGCCCGGCATGCGGGGACGAGGCCGCGGCCACCTCGTGCAGATCTCGTCGATCGGCGGCGTCGGCGCGTTCGCCAACCTCGGGGCGTACCACGCGTCCAAGTGGGCGCTCGAGGCGCTCAGCGAGTCGCTGTCCGTCGAGGTCGCGCGGTACGGCGTGGGCGTGACGATCGTCGAGCCCGGTGGGTACGCCACCGACTGGGCGGGCAGCTCCGCGCGGCACAGCGCGCCCCTGCCCGCCTACGACCCGATGCGGGCCGAGGCGGCCGCCCGTCGGGGCGCGCAGGAGCCGGGGGACCCGGCCGGCGCGGCCCGGGCGCTGCTCGAGGTCGTCGACGCCCCCGAGCCGCCGCTGCGGGTGCTGTTCGGCGAGCTCGCCCCGGGGATCGTGCGCGGCATCTACGAGCGTCGCCTCGCCGAGTGGGGCGCCTGGGGGTCGGTGGCCGCCGCCGCGCAGCGCTGAGCCTGCCCCCAGGGGCAGGCCGTGCGGGGCACCTGTGGACGACGGCCGCGCGGTGTCGGGAGCGGCGGGCAGGCTGGAGGCATGACGTCGACCACCGGCCAGGAGCCCGCCGCCCCGCCCGTCGCCGCCCGCTGCTTCGGCGACGGCGACCCGCTCTACGAGGAGTACCACGACACCGAGTGGGGCGTGCCCGTGCACGGCGAGGCCGCGCTGCTGGAGCGGATCGCCCTGGAGGGCTTCCAGTCCGGCCTGTCGTGGATCACCGTGCTGCGCAAGCGCCCGGCGTTCCGGGAGGTGTTCCTCGGATTCGAGCCCGAGCGCGTCGCCGCCCTCGGCCCGGACGACGTCGAGCGGCTCCTCGCCGACGCCCGGATCATCCGCAACCGGCAGAAGATCGAGGCCACGATCGGCAATGCGCGGGCCGTGCTCGCCCTGCACGAGGCCGGCCGCACGCTCGACCAGCTGTTCTGGTCGTTCGCCCCGCCGCCCCGCGAGCGCCGGCAGGAGGCGTGGGAGGCGGTACCGGCCAGCACCCCGGAGTCGGTGGCGCTCGCGAAGGCTCTCAAGAAGGAGGGGTTCCGGTTCTTCGGGCCGACCACGGCGTACGCCGCCATGCAGGCGTGCGGGCTGGTGGACGACCACCTGGCGACCTGCCCCGTGGTCGCCGCGAGATGATCCGCGGCTCCGGGGTCGCGCGGTGGCGGACGGCGTCACACCGCCGCGGTCAGCAGCTCCAGCTGCGCCAGGGTGAGCGGTCCGTCGCCGGCCGCCGCCGTCACGACCAGGCGGAGCGCGGCGCTCGGCGCCGGGCGGGCGACGGTGAACGGCCGCGTCTGTCGCGCCCAGCGGAATTCCTCGCCCGACCGCTCGTCGAGGGTCGCCCACGTCGCGCCGTCGTCGGAGCCCTCCAGTCGCCAGGACGCCGGGGCGGCGCCGTCGGGCCCGGAGGTGAGGGTGTACCGCAGCACCGCGGGCCGCTCCCCCGCCGGCGCGGTCCAGGTGACCACCGGCGTCCGGGAGGCGAACGCTAGCGCCGTCGCCGAGGTGTCGTCGACCAGGAGGGCGCCGTCAACCGGCGCCCCGCCGTCGACCACGACGAGCGCGCCGGTGCCGGTCACGTCGACGCACGGGCGTGGCGGGGCGTCGCCGCTGGTGAGCGACGGCGGCGCGGCGTCGGGGCCGGTGCCCCAGGCGGAAGGCTCGGGCCCCATGACGTACTCCACGACGGCTCCGCCGGCGAGGTCCGCGTGCGCCAGCCAGGCCGCGTCGCGCGGCTCGCCGTCCACGGTCAGCGACTGCACGTACACGTTCCGCAGCGAGTTCCCGACGGTCCGCACCACCAGGTCGCCGTCGGGCCGGTGCACGGTGACCTCGTCGAACAGCGGCGAGCCGACGGCGTACCGCGGCGAGCCCACCTGCAGCGGGTAGAGGCCGAGCGCGGCGAGGAGCCACCAGGCCGACATCTCGCCGTTGTCCTCGTCGCCGGGGTAGCCCTGGCCGATCTCGCTGCCCACGAACAGCCGCCGCAGCGCCTCGCGCAGGATCCGGTGGCCCTTCCACGGCGCCCCCACCGCGGTGTACAGCCACGGCACGTGGTGCGAGGGCTGGTTGCTCACGCCCCACATGCCCAGGCGCACGTCGCGTGCCTCGGTCATCTCGTGGATGACCTGCCCGTAGCCACCCACGTGCGTGCCGTCCTCGGGGCGCGCGAAGAACTCGTCCAGCCGCGCCTCCAGGCCCGCCGGTCCGCCGTAGAGGTTCGCCAGGCCCCGCGGGTCGTGCGGCGCGTGGAAGGCAAAGTTCCACGCGTTCGTCTCGGTGAACGGCCCGCCCCAGTCGTCGGGGTCGAACTGCGCGGCCGCCGGGGTGAACGCTCCGTCCGCACGGCGGGCGCGGAAGTACCGCACCTCGGGGTCGAACAGCGCTCCGTACTGGCCGGCCCGGTCCAGCAGGTAGGCCGACTCCTCGCGCAGCGCGGCCCGGCGGTCGTCCGGCGTGGCCGGGTCCTCCGCGAGCGCCGCCGCCATCGTGCCGGCGCCGAAGTCGTTGAGGCAGCCCTCCAGGCCCCACGACACGGACTCGTGCGTGGTGTCCGGCGTGAACCCGAGGAAGGCCGACGTCTCCAGCCCCTTGCGGCCGACGGCGTCGTGCGGGGGCGCGACGGTGGCGTTCTTCAGGGCGGCGTCGTAGGCGTCGAGCGCGACGTCGGTGGGCAGCGCGCCCTTGAGGTAGGCGTCCGCGAACGCGACGTCCGAGCTGGTGCCGGTCATGAGGTCGGCGTACCCCGGGGACGACCACCGGGAGATCCAGCCGCCGTCCCGGTACTGCTGCACGAAGCCGTCGGCGAGGTCGGCCGTGAGCCGCGGGTACAGCAGTGCCAGCGCCGGCCAGGCGGTGCGGTAGGTGTCCCAGAACCCGTGGTTGACCATCATCCGGCCGTCGACGACGGCGGCGCCGGTGTGCGTGTCCGTGCTCGGGCCGACGGGCGACGCGACCGGGCTCGCGTACCGCGGCGCGGGTGCCTCGGGCGTGCCCGCGTTCTCGGTGTGCGACGTGGGGTAGAGGTGCAGGCGGTAGAGGTTGGAGTACAGCGTGACGCGCTGGTCGTCGGTGGCTCCCGCGACCTCGACCACGCCGAGCCGCTCCTGCCAGAGCGCCCGCGCGGCCTGCTGGACGTCGTCGAACGTCCGCCCGGCGAGCTCCTGGTCCAGAGCACGCCAGGCCTGGTCGAGGCTCAGGTAGGAGGTCGCGAGCCGCAGCTCGACGGTGCCCCCGCCCGGCACCTCGAACGTGGCGTGCCGCGCGTGCTGACGGTCCCCCGTCGCGGCGCCCACGGCGACGGGCCGTCGGTCGAAGGCCCCCGCCACGAACATGCGGGAACGGCCCACGGACAGCGGGCTCCCGTCGTCGACCCAGCCGGTGACGGTGCCGTCGGGGTGGGTCGTCAGGTGCGCCGTCCCGGCGGCCGTGGTGACCGTGTCGAGCAGCACGTGACCCGCGTCGCCGGGGGTGCCGGCGGGAAAGCGGAACCGCAGCACGCCGCCGTGGTCGGTGGGCGTCGCCTCCAGGCGGGTGCCGTCGGCGAACGTCACCGCGTACAGGTCGGGCCGGGCGGTCTCGTCGGCGTGGTCGAACGGCAGGCCGCGGTCGACCAGGTCGGCCGTGGGCGTGCCGGTCCCGGTGGCGGGGTGCACGACGAGCTGGTTGCGGTCCCCCATCCACGGGCTGGGCTGGTGGGAGACGCCGAACCCCTGCAGCACGGGGCGGTTCTCGTGGTCGTTGGCGCGGTGGTACTCGTACAGCCAGCGCTGCGAGCCCGCGTCGGTCATGGGTGCCCAGAGCGTGAACCCGTTCGGCACCGCGGTGGCGGGCACGTTGTTGCCGCGCGAGAACTGGCCGCTCGACATCGTGCCGCGGCGGGTGTCCACGAGGTCGACGAGCTCGCCCCCCGCGGGCAGGGTGGCGGGCTCGGCGGTGAGCGCGACGTCGTCGAGCCAGCCGGAGAACGCCGCGTCCGGCAGGTCGTCGGGCGGGTCGCAGCGCAGCAGGACGGCGTCGACCACGCGCCCCTCGGCGACGGCGCCGACATCGACCCGCACGGAGTTCCACTGGTCCGGGTAGAGGATCTTGCCCTCGCCCTGGGCCCGGGCCGTGGCGCGGGTGCCGTGGGCGTCCGTCGCGGGCAGGTCCGACAGGAACGTGCCGTCGGTGAACGCGAGGTCGAGGGCGACGTACGCGGACGGGTACCGCAGGTCGCCGCGCAGGTCGGGAAGCACCACGTAGCTCAGCCGGGTGCGCGGGCCGACCTCGATCCCCAGGCCCTGGAACAGCACGTGGGTGGCCGGCCCCGGCGCCTCCTTGAGCCCCGCGAAGCCGAGCGCGTGCAGGCCGGTGAACCCCGCGCGCGGCTTGTGGGTGGCCCCGGACGCCGGGCCGTCCCCCACGCGCACGACCAGCGGCGCCCGGCGTGCGGACCGCAGCGGGGCCGGGTCACCGGGCTCGAACGACGTGCGGAAGTCGGGTCCTGCCATGCCTGTCACTGTCACCGTCTCTCACCTCTGCGTGCCTCGCGGGCACCGGACGAGCCCGCCGGGACCAAGGTCTCGACGGGCTCGGCCGGCGGGGTCCTGCCTGGATCAGTCGGCGTCCTTCTCGAACGCGGCGGGCCGCGCCTGCACCGCGCGCACCCGGCCGACGTCGAGCTTCTCGGAGCGGTCGAAGCGGTAGATGCCGTTCTGCTCCTGGAAGACGTCGGTGAGCTGGGTGTAGCAGTAGCCGAACATCAGCGGGTCGTCGAGCAGCGCGTCGGTCAGGCCCGCGAACCGGGCGTGGAAGCCCTCCTCGTCCGCCACGCGCTGGCCGTAGCCCCACGACTCGCTGCGGTCGTCGCCCGCGGCCTTCGCCGCCTCCTCCGGGTTCCACCAGATGCCGCCGTACTCGCTGCAGAAGTAGGGCTGCCCGCGGTACGGCAGGGAGATCGGGCCCTCGGCGTAGTCGTTCGCGTACGGCTCGCCGGTCTTCAGGCCGGCCATGTCGCGCGCGAACGCCTCCGGGTCCTGCTCGTAGTGGTGGGAGTCCCAGACGTCGGTCTCCAGGACGCGGTGCGAGTACCCGCTCGCGTCCAGCACCGGGCGCGTCGGGTCGGCGAGCTTGGTCGCGAGGAACATCGCGCGCGTCACGTCGTCGAGCTGCGTGATCCGGTCGTGCAGCAGCTGGTGGGTCTCGTTGAGCGGGCACCAGCCGATGATCGACGGGTGGGAGTAGTCCCGCTCGAGGGCCTCCAGCCACTCCCCGACGTACGACGTCGTGGGCTTCTGGTGGTCGTCCTTGCCGCCGAAGCCGCCGGAGCCCCAGTCGCCGAACTCGCCCCAGACCAGGTAGCCGAGCCGGTCCGCGTGGTACAGGTAGCGCTCCTCGAAGACCTTCTGGTGCAGGCGGGCGCCGTTGAAGCCCGCCTCCAGGCCCAGCTCGACGTCCCGCAGCAGCGCGGCGTCGCTGGGGGCGGTCATGAGCGACTCGGGCCAGTAGCCCTGGTCGAGGACGAGACGCTGGAACACGGGCTCACCGTTGATCCGGATCGCGGTCCCCTCGATCGCCACCGACCGCAGGCCCGCGTACGAGCGCACCGCGTCGACGACCTCGCCGGCCGCGTCGCGCAGCTCCACCTCGACGCCGTACAGGTGCGGGTCACGGGTGGACCACGGCCGCACCCGGTCCGTCGGGATCGCGACGCGCACGGTCGGCGCGAGGTCGAGGTCGGCCCGCGCCGTCGCGGTCGCGACCACGCCGCCCGCGTCGCTCACGGTGACGACGACCTGGTGGCCCCGCCGGTTCTGCGTGAGCGGCACCCGCACGTCGAGCGCGCCGGAGGCGAGGTCAGGGGTGATGCGCGGGCGGCGCAGGCTGGCGCCCGGCACGGGCTCCATCCACACCGTCTGCCAGATGCCGGTGGTGCGCGTGTAGTGGCAGTCCTTGTTCGCGTACAGGCTCGACTGCTTGCCGCGCGCCTGCGGGATCCCGCGGTGGTCCCGCGCCCGCACGACGACGGTCACCGTGTCGCCCGGCGCGGCGACGCCGAACAGGTCGGCCGTGAACGGCGTGAAGCCGCCGCGGTGGCGCACCACCTCGACGCCGTCCACCCACACGGTGGCGTCGTGGTCCACCGCGCCGAAGTGCAGCAGCACGTGCGTGTCGTCGCCGGCCACCTCGGCCCAGTCGGCGGGGACCGTCACCTCGCGGCGGTACCAGACCGCCTCGAGGAAGTCGGTGTTCTCCACCCCGGAGAGCTCGGACTCCGGCGCGAAGGGCACGGTGATCGTGCCGGTGAGGGGCCGTTCGCGCAGCCCGCGCTCCAGGCCGGAGTCTCCGGGGTCGATCTCGAACCCCCACTCCCCGTTGAGGTTGAGCCACCGGTCGCGCACCACCTGCGGGCGGGGGTACTCCGGCCGCGGCAGATCGGTGCGCCCGGACGCGGACGGCGGGTCGAGACGATCGAGGACGGACATCGTGGTGCTCCGTTGCATGGACGACAGTTCCGGGCCTGATTCAATCGGAGCCGCGATCGGAATGCAACGTTGAATCATCCACGTCGCCCGCGCGACTCCCCGTCATACCTCCCGACTGCTCTCCCGCACCAGGAGCCGGTGGGGCACGACGACGTCCACGTCCCGCCCGGCCGGGTCCTCGGCACGCCGCTCGACCTGCGCGATCACCCGGTCGACGGCGGTCTCCGCGATGGCCTGGAGGTCCGGGGCGACCGTGGTCAGCGACGGGTTCGCGTACCGCCCGTCCTCGATGTTGTCCCAGCCCGTGACGGCGACGTCCTCCGGCACCCGCACACCGTTGAGGCGCAGCGCGTAGAGCGCGCCCAGCGCGAGCTCGTCGTTCGCGCACACCAGCCCGTCCACCTGGTCGATCCGCGGGAGCACCTGCTCCACCGCGGCCACGCCCGCCGGGCGCGAGAACTGGGTGACGGGCAGGATCCAGCGCGGGTCGGCCTCCGTCCCCCGGGCCGCGTGCGCCTCGCGGAACCCCTGCAGCCGCAGCGCGCCGGTGCGGTCCTCCACCGGTTCGGCGCCCACGAACGCCAGCCGCCGGCGGCCCGTGGCGAGCAGGTGCTCGGTCACCTCCCGCGCCGCGCGCACGTTGTCGATGCTCACGTGGTCGGTGGTCCAGGGCCGGTCGCGGCCGGGGTCGTCGCGCTCCCCGAGCAGCACGAGCGGCGTCGCGCCGCGGGCCTCGGCGATCTCCGCGGGCCCGATCGCCAGGGGCGAGAAGATGATCCCGTCGATCGCCTGCACCGAGAACCCGCGCGCGACCTGCAGCTCCGCGGCCCGGTCGGTGCGCGTCTCCTCGATGAGGACCCGGTACCCGCGGGCCCCCGCCACCTCGATCACGATGTGCGCCAGGATCGAGAAATAGGGCGAGTGCGCCCACGGGACGGCCAGGGCCAGGGTGTTCGTCCGGCCCTGGCGCAGCTGCCGGCCGGCGAGGTTCGGCCGGTACCCGAGCTCGGCGATCATCGCCTCGACCCTGGCCCGCGTCTCGTCGCCCACCCGCCCGGTGCCGTTGACGACGTTCGAGACCGTCTTCCAGGAGACGCCGACGGCCGCCGCCACGTCCTTGATCCCGACCCGGCCGCTGCCGCGCCCGTTCCGGCCGCCGT
>Ga0180221_1000452_pt1 | contig 37275 bp, 47 predicted proteins | sample eDN5th37CKraftMG_FD_151339 | JGI IMG/M metagenome (GOLD analysis project Ga0180221, IMG submission 151339) | Enriched Miracle-Growth compost microbial communities from Emeryville, California, USA - eDNA 5th pass 37_C Kraft MG (version 2) (version 2) ...
GCGCGGGCGATCTCAAGAACTTCACCGGCATCGACAGCCCCTATGAGCCGCCCCAGGACCCCGAAATCCACATCGACACCACCTCCATGACAGCGGAAGACGCCGCGGAAAAAATCGTGCGGAGGCTGATTCCCTGAGGCGCCGCGGGTGACCTTGAGGGGCGCATCGCGGAAATGTCTCTTGGCGCTCGGCTCTCCGGCGATTTTCCTTTTCCCCGCCGAATCGGCTGCGCTACGGCTCGCGCTGTCGGACAAGGGGAATCGCTGATGGCGGGCTGCGAGACGATCGCGAATCGGCGCGTGCTTTTCGTGATGGCGGCGGAGCAGGAATATGGTCCGCATCTGCGACAGCGCTTCACGCCCCTGATGACCGGCGTCGGCCCGGTGGAAGCCGCCATGGCCATGGGGATCGCCCTTCATGCGCTGGAGCGGCAGGGAGGGTTGCCCGACCTGGTCCTGTCGCTCGGCTCGGCCGGATCGCGCATTTGCGAACTGGGAGAAATCTATCAGGTGGCCAGCGTGTCCTGGCGGGACATGGATGCTTCCCGAATCGGCATTCCCAAGGGCGTGACGCCCTTTCTCGATCATCCGGTCGACATGCCGCTGATGACACCCCTGCCCTTGCGGACCGCGCGCCTTTCCACCGGCGCGAACATCGTGGGCGGGGAGGAATATGCCGCGATCGACGCGGACATGGTGGACATGGAAACCTTCGCCATCGCGCGGGCGTGCCAGCGGTTCGACGTGCCGCTGATGGGATTGCGCGGCGTTTCGGACGGTCCCGGCGAGTTGGAAGGCATATCGGACTGGATGCAGTTGCTGTCCCTGCTGGATGAACGCCTCGCCGCCACCGTGGACTTGCTGCCCGACGCACTTGGAGCATCAGACCGCCTCCACGGACGGATTTTCCGCGCGGAGACGCAAAGGCGTGGAGATTGATGGAAGCGTAACCTGCGCACGCGAAGGCTGGAGCAGGATTCCAGCTGATCAGGCCAGACTCCGGGAAAGCTGGCGGCGCGCGTCAGATCGGATCTGCGCCCTCCCGAAACGCCGCGCCTCCGCGTGGATCCGGCCCATCCTTGAACGAGTTCGCTTCAATGTCCTGCAAAGGCCATGATGGAGGCGGTCGCCACGCCGTCCTCTTCCAGCGTCTGCCTGCCGCCCAGGTCGGGCAGGTCGACGGCAAAGAGCGCCATCAATACGCTTGCCCCCTGCTCCCGCAGCAATTGGGCAGCGGCCCGAGCCGTCCCGCCCGTGGCGATCAGATCGTCGACCAGCACCACGCGGGCGCCTTGCGGCACCTGCCCTTCGTGCAGTTCCAGCCGGTCGGCTCCATATTCCAGCACATAGTCGATGCCGACCGTGCGTCCCGGCAGCTTTCCTGCCTTGCGAACGGGGACAAAACCCTTGCCCAGCGCATGAGCCAGGGCCGCCGCGAGGATGAAGCCCCGCGCCTCCACCCCGACGATCAGGTCCGGGTCGAGCGGCCGCGCGATCGCGGCCATATGATCGACCAGTTCGCGCAGCCCCGCACCGTCCGCCAGCAGGGTGGTGATGTCGCGGAACTGGATGCCCGGCTTCGGGAAATCGGGGATGGTGCGGACCAGCGCGGTCAGGCTGTCGATGCTCATCTGCTCCTCGCATGAAAAAGGGCGCGATCCTCATGGACCGCGCCCCGATCTTTCAAACGCCTGCGCGTCCCGCCATCACGCCTTCTTCTTCTTGTCCGCCCAGATGTTCTGGTAGGACATATAGGCAAGGCCGGTGGCGATCAGCAGGAAGATGATCGTCGCCAGACCCGCGCGGCGGCGGTTCTCCAGCTTCGGCTCAGCCGTCCAGGTGAGAAAGGCCGCGACATCCTTCGACATCTGATCGACGCTCGACCTGGTGCCGTCGCCATAGGTCACCTGACCGTCGGCCGTCAGCGGCGGCGCCATGGCAAGGTTCAGGTTGGCGAAATAGGGGTTGTAGTGCAGCCCCTCCGGCGTCTTGGCGTCCGGGAACTTTTTGAGCAGTTCGGCCGGCTGCGACTGGAAGCCCGTCAGCAGCGAATAGACATAGGCGGAGCCATGATGGCGGGCCTTGGTCATCAGCGAGAGATCCGGCGGGATCGCGTTGTTGTTCGCCGCCGCGGCCGCGACGTTGTTCGCGAAGGGCTTGGGGAAATAATCGGCCGGAACCGGGTCGCGGGTCGACATCTCGCCCGTCTTGGGATCGACGTCGGGCGTCTTGATCGCCCACTGCTTGGCGATCGCCTTGATCTCCGCCTCGTTATAGCCAATGCCCTTCAGATCGCGGAAAGCGACATAATGCAGGCTGTGGCAGGCCGAGCAGACTTCCTTGAACACCTGGAATCCGCGCTGGAGCTGCGCCTGGTCATATTTGCCCAGAGGCCCGTCGAACGAGAAGGACACATGCTTGGGCGCCTTGTGGAACTCATGCTCCACGGTGGGCTGCGGCGGTTCGGTGACATAGGCCACCGCGCCCACCAGGAAGGAGATTAACAGCCAGCCAGCAAAGAAGAGGCCGACGAGAAATGCGCCGATGCGAACCATGATTTTTCTAGCCCCCTTCTTAACCGGCGTTCGACGGCTGCGGATCGCTGCCCATGCCGGGAAGCGCGTCCTGTTCGCCCTGGATATTGTAACGATTGAGCACCGCTTCGGTGATCGAGTTCGGCAGCGGCAACGGCTTTTCGAAGCGCGAGATCAGCGGAAGAACGATCAGGAAGTGCGCGAAATAATAAGCCGCAGCGACCTGGGAGATCATCACATAAGGCTCTTCCGCCGGCGCGCCGCCGCAATAGCCCAGCACAACCACGTCGAGGACGAGGATCCAGAAGAACTTCTTGAAGGTCGGGCGATAGTTGCCCGAACGCACCGGAGAGGTGTCCAGCCAGGGCAGGAAGAACAGCAGCAGGATCGACGCGAACATCGCGAGCACGCCCAGCAGCTTCGCCGGAACGAAGAAGAAATCCACCGTGAAGGCGCGCAGAATCGCGTAGAAGGGCCAGAAATACCATTCCGGCACGATATGCGCGGGCGTCGAGAGCGGGTTCGCTTCGATATAATTGTCCGGGTGGCCCAGGAAATTGGGCACGAAGAACAACAGGATCGCGAAGAGGATCAGGAACACGCCCGCCCCGAAACCGTCCTTCGCCGTGTAATAGGGATGGAAGGGCACGGTGTCCTGCGGCCCCTTCACTTCCACGCCGGTCGGGTTCGAGGAACCCGGAATGTGCAGCGCCCAGATGTGCAGGATCACGACTGCCGCGATCACGAAGGGCAGCAGGAAGTGCAGCGAGAAAAAGCGGTTGAGCGAGGCGTTGCCGGGCGCGAAACCGCCCAGCAGCCAGGTCTGGATCGGCTCGCCCACCACGGGGATCGCGCCGAACAGGCCGGTGATGACCTTCGCGCCCCAATAGCTCATCTGCCCCCAGGGAAGCACATAGCCCATGAAGGCGGTCGCCATCATGAGCAGGAAGATGACGAGGCCGAGCAGCCACACCATTTCGCGGGGCGCCTTGTAGGACCCGAAATAGAGGCCGCGGAAGATGTGGAGATAGACCACGATGAAGAAGAAGCTCGCGCCGTTCGCATGGGCATAGCGCATCAGCCAGCCTGCGTTCACGTCGCGCATCGTCTGTTCGACGGTGCTGAAAGCGACCAGCGTGTTCGCGCCATAATGCATGGCCATGACGACGCCGGTGACGATCTGGATCACCAGCGCAAGGCCGGCGAGAACGCCGAAGTTCCAGAAATAGTTGAGGTTGCGCGGAACCGGATAACCGGCGCCCACGGCGTTGTAGACGAGGCGCGGAAGCGGCAGCTTCTCGTCGATCCACTGCATCGCGGGATGCTTGGGGGTGTAATGCTCAGCCCAGGGAAAGCTCATCGTTTCTTACCTCAGCCTACAAGAATGGCAGTGTCGGAAGTGAAGCTGAACTTCGGCACTTCCAGGTTCTTGGGCGCGGGGCCCTTACGGATGCGGGCCGCGGTGTCATAGGACGAACCGTGGCAGGGGCAGAAATAACCGCCATATTCGCCGCGATTCTCGCCCTCGCCCGCGCCCAGCGGCACGCAGCCCAGATGGGTGCACACCCCCATGGTGATCAGCCACTGCTTCTTGCCGTCGACGGTGCGCTCCTCCAGCGTCTGCGGATCGCGCAGGGTGGACGGATCGACCTTGTCGGCCTCGGCGATTTCCTTGTCGGTCAAATGACGCACGAACAAAGGCTGCGCCCGGAAGGTCGTCTTGATCGCCTGTCCCGGCTGAATCGCCGAAAGATCGACTTCCGTCGATGCCAGCGCGAGCACGTCGGCGCTGGGATTCATCTGATCGATGAGCGGCAGGACGACAGCGACTGCGCCGACCCCCGCAAAGCTCACCGCAGCGATGTTGATGAAATCGCGACGGCGCACTTCGCCTCCGCCGGCCACATCTTCGCCGTTCGTATGTTCAACGCTCGCCATGCACCTTAACCCTTGCAAGAACGTCCCTGATCCCGCCGCATTGCCGTGTCCGGCCCTGATTATCAAGGGATTTGGGTGCTCATGCGCGATGCGCCCCCGCTTTCCCCCTGGCGTGGTTCGCGGGCCTGATAACCCCAGGGAGCGCATTTTGCCAACAGCAATTTGGACATGGCTATGACAATTTGCCCTGCTGCTTTATGCGCGCGCCATGCGTATCGCCCTTTATCAACCAGAGATCGCCGGAAATGTCGGGGCCATTTTACGGCTGGCAGCCTGCTTTTCCGTGCCCGTGGACATCATCATGCCGACCGGCTTCGCCTTTTCCGATTCCCGCCTCAAGCGCGCCGCGATGGACTATGGCGCGGCGGCGGATGTCGCCCGTCACGCGAATTTCGAAGCCTTCGACGCCCTGCGCCGGTCGGAGGGCCGCCGCCTGATCCTGATGAGCAGCCATGCCGCGCAGCGACTGCCCGACGTGGCGTTCCGCCCGGACGACGTGCTGATGATGGGGTCGGAAAGCGCGGGCGTGCCGGACACCGTGCGCGACATGGCCGACATTCGCGTGCGTATTCCGATGGCGCCGGGATTTCGGTCCTTGAACATCGCCGTTTCGACGGGCATCGCGGTGGCCGAAGCCCTGCGCCAGACTGGAAAGTTCCCGCAATGACCTTGATGCTCGATTCCCGACAGCAATCCGCCCGCGACTGGTTCGAATCGCTCCGCACGCGAATCTGCCAGCAGTTCGAGGCGATCGAGCGGGAGGCGGGAAGCGACGCCCGCTTCACCTTCACGCCCTGGGATCGCGAAGCGCCGGGACTCCCCGCGGGCGAAGGCGGCGGCGGCGTGCGCGGCGTGATGAAGGGCAAGGTGTTCGAGAAGGTCGGCGTCAACGTGTCGACCGTGGGCGGCGCCTTCGCGCCTGAATTCGCCCGAACGATTCATGGCGCCGAAGACAACCCCGCCTTCTTCGCCACCGGCATCAGCCTGGTCGCGCATATGGCCAATCCGCATGTGCCCGCCGTGCATATGAACACGCGCTATCTGGTGACGACGAAGAGCTGGTTCGGCGGCGGCGCGGACCTCAATCCGCCCTTGCCGAGAGAGGAGGACAGCGCGCATTTCCACGCCGTGCTCAAGGCCGCCTGCGACGCACATGACCCGGATCATTATCCGAAGTTCAAGGCTTGGGCGGACGACTATTTCTTCATTCCCCATCGCGGTGTGCATCGCGGTGTGGGCGGCATATTCTACGACCATCTGGAAGGCGATTTCGATGCGGATTTCGCCTTCACCCGTTCCGTGGGAGAGGCTTTTCTGGAGGCTTTCGCGCCCATCGTGCGGCGGCGGATGCATGAAAGCTGGTCGGAGGACGATTATCGGACGATGCTCGAATGGCGGGGGCGCTATGCCGAATTCAACCTCGTCCATGATCGCGGCACGCTGTTCGGGCTGAAGACCGGGGGCAATATCGATGCCATATTGATGAGCCTGCCGCCCATGGCGAGCTGGAACTGAGGCCTGTGAGCCTGACACCGGTGGAAAGGGGGCAGGTCGCGGCCATCGTCACCCATCTGGAAATGCGTGAACGGCCAAGGCCCGCCCCCATCCCTTCCGCTCCGCTGCGGCTGGTGCCGTGGAAGGAGCCGGGACTGGACGCTTATCGGGCGCTTTTCCGCCGCGTCGGCGCGCCCTGGCTCTGGTTTTCGCGGCTGGTGATGGATGACGCCGCCCTGTCCGCCATCATCCACGATCCGGCCGTCGCCGTTTATGCGGTGACGGACCCGCGCGGCGTGGAAGTCGGATTGCTGGAGCTGGATTTTCGTTCGCCGCCCGACTGCGAACTGGCCTTTATCGGCCTCATCCCCGATCTCAACGGCAAGGGTTTCGGCCAATGGCTGATGGCGCAGGCGAAGGCGCTGGCGTGGCGCAAGGATGTGGAGCGTTTCCGGGTTCACACCTGCACGCTCGACAGCCCGGCCGCCCTGGGCTTCTATCGGAAACACGGCTTTCGCCCCGTCGCGCGGGAGGTGGAGATTTTCGCCGACCCGCGCCTTGCGGGCGTGTTGCCGCGCGATGCCGCGCCGCAGGTGCCGCTGCTGGATTGACCGCGAGGCGGACTTACGCCGCCGCCTCCAACTGGCGGTAGATGCGCGCGGTGAACACCATCAGATAAACGTTCACGGCACCCGCCGCGAGGGCGACGGCGATGTTGCTGATCGATCGCCCGCCTTCCTGCCCCAGCAGCAGCGTGCCGACGATGCCGAAGACCGACTGCACGGCGATCTGGACCACCAGGATCAGGATGAGCGAGACGAGGATGAAGGCGGCCAGCCGCCCGGCCTGCCCCCGCGTCAGCGACAGCGTCTCCCTGAGCGCGGCGACCACGCCTGGCCGGCGATCGATCACAAGGGCGCTGAGCGGCAGCATCCGCGCGCTGACATAGAGCATCGCCGCTAGCATCGCCACGGCGGCAAGGACCACTCCACCCCCCTTGCCCGTCACGACCGACAGCAGGCCGCCGATCATCGCCGCGCCGAACAGGACGAACATCAGCGCGACGCCGACCAGCAACGACGCGCCCAGCACCACCGGCAATCGTCCGATGGCAAGGCGGATCGCTTCCGCCACGCTGATCCCCGGCCGCAGCGCCAGCGCATAGACGGCGAGCGATCCGATCAGCATGACGATTCCGGCTACGATCATCGCGACCTTCACCGTACCCGGCAGCGGCGGCAGGGACGCCAGCGTCTGGCCTGGCGCCATCTGCATATAGTCGGGCGGGATCATCAGTTGCAGGACCGCCATCGGCACCGACAGGAACAGCAGGGCGACGGGGAACAGGAGGCTTCCTTCCCGCTTGATGAAGGCAAGGCTTTCTTCCCATGCCTTGCCGATCGACAATGCCGCCATATCTCTCTGCCTTCATCCCTTGCGCGAAAATGCGCTGGAGACTTGATCGCTCGCTTCGCGCAAGTCAAGGAAACGCCATGACCGCCCTGCCCCCTTCCCCCTCCGCATCCGATGCGGCCGACATGGTCGAATGGCGGGTCGAATCCGCGCCCGTCGATTATCCCGAAGCCCTGGCCGATATGGAGGCGCGCGCCGCCGCGATCTTCGCCGGGGAGGCGCAAGAGCGCGTATGGCTGCTCCAGCATCCGCCGCTCTATACCGCGGGGACGAGCGCCGACCCGGCCGAACTGCTCGATCCGCGCTTTCCCGTCCACGCCGCTGGGCGGGGGGGGCGCTATACCTATCATGGGCCGGGGCAGCGCATCGGCTATCTCAATATCGACCTGCGCGAGCGCGGGCGGGACGTGCGCAATTTCGTCCATCATCTCGAAGGATGGATGATCGCGGCGCTGGGCGACCTGGGCATCGCCGCGCGGCGGGCGGAAGGACGCATCGGCATCTGGACGGACGACGCACAGGGCCGGGAAGCGAAGATCGGCGCCCTGGGCATCCGCGTGCGCCGCTGGATCACGCTGCACGGCTTTTCCATAAACGTCGATCCCGACCTGTCGCATTTTGGCGGCATCGTGCCGTGCGGGATCAGCGCATATCCGGTCACAAGCATGGCGGCGCTGGGCTGCACAGCCCGAATGACGGAGCTGGATGCAGCGCTAAGGGCGCATTTCCCCGCTTTTCTGGCCCGTCTGGGGCGTTGCGGTGCGGGGGTTGAGCAATGCGAAACGGGCCGTTAGGGTCGCCGTTTCGCCGGGCGGGGGGGCTGCCGGGCATTAGCAATTGACCAAGGAGACCCGGATGCGAGCCAAGGCAAGGATGCTCATCGGCGCCGCCCTTTTGAGCGGCTGTATCACCCTTATGGGATGCGGCGGTGGGGACAAGGGCGGCAATGTCGTGCAGATGAAGGATATGGAAGTGGTCGATGGCACCGCGACCGACGCCATGACCGATCTGGACGGCGTCCAGAGCGAGGGGACCGCCGCCGTCATGCCGGCCGGCAATGCGAGCAATGCAGGCGCTGCCGCGAAGCCCCGGGCTCGCAAGGAAGAGACCGGCGAATCGGGGGATGAAAGCGCCGAAGTCGTCGCCGACCAATAACTTTGAAATGTCGATCCGCCCTAGTGACCAAAGCATCGCGCGGTGATATTCCGCCCTTCTTCGGAGAAGGATTTTAGATGACGTTCCGTTTTGCCATACGCCGCCTGCTTTCCGGTCTGGCCCTTGCCGCCGCCGCGATGTCGGCGCAGCCTGCCGCCGCCCAATTCTACTGGTCGCCCCCGGATATGAGCACGCCGCCTCTCACCGACGAGCAGGCCGCCGCCGCCCTGGGCCTGCCCGGCGCCACGGCTGCGGAAATTCGCGCGGGCCTCGTGTGGAACCTGCGCGCGGCGCTGAATGTCGCCGCCCTGCAATGCCAGTTCGAGCCGACGCTGCTCGCGATCAGCAACTATAACGCGATGATCGCCCATCATGACGCGGAACTCGATGCGGCGATGGCGACGGTGCTGGGCTATTTCCAGCGCACGGTGGGCAAGGGCAAGCCGGGCCAGGCGGCGGCCGATCAATATGGCACCCGCATTTATTCCGGCTATTCGACGGTGCAGGCGCAGCGCGGATTCTGCCAGGCGGCAGGGGAAGTCGGACGTCAGGCGATCTTCGCGGATCGCGGCAAGCTGCACGAAGTGGCGCGCAGCGGCCTGGGGGCCATCAAGAAATCCCTGGTTCTGGCGGGCGAGCAATATTACGGCGTCCCGGGCCATGACTATGCGCTTTCGCTGCCCTCGCTCGATGCGAAATGCTGGAAGAAGGGGAAGCTGACCCCTGCCTGCCAGCAGCAATGGGAAGCACAGGCCAACGGCCAGCCCTGAGCCGCCCAGCGCTGCGTCAGAGCGTCAGCGCAGGCCCAGATATTTGTGGGACTGGAGCGTCAGCCGCCAGCGCGGGCGCTCCATGACAAAGGCGATCGCGGCCTGAACGTTCGCTGCCGCTTCGGCATCGTCGAGCGGCTGGACCAGCAGGTGATCGAACGCCCATCGCTCCATGGCGTCGACCTCCTGAGCGGAATGGCCCGCGCCCGGCTGTGGCCATACGAGCTTTAGTTCATTGCCGCTTTGCTGAATGACGTCGCTGCCCGCCTTGGGGCTGATGCAGACCCAGTCGATCCCCGGATGGACCGGCAGGGTTCCGTTGCTTTCTATCGCAATGGTGAAACCGCGATCGTGCAGGGCATCGACCAGCGCATCGTCGATCTGCAACATCGGCTCGCCCCCAGTCAGGACGATGTAACGCAATTCCCGGTTCGGTCCCCAGAAAACCTGCGCGGCATCGGCCAGCGCGGCGGCGGTGGCGAACTTGCCGCCGCCGTCTCCATCGGTGCCGACGAAATCGGTATCGCAAAAGCGGCAGACGGCATCGGCGCGGTCACGCTCCCGCCCGGTCCAGAGATTGCATCCGGCGAAACGCAGGAACACCGCGCGGCGTCCGCCATGCACCCCCTCTCCCTGGAGGGTCAGGAACATTTCCTTGACCGCATAGCTCATAGCATCAAGCCTTAGGGCCGTGTGGCATAGCCGGTGGGATCGGGCAGGCCGGCTTCCTCAAAGCCCTTGGCCCGCAATCGGCAACTGTCGCACAATCCGCAATGCTTGCCGTCCGGCGTCGGATCATAGCAGGACCAGCTCATCCCCGCATCCAGGCCCAGCCGATCCGCCTCACGCACGATGTCGGCCTTGCTCATATGCTGCAGCGGAGTGTTGATGCGGATGGGATTGCCCTCCACCCCGGCCTTGGTCGCCAGCGCCGCCATCTTCTCAAAGGCTTCGATGAACTCCGCGCGGCAATCGGGATAACCCGAATAGTCCAGTGCATTCACGCCGATGAAGATGTCGTTCGCTCCCGCCGCCTCCGCGAGGCCCAGGGTCAGGGAAAGGAATATCGTATTGCGGGCCGGAACATAGGTTATCGGAATGTCGGCGCCCACCCCGCCCTTGGGCACGGCGATGTCGGCCGTCAGCGCCGATCCGCCAAAAGCAGTGAGGTCCAGCGGCAGGACGATGTGGGACATCGCGTTCAGCGCCTTCGCGATGCGGGAGGCCGCGCGCAGTTCGACACGATGCCGCTGATTATAATCGATCGTCAGCGCCAGCAGGTGAAAACCCGCCTCGCGGGCAAGAGCGCCGGCGACCATTGAATCCAGTCCTCCCGAAAGCAGGACGACGGCGAATTTTCCATTATTTTCGGCCATGGGATGTGCGCTAACGCCCCGGTCCCGCACACGCAAGCCCGCGCCGCATGCTGACGGCTAGCTTTCGTCGCCCATGCGGAGCGCGGCGATGAAGGCTTCCTGCGGAATCTGGACGGAGCCATATTCGCGCATCCGCTTCTTGCCCTCCTTCTGCTTCTCCAGCAGCTTCTTCTTGCGGGTGATGTCGCCGCCATAGCATTTGGCGGTCACGTCCTTGCGCAGCGCGGCGATGGTTTCGCGGGCGATGACCTTGCCGCCGATGGCCGCCTGGATCGGGATCTTGAACAGATGGCGGGGAATCAGGTCCTTCAACCGCTCGCACATATGACGGCCCCGCGCCTCGGCAGCGCCGCGATGGACGATCATGGAAAGCGCGTCGACCGGCTCGTTGTTGACGAGTATCTGCATCTTGACGAGGTCGCCCTCCCGCGTGCCGATCTGGTGATAGTCGAAGCTCGCATAGCCGCGCGAAATCGACTTCAGCCGATCATAGAAATCGAACACCACTTCGTTGAGCGGCAGTTCATATGTCACCTGCGCGCGGCCGCCGACATAGGTGAGGTTCTTCTGGATGCCCCGCCGGTCCTGGCAGAGCTTGAGGATCGAGCCGAGATATTCGTCGGGGCAGTAGATCACCGCCTCGATCCACGGTTCCTCGATATAGTCGATATGGTTGGCATCGGGCATGTCGGCGGGGTTGTGCAGATGGCGCAGCTCTCCGTCGTTCATGTGGATGTCATAGACCACCGAGGGCGCGGTGGTGATGAGGTCGAGATCATATTCGCGGGTCAGCCGCTCCTGGATGATCTCAAGGTGCAGCAGACCCAGGAACCCGCAGCGGAAGCCGAAGCCGAGCGCCGCGCTGGTTTCCATCTCGAAAGAGAAGCTGGCGTCGTTGAGGCGCAGCTTGCTGATCGAATCGCGCAACTTCTCGAAATCGTTCGCGTCCACCGGGAACAGGCCGCAGAACACCACCGGCTGCACTTCCTTGAAGCCCGGCAGCGGTGCCTTCGCGGGGTTCTTGACCGTGGTGATGGTGTCGCCCACGCGGGTCTGGCTGATATCCTTGATCTGCGCGGTGATGAAGCCGATTTCCCCCGGCCCCAGCTCGGCAAGCTGCTCGATCTTGGGGCGGAAGCAGCCGACGCGGTCGATCAGATGCTCGGTGCCGCCGATCATGAACTTGATCTGCTGGCCCTTTTTGATGACGCCGTTCATGACGCGGACGAGAATGACGACGCCCAGATATGGGTCGTACCATGAATCGACCAGCATCGCTTCCAGCGACGCGTCCCGGTTGCCCCTGGGGGCGGGAATCTTGGCGACCACCGCTTCAAGGATGTCGTCGATCCCGATGCCGGACTTGGCGCTGGCCAGCACGGCTTCCGACGCGTCGAGGCCGATCACTTCCTCGATCTCCGCCTTCACCTTCTCCGGCTCGGCGGCGGGCAGGTCGATCTTGTTGATGACGGGCACGATCTCATGGTCGTGTTCGATGGATTGATAGACATTGGCGAGCGTCTGCGCCTCCACCCCCTGCGCGGCGTCCACGACCAGCAGCGCGCCTTCGCAGGCGGCCAGCGACCGGCTCACCTCATAGGCGAAGTCGACATGGCCCGGCGTGTCCATGAGGTTGAGTTCATAGGTCTCGCCATTGCGCGCGGTGTAGTCGAGGCGCACGGTCTGCGCCTTGATGGTGATGCCGCGCTCCTTCTCGATATCCATATTATCGAGCACCTGGGCGCTCATTTCGCGATCGGTCAGGCCCCCGGTGCGCTGGATCAGGCGGTCGGCCAAAGTCGACTTGCCATGGTCGATATGCGCGATGATCGAGAAATTACGGATATGCGAAAGGTCGGTCATGAGCGGGCCGATAGCAGCAGTTTGACGGGCTGTCAGCCAGTCTTGGGGATGACGGCAATCATGGATATCATCCATCGCTCCGCTTGAACGTCCTATCGGTTGTGATAGAAAGCCGATTAAAGATCGGGTTGCGCGTCATCAGCGTGGATATTCAGCAACTAACGGGGGTTTCTACAATGCAGCGTTTCATCAAATTCCTGGCGGCCGCCGCTGGTCTGGCGATGGTGGCTTCACCCGCCATGGCCGCGGACAAAGGCTCGTCAGGCCGTCAGGCACAGGCCAAGAAGCAGATGGAAATCCCCCGCTGCACCAGACGGCTGGGCACAGTCGCCATCGTCGAGCCGGACAATCAATGGTGGCGCGAGCTGAGCCTGGGCAGCCCCGAAGCGATCATCAAGCTGTTCGTGCAGCAGTCGGGCTGCTTCGGTCTCGTCAATCGCGGCCGTTCGATGGCGAGCCGCAACATGGAACGCGCCATGGCCGATTCGGGAGAATTGCAGGCCGGTTCCAACCTGGGCAAGGGCCAGGTGAAGGTGGCGGACTATTTCCTGCAGCCCGATATCGTCACCACCAACAGCAACAGCGGCGGCAATGCCCTTGGCGGCATGCTGGGCGGCATGTTGGGCGGGCGCACGTTCGGCGGACTGCTGGGCGGCATTTCGGTGAAGAAGAAGGAAGCCAACGTCACCCTGTCGATCGTGAACGCCCGCACGACCGAGGAAGAGGCGATGACCGAAGGCTATTTCCGCAAGTCGGACCTGAGCTTCGGCGGCGGCGGCGGCATCGGCTGGATGGGCGGCCTCGCGGCGGCCGGCGGCGGCGGTTATCAGAACACCGAAATCGGCCAGGTGATCGTGCTCGCCTATCTGGACGCCTATACCAAGCTGGTGACACAGCTCGGCGGCCTGCCCGCAAACGCAGCGGCGGCGGCTCCGCAGGCGCAATAAGCGAAACGCATGGCATGAAAAGGGCGCGGCCGGACATCGGCGGCGCCCTTTTCCATGGAGATCGGTAACTTGCAAAACCGCGCTGAATGACGGATTGGGCGGTGAGCGGACATAGTTATTCGTCATGCCAGCGAAAGCCGGCCTCTCTCTTCTTAGGGCGCAATAACCTAAGTGAGATCTCAGCTTTCGCTGGGATGACGGACATTGAGCCGAAACAACCATCGCAGGAACGGGTTTTCGGCTACATCATTGTCTTATGCCTGGCCGGCTGCGGCTTCCGGGATGGCGACGCGGGAACGGCGGCGCCACCAGCCAAGGATCGCTTCCCCGGCGGGCCGCTCGACGAAGCGATTGATCGCCGTCCCCAGAAACAGCGCCACCAGGAAGGCCATGGCGAATCCGATCCACGGATTATAGCCGGCGTCCGCCATGCGCAGCATCACGACAAAGCCGACATGCTGGTGGATGAGATAGAAGGAATAGCTGATCCCCCCCAGCCAGACGAGCGGGCGCAGCGCAATGAAGCGCAACCGCCCGACGATCAGCGCGCTGAAGGCGATGAGAAGGACGACCGCCAGCACGGTCACGTCCCATGTCTCCATCGTCGCCACCGACAACAGCGCAAGAACGGCATAGGGCGCCTGCTGCCTCCACGTCCGCTGCCCCGCCCAGATGCGATAGGCCAGCATCCCGATCACGAAAAACGGCGTGTAGCGCAATACCAGCAGCATGATGATCCGTTCAGGCATGTCTGGCCAGACATGGAGCAGCCAGCGCAGCGCCAGCCATGCGGCCAGCACCGGTTCCAGGCGTCGGAGGCCGATCCATTTCCAGATCGAGATCATGCAGAAGTAGAAGGCGATCTCGACGGTCAACGTCCAATAGGCGCCGTCCACCTCGGGCAGGAACGCGAAACCCTGAAGCATGGTGAGGTTGGCAAGAATCGCGACAGGCCCGATCAGAAGCTGCGTCGCCTGCGCCAGATATTCGATCGATAATGTCAGTAGCATCGCCGCCAGATAGGCCGGATAGAGGCGCGCGAACCGGTTGACCACGAAGTCCGGCACCGTGCGGATGCGATCCAGCGTGAAGAAGATCGCAAAGCCGGAGATGCAGAAGAACAGCAGCACGCGATAATTGCCGCCGGGAAAGCTGAACGGCACATGCTTCGCCTGTGGAAACAGTTCGTGGAACCGCGTGGAATAATGGAAAATGAGCACGCACAGTGCTCCGACGCCGCGCAGAGCGTCCAGCTCCGTGAGCCGAGTGCGCGGGGAGGAAGACCGGGCCATGTCCGCCCATAGCAATGAAACAGCAACGAATCCGTTAATATCGAAGTTAACGCGGCGGCTTTAACCTTCTTTGCCGTTGGCCGTTCAATGGATGATGGCTGGTCCTTCGCCGCGGGTCTTTCCGACGCCTGCTTGAGGGCGGCGGGCCGCTCGGCCAGCGTCCGGCCGACCATTGGCGCGTTGCCTGCCGGCCGCTCCCCAAAGAGCCGCCGGCGGTTGCCGTCGCGGCCGGGTATCGTCCCATGGAAGCAGCCGCCTACATGGGAAGCGATCCACAAGCTCGCCAAATCGCCGCTATAGCTCGGCAGTGCATGAGCGCTCGGCTGCCGCCGCGATATCCACGCTGTTCCGAGTGGTAAACCGTTGTCGTTAGGGCCGCCGCTTTCAGCGCGCGTCGACCGGCGGCAAGGCCAGAGGGCATCAACGATCCATGCATGAAGTCCCCTCCCCGCATCAGGAGAGGGGAGGACGGCTCAGCCCGTTTTACCGTCCAAGATGGCGGCGATAGCGGCCGTCACGTCGGTCATGTCCGCCATGCCGTCGACGCGGCTGACGATGCCGCGCGCTTCGTAGATCGGCAGGATCGGCGCGGTCTTGGCGCGATATTCGGCCATGCGGGTGCGGACGGTTTCCTCATTGTCGTCGGGACGGCGCTTGAACTCATGGCCGTGGCACTTGTCGCACTCGCCCTCGACCTTGGGCTGCTTGAAGATGTCATGATAGCCCTCGCCGCAAGTCGCGCAGGTGAAGCGGCCGGTGATCCGTTCGACCAGCGCATCCTCGTCCACTTCCAGCTCGATCACATGGTCGAGCGTGCGGCGGCGGTCGGCGAGGATGGTGTCGAGCGACTGGGCCTGCGCTTCCGTGCGGGGATAGCCGTCGAAGATGACGCCGGTTTCCGCCGGCAGCGCGTCGAGCGCCTCGCCAATGATGCCCGACACGATCTCGTCGGACACCAGCTCGCCCGCTTCCATCACCGCCTTCGCCTTGAGGCCGATGGGCGTGCCCGCCTTGACCGCGGCGCGCAGCATGTCGCCGGTCGAAAGCTGGACCATGCCCCGGTCTTCCACCAACCGGCTGGCCTGCGTGCCCTTGCCCGCGCCCGGAGGGCCAAGCAGAATGATATTCATCGCGCGCATCTCCCCTTGTCTTGCGCCTGTTCGCCTTACACCTGTGCCTGCGCCCCTCAGCGCATGCGGCCTTTGAGCTTCGCCTTCTTGATGAGATCGCCATATTGATGGGCAAGCAGATGGCTCTGGATCTGCGTAACCGTGTCGACTGTCACATTGACGACGATCAGCAGGCTCGTGCCGCCCAGATAGAAGGGGATGCCTGCCCGCGCGATCGCGAACTCCGGCACCAGGCAGATGAAGGCCAGATAGGCCGCGCCGATCACCGTGATCCGCGTCAGCACATAGTCGAGATAATTTTCGGTGTTCTTGCCCGGGCGGATGCCGGGGATGAACCCGCCGTTGCGCTTGAGGTTGTCCGCCGTCTCCTCGGGGTTGAACACGACAGCCGTGTAGAAGAAGCAGAAGAACACGATGCCCAGACCGTACAGCCCCATATAGACCGGACTGCCGTGCGACAGATACTGGTTCAGCGTCAGCACGAAATCGCCCAGCCTGCTTTCGCCCGCCACCGTCTGGCCCGCAAACTGCGAGATGGTGAGCGGCAGCAGCAGCAGCGAGGACGCGAAGATCGGCGGGATCACGCCGGCGGTGTTGACCTTGAGCGGCAGGTGGCTGCGGTCGGCCTGCATGATGCCCTGGCGCGTCTGGCGCTTGGGATATTGGATGAGGACGCGGCGCTGGGCACGCTCCATATAGCAGATCAGCAGGACCAGGCCGAGCGCCAGCACGATGATGAGCATGATGAGCAAGCCGGAGATCGACCCCTCGCGGCCCGACTTGAACAGGTTGCTGAGCGTCACGGGAAGCTGGGCGACGATGCCCGCCATGATGATGAGGCTGACGCCGTTGCCGATGCCGCGCGACGTGATCTGCTCGCCCAGCCACATCAGGAACATGGTGCCGCCGATCAGCGAGACGACCGCCGCGACGCGGAACAGCATCCCCGGATCAACCACCGCCTGCACGCCCGACTGCGCGCCGAAGCTTTCAAGGCCGACGGCGATGAAATAGCCCTGCACGGCGGTCAGGCCGACGGTGCCGTAGCGGGTATATTGATTGAGCTTCTTGCGGCCGCTTTCGCCCTCTTTCTTGATCGCCGCCAGCTTGGGCGAAAGGGACGCGGCGAGCTGCACCACGATGGACGCTGTGATATAGGGCATGACGCCCAACGCGATGAGGCTCATGCGCGACAGGCTGCCGCCCGAAAAGGTGTTGAAGATGTCGAGGATGCCGCCGCTGGTCTGGCTGTAGAGCTGCGACAATGCGGTCGGATCGACCCCCGGCAGCGGCACGAAGCTCAGGAAACGGAAAACGATCAGCGCGCCCAGCGTGAACCACAGGCGCTTCTTGAGGTCGGTGGCCTGGCTGAACTTCGCCAGACTGAGATTGGATGCGAGCTGGTCGGCTCTCGATGCCATCGTGGCTGCCCTTCAAATCATTCTTGCCCGAAACGGAAAATCGGGCCGGAATCGCTAACCCCTTAACGGGAGGGAAGCGCCCTGTCGAACGGGGAGTTGCCCATCCGCGACGAATGACCCTTCCCCGATACGCATAGCCCCGCCGACCCATATCGGGCAGCGGGGCCGCGCTTGCAAGTCTTGGCTGCGCCTCAGGCCTTCTTCGCGGCCTTGGCGGTGCCCTTCTTGGCCTTCGCCTTTTCGGCAGCCGACACGACTTCGATCACGTCGACCTTGCCGCCGGCCTTTTCGACTGCTTCAACAGCGCCCTTCGACGCGCCCGCGACCAGGAAGCTGATCTTCGCGGTCAGTTCACCCTTGCCGAGCAGGCGGATGCCGTCCTTGCCGCCACGGGCGAGGCTCGCGGCCTTGAGCGCCGCATGGTCGATGACGGCCTTGGCGTCCAGCTTGCCGGCGTCGATCGCCTTCTGCACCGCACCCAGGTTCACGATCGCGAAATCCTTGGCGAAGATGTTGTTGAAGCCGCGCTTCGGCAGACGCATGTGGAGCGGCATCTGGCCGCCTTCGAAGCCGTTGATGCTGACGCCCGAACGCGCCTTCGCGCCCTTTTGGCCGCGACCGGCGGTCTTGCCCTTGCCCGAGCCGATACCACGGCCGACGCGCATCCGGCCCTTGCGGCTACCGGCATTATCGCTGAGTTCGTTAAGCTTCATATCGTGCACTCGCTTTCGCTATTTTCGCGCTGTCCCTGAAGGAACGAATGAGGCCACGCCGATAACGCAGCCGCTGAAAAAACGAAAGAGGGGTTTCCCCCTCTCCCGTCCTATTCCGTCGGATCGGAAGGCTTAGCCTTCGACCACTTCCACCATATGGGGCAGCTTCTTGATCGCACCGCGGACTTCCGCCGTGTCTTCCAGTTCCACCACGCGGTGCATCTTGCCAAGGCCCAGACCGATCAGAATCTTCTTCTGGTCGGCGGGACGGCGGATCGGCGAGCCGATCTGCTTGATCTTGATCTTCGCCATGCTGTCTTACTCCGCAATCGCTTCGGCGTCGGCCTGCGCGACTTCGGCCGAGGCGCCGCCGCGACGCAGAAGATCGGCGACCTTCTTGCCACGGCGCTGCGCCACCGACTTGGGGCTGGTCTGTTCGCCCAGCGCCTCGAAGGTCGCACGGATCATGTTATAGGGGTTCGACGTGCCGTTGGACTTCGTAACGACGTCCGCCACGCCCAGGCTCTCGAACACGGCGCGCATCGGACCGCCCGCGATGATGCCCGTGCCGGCGGGTGCCGAACGGACCGTCACCTTGCCCGCGCCGAAATGGCCAAGGCCATCATGGTGCAGGGTGCGGCCTTCCTTGAGCGGAATGCGGACCATTGCCTTCTTGGCCGAAGCGGTCGCCTTGCTGATGGCTTCGGGCACTTCGCGCGCCTTGCCATGGCCGAAGCCCGCACGGCCCTTGCCGTCGCCGACCACGACCAGAGCCGCGAAACCGAAGCGCTTGCCGCCCTTCACGGTCTTCGAGACGCGGTTGATGTGAACCAGCTTCTCGATCAGTTCTTCACCCTGTTCCTCGTCGCGGTTGCCGCGACGGTCGTCGCGACGGCCACGGCCGCCCCGCTCGCCACGGTTGCGGTCGCCGCCGCGGCCGCGGCCGCGGCCGGGACCACGTGCCTCGGTCTGCTCACCACCTGTGACGGCGGCGGGTGCGCCCGGCTGGGCCTGGATTTCGTTTTCGTCAGCCATGATCAGAACTCCAGCCCGCCTTCGCGGGCGGCATCGGCCAGCGCCTTGACGCGGCCATGGAAAAGGAAGCCACCGCGGTCGAACACAACCCTGGTGACGCCAGCGGCGGTCGCGGCAGCCGCAAGGCGCTTGCCGACTTCCGCCGCGGCCTCGGCCGTCGCGCCGGTCTTGCCGCGCACATCCTTTTCCAGGGTCGAAGCCGCAGCGACCGTGCGGCCCTGCGCGTCATCGATGACCTGCGCATAGATGTGCCGTCCGGAGCGATGGACGCTGAGGCGGGGCTTGGCGCCCGAAACCGCCTTGAGGGCGGTGCGAACGCGGCGGCGACGCCGCTCGAAGAGGGAAAGCTTTGCCATCTTACTTCTTCTTCCCTTCCTTGCGGAAGACGAACTCGCCGTCATATTTGATACCCTTGCCCTTATAGGGTTCGGGCTTACGCCAGCGACGGATCTCGGCAGCCACCTGGCCGACCTTCTGCTTGTCGATACCGCTGATCTCGACCGTGGTGTTATCCGGGGTCTTGATCTCGATGCCTTCGGGCACCGGGAAATCGACGTCATGGCTATAGCCCAGCTGCAGCTTCAGGGTCTTGCCCTGCGCGTTGGCGCGGTAGCCGACGCCGGTGATGAGCAGCTTCTTGGAAAAGCCCTCCGTCACACCGGTGACAAGGTTCTGGATCAGCGTCCTCTGCATGCCCCAGAACGCGCGCGCTGCCTTGGTTTCATTGGCCGGCTTCACCAGGATGCTGCCGTCCTCGATCGCATAGCTGATCTCATCGCGCAATTGCAGCGCCAGGGTGCCCTTGGGACCCTTGACCGAAAGCTGACCGCCTTCGATCGACGCCGTCACGCCTGCGGGGACAGCGATCGGCTTCTTACCCGTGCGGCTCATCAGAACACCTCCGCCAGCACTTCGCCGCCGACATTCTGTTCGCGCGCTTCGGCGTCGGACAGAACGCCCTTGGGCGTCGAGACAATGGTGATGCCCAGGCCGTTGCGCACGATCGGCAGTTCCTTGGAACCCGAATAGACGCGGCGGCCAGGCTTGGACACGCGGGCGACATGCTTGATCGCCGGCTGGCCCTCGAAATATTTCAGCTCGATGCGCAGGCCGGGGTGCTTGCCGAGGACTTCCTCGGAATAACCCCGGATATAACCTTCGCGCTGGAGCACGTCGAGCACGCGGGCGCGGAGCTTCGAGGCGGGGGACACAACACTGTCCTTCTTCGCCTGCTGCCCGTTGCGGATGCGGGTGAGCATATCACCCAGGGGATCGGTCAATGCCATCTCAAATGATCCTTACCAGCTCGACTTGGTGACGCCGGGGATCAGGCCCTTGTTGGCCAGATCACGCAGCTGCACGCGGCAGAGACGGAATTTGCGGTAATAAGCCCGGGGACGGCCCGTCAGCTCGCAGCGGTTGCGCACGCGGGTCGGATTGCCGTTGCGGGGGATTTCCGCCATCTTCAGACGCGCGATCAGACGATCGGAATCGTCCGCCGACTGGTCATTCGCGATCGCCTTGAGCTTCGCATAGCGGCCGGCATATTTCTTCACCAGCTTCTTGCGGCGCTCGTTCTTGTTGATCGAACTCAGTTTCGCCATGACTTAAGTTCTCTTCCTTTAGCTTATGCGTTGGAGAGAAGCGGGGGCATTGTTCAGGCCGCCTGCTTCTCTTCTTCCTGCGGGAAGGGGAAGCCGAAGAGACGCAGCAGCTCGCGCGCTTCCTCGTCCGTCTTCGCCGTGGTGGTCACGATGATGTCCATGCCACGCACCTTGTCGATGCGGTCATAGTTGATCTCGGGGAAGATGATCTGCTCCTTGATGCCGAAGGCATAGTTGCCACGGCCGTCGAAGCTCTTCGGGTTGAGACCGCGGAAGTCGCGCACGCGGGGCAGCGCGATATTGATCAGGCGGTCGAGGAATTCGAACATGCGCTCGCGGCGCAGCGTGACCTTGGCGCCGATCGGCATGCCTTCACGCAGCTTGAATTGCGCGATCGACTTCTTCGCCTTGGTGATGACGGGCTTCTGGCCCGCGATCAGTTCCATTTCCTCGGCGGCCGACGTCACCTTCTTCTTGTCCTGGGTCGCTTCGCCCACGCCCATGTTGAGCGTGATCTTCTCGATCCGGGGCACTTCCATGACGTTCTTGTAACCGAACTTCTCGGTCAACGCCTTGATGATCTCGGCGTCATAGAGCGCCTTCGAGCGCGGAATGTACTTGTCGGCCATTACAGCACCTCACCGGACTTGACGGCGACGCGGACCTTCTTGCCGTCGCGTTCCTCGAAACGGACGCGGGTCGGCTTGCCGTCCTTGTCGGCGACCGCCACGTTCGAAATGTGGAGCGGCGCGGGCTTGCGCTCGATGCCGCCCTGCGGGTTCGACTGGTCAGGCTTGCGGTGACGGGCATGCACGTTGATGCCTTCCACCAGGACCTTGTCGTCCTTCGGAAGCATCTGGAGCACGGCGCCGGTGCGGCCCTTGTCCTTGCCAGCCAGGACGACGACCTTGTCGCCCTTCTTGATCTTGGCAGCGCTCATTACAGCACCTCAGGGGCAAGCGAGATGATCTTCATGTGCTTCTTGGCGCGCAGTTCGCGAACGACCGGGCCGAAGATACGGGTGCCGATCGGCTCCTCGTTCTTGTTGATAAGCACGGCGGCATTGCCGTCGAAGCGAATCACGCTGCCGTCAGCGCGACGCACGTCCTTGGCGGTGCGAACGATGACAGCGCGGTGCACGTCACCCTTCTTCACCTTGCCGCGCGGCTGGGCTTCCTTGACGGAGACGACGATGATGTCGCCCACGCTGGCGAAGCGCCGCTTCGACCCGCCCAGCACCTTGATGCACTGGACGCGCTTGGCGCCGCTGTTGTCGGCGACGTCAAGATTGGATTGCATCTGGATCATGGATCCGGTTCCTTCTCATTTGGCCTACCGGGACAATCCCCGGCGGTTCCGAATTCCTGCCTCGACCCGGAAGATTCGAAAGCACGAAGCGCGGGCCTGTAGCCCCTTCTGGAGGAAAAGGCCAGCCCCGCGTTACGCTTTTCGACCCGCCGGGTCCGTGACTAGCTTCAGGCCGCCTGTTCCGGCGACTTGTGCGTGTCCACCCGCTCGATGACTTTCCAGGTCTTGAGCTTGGAAATCGGAGCGGTCTCTTCGATGCGGACCGTTTCGCCTTCCTTGTAGACATTGCCCTCGTCATGGGCGTGATACTTCTTCGAACGGCGAATGATCTTGCCGTAGAGCGCGTGTTTTACCTTGCGCTCCACGCGAACCACCACCGTCTTGTCGGTCTTGTCGGAAACCACCGTTCCCGTCAGCACGCGCTTGGGCATCGTGTGTTTCCTTCTTACTTCGCGGCCGAGCGCGAACGCTCGGTCTGCAACGTCTTGATCTGCGCGATCGACCGGCGGACTTCCTTCACCCGGCTGGGCTTTTCCAGCTGGTTGGTGGCCGCCTGGAAGCGCAGATTGAACTGCTCGCGCTTCAGGTTGTTCAGTTCGGTCGACAGTTCGTCGTCCGTCTTGGTCTTGAGGTCGGCAACGTTCGCCACGGCTTAACCCTCCAGGTGCGAGGTGTCGCCGAGGCGGGCAACGACCTTGGTCTTGACGGGCAGCTTCATCGCGGCGCGCGAGAATGCCTCTGCTGCGAGCGGGCCGGGAACACCGTCCAGTTCGAACAGGATGCGGCCGGGCTTTACGCGCGCCGCCCAATATTCGACCGAACCCTTGCCCTTGCCCTGACGGACTTCGGCCGGCTTCTTCGACACGGGAACGTCGGGGAACACGCGGATCCACAAACGGCCCTGACGGCGGATGTGGCGGGTGATCGCGCGGCGGGCCGCTTCGATCTGGCGCGCGGTGATCCGCTCCGGCTCCATGGCCTTGAGGCCATAGGAGCCGAAGTTCAGAGCCGAACCGCCCTTGGCGTCGCCCTTGATCCGGCCCTTGAAGGCCTTGCGGAACTTCATCTTCTTCGGTTGCAGCATGACGCTATACCTACCTTATTCTTAGCGCGCCGGGCGCACGCCGGAGGTCTGAGCCTCCAGCATCAGCCGGTCGGTGGCCATCGGATCGTGGCCCAGGATCTCACCCTTGAAGATCCAGACCTTGATGCCGCAGACGCCATATGCGGTGTGGGCTTCGGCTTCGGCATAATCGACGTTCGCGCGCAGCGTGTGCAGCGGAACGCGGCCTTCGCGATACCATTCGACGCGCGCGATCTCCGCGCCGCCCAGACGGCCGCCGCAGGTGATCTTGATGCCTTCGGCGCCCAGACGGAGAGCCGACTGCACCGCGCGCTTCATCGCGCGGCGGAAGGCCACGCGGCGTTCGAGCTGATCGGCGATGCCCTGCGCGACGAGCTTGCTGTCGACTTCCGGCTTGCGGATTTCGACAATGTTCAGGCTGACGTCCGAGGAGGTCAGGCTGCCCAGCTTCTTGCGCAGCTTTTCGATATCCGCGCCCTTCTTGCCGATGATGACACCGGGACGGGCGGCGTAGATCGACACGCGGCACAGCTTGGCGGGACGCTCGATCACCACCTTGGAGATCGCGGCCTGCGGCAGGTTCTTCATGATATACTGACGGATCTTGAGATCTTCCATCAGCAGGCGGCCATAGTCGGCGCCTTCCGCGAACCAGCGGCTGTCCCAGGTGCGGTTGATCTGAAGACGCAGACCAATCGGATTGCTCTTGTGACCCATGTGCTTACGCCTCCGCTTCTTCGCCAGCTTCACGCACGACGATGCGCACGCGGCTGAAGGGCTTGAGGATCCGGGTCGACTTGCCACGGCCGCGGGCGTGGAAGCGCTTCAGGGTGAAGCTCTTGCCCACCGATGCTTCCGCGACGACCAGCGCGTCGACGTCCAGATTGTGGTTGTTTTCTGCATTGGCGATGGCCGAGGCCAGCACCTTGCGCACGTCGACGGCCATCGCCTTCTTCGAGAAGGTGAGCACATTGAGCGCGTCCTCGACCTTCCGGCCACGGATCAGCGCGGCGACCAGATTCAGCTTCTGGGCCGAACCGCGAATCTGCGTGCCAACGGCCAGCGCCTCATTGTCGGCGACGCGACGGGGAGCTTTTTCCTTGCTCATTAGCGCTTGCCCTTCTTATCGGCGGCGTGGCCGGGGAAGTAGCGGGTCGGGGCGAATTCGCCCAGCTTGTGACCCACCATATCCTCATTGACGGACACCGGAACATGCTTGCGGCCGTTATAGACGTTGAACGTCAGGCCGACGAACTGCGGCAGGATGGTGGAACGACGCGACCAGGTCTTGATCGGCGCGCGGCCACCGGCGTCCTGCGCGGCTTCCGCCTTCTTCAGAAGGCTGAGGTCCACGAACGGACCTTTCCAGACGGAACGAGCCATCTCGTTTACCTCTTCTTCTTGGCGTGGCGGCTACGGATGATGAACTTGTCCGTCGCCTTGTTGTGGCGGGTGCGCGCACCCTTGGTCGGCTTGCCCCACGGCGTCACCGGATGACGGCCGCCGGAGGTCCGGCCTTCACCACCGCCATGCGGGTGATCAACCGGGTTCTTCGCCACACCGCGCGTCAGCGGGCGGCGGCCCAGCCAGCGGTTGCGGCCAGCCTTGGCGAGGTTGGTGTTGGCGTTGTCGGGGTTCGACACGGCGCCCACGGTGCCCATGCAATCCGAACGGATGTAGCGCTGCTCGCCCGAAGACAGGCGGACCATCACCATACCGCGATCGCGGCCGACGAGCTGGGCATAGGTGCCCGCCGAACGGCAGAGCTGACCGCCCTTGCCCGGCTTCATCTCGATATTGTGGATGATAGTGCCGACCGGCATCTGGCCCAGTTCCATCGCGTTGCCCGGCTTCACGTCAGTCTTCTTGCCCGCGACGACCTTGTCGCCCGGAGCCAGACGCTGCGGCGCCAGGATATAGGCCTGGGTGCCGTCGGGATAGTTGACCAGCGCGATGAAGGCGGTGCGGTTAGGGTCATATTCCAGACGCTCGACCGTGCCTTCCACGTCCCACAGGCGACGCTTGAAGTCGATGATGCGGTAACGCTGCTTATGACCGCCCGCGATGCCGCGCGAGGTCACATGGCCCTTGTTGTTGCGGCCACCGGTCTTGCGCTTGCCTTCGGTTAGCGCCTTGACGGGCTTGCCCTTGTGCAGGCTGGACTTGTCGACGAGGATCAGGCCGCGCTGGGCCGGGCTCGTCGGGTTATAGTGCTTGAGTGCCATCTATCCTGCCTCAAATACCGGTGGTGACGTCGATGGACTGGCCTTCGGCCAGCGTGACGATCGCCTTCTTGACGTCCGAACGCTTGTAGGGCTTGCCCTTCCAGCGCTTCGTCTTGCCCTTCTGGACCAGCGTGTTGACCGCCTTCACGGTCACGCCGAACAGCGCTTCCACAGCCGCCTTGATCTCCGGCTTGGACGCATCGCCCGCCACTTTGAAGACCACGGCGTTGTTCTCGCTGAGAAGGGTCGACTTCTCGGTGATGTGCGGGGCGACCACGACGTCATAGTGACGGTTGTCGACCGTTGCAGCTTGCTTCTTAGCCATTGAAACGGGCCTCCAGCTTTTCGACCGCGGCGCGGGTGAGCACCAGCGAATCGGCCTTCAGGATGTCGTAAACATTGGCGCCGACTGCGGGCAGCAGGTTTACGCCGACGATGTTGGCGGAGGCCTTGGCGAAGCTGATGTTGACCGCGTCGCCGTCGATGAACAGCGCCTTGGAGAGGTTCAGCTTGGCGAGGCTGGCGACCAGCTCACGGGTCTTGCCGTCCTTGACGTCGAGAGTGTCGATGATGGTGAGCGAACCGCTCTTGACCTTCGACGACAGCGCCATCTTCAGACCCAGCGCGCGAACCTTCTTGTTCAGCGAGGGGTTGAAGTCGCGGACGCGGGCGCCGTGGGCCTTACCACCGCCAATGAACACCGGAGCGCGGCGATCGCCGTGACGAGCGGTGCCGCCACCCTTCTGGCGGCCGAACTTCTTGCCGGTGCGGGCAACGTCGCTACGCTCGCGCGTGCCACGGGCGGTGCCGCGACGCTTTTCGAGCTGCCAAGTGACGACGCGATGCAGGATGTCGGCGCGGGGCTCGAGGCCGAACACGGCATCGTTGAGCTCCAGGTCGCCGGCGGCCTGCGCGTCGAGGGTCTGTACCTTGACCTTCATGGTTTAGCCCTCCTGGCCTTCGGTGGCTTCCACTGCCACGACTTCTTCAGCCGGGGTATCAGCAGGAGCGCTGTCGTTACTGTTGTCAGCCTTCTTCAGGCTGGCGGGGTAGGGCGCATCCGCCGGACGGGCAACCTTGACGGCGTCGCTGACGGTCAGCCAGGTGCCCTTGGCGCCCGGAACGCTGCCCTTCACGAACAGCAGACCGCGCTCGACGTCCGTGCGGACGATTTCGAGATTCTGCTGGGTCCGCTCACGATCACCCATGTGGCCGGCCATCTTCTTGTTCTTGAAGACGCGGCCCGGATCCTGCCGGTTACCCGTCGAACCATGAGCGCGGTGGCTGATGGACACGCCGTGGGTGGCGCGCATACCGCCGAAACCCCAACGCTTCATCGCACCGGCAAAGCCCTTGCCCTGGGTGTGGCCGGCAACGTCGACCAGCTGACCGGTGATGAAATGATCGGCCGCGATCTCGGCGCCGACATCGAGGAGCGCATCCTCGGCGACGCGGAATTCGACCAGACGCGCTTTCGGCTCCACCTGCGCCTTGGCGAAGTGGCCGCGCTGCGGCTTGGCGACATTCTTGACCTTCGCGACGCCCGCGCCGAGCTGAACCGCGACATAACCGTCACGATCGACTTCCTTGCGGGCCACGACCTGATTGCCCTCAAGGGCAAGCACCGTAACCGGAACATGACGTCCGTCCTCTTGGAACAGACGGGTCATCCCGACTTTCTTAGCGATAACGCCAGTGCGCATCACCATTACTCCCATAGAGGCCCGCCTTAGCAGCGGGCGTATCCAACGAAAAAACCGCTCCGGATTCCTCCTTCGCGGCCAACCCAATGTGTAGATCACCCCGTCCGGGTTGGATGCCGCCCCCTACTCGGGAACAGCGACGGGGGACCAGGACCGCGACATGAGTCGCGCGGTATCCCTTGTGTCGTTTGAGCCTCCGGATACTCCGAAACGCCCGATACCCTGCCCTCCTTTCGGAAAGCAGGGACTTGTCGGCTCAGGCCAACTTGATCTCTACGTTCACGCCGGCAGCCAGATCCAGCTTCATCAGCGCGTCGACCGTCTGCGGCGTCGGCTGCACAATGTCAAGCATACGCTTGTAGGTGCGGACCTCGAACTGCTCGCGCGACTTCTTGTCGATATGCGGGCCGCGGTTGACGGTGAACTTCTCGATGCGCGTCGGCAAAGGAATCGGACCGCGAATGAGGGCGCCCGTGCGGCGGGCGGTTTCGGCGATGTCGCCAGTCGCCTGATCGAGCACGCGATGATCGAACGCCTTAAGGCGAATGCGGATGTTGCTGTCCATATCCCTAACCGATGCGAAAGAGCCAAAAACCAGAGCATTTTCCAGTCAGCTGGAACAGCTGACGATCTAGAAAATGCGCCAAACCAAAAATATACCGCCTCAACATTGCCCTTCTAGCTCCTTCGAGCCGGAGAAAGGCGATCCGAGGCGGCGAAAATTCCAAGCGGCGCGAATCAGACGATTCGCGCCGCTTGGTGCCTATATTACTTCGAGATCGTGCCGACAACCCCTGCGCCGACGGTGCGGCCGCCTTCGCGGATAGCGAAGCGCAGGCCCTGGTCCATCGCGATCGGAGCGATCAGCTTCACGCCGAGCTTCACATTGTCGCCAGGCATGACCATCTCGGTGCCCTCGGGCAGAATGACCTCGCCGGTGACGTCCGTGGTGCGGAAGTAGAACTGCGGACGATAGTTCGCGAAGAACGGGGTATGACGGCCGCCTTCTTCCTTCGAGAGGACGTAGACTTCCGCGTCGAACTCGGTGTGCGGGGTGATCGTGCCGGGCTTGGCCAGAACCTGGCCGCGCTCGACTTCCTCACGGCCCACGCCACGGATCAGCGCACCGATATTGTCGCCCGCACGGCCCTCGTCGAGCAGCTTGCGGAACATTTCCACGCCGGTGACGGTCGTCTTGCGCGTGTCCTTGATGCCGACGATCTCGACTTCCTCGCCAACCTTGACGATGCCGGTTTCGACACGGCCGGTGACGACGGTGCCGCGGCCCGAGATCGAGAACACGTCTTCGATCGGCATCAGGAACGGCTTGTCGACCGGACGCTCCGGCTGCGGAATCCAGCTGTCGACGGCAGCCATCAGCTTCAGAACGGCTTCACGACCGATTTCGTCGTTGGAACCGTCGAGCGCCTTCACGGCCGAACCAGCGATGATCGGAATATTGTCGCCGTCGAAGTCGTAGGACGACAGCAGCTCGCGGATTTCCAGCTCGACCAGTTCGAGAATTTCCGGATCGTCAACCAGATCGACCTTGTTCATGAACACGACGAGCTGGGGAACGCCGACCTGACGGGCGAGCAGGATGTGCTCACGGGTCTGGGGCATCGGGCCGTCGGTGGCCGACACGACCAGGATCGCGCCGTCCATCTGCGCCGCGCCGGTGATCATGTTCTTCACATAGTCGGCGTGGCCGGGGCAGTCGACGTGCGCATAGTGACGGGCTTCGGTCTCATATTCGACGTGCGCCGTCGAAATGGTGATGCCGCGCTCGCGCTCTTCGGGCGCCTTGTCGATATTGGCATAGTCGACGAAGGTCGCGCCGCCGGTTTCGGCGAGAACCTTGGTGATTGCCGCGGTCAGCGAGGTCTTGCCATGGTCGACGTGACCGATGGTGCCGATATTGCAGTGCGGCTTCGTCCGCTCAAACTTAGCTTTCGCCATTTTATCCTACCTTCTAATCAAATCCGCTGTGTGGTTTGACCGCTCGGCCGCGCCTTGCGAAGGCGCGTCCATAGCAGCAAATTTCGAGATTACCAGCCCCAAACCGACCCGCTTGCACGGGCCGACCGGGAAATCGTCAGGCCATCTTCGCCTTGACTTCGTCCGCCACATTCTGCGGCACTTCGTCATAGTGCGAAAACTGCATGCTGTACTGCGCACGACCCTGCGTGAAGGAACGCAACTGGTTCACATAGCCGAACATGTTGGCCAGCGGCACCAGCGCCTCGACGACCTGCGCGTTGCCGCGGCTGTCGGTGCCCTGGATCTGTCCGCGCCGGCTGTTCATGTCGCCGATGACGTCGCCCAGATATTCTTCCGGAGACACGACTTCGACCTTCATGATCGGCTCGAGCAGCTTGATGCCCGACTTCTGCGCCGCTTCGCGCATCGCGCCGCGCGCACAGATTTCGAAGGCCAGCGCCGACGAGTCGACGTCGTGATAGGCGCCGTCCGTCAGGTGGACTTCGAAGTCGATGATCGGGAAGCCGATGAGCTGGCCGGTCTCGGCCGTCTCACGGAAACCCTTCTCCACCGACGGGATATATTCGCGCGGGATGTTGCCGCCCTTGATCTCGTCGAAGAACTGAAAGCCCGAGCCGCGCTCGCCGGGGATGACCGTCGCCTTGACGCGGCCGAACTGGCCCGAACCGCCCGACTGCTTCTTGTGCGTGTAGTCGATGTCGACCTTCTTCGCGAGATATTCGCGATAGGCGACCTGCGGCGCGCCGACATTGGCTTCGACCTTGAACTCGCGCTTCATGCGGTCGACCAGGATTTCGAGGTGAAGTTCGCCCATGCCCTTGATGATGGTCTGGCCCGATTCGTGATCCGTCGAAACCCGGAAGGACGGGTCCTCGGCGGCCAGGCGGTTGAGCGCGATGCCCATCTTTTCCTGATCGGCCTTGGTCTTCGGCTCCACCGACAGCTCGATGACCGGCTCGGGGAACTCCATGCGTTCCAGGATGATCGGCTGACGCTCGGCGCACAGCGTGTCGCCCGTGGTGGTTTCCTTGAGGCCCGCCAGCGCGACGATGTCGCCTGCATATGCCGTATCGACGTCCTCACGCGAATTCGCGTGCATCAGAAGCATACGGCCGATCTTCTCCTTCTTGTCCTTGACCGAGTTCAGATAGCTGCCCTTGGTCAGGGTGCCCGAATAGACGCGCAGGAAGGTCAGCGAGCCGACGAACGGGTCGTTCATGATCTTGAACGCGAGGCCGGCGAAGGGCGCGTCGTCCGCGGTCGGACGGCTGTCGGGGGCGTCGGTGTCCGGGTTGATGCCCTGCACGTCTTCGATGTCGAGCGGGCTGGGCAGATAGTCGACGACAGCGTCGAGCAGCGGCTGCACGCCCTTGTTCTTGAAGGACGAGCCGCACAGCACCGGCACGAATGCCTGCGCCAGCGTGCCCTTGCGGATCAGTTTCTTGAGCGTATCCGCGTCGGGCAGATTGCCTTCCAGATAGGCTTCCATCGCCTCATCGTCCTGCTCGACGGCAAGCTCAATCAGCTTTTCGCGATATTCAGCGGCCTTGTCGGCGAGGTCGGCCGGGATTTCCTTATATTCGAACTCGGCGCCGAGGCTTTCATCCTTCCAGATGATCGCACGGTCATGCACGAGGTCGACGAGGCCGATGAAGTCCGATTCCGCACCGATGGGGAGATAAAGGACAGCCGGCGTCGCGCCGAGACGGTCGATGATCGTCTGCACGCAAAAATAGAAATTGGCGCCGGTGCGGTCGAGCTTGTTGATGTAGCACATCCGCGGAACTTTATACTTGTCCGCCTGGCGCCACACGGTTTCCGACTGCGGCTCAACGCCCGCAACGCCGTCGAACGCGGCCACCGCGCCGTCGAGCACGCGCAGTGAACGCTCGACTTCGATGGTGAAGTCGACGTGGCCGGGCGTGTCGATGATGTTCAGCCGGTGGTCGTTCCAGAAACAGGTGGTCGCGGCCGACGTGATGGTGATGCCACGCTCCTGCTCCTGCTCCATCCAGTCCATCGTGGCGGCGCCGTCATGGACTTCGCCGATCTTGTAGGACTTGCCGGTGTAGTAAAGGATACGCTCGGTCGTGGTGGTCTTGCCGGCGTCGATATGCGCCATGATACCGAAATTGCGATAGCGTTCGAGCGGATGGCTGCGGGCCATGATGCTTCTCCGTTGCCGGTGCGCCGGCGGTTGGGGATATTTGAGTCTTGCGTGGCCCCTAAACCAATCCGTCCGCCATGGGCAGACCTCCGACGAACGGACCGGATATTCGGAGCATTCTGATCAAGAACGGGCGCCCGAAGGCGCCCGTTCCCAAAATGCTTACCAGCGGTAGTGCGAGAAGGCGCGGTTCGCTTCCGCCATGCGGTGCGTGTCCTCGCGCTTCTTGACCGCATTGCCGCGGTTGTTGGCCGCGTCCAGCAGCTCACCCGACAGGCGCGCGGCCATCGTGGTTTCGCTGCGGTTGCGCGACGCGGTGATGAGCCAGCGGATGGCCAGCGCCTGCGCGCGCTCGGGACGCACTTCGACCGGAACCTGATAGGTCGCACCGCCGACGCGGCGGCTGCGGACCTCGATACCCGGCTTCACATTGTTGAGGGCGTCATGGAACATCTGGATCGGGTCCTTCTTGGCCTTCGCTTCGACAGTGTCGAGCGCGCCATAGACGATGGACTCGGCGACGGCCTTCTTGCCGTCCTGCATGATGCTGTTCATGAATTTCGAAAGGACGACATCACCGAACTTGGGATCGGGCAAGATGACGCGCTTTTCGGGGCGACGACGACGTGACATGCTCTGGTCTCCCTTACTTCGGACGCTTCGCGCCGTACTTCGAACGGCTCTGCTTACGGTCCTTGACGCCCTGGGTATCCAGAACGCCGCGCAGCACGTGATAACGCACACCGGGAAGGTCGCGTACGCGGCCGCCGCGGATCAGCACGACGCTGTGCTCCTGAAGGTTGTGGCCTTCACCCGGAATGTAGGTGATGACTTCGCGCTGATTGACCAGACGCACCTTCGCCACCTTGCGGAGAGCCGAGTTCGGCTTCTTCGGGGTCGTCGTGTAGACGCGGGTGCAAACGCCGCGCTTTTGCGGGTTGGCATCCATTGCAGGGACCTTCGACTTGGCCTTCTGCGGTTCGCGGCCCTTGCGGACCAGCTGGTTGATTGTTGGCATGAAGCCCTTCACCTTTTTTCAGTTACTTTACCGCGCGCACTCCCGCGTTCCAGGCTGCAGGGAGAAGCAATCTCCAAACAGCAAAGGCCCCGGTGGGCAACGCCCCCTGGAGCCGCAAGAGCACCCGGCAATGTTCAGCTCTGTGTTCGCCCGGCGAATGTGGAAAAAAGACGAGTCCTCCCGCCGCAGGCCGCTGGGCTGGCGCGCCTATAGCGATGCGCGCCTTGCCGGTCAAGCCACGGGCGGTTCCCGCCATTTCCTGCCGAGGAAAAGCGGCATGGTGAACAACATCTTAGGAAATTTATAAGCTTTCCTGCCCATGCTTGCCGTTACGGAACGCCGGTGCTGCCGGTTATGGACATGATGTGAAAGATATTCTCCTCCTTTCCGGCGAATTCAGGAGCCGCGCACAGGAAGCGTCCTTCCAGGCCTGCCGCCTGCCCGAATCGCGTCGGCAGGCGCGCCGGCTTTTTCTCTTTTCGGTCTTGCTCAACACATTGTTCCTGTCCAGCGACTGGCGCTTCGCGGGGACGCCCCATTTCGGAATTGCGGTCCCGGCGCGCGTCGCCGTGATATTGGGTTCCCTGCTTTGCCTGGGCCTGGCGCGTTCCATGACGAGTTTCAGGGCGGTCGAGCGCTTGTGCTTCCTGTGGCAGGCGATTACCGCGATCGGGGTCGCGTTTCTCGTATCTTCCCGCAGCGACATCGCGATCTTCGTTCTGGTCATGCTGCCGACCGTTTTCTACCTCGCGGTCCCGACCAGCTTTCGCGGCAATATGGGCGGGGGGATGGCGTGCGGCACGGCGCTTCTGGTCGGATATCTGGCGCCCGCGCCTTTTTCCCCGACCATGCCGGGGATGATCATGGCAATGCTGATCCTGCATTGCGGCATGTGGATCGCAATCGCACGCTCCAACCGCGCCCAGCGGCAGCAATGGATCGCCACGCGGGAGGCGCAGGACGCCCGCGCCGCGCTGGCGAACAGCAGCGCAACGCTGGAGCGCATGTTCATGACGGTTCCCGTTCCCCTGCTGGTCACGCGCGGCGACGGCACTGTCCTGCGCCATAATGAGGCCGCTGGGCGCACATTGGGCAGGGAGGGGGATTTCCGGCCTATCTGGATGATCGAAGACGATATGCCTTCTATCCGCCTGCTCGACTATATCCAGGCCGGCAGCCATGCCGATCACATCGAATGCCGGATAGCGGATGCCGGAGGCATTTTGCGCGATATCCTCTATTCCTCGCGGCCGGTGATGATCGCCGGGGAAGACTGCACATTGTCCAGCATCGTGGAGATCACCGATCGGAAGAATGCCGAACGGCATCTGGCGCAACTGGCGATGACCGATGCGCTGACGGGGCTGGCCAATCGCTCTCATTTCATGGCGGCGCTCACCCAGGCGAGCGAAGCGACCCGCAGCTCGGGCGGCCGGATGGCGGTCGCGTTGATCGACGTCGACGAGTTCAAGCGGATCAACGACAGTTCCGGGCATGACGCCGGCGATGCGCTGCTTTGCGCCGTGGGTCGAAGATTGCGCGCCGCGGTCCGCCCCGGCGACCTGGTCGCGCGCATGGGAGGCGATGAATTCGCGGTGCTCATCACCCGCACGGGCGACCGGCGCGACCTGGACAGCATCCTTGCCCGCATGGCCATGCGGCTTCACGCGCCGTTGCGTCATGGAGAACGAGAGATCGAATGTCGCGCGAGCATGGGTGTCGCCCTGTTCCCGGACCATGCGGACGATGTCGCCGACCTGATGAAACATGCCGACATCGCCCTTTACGAAGCCAAGAACGCGGGGCGCGGACGGGCCTGCCTGTTCGAAACGGGTCTGCTGGAACGCTGGGAACGGGAAGCGCGGATGCTGGAGCGTGCGCGCCATGCGCTGGTCCACACGCCGCCGACTCCATGGTATCAACCCAAGGTGGACCTCGCCAACGGCAAAGTGATCGGCTTTGAAGCGTTGCTGCGCTGCGTGCAGCCCGACGGCTCCATCCTGATGCCGGGCGACATCGCGGCGGCATTCGAGCATCCCGAACTGGGCCGCTTGCTGACGGAAAAGATGCTGGAAGGCATATTGGCCGACTGTCGCTCCTGGGAAGAAAGAGGCATTGATTTCGGCCATGTCGCCGTCAACCTTCCCGGCGTCGAATTGCATGACCGCGCCTTTCCGGACCGCTTTCTGGCCCGGTTGTCGGAAAATGGTGTGCCACCCCGGCGTATCGAGCTGGAAGTGACGGAATCGGTATTCCTAGGCCGCAACGCCGAAGTCGTGGAACATAATCTCCGGCGATTGAGCGCCGCCGGCATTTCCATCGCGCTGGACGATTTCGGCACGGGCTATGCCTCCCTCTCCCATCTCAAGCAGTTTCCGATCGATATCATCAAGATCGACCGCTGCTTCATCCGCGATCTCGAAACCGATCCCGACGACGCGGCTATCGTGCGCGCCGTGCTGAACCTGGCATACAGCCTGGGTATCCAAACGGTGGCCGAAGGGGTCGAAAATGAAAGCCAGCTTGCCTATCTGCGCGCGGGCGGATGTCATTTTGGACAGGGCTTCCTGTTCGGCGCAGCGATTCCCGCGTCCCGCATTTCCGAATTGCAGCGAATCGATCGCAGCCGATCATCGAACTGAGCACGGAATTTCCTGCAATGAAGGAACCGAACGGCTTTGCTCTTTTCGTCCCGCCTGCCTTTCGCCTTGTCATGAGTCCGCAATGACGGATTCGCGCAAACGGGACTCTTCTTGCTAGCGCACCCCTCCTCGTCAGTAGAATCGCGTGGGGTCCAATTGTCGCATCGAAAGAAGAAGGGGAGGACTTGCCTCCGGGAACGGCTTGCGGCCTTTTGCCCGGAGCGGGAGATTTTCCTGCGCTCGGACGGCAAGGTCAGGTTCGTCCGCATTTCCCGGCGCGCGCAACTGAGCGCTGGGACGGCATTGTTCGCTGTGCTGATCGGATTGGGCGCGCTCATCGCCACGCTGACCACCATGGCCCATGACCACGCCCTCCTGGCCCGGCAGGGCAAGGCCGTGGCCGATGAAGCGAATAAGGTAGACCATTATCGCAAGTCCGTGGAAGAACTGGCTCAGGATCTGGAAGCGCGCCAGGATTTCATGGACGACCTCTATCGGACGCATTTCGGCGCCGGAGAAGGATCGCTGTCGGATCGTGTGCTCGGCACCTCCGATTCCGCGACGAAAGAGGATACGCGTTCCGAAAGCACCGCGAAAATCAGCATGGCCCCGGAAACGGCTCCGCTGCGAATGATCGATACGCGGCAACGGCGGTTTGCGCTTCTGCTCGCCACGGCGGTCGAACGGCGCGCGGACAAGGCCGCCGACGCCATCCGCAGCTTCGGCCTCAATCCCGATTCCTTCAACCGCCGCGCCGCGCGGGCGCAGGGCGGCCCTTTCGTACCCTGGCCCGGCGAACGCGAGGCCATGCCCAGGGAACTAGCCCGGCTGGCAAGCGCGCTATCCCGCATGGAGACTCTGGAAAGCAGCCTCGTCGCGATCCCTTCGGGCAAGCCGACGGCTGCGCCGATGGAAACCAGTTCCTACGGTTATCGCCGGGATCCATTCAACGGCCACGCCGCCTTTCATGCGGGAATGGATTTCCCCGGCCGCGATGGTCAGCCCATATTGGCGGCGGCGAAAGGCAAGGTGGTCCATGTCGGCCAGCGGCGGGGCTATGGCAATGTGGTCGAAGTCGAACATGGCAACGGCCTGATGACCCGCTATGCCCATCTTTCCGGCTTTTCGAGCCGCGTCGGACAGATCGTGGCCCGTGGAGACACCGTCGCGCGGATGGGATCGACGGGCCGCTCGACCGGCACACATCTGCATTTCGAAGTGCGCCTGAACGATCGGCCCATCAATCCGCGCCGTTTCCTGGAGGCGCGGCGGGATGTTCTTCAGGTCCAGCAGATCGCCAAGGCGCGCTTCGCCGATATCAATGGCCGAAGCTGAGGAATAGACCCGCGTCATTGACCGAATGCGGCCATGAACAGATGTCGCGCCGACTCACTCCACCCCCTGCAAGCGGGAGAGGGGAGCGAGGCTTAGTTCCAACAGTGTGCGCCAGCGCTCCTCCGCTTCCCAAAGCTCAGTTCACCGGCGGGCGGCGGCGATAGCTGAGCGCTTCGGCGACATGCACGCGGCCTACCCGATCAGCTCCGGCAAGGTCGGCGATGGTGCGGGCGACGCGGAGCACACGGGTATAGCCGCGTGCGGACAGCTTCATCGCGGCGGCGGCCTGGGCCAGCAATTGCCGCCCCGCCTCATCCGGACCCGCCACCTCTTCCAGCTTTTCGCCATCCACCTCCGCATTGGTGCGGGTGCGCGTTCCGGCATAGCGCCCCGTCTGCACCGCGCGAGCGGCGGCGACACGCGCGGCGACTTCAGTGGAGCCTTCGGCGGGGGGCGGGAGGACCAGATCGGCCGCCGTCACCGCCTGCACCTCGACATGCAGGTCGATGCGATCGAGCAGCGGTCCCGACACCTTCGCCTGATAATCCGACGCGCAGCGCGGCGCCCGCGAGCAGGCAAGCGCGGGATCGCCCAGATGCCCACAACGGCAGGGATTCATGGCGGCGATAAGCTGTACCCGCGCCGGAAAGGTGACATGGGCATTGGCACGCGCCACGGTGACTTCGCCGGTTTCGAGCGGCTGGCGCAGGGAATCGAGCACCGCGCGCTGAAATTCCGGCAACTCGTCAAGGAACAATACGCCCAGATGCGCCATGCTGACTTCGCCGGGCCGGGCGCGCAGACCGCCGCCGACCAGCGCGGCCATGGAAGCGCTGTGATGCGGCGCGCGGAAGGGGCGCGCGCGGCTGATCCGGCCGCCCTCCAACATGCCCGCCACGCTCGCCACCATGGAGGTTTCGAGCGCTTCCGGCATTATGTAGCAAACGCACCAAGCTCTAGATAGATGTAATCGCCCGCGTTGCGTAATGTCATCATATGACGGACTACGCCTTAGATGCGCTCAAACGAAAGCGCGCGGAGATGACCGGCGAGATTGCCTTGTGCCACGCTCGCCTTCAGCAGCTATCCACCGATCTGGAGCATTTGG
>Ga0180221_1000453_pt1 | contig 37254 bp, 44 predicted proteins | sample eDN5th37CKraftMG_FD_151339 | JGI IMG/M metagenome (GOLD analysis project Ga0180221, IMG submission 151339) | Enriched Miracle-Growth compost microbial communities from Emeryville, California, USA - eDNA 5th pass 37_C Kraft MG (version 2) (version 2) ...
TCAGGAACGGCGTATCCGTCCAGGGGCGGTTCAGGCGGGCATACAAGCGCTGGATGGTCGTGCGCAGCCGTTCGATATCGACCGGCTTGAGCAGATAGTCGACCGCGTCCACGTCGAAGGCGCGCGTAGCATAGGGAGCATGGGCCGTGACGAACACCACGCACGGCTTGCAGTTGAGCGAGGCCAGCACATCGAACGAATTGCCCCGCGTGAGCTCGATATCCAGGAACACCACATCGGGCTGGTGCAGGTTGATGCACTCGATCGCGGTAGTCACGCCCCCGGCCTCGTCCACCACCCGTGGTCCATCCAGGGACTCGATGAGCCGGCGCAAGTACCGGCGGGCGGGAGCTTCATCATCGACGATCACGATACGCAGCATGGCTCGGCCCGCGGGGGTTGGAGGGCGAAGAGCAGCATTGTCGTCGAAAATGCGGGCAAAAGAGAAGCGCCAGGGGCGCGGCGCAGTAGAATTTCCGCGGGGAGAGGCGCGGACCGGGCAAGTTCGCCAGGCCGGCGCGATGGTCAGCAAGGGTTTCATCCGCAGGCACCTGTCTTGCACACCACGGGAAGCAGATCCATGACACAGACATCCACCGCGTCACAGTCGACCCGGCCATTGCAGATCGATGACATCACCGTCATCGACAACACCAAGCTGAAGAAGGCCGTCACGGCGGCCGCCCTGGGCAATGCCATGGAGTGGTTCGACTTCGGCGTCTATGGTTTCGTGGCCTTCGCGCTGGGCAAAGTGTTCTTCCCGGACGCCTCGCCCGCCGTGCAGACCATCGCCGCGCTGGGGACGTTCTCGGTGCCCTTCCTGGTCCGCCCGCTGGGCGGCGTGTTCTTCGGCCTGATGGGCGACCGCTTCGGCCGGCAGAAAGTGCTGTCGCTCACCATCATCATCATGGCGATCAGCACCTTCTGCATCGGCCTGATCCCCTCGTACGCCGCCATCGGCCTGTGGGCGCCGATCCTGCTGCTGCTGTGCAAACTGGCCCAGGGCTTCTCGGTGGGCGGCGAATACACCGGCGCGGCCATCTTCGTGGCCGAGTATGCGCCCGACCGCCGGCGCGGCTTCCTCGGCAGTTGGCTGGACTTCGGCTCCATCGCCGGTTTCGTGCTGGGCGCGGGGCTGGTGGTGCTGCTGCAGTCCACGCTCGGCGAACAGGCCTTCCTCGACTGGGGCTGGCGCGTGCCGTTCTTCGTGGCCGGGCCGCTCGGACTGCTGGGCCTGTACCTGCGCCACGCCGCCGAAGAAACCCCGGCCTTCACGGAACAGCTGGCGAAGATGGAAAAAGAAGACCGCGACGCGGTGCAAGAACGGCCGTCCGTATCGTTCCGCGAGGTCTTCTCCAAGTACCGCAAGGCCCTGCTGGTCTGCATCGGCATGGTGCTGGTGACCAACATCACCTACTACATGCTGCTGACCTACATGCCCACCTACCTGTCCAGCAGCCTGGGCTATTCCGAAGAGCACGGCGTGCTGATCATCGTCGTGGTCATGATCGGCATGCTGTTCGTGCAGCCGGTGGTGGGCTTCTTCAGCGACAAGGTCGGCCGCAAGCCTTTCCTGCTGACCGGCAGCGTCGGCCTGCTGCTGCTGGCGCTGCCCGCCTACCAGTTCATCGGCACCGACAACACCGGCCTGATCTTCCTGGGCCTGCTCATCATCGCGGTGCTGCTGAACTGCCTGACCGGCGTCATGGCCTCCACCCTGCCCGCGCTGTTTCCCACCCGCATCCGCTACAGCGCCCTGGCCAGCTCATTCAATGTGGCGATCATCATCGCCGGCCTGACCCCGACCGTGGCCGCCTGGCTGGTGGAAGGAACCGGCAATCTGATGATGCCCGCCTTCTACCTGATGGCGGCGGCCGTCGTCGGCCTGATCACCTCGTTCTTCCTGCCCGAGACCGCCAACCGCCCGCTGCGCGGCGACACCCCCAACGCCTCCAGCCGGCGCGAAGCGAAGCTGCTGCTGCAGCAAGCCTACGCCCACATCGAGGAAAACCTGCAGGAAGTCGAGGAAGAGATCGCCGAACTGGAGCAAATGCTGGAAGCCCTGCGGCAGCGGCGCCAGCGGCTGGTGGACAGGCATCCGCATCTGGAGTGAGACGCCGAGAAGGGCTACACACGCATGCCGGACTACTGCTCCGGCATGCCAAACGGACATCTAGAGCAAGCCGAGGGTACGCAAAGATCCGGGCGTCCCGGCAGCCACGGCAACGCTCGCCACGATGCTGACTGCATCAACATGCGGTTTCTCGGAGAACCCAGGACGTGAATGCAGCCATTTTCGGCGGGACATGGTCCGCCACGGGATAAACGAGATAATAAGCAAACTCATCAAGAAGAACGGTATCTGCAAGTCGCATGAGACGGCCGTCCCTGAGCTCCGTCTCAATCATTGCGGCTGGCAAGAGCCCTGCGCCCTGCCCATTCAGCACAGCCTTGAGAAGAAGGCTCGAATCGTCGAACGACGGGCCGCGAAGCACCGGGATATCCGCAATACCCTGCGAGCGGAACCAAAGATGCCACCCTTTTCGCTCGGCATCGTGGATATGAGGCCAGCGGACCAGGTCCGCAACGCAAGTCGGTCCGCCTATTTCGGCAACGAGCGACGGAGCAGCTACTGGCACGATTTCCACCACCAGGATCCGGTGGCTGTGAAGCCCCGGATATCGGCCGAGACCATGGCGAACGGCAACGTTGACATTGTCGCGGGAGAAGTCCGTAAGCGCGCTGGTGGCGAGAACCCGCAGGTCTATCTCAGGATGAGCATCTTGAAAACGCTTCAAGCGCGGGATAAGCCATGTTTCCGCGAAGAACGGCGTCACGCTCACGGTTAATGTCGTGTCCGCCGCGGTCGCGACACGCTCGGTGGCCTCGGCCATTTGCCTGAAGGCGTTGCGGATTGGCGGAAGGTAGTTCTGCCCTGCTTCCGTCAGGAGAATGCCGCGATTGACGCGATGAAACAGCTCGGTGCCGAGATGCAGCTCCAGGGCTTTGAGCAACTGACTGACTGCCCCGGGAGTCACGCACAGTTCCGCTGCGGCCTTCTTGACCGACAAATGGCGCGCGGCGGCCTCAAAGGCGCGCAGCGCATTCAATGGCGGGAGCCGGCTTTTCATCATTTAGTTATTCTAATTTGAATACAACAGAAATTCTAGTTTGCGCAGGCTCAACATGGAACAGTTAAATATGGCCTGCACAGTATCACCCCATCCAGATAATTTAGCCCAGCTGATGTGAGCGCGAAGGGTTCTATGGGCGGACGCGACGCATTGCGCCCGCACCAGCCGAGCCGCCTCCACACGAGAGAATGATATGAATGCTTTATCCGCGGCCTCGCATTACCTCACACTTTCCGAACTTGCCGCGCGCCTCAAAGCGCGCAGCACATCGCCGGTAGATGTCACCCGTACGCTGCTCGAGCGCATCTCTCGACTGGACCCTTCACTGAAGGCCTACGCTCACGTGATGGCAGACGATGCGATGGCGCAGGCGGAAGCGGCACAAGCAGAAATCGAAGACGACGGCTATCGCGGGCCGTTGCACGGCGTGCCACTCGCGGTGAAGGACTTGTGCTGGACTCAAGGCCACCCGACGGCAGCCGGAATGTCGGTACACCGAAACTTTCTCCCGCCAGAGAACGCAACGGTGGTGCGCCGCCTCAAGGAGGCCGGCGCAATCATCCTCGGAAAACTTCAACTAACGGAAGGCGCCTATTCGGACCATCACCCGTCCATCGAGCCGCCGAAAAACCCCTGGAATCCGGACTATTGGCCCGGTATCTCATCAAGTGGCGCAGGCACGGCCACGGCCGCAGGCCTTTGCTATGGTGCAATCGCCTCCGACACCGGAGGGTCGATCCGCTGGCCGTGCGCGGCAAACGGTCTTACTGGCCTGAAACCCACCTGGGGCCGTGTCAGTCGCCATGGGGTATTCGAACTCGCCGCAACTTTAGATCATGTCGGCCCGATCGCGCGCAGCGCGATGGACTGCGCCCTGCTTCTGGCCGCGATCGCCGGCCCCGACCCCAAAGATCCGACGGCACTGCTCGACCCCGTTCCGGAGTACGCCAGCCTGGCCGGCCAAGGCGCGCAAAGGCTGCGCATCGCTGTCGATCCCGGCTGGAATGACACCGATGTGGATCCGCTCGTTAAGGAGGTACTCTCCGAGACAGTGGAAGTCTTTCGCTCACTCGGAGCCACCATCGTTGAAGTCAGTTGCCCCGACACTACGCAAGCAATTGCCGATTGGACTCCCAATTGTGCGGTCGAGGCAGCAGTCGCGCACGAAGCGACCTACCCGCTGCGCAAATCGGAATATGGGCCAGTTCTCGCATCGGTCATGGAAAACGGCCGAGCACTCTCCGGCACGGACTACCAGAAAATCCTGCTCCGGCGCTTGGAACTGCGAGGCAGGATGGCCGCCCTGTTCGGCACGATCGATCTTCTGCTCACGCCGGCGCATCCCTTCGCTCCGCTTAGCCTCGAGACGATACAGACTCTCGGCACGCAGCCTGATCTGATTTTCAAGCTCCAGCGCCATACCTGCCCCTTCAACCTGACTGGCAATCCCACCATCACGCTGCCCGGCGGCTTCACCGACGCGGGCCTGCCGATTGCATTTCAGCTAGTAGCGGCGCATCTGGGTGAACCGGCACTGCTTCGCGCCGGCGTGGCGTTCCAGAACGCAACGTCCTGGCACTGCCGGCATCCGCTCGCCTGACGGTCAGTCATCATGAACAGCAAATCAACCAGCTCCGGCGCCGGCATATTCTATGGTTGGTACGTCGTTGCCGCCGCCTTTTCCGTAACCCTGCTTGGCTTCGGCAGCGCCTATACATTCAGCGTTTTCTTCGAGTCGCTTCAGCGGGAATTCTCGACCTCGAGGGGTTCGATCTCCGTCGTATTCTCGCTGGCCGGCTTTCTGTATTTCGGCATTGGCGTGATCAGCGGACCGCTCGCCGATCGGATTGGCTCACGCCCCCTGGCCGTCACCGGCATGCTCCTTCTCGGGGCGGGGCTGGCCTTGGCTGGCGCAGCCCGCAGCCTGACGGAGGTCTATCTGGCATACGGCGTGGGCGTCGGGCTCGGTGTCGGGCTTTCCTATGTCCCGGTGCTGGGCGCGGTGCAGCGGTGGTTCGCGCGTCGGCGCGGCTTCGCGTCAGGCATCGCCGTGAGCGGGATCGGTGTCGGAACGGTCATCATGCCGCCGTTCGCTTCCTGGCTGATTGAGGTTCTAGACTGGCGCGCCAGCTACGTGCTGCTTGGCGGCTTGGCCGCAGCGATTGGCACAGGACTGTCTCTCCTGATCGTCGACGATCCTCGCGATCGCGGACTTGCGCCGGATGGCGACGCCATTACTGCCCGACAGGGCTTGCCCCCACTACAGGGCGCGTCGATTGGCGAGGCAATCCGGTCGCCGCGCTTCGTCGCGCTCTATGCTGCCTGCCTGCTCTGTTCGTTCGGCGTGTTCGTTCCGTTCGCCCACCTCGTGCCCTATGCGCTCGATCATGGCATTCCGCAGTCTTCCGCTGTTTTGGTCCTGGGGGCAATCGGTGTCGGCAGCACCGCGGGGCGCTTCTTCCTCGGGGGCCTGGCGGATCGGTTCGGGCGGCGGGCGTCGCTATTGATGATGTTCGCAGGCATGGCGCTCGCCATGGGTATTTGGGCATTATCTACACAGGCCTGGCAGCTCAGCTTGTTCGCACTCGTCTATGGCCTCTTCTATGGCGGCTGGGTAGCACTGCTCCCCGCCGTAGTGATGGATGACTTCGGCGGACGAAACGTCAGCGGAATCATCGGGATCCTCTACACCAGCGTCGCCTTCGGAACTCTGGCTGGGCCAAGCGCTGCCGGCCTCGCGTTCGACCTCACGCAGAGCTACACACTGCCGATCCTGGCAAGCCTGGGTGCCAATATCGCGGGCGCCTGCATCGTTGCTGTTGCATACGGCTTCAGCGCAATCAGGAGAAAGAAGGTTTCGGGCTACCCGAGCAAATAGACGACCGCCTTCGCGCGTGGGGCCGGTTGCTTAGCGCGCCACGAACGGGCCGGGCCCATCAGAATGCCCCGACAGCCGTCAAGCGCTTAGCCGGCCGATGTTTCGTTGCGATTCTTATGCGGGACAAAATCAAGAATTACCCGCAGGTTCTTGATTTAGGCGAATTCTTGGCGGACAGAGGGTCATAAGAACACCTCCTTAAAACCTGCATAAGAGCTGGCGATATGGAGTTCGAGAAATAAATTTACCAGCGCTTTTACCAGCAACCTGTAGCCGGTGCGTGTATCGAACACCGCCACAAATTCACAACGTTTGACCGAGGCAATCTAGCTAGAGGCTTGTCAGGCTGCGCACTGTTCCTCGACAAACCGGAAGGTATCGGCGATCTTATGTAGATAGGTCTCCACTTGCCGCAGAGAGATTGTCACGCTGCGCCCATGCGCAATTTGGTTCCGATTGTTCATAATCGAGTCTATCGCCTCCTTACGGCCGTCGTCTGAGAGAAATTTATGTAGCGATACTCGCCATTCCTCTTTAAAGCACTTAGCCACTTCCAAGAGCTTCTCCGCTTTCGGGTTCTGCAGTCGATTCAGTTGAGACATTGCATAGTTGGCTACAGGGACTTCGGCGTGGCTGCGGATGTAATCCCCATAGAGTTCTTTGACGCTATTCTCGACGAAACCCGCGATCAGTATGCAAAGGTGCGCCGCCCATTGGCCTTGCAAATCTATGTCTTCTCCAGTGGCCTTGTGAGCTCGCGCCGCGAGCGATAGGATTCGCTGGAGTTGAATAGATACCTCCTGGTTATTCATAGCGCTCCTCGGGCACGGCTCCGAAAAATGCCCGAGCGCGAGCTAATCGGAGCGCGACGTTGGATGTATCAGATGTGGATTCCGAAGTAGCACGCTTGTAATCCGGATCGCTTAGCAGCGCTTCATAAGCCTTTGCGACAGCAGGAAGATCGATACTGGATGAACGGTCCAACCGTTCTGCAAGTGCGACCATTACTGAATCAAAAACTGCGGCATTAAGCGCACGCTCAGGACGGAAGGCCGGCTGTCCGATCGCCGCAGCCACTACTCGAATGGTTTGAACAAAGACGCCACGAAAAGTTTCAATTTGCGTATTGGTTAGATCTCGATGGATCTTTGCGAACCTCGTCAAGAACTCGCTCATCGGTTTTTCGTAGTTAGCTGCTCCTTCGTACATCGCCATAAAGCGCAGGATTAACTCCTGATCTTTCATCCGGTTGCTTTCCAGCCCGAATATGGTGCGCCACTCGTTGATCTGGTTTAACTCCCCCAACAGGCCTATCAAGTTTCCTTGAAAAATCGCGGCACGAATTTCCTGCGGCATCAACTTGCGCCCGCCCGTATTCAGGCGCTCAAAGACGTGGTAAACGCTTGTATCGTCACCAGCAGGCGATTCTTGCTTAATAATCGTGGCATGAATAATCGTGTCACTTAAGCGAACCCGATCTCGCTCGTCAAGCTCATCGAAGGTCTTCCCTTCAAATTGAGGTTGAACATTGGTCAACTTGAATACCCGCTGCGTTCGCTGGTGCGGCTTCGGGTTGAACACGCCATCAAAGAAGAAGCGCAGCGTTTTTAATCTCTGCTGGCCGTCAATGACGAGCATCCTTTGGCTTTCAGCCTCTTTAGCTAGAAAGATACCCGGCACAGGAAGGCCTAATAAGAGCGACTCAATCAGCCTAGAAGCATCCCGCAAAGTCCATACGTAGTCGCGTTGGAATCGAGGGATAAAAATATGGTCATTTCGAACGCGCTTAACAAGCCCATCTACATCAAAATCTGCGCCGTAGCTTGTAATGTTGTACGTGTGCGGAACGGACGCGTCGTCTAAGCTCGCGTCGTCCACGACATTTTCATCATCGTTGCGATCATCTTGTTGTGCTTCCGGTTCGGGCTGATTCATTAGGTTCTCCCATGACAATGTGGTGATTGTCGCTAATACATTCGGAAACGGCAAAGGCGTCTGTGGTGCGTCGCTTTGCGGCGTCTATGCCCAGCAAAAGCATAGATGCGCCCAGTTGGCAGCAGTTCGTTTCCGAGGGGATGAGGCGGTGCGTCGGAACTCGCCCATTTAGCGCGCAGGCGTGGAGGGGGGAAGACTGCGCGCCAGGGGTGCTCAATCCTTCAAATACTGTATATTTATCCAGTATTGAGGTGCCCTGCTATGTCCCCTTTTGACCCTCCCGCTCCGACCGCTCTAACTGCGCTCGACATTCGCATGCTGTACGACCGCAACCCGACCGAGGAAACGCGGCGCATGGCTTGGGAACTGTGGCGGCTGCGACGCCAAGTCCTGGACATGCGCGAAATGCTGGCCGAGGCCGCAGAGAAGACGCACCGCGCTCAGGTGGTGTACGGCATTCACCGCGCGCTATTCCTCACTGAAAATGAGCCGTGCGTGCGTGAAGCGCAGGGCTTCATCCAAACGAAGCGAGCAAGCTGAGAAAAGGAGTTGCACAATAGACCCAATGGGTCTATAATGTTGGACATGGGTAGCGCACAGGGCGCAGCCCGACATCCTGAAAGAGAGACACTATGCAAGCCACGAAGGCCGACACCATGCAAGCCGCTGAACTGGAACGAATCCACGCTGAAATCGGCAAGCTCATTGCGGAGTCCACCAAGATCAACGCCGAGGCCCGCAAGCTGAACCGTGAGACATTTTGGTATCCGCTGCTGCTGGCAACCGGCCTTGTCGGCGCTATCGTGACACTCACCAAGCTGTTTCTCTAACGCAAACGAAAGCCCCGCAGATGCGGGGCTTGTCACATGAAAACCATACTGAACTACTCACCGCCGACACCCGACGATCTGGCCGCGCTGAAAGAACAACTTGGACATACCGGTGCACAGATGGCTGACCTGTTCGCCCTGGGCGGTTCGCACCAGTGGCGCAAGTACACCGGCGGGCAGGCGCCACGTGCGATGAGCGCGCAGATGCTGTTTTACGCCTGCGCGCAGCTGGAACTACCCGACGACCAATTGCGCCGCGTCATGGCTCGCATGCAAGCCGTCGGGGCATCCTTCGACTATGCAGACCCCGGCCAATCGTAGTCCCATCAGAACATGCGAAATTTGCGGCACCGTTTTGCCGCCGCCACGCGGGCGGGCCGCAAAGACCTGTGCTGGAGAGTGCCGCCACGAACGGCGGCGCCGCATGGAACTGGCGCGCTACTACGCCAAGCGCACCACGCCATCAGACAGTGCATCCTAGACCAGCGCTGGCCCTGCCGCCGATTCACTAGTCTGCACAACGTATGGCCGAAAGCGCACAACTTGCTCACCGAGCCAATCATTCATTTCCAGGAACGTCGCTTGTAGCGGCTCCAGCTCATTGCGCGCGAACACCTGGGCCGCAGGCACGATGGCGCCGAAGCCGCCGCTATTGGTCGGCACCAGGCCCATCAGTTGCGGCGGTACACGGTGCGCCGCCAGCAAGTCGTCGCGGGTGGCGTTCTTGATGTTGAAGAAATCATCGCGCGCGGCCACTTCGCTGACCGGGATAATCTGCAAGCCATCCTTCTTGCCACCTGGCGCATACACAAACAGGTTGCGGAAATTGCCCGGCCCCTTGGAATCCTTCAGCGCCTCGCGGATACCCTTGACATAGCTTTCGTCCTGAATGGTGTCAGTCACGTACATTACGAACCCTGCATGACTGCCGTTCAGGTAATACTTGCGGCGGAACAGCGTGGCCGATTCATTCAACCAAGCCGAATTCAGCGCGGCCAGGTATTCCGGCAGGCCGTACATTTCCTGGTTGATGTCGGGTTGCACCAGCTGGAACACCGAGCCGGCGGCAAACTCATGCTCTTGCGCCGTGCTGGGCACGAAAAAAAACTGGCCTGCTTCGACCCCGCGTCGCATGTACTTGGCCAGCGCGTGGCGCACTGCCAGAGGCTTGCCTGTCAGGCTGTCGCGCCGCTCGCAATAGGCATTGCCGAAGGTCAGCAGGTCCAACGCCATCCGTTGGCAGTCGCGGCGCGAGAACAACGGATGCGGCTCTAGCGTAGAGGCCAGGATGTTGGACTTGAAGTAGATGGCCGAGCTGTGATGCGGGCTTGCCCGGAACGACTTGGCCAGGCCACCAAAGCTGATAGGCGGCTCGTACCAGCGTCCATTGCGCCAGCACTCCAGGTAATCGAGAATTTCCCGCCGGTCCAGCATCGGTACGGGATCGCCAAACGTGAAGGCCTCGACGTTGGCCGGCGCGGGCGCAGTGGCCTGCATTTCGACATGGGCGGCGCGGTGTGCCCGCGCCTGTTTGCTTCGCTTCATCCGTAAATCTCCACAAGGCCCTGGCTCGCGCCGGTGGCGCCGGCCAGGGATTCATAATCAAGGGCGTGCATCAGCGCCCAGGCGAGGTCCGCATGGCCGGTCTCTGCGGCGCGGCCCGCGTCATAGGTGACGCTCTTTCCGCTCGCGGTCATGGTCTTGCGTATCGACATCAGCGCCTGCGCAAGATCGGTGGCGCCGGCGTCGAACTCCAGGCGCTTGTTGCGGATCACGTCGCCGGCCTTGAGCACCAGGCGGCTTTTCACTTCGGGCGAATAGGCGTAGGCCCGCGCACTGGGGAAAAACTGCTTGACCAGCTGGTACACGCCCTGGCCCATGCCGGTCGCGTCGATGCCGATATAGACCACGGCGTACCGCTCGGTAATTTCCTTGATCTTCTTGGCCTGGGCGGCAAAGTCCATGCCGCGCCACTGGTGGCGCTCCAGCACGCGAAACTTGCCGCCCGGCGTGCGGGGCGCGGCCAGCACTACGCAACCCGCAGAATCGCCTGTCAGCGAAGGGTCATAGCCGACAAGCACGGGATGGTGCCCATAGGGCCGCAGCAGGAACGGCTGCACATCGACCCATTCCACCATCGAATCGACCATGCAGCCCTGGAGCATGGCCAGCGGGAAGATGGACGCCGTGTCGTCAATGAACCCGCACATGAGCAGGTTCTCAAACTGATCAGGGCTGTACTCCAGCCGCAATTCTTCGATGTCGAACAGGTCGCAGCCGCCGGCCTGAGCATCCAGAATTGTCACGATCTGGCGCCAAATCCGGTCATCGCAACGATGGCCGTCCTTCAGGATGGCGTGCGCCACGTCAATGGCGACCTGTTCACGTTTGGCGCGCCGCTTGTTGAACAGCTCCCCTGTCCATAGCGGGTAAGCCTCATGGGCCATGCTCGACGGCGTGGAAAAGTAGGTTTTGCGCCATCGTTTCTGCAACGCCATGCCGCTGGCCACCTTGTTGAGTTCGGCAAAGCGCGGCACCCAGAAGAACTCATCGAAATAGAAATTGCCGTGGTAGCCCTGCGCGGTGCGCGCATTGGTGCCGAGAAAGTACAGGTGCGCACCATTGGGAAGAATGATCGGGTCGCCCTTGAGGTCTACATCCGCCGCCTCACGGGCGAACTGCACGATGTACTGCTTGAACACATGTGCCTGCGATTTCGACGCGGACAGGAATATCTGATTGCGCCCGGTGCGGATGGCATCGTCCAGCGCCTCACGGGCGAAATACCACGTTGCCCCGATCTGGCGCGATTTCAGAACCATGCGCGTGCGCTGGTCGCCATTGCGCAGCCACACCTTTTGGTAGTCGAACAGAGATTCACGGAAGGCCTGGGAAATCTTCTTGGCCTGGTCTTCGCTGATCGCGTTGCGCTCCGGCTTGCGCTTCGGCCCGGCATTGCGGCGTTCGATATTGGGGTTTAGATCGGCCTCGGTGCCGCCATCGTCATAGCGGCGCACGCGTGCGGTCCGCTCAAGCTGGCGCCCCAGCAGGTCAATTTCCTTGAAGTCCCGGCCGTCCTTTTCCGTCTTGGCAATCAGCGTGCATAGGCGCGCTTCCAGCGACGATTCAACGCGCGCCACGGGGGAAGCCGCATCCCATTTATCGCGGGTCTTCCAGCTGTGCACCGTCGTGCGCTTTTCTCCCAGGTGGCGCGCAATGGACGCGACACGCCAGCCCTGCCAATAGAGGTCACGGGCAACGCGGCGCGGGTCGATTTGTTCGGCAATTTGCAACATGCCGCCATCGTGCCGGGGTTCTCCGCGCGCGCGTGAGGATGCGGCTTGTCGCCGGCGCAGCGACACATGCAACCGATTGAGTGGGTGGGCGCAGCGGGCGAGTATGGCAACACCCGAACACCACCACTAGCGAGCAGACTATGAAATGGTTCACCGTGGCCACCGAAGGCCAGACCACCGATGGCCGCGAAATCCAACCGTCATGGCTGGAAGAAATCGCGGCTACCTACGACCGCAAGAAATACGGCGCGCGCATCTGGCTGGAACACATCCGCAGCTTGCTGCCCGACAGCCCGTTCAAGGCCTACGGCGACGTGCTGGCCGTGCGCACCGCGAAGAACGCCGAAGGCAAGACCACGCTCGAAGCGCAGCTGGACCCCACGCCGGAGCTGGTCGCCATGAACAAGACGCGCCAGAAAATCTTCACGTCGATGGAAATTCAGCCCAACTTTGCCGGCTCCGGCAAGTACGGGTTGATCGGCCTGGCCGTCACCGACAGCCCCGCCAGCCTGGGCACCGACATTCTGGCCTTCGCTGCGCAGAACCCTACGGCGCACCCCTACGCGGCGCGCAAACAAAGCCCGGAAAACCTGTTCACCAGCGCGATGGAAACGGTGCTGGACTTCAGCGAACCCACCACGTCGCCTGCATCCGATGCGGCCGATTCGTTCTTTTCCCGGCTGGGCGACCTGTTGCGCGGCGTGGGCACCAGCAACCGCGCCCCGCAGGAGCGCCAGACGCCGCAGGCATCCGATGAGCTGCTGCAAGCCTTCACGGCCTTTGAAAAGGCCTACCGCGAAGGCAGCGACGCCACGGCGGCGAAAGTGGCCAAGCTGGAAAGCGAGCTGGCCGAATTCAAGAAGACGGCGGCGAGCGCCGAAGACCTGGCCCAACTGCGCGCCGTGCTCGACAAAACGCCGAACGGCTACGCGTCCCGCCCGGCCGCCACCGGCGGCAATGGCGAGCAGGTCACTGACTGCTGACGCGGCAAGCCCCGAACAGAACCCCTACGCAAACCCGTACACCTGGACATCATCACCATGCGCAACGAAACCCGCCTGAAGTTCAATGCCTACCTGCGGCAACTGGCCACGCTCAACGGCGTGGACGACGCCACCAAGACCTTTGCCGTGTCGCCCTCGGTGCAACAGACCCTCGAAACCAAGATGCAGGAAAGCGCCGGCTTTCTGTCCCGCATCAACGTCACGGGTGTGACCGACCAGCAGGGCGAAAAGCTGGGCCTGAGCCTGTCCGGCCCCATTGCCTCACGCACCGACACCGCCGCCAAGTCCCGCGAGCCGCGCGACCTGTCGACGCTCGACGCCAACGGCTATCACTGCCGCAAGACCGACTATGACTCGTTCATCCCCTACGCGCGGCTGGACGCCTGGGCGCGGTTTCCTGACTTCCAGACCCGCATCCGCGATCTGTTGATTCATCGCCAGGCGCTGGACCGCATCATGATCGGTTTCAACGGCCGCAGCATCGCTGCGACCACCGATCCCGAGGCCAACCCGCTGCTGCAGGACGTAAACAAGGGCTGGCTCCAGAAGGCGCGCGAGAATGCCCCCGAGCGCGTCATGCACGAAGGCGTGACCGATTCGGGCAAAATCATCGTCGGCGGGGCGAACGGCGACTACCGCAACCTGGATGCGCTGGTGTATGACGCCATCCAACTGCTGGACCCGTGGCACCACGAAAATGCCGGCCTGGTCGCTCTCGTGGGGCGTGGCCTCATGCACGACAAGTATTTCCCGCTGGTCAACCAGGACAGCAAGGCTACCGATACCCTGGCCGGTGACATCATCATCAGCCAGAAGCGCATCGGCGGCCTGCCGGCGGTTCAAGCGCCGTTCTTTCCCGATAAAACGGTGCTGATCACCCCGCTGGACAACCTTTCGCTGTATTGGCAGATCGGCGGGCGCCGGCGCTACGTGCAGGAGAACCCCGCGCGCAACCGCGTCGATACGTTCGAGAGTTCCAACGACGACTACGTCGTCGAAGACTACGGCCAGTTGGCCTTGGTCGAGAACATCGAGTTGGTCGAGGAAGTGAAGCAACCCGCAGGCGAGCAGGCGTAACCATGGCCAGCCCTGCACAACTTCATCGCATGCGGGTGCTGGCCGCCCGCGCGCGCGCCAGTACCGACGCGCCGGCCACCATCGGCGGCGTCTATGGCCAGATGATGGCCAAGCTGACCCAGGACGCCCGCCGGCTGCACGACATCCAGTCGGTGGAACGCAAGATTGCCGTCAAGCGCGAGCTGTTGCCCGACTACCAGGCGTACATCGACGGCGTACTGACCGGCGACACCGGCGAGCAGGACGAGGTAATGGCCACGCTCATGCTGTGGCACATCGACGCCGGCCTGTACGAGCGGGGCCTGGACATCGCGGCCTATGTGCTGCGGCACGACCTGGCGCTACCGGAACGGCTCAAGCGCAACACGGCCACGCTACTGCTGGACGAAGTGGCCGGCCCGCTGGCCAATGGCGCCGTGGTGGACTGGACCCGTGCCATGAGCATCCTGCAACGAGTGGCGATGCTGGTCGATGGCCAGGACGCGCCCGACCAGGCCCGCGCCAAGCTGCACCTGGCCATCGGCAAAATCCTGGCCGCCCAGGCCGGCGAGAACCCGACCGGCCAGCAGGTTGACATGGCGCGCGCCGCCCTGGCCCAGCTGTCGCGTGCGGTGGCCCTGCATTCCGGTGTGGGCGCCAAGAAGCTGATTGAACAGCTGGAGCGACGAATCAAGAACGCTGGCGACGCCGGCTAACCGAGTGCCCCCAAGCGCACGGCGGCGCGGGCTGAAGGCAGGTTTATGACCTGCTGGACGCCCGCCCACCGCCGACCTGACCACACATCGCCATGAGCTTCATTGCCTCCGCCCAGCCCGCCACCAGCACGCCGCCCGCCACCGTGGCCAATGATGGCTTTTTCCCCGACATCGACCTGGCCCATGCCCGCGACACATTGCGCCTGGATGGCACCGTTACCGACGCCCGCCTGGCCCACGCCATCACCGGCGCGCTGCTGGAACTGGCCAACGACCTGGCCGGATGGAAGGCGGCGCAGCAGGCACTGGGATACGAAACCCTGGCGGCAGTGCCGGGCGATCAGATCGCGGGAAAGACCCGCCAGGCGCACGCCTACCTGCGGGCGGTGTATTGCCTGGTCAAAGCCGATCTGATCGAACGCATGGCCGACTACGACGCCACGGGCGCGGGGCAGAAGCGCAGCGACCGGCAGGAGGAATCCCCCGATGAGCAACGCCGCAATGCCCGCTGGGCCGTGGCGGATATTCAGGGTCTGCGCCGCACCGTGGTGGAGCTGATCTGATGAAAGTACAGGCGCAGCAGCACGACACGGTAGACGCCCTTTGCTGGCGTCACCTGGGCAAGACACGCGATGTGGTCGAACAAACCCTGGAACTCAACCCCGGCCTGGCCGATCACGGCCCGGTATTGCCGCATGGCCTGGTGGTCGAGCTGCCCCAAGCCACGCCGGCGCCGGCCGCGAAACCGACAACCAAACTTTGGGACTGAACAGCATGGCCGAACCTTCGACCCTCACCACGGGCGCCACTACCCTGATTTCGGGCGCCGCGCTGGCTTCGATCTTGCCGCATGTGGATGCCAATGCGGCCTTCGGCGCCGTCATGGGCGCGGCCCTCGTGGCCAGCGTCAACAAAGACCTGAGCGCCTGGAAGCGCTTTACGTCTTTCCTGTTCTCCGCGCTGTGCGGCTACGGCGGCGCGGGCGAATTCATCGCGCGCGGCTGGGCCAAGGAAAGTTTCTTTCCCGCGCTGTTCGTGGCGCTGGTCATCGTGCCGGTGGCGCTCAAGATCATTGCGCAGGCGCCCGACATCGAGCTGGACAAGCTGCGCGCCTTCATCGTCAAGCATTTGGGAGGCACCAAATGATTACCCACACCACCGCCGTCCTGTCGCCGCTGGGCCTGATCTGCGCTCTGCTGTATGCGGTCGCCGCCGTGCGCCTGTGCTGGTATCGGCCAAACGGCGCCCGCCACCGCTGGGGCGTGTCCGGCCTGGCCGCTATCCTCATCGGCGCGTGGCTGTGCCGCGCCATCGAGCTGCTGACCTGCCCGCAGGCGGCAAGCGTGCCCGAGCTGGCCAGCGTGGCCGTGATCGCGGCCGGCGTGCTGGCCGTGCGTGGGAACCTGGCCCGCCTGGTGCCGGAGCGCAATCATGGGTAAGACCCTGCGCAAGGACGCGACCGGCCAAGCCGTGGCCGACCTGCAAGCGGCCCTGGCCGCCGCCGGCTACCGGGTGGAACGCACGCACGTTTATGACGATGCCACTGTGGCGGCCGTACGGGCCGTCCAGAGCGCCGCTCGCCTGGTGGTGGACGGCGTCTATGGCCCCAAGACTGCCGACGCGCTGGCGGGCCTGGAAACGGGCCGGCTGCTGAAGGAGTCCGACCTGCAGCGCGCGGCCGATGTGCTGGGGGTGCCGCTGGCCGCCGTGAAAGCGGTCAACGAAGTGGAAGCCAGGGGGCCGGGCTTCCTGGCTGACGGGCGCCCCGTCATCCTGTTTGAGCGCCATATCTTCTACCGCCAGCTGGCCGCCCACGGCCTCGACGCCGACGCGCAGGCCGCCCGGTGGCCGCACATCGTCAGCACCATGCGCGGCGGTTATGCGGGCGGTGCGGCCGAATACCGGCGCCTGAGCCTGGCGCGACAGGTGTGCGAAGCGGCCGCGCTGGAATCGGCCAGCTGGGGCGCCTTCCAGATCATGGGCTTTCATTGGGAGCGCCTGGGGTATGCCAGCGTGGCCGAATTCCATGCTTGCATGCAGGAAAGCGAAGCGGCGCAGCTGGATGCCTTTGTTCGCTTCATTCAGGCCGACCCGGGCTTGCGCCGAGCGCTGGCCGGGCGCAAGTGGGCCGCGTTTGCGCGCGGCTACAACGGGCCGGCCTACGCGGAAAACCTGTACGACGTGAAGCTGGCCCGCGCCTATGCGCGCCACGCGACCGAAGCGGAGGCCGCATGATCGCCGCGCTGCTGCGATACGGCCCAGCCGCAGGCCTGGCCATCCTGTCCCTGGTGGTGTGGCTGCAGATGGGCCACATTGACGCCCAGGAAGACGCCATCAAGCGCGCCGACGACGCCCTGGCCACGGCGCAAACGGATCTGAAAAACGCCAGGAAAGCCATGCAGGAGACAAGTACGGCCATCGATACCATGCGCGCCGATATGGCCGGCGTACTCGCCCAGCAGGATGCGCTGCGCATCGGCCTGGGCCAACGTGAAACCGAGATAGGAGCAATGCAACGTGACGTTAAAGAAATTCGTGATTGGGCTGGCACTGTGCTGCCTGCTGATATTGCAAGGATGCGCACCCGCCCAGCCATCACGGGCGCCGCTGCCTACGGCGACTACTTGTCCCGTCGCGGTGCCCTGCGTGCTGCCGGCGACCAGCCCAACCAGAACGGGCGACCTAAACCTGGTCATTGAGCAGATCGAGACGGCCTGGGCGGTATGCGCCGCCCAGGTTGATGCCCAAGTGAAATGCCAACGCGAGGCCAACCATGCGCAAACCCGCCAGCCTGCGGGCATTCCTGACTGAAGCTGTGCCGTTCTTCGCCCGCGAGCCTGACCGCTTGCATGTCTTCGTCGACGAGGGCCAGTTGGTGGCCACCGGCGTGCCCGGCCTGTCGCATGAACTGCGGTACGTGCTCAACCTGGTGGTGGTGGACTACCCCGATTCGCCTGACGCCCTGATGCTGCCGCTCTTGGCCTGGTCGCGCGTGAACCAGCCCGAGCTGTTCGAGAATCCGGCGCGCCGCGATGACGGCGTGCGGTTTGAAGTGGATGTCAACAACAATGACACGGTCGATATCTCGGTCAAGATCAACCTCACGGAGCGCGTTATCGCCCGCCCCGACCAGGCCGAGCCGCACCGCCTGCACGTCACGCATGCCGATGAGCCTGTGCATCCGTGGCTGCCGCGCCAGGGCGAGCCGCATGCGGTCTACCTGGACGGCAAGCAAATTGCCACACTGCCCTATCCCGTAGGGCCGGCCGATGTCTGACGATCTACGCCAGGTCGAGGAATGGGCGGCCGCGTTGCTGGCGAACCTGACCCCGGCCGAGCGCCGCCGCGCCAATCGGCGCGTGGCCATGGAACTGCGCCGCAGCCAGGCGCAACGCATCGCCATCCAGCGCAACCCGGACGGCTCCCCCTTCGCGCCGCGCAAGCAGCGCAAAGACCTGCGCGGCAAACGTGGGCGCATCAAGCGCGCCATGTTCATGCGGCTGCGCAACACGCGAAACCTGAAGGCCAAGGGCACGGCGGATGAAATCGCGGTGGGCTTCTTCGGGCGCGTGGCGCGCATTGCCCGCGTGCACCAGCGGGGCTTGAGCGACCGGCCAGGCCCTGGCGCCCCGGAAGTTCGGTATCCCCAACGCGTGCTGTTGGGATTCACGCAAGACGACATCGAGCTGGTGCGCGACGCCTTGACGCGGCATCTGTCTGAAGGCCTGTAGCTGCCTCTTCTACAGGCAGACTTTCGTGCGCGCGCGAGGGCGCGCCGGCAAGATGGGCGGCATGTCTGATGTCACCGAAGCCCTACGCCTTATCGCCAATATCGTCCGCACTGGGACGGTATTCGCCATCGACCTGGCCGCGCAGCCGCCCGCCGTGCGCGTGCAAGATGGCGCATGGGAATCGGGCTGGTTGCAATGGGTAGAGCTACGCGCTGGCACAACCAAGACCTGGAACCCCCCCAGCCTGGGCGAGCAGGTCATCGCACTCTGTCCGGGTGGCGACACGGCCGCCGGTTACGCGCTGACGAGCCTAAATTCGGACGCCAACCCCGCGCCGTCGACCAGCGGCGACGAACACCTGACCATCTATCCCGATGGCGCCCGGGTGGCCTACAACCATGCCACCGGCGCGCTGACCGCCACGGGCATCAAGTCGGGCCTGATCGATGCCAGCACGCAGATTGTGCTGCGTGCGCCCGAGATCGTGCTGGACGGCAAAACCACCGTCACCGACTTGCTGTCGTATCTGGCGGGCTTGAGCGGCCGAGACGGCAAAGGCAACACGACCGCCATTACCGGGAACATCACCCATAAAGATGGCGATCTGTCGTCCAACGGGGTTGTGCTGCACAGGCACGATCACGGCGGCGTCATTCGCGGCGGCGACCGCACCGAACCGCCGCGCGCGGCCGAGGGGCAGTAATGGCCTATCTCGGTATGGACATGCGCACCGGCCGGCGCATCGCGGGCCGCGCCCACCTGGACCAGTCCATTTACACGGTGCTGGCCACCTCGATAGGCACGCGCCTACGCCGCCGCCCCTTCGGCTCGCTTGGGCCTGACCTGGTAGACGCCCCGGCGAACCCCGCCACGCTGCTGCAACTATATGCGGCCTGCGCTACCGCGCTGATGTCGTGGGAACCACGGCTGACCATTCATCGGATTACCAGCAGCCTGGACGCTGCCGCGCCTGGCCGCGTCCAGATCACCATCGAAGGCGAAACCGCGGCCGAAGACGGCACCGCCACCCCGTACGCCGCCACGGTGGCGCTTGGAGCCTGAAACATGCCCGCGATTTCTTCGCCCATCGATCTGTCGCAGTTGCCTGCACCTTCCGTAGTTGAAGCGCTCAACTACGAAGAAATCCTGGAACAGCGCAAGGCCCGGGTCATCGCCCTGTTTGCGTCCGAGGACCAGGCGGCAGTTGCGAAGGCGCTGGCGCTCGAATCGGAGCCCATCACGGTGGTGCTTCAGGAGAACAGCGAACGCGAGCTGATCATCCGACAGCGGGTCAACGAAGCCGCGCGCGCCGTCCTGCTGGCCTTCGCCCGGCGCGCAGACTTGGAGCACATCGCCGCAGAGTACGGCGTGTATCGCCTGACGGTGCGGCCTGCGGACCCATCCGCCGTGCCGCCTGTCGCTGCCGTCATGGAATCCGACGATGACCTACGCTTCCGGGCGCAATTGGCTTGGGAGGGGCTTTCGACGGCCGGCCCGCGCGGCGCGTACATCTTCCATGCGCGCTCCGCCCATGGCGAGATTGCCGATGTCAGCGCCATAAGCCCCGACCCGTGCGACATCCTTGTATCGGTGCTATCTCGTGAGGGCGACGGCACGGCTGGCGATCAGATTCTGGCGGCCGTGCGCCTGGCGCTATCCGATGAGGACGTGCGCCCCATGGGCGACCGCGTGACGGTCCAATCGTCGCGGGTGGTGCCCTACACCGTGCGGGCGCGGCTTTTCCTCAAAGGCGATGGGCCGGGGCGCGAGGTGGCACTGGCGGCCGCGCGTAAGGCCTGCGAAGCATGGGTATATCGCAGCCAGCGCCAGGGGAAATCGGTATGGCGCAGCGCCATCATTGCGGCCCTGCACGTCGAAGGTGTGGAACACGTTGAGCTGACCGAGCCGGCAACCAACATCACGCTGGACGAGACACAGGCGGGCACCTGCACGGGCGTGGAGCTGACGATTGAGGGCGACGATGCCGCAGCCTGATAAACGCCCGCTGCTGCCGCCCGGCTCTACGGTCCTGGAGCGCAATCTGGCAATTGCCGGCGCGGACATTGAGGATGTCCCTGTACCGCTGCGCAGCCTTCGCCGTGCCGCGACATGCCCCGACAACCTGCTGACCTGGCTGGCGTGGGAACGCTCAGTTGATCGCTGGGACGAAAGCTGGTCTATCGAAACTCGCCGCAAGGCCATTGCCAATTCGTTTTTCATCCACAAGCACAAGGGCACCATCGGGGCGCTGCGACGCGTGGTCGAGCCCTTGGGCTACCTGCTGGAGGTCGTCGAGTGGTGGCAGACCGTCCCGGAAGGCAGACGTGGCACGTTTCAGATTTCTATCGGTGTGCTGGATTCCGGCATTACCGAGGAAATGTATGCGGAGCTGGAACGCCTCATTGACGACGCCAAGCGACTGAGCCAGCACATGACGGGCCTGGCAATCAGCCTGGAGACCCGCGCCGAGATGAATCACGCCGTCGCCACTTATGAGGGCGACGAACTCACCGTTTACCCCTATCAGCCGCAACGCATAGACGTACCTGCGGCGCTATCCATCGGTGTGCGAGAGCACAGCATTGACACCTTGACGGTATATCCATGAGCGCAACCTATTACGGCATTCTCACGCGGCTGGGCGAGGCCAAGCAGGCCAACGCCCTGGCATTGGGCACCACGCTGAAAATTACGCAGCTTTCTGTGGGCGACGGCGGCGGTGACGGCCCGGACACCCCGACCCCGACGCCCGACCCGGAACAGAAGAAGCTGATTCGGGAATGGCGCCGCGCCCCGCTCAATCGCCTCTACGTCGATCCGGCCAACGAAAATTACCTGGTGGCCGAACAGGTATTGCCCGAGAACGAGGGCGGTCACTGGATACGGGAATGGGGGCTGTGGGATGAGGATGGTGACCTGGTCGCCGTCTCGAACTGCCCGCCGACCTACAAGCCGCTGCTGGCGGAGGGGTCGGGCCGCACGCAGGTAATCCGCATGGTCATCATGGTGGCCAGTACCGCCGCCTTCACGCTGAAGATTGACCCGGCCGTGGTGCTGGCCACCCGCCAGTACGTGGATGCGGGGCTGCTGCAAAAGGTGGATAAGGCCGACTTGCAGCAGTCCGAGAACGACGCGACGCCGGGCCGGATACTGCGGGTCGGCCAGGCCTTCGGCTTGGGCGCCGACAACCTGCTGGGCACGTCAAACCTGAACAACATCACGACGCCCGGCTTTTATGGCAATTCGGCCAGCAACGCGGCAACGCCCGAGCGCAACTATCCCGTGACGCGTGCAGGCGTGCTGCTTGTCGGCACGGCGGGTAGTGCCATCACCAACCAACTGTACCTGGCCTATGGCACGGGCGAAATCTATACGCGGGCGCGCTATCGGGATTCGTGGTCCGCTTGGGATTATGTGCCCACGCTCTCGCGCCTGCCGGTCGCCTCGGAAGCCGTAGCAGGCATTGGCCGGCTGGCCACGGCCGTCCAGGCACAGGAACTGACCGATACCAGCGCTTTGCTGACCCCCAAGCGCCTGGATGACGCCTTCGCCATCGGGCGGATTATTGCCACCGGTGGGATCAACCAACAGATCCCTGGAGGCATGATCATCAAGACCGGATTCTTCTATGGCGCCACCGGCACCGTAACGTTTCCGACTCCGTTTCCCACCGCTGCCCTTACTGTCGTCGGTTCCGAGGTGGCCGCGCCGGCCGGTACGGTGGATTTCGTGATGTTCCAGCTTCGCGGGCTGGATCGCTTCAAGTTCAACCCGGAATTGCGCAACAAGGCGGGGACCGTTCCCGGCGCTGCCACGATTCGATACCTGGCCGTAGGCTTTTGAGGATAGATTGATATGAACGATATGGACCTGCCCGATGACGCGCACCAGCAGCCCGACACGCCACCATCTGAACTGCCCCCGCGCGTGTACTTCTTCTGCCCCGGGGAGAACGCTTTTTACCTGTCCGACGAGCTGCCCCTGTATGCCGCAGCGGGCACCATGCCCGCCGATCTGGTCGAGGTCACGCCGGAGCTGTTCCAGCAGTATGCGGTAGACCTGCCCCCGGAAGGGAAAGCCCGTGTCGCTGGCTCCGATGGCATGCCGGCCTGGGGCGATCCGCCGGCATTGCCGGATGCCGTCATCGCCGCGCGCAACCGCGCGCAGTTGGAAGCGCACCTGGCGGAGGCGGCCGCGCGCATCGCTCCACTGCAGGACGCGGCCGACTTGGATATGGCAACGCCGGCCGAGCTGGACACGCTGCGCGCTTGGAAGGTGTACCGCGTCGAGCTGGCACGGGTCGAGCAGCAAGAGGGATACCCCTTGCGGGTGCAATGGCCGGCGCCGCCGGCAGTGCAGCAGTAGCCTCTTTGCCCCGCCCTGTGCGGGGCTTCTTGTTTGTGCGGCGCCAACAAGCGCATTCCCGTGCGCGCGCGAGCCTGGCCCTTCAGACTGGCAGCTATTCCCGCACGCTGAACTGCGGGCCTAGCTCATCCACTTCTGAGGGCATTTTCATGGCTGCCGATTCCTATCACCACGGCGTGCGCGTCATCGAAACCGACGACGGCACCCGCCCCATTCGCACTGTCGAAACCTCCATTGTCGGTTTTGTGGCCACGGGCCTGGACGCCGACGCCGCCACGTTTCCTCTGAATCGTCCTGTCCTGCTGACCAACATTCAGGCGGCACTGGGCAAGGCCGGCGACAAAGGCACGCTGGCGCGCACGCTCGAAGCGATGTCGAAGCAGACCAACCCCGCGACCGTGGTGGTGCGTGTCGAGGAAGGCGCGACCGATGCGGAAACTACGTCCAACGTCATCGGCGGCACCGATGCCAACGGCCGCTACACCGGGTTGCAGGCCCTGCTGGCCGCACAGTCCAGCGGCCCGCGCGTGAAGCCCCGCATTCTCGGTGCGCCTGGCCTGGAGAACGAAGCCGTCACGGCCGAGCTGGCCAGCATCGCAGAGAAGCTGCGCGGCTTCGCCTACGCCAGCGCGGCAGGCTGCAACACGAAAGAGGAAGTCGTCGCGCTGCGCGAAGGCTTCGGCCAGCGCGAACTTATGCTGATCTGGCCGGATTTCCTGTCGTGGGACACGACCGCCAACGCCGAGGCGCGCATCGTCGCATCGGCGGCTGCCCTGGGCCTGCGCGCCAAGATTGACAACGAAGTGGGCTGGCACAAGACCCTATCCAATGTCCCGGTCAACGGCGTTACGGGTATCAGCCATGATGTGTATTGGGATTTGCAGAATCCCGCCACCGACGCCGGCTATCTCAACGGGAAAGACATCACCACGCTGATCGAAAAGACCGGCTACCGCTTCTGGGGTTCGCGCACCTGCGCCGGCCCGCAAAGCCTGTTCCCCTTCGAGAACTACACGCGTACGGCCCAGGTGCTGGCCGACACTATCGCAGAGGCCCATATGTGGGCCGTAGATAAGCCGCTGCATCCCTCGCTGGTGCGAGACATCATCGAAGGCATCAACAGCAAGTTCCGCACGCTGAAGACCCTGGGCTACATCATCGACGGCGCGGCCTGGTACGACGAAGAGCCGAACACCAAGGAAGTCCTGAAGTCGGGTCAGTTCTTTGTTGATTACGACTACACGCCCGTGCCGCCGGCCGAGAACATTGTTTTCCGCCAGCGCATCACCGACCGTTACCTGGTGGACTTCGCCGCGCGCGTGAACGCCTGACACTGACCGGGCCGCGCGCCCGGTTCCTTACGCCAATTCCCCCTATCAGGAGCCTGCATCATGCCGATGCCCCGCAAACTCAAGAACATGAATCTGTTTGTCGATGCCGAGTCCTATCTCGGTGTCGCCACCGAAGTAACCCCGCCCAAGCTGGAGCGCAAGCTAGAAGCCTATCGCGGCGGCGGCATGGGCGGATCGGCCAAGGCCGATTTCGGCTGGGCCGAGGACGCCCTGAAACTCGAATGGAAGTGCGGCGGCTACGTCAAACAGGTGGTGCAGCAGATGGGCGCGGCGACCGTGGACGGCGTGCAACTGCGCTTTGCCCAAGCCTACCAGCGCGACGACACCGGCGAAGTGGAAAGCGTCGAAATCGTGGTGCGCGGCCGGCACGGTGTGCTGGATCGCGGCACCGCCAAGGTGGGCGACGACACCGAATGGACCGTCACTACCGAGTGCGTTTACTACAAGGAAACGGTCAACGGCGAAGTGGTGGCCGAAATCGACATCTTCAACCTGGTGGACACGATTGGCGGTGTGGACGGCTCCGAAGCGATCCGCCGCGCCATCGGCATGTAAACCCCGCAATAACCTGGAATCCTCATCATGACCGATATGACCCAATCCCCCGCGCTGCAACCCGCCCAGGCCTCGCAAGAAGTGACCGACCCGAATGTCCGGGTCGTGGAGCTGGACGAGCCGATTCAACGCACCAGCGGCCCTATCACGCAGCTGCGCATCCGCAAGCCCAATTCGGGCGCGCTGCGTGGCGCCAGCCTCATCGGCCTGGCGCAGATCAGCGTCACCGACCTGCAGGTAGTGCTGCCGCGCATCTGCACGCCGCAGCTGACCACGCAAGAAATCGCCATGCTGGACCCGGCGGACCTCATGACCGTGGGGGCCGCGGTCGCCGCTTTTTTTATGACGAAGGCGGACAAGGCCGCCTACCAGATCGCGTAGAAGACGCGATGGCCGACCTGGCCTCGGTGTTCCATTGGAGCCCCGAAACGATGGATGCGTTTGAACTGACCGAGCTTGCAGATTGGCGCGAACGCGCCAGGGTTCGGTCGCAACCGGAATAGGACGATGGATAAGGCGCTGACCTTGCGGGTACTGGCCGCGCTGCAAGACAAGCTTTCTGGCCCGCTTGGCCGTATTCGCGGGGCCAGCGCCAAATCCAGCAACGCCCTGACCGCGCTACGCGACAAGCTGCGGGTACTGAATGCCGCGCAGCGCGACATCAACGAGTTCCGCAGCTTGGGGCAGGGTCTGCGCAGCAGCCGCGCCGAGCTGGCCGCCGCCCAGCAGCGCGTCGCCACGCTGGCGCGCGAGCTGCGCGCCACCAGCGAACCCACACGCACCATGCGGCGCGACTTCGACCGCGCCAAGGCCAGCGCCGCCGCCCTGAAAGAGCAGGTACGCCAGCAATCCATACAGATGCAGACCGTGCGAACACGGTTGAACGATGCCGGCTATGCCACTAGCAGTCTGGTGGCGTCGGAACGGCGCTTACGCGCTGCCCTCGCGGAGACGAACAGCGCGCTTTCGCAACAGCAGGCGCGGCTGAAGGCCGTAGCCGCCCAACAGCAGCGCGCAGCCGCCCAGCAGGCCCGCTACCAGCGGGCCCGCGAATCCTACGAGCGCGGCCGGGGGCTGGCGGGCAACATGGCGGGCCTGGGCGCCGGCGGCCTGGTGGCCGGCGGCGGCATGCTGTACGCCGGTACCCGCTTCATTGCGCCGGGCTTTGATTTCGACGCGTCCATGAGCAAGGTTCAGGCGCTCGCCCGCTTGGACAAGCAGGATGCCGAGATGCAGGCGCTGCGCAAGCAGGCCCGCGACCTGGGCGCCTCGACGATGTTCACCGCCGGTCAGGCCGCCGAAGCGCAGGGCTTTCTGGCGATGGCGGGCTTTAATCCGCAGGCCATTCTAGATTCCATGCCGGGCATGCTGTCGCTGGCCAAGGCCGGCGACACTGACCTGGCCATGACGGCCGACATTGCGTCCAACATCCTGACAGGATTTGACCTGCAAGCACGTCAGATGCCACGCGTGGCCGATGTGCTGGTGGGCACCTTCACGCGGTCCAACACCAGCATGCTGATGCTGGGCGATACCATGAAGTATGTCGCGCCCGTGGCCGCTGGCGTCGGCCAAGACCTGGAAACCGCCGCCGCCATGGCCGGAAAACTGGGCGATGCGGGCATACAGGGCAGTATGGGAGGCACCGCGCTGCGCGCGATCCTGGGCCGGCTGGCGGCGCCGCCGAAGATGGCGGCCGATGCGCTGAAGGAACTGGGTATCAAGACCAAGACGGCGCAAGGCAACATGCGCGCTATGCCCGACATCCTGCTGGACATCTACAACAAAACCAAGAAGATGGGCAACGCCCAGCGCGCCGGCTATTTCAAGCACATCGCGGGCGAGGAAGCATTCAGCGCGCTGCAAGTGCTGACGAAGCAGGCCGGCTCAGGTGAGCTGCAAAAGTTCATCGCCACGCTACGGCAGACCACGGGTGAGGCGGAGAAAGTGGCCGGCGTCATGGCTGACAACGCACGCGGCGATCTGGACGAGATGTCCAGCGCCTGGGAAGACCTTGGGATCGAAATCGAGGAAATGAAAGATGGCCCGCTGCGTGGCCTGATCCAGGGTATTACCGAGGGAATCGGCGCAGTCAAGGCCTGGGTGTCGGCACACCCAGCGCTGGCGGGCGCACTCATCACAGGCGCGGCCGGCCTGGCGCTACTGGTAGCCGGTTTGGGCGGCCTCACCTTGGCGCTGGCCAGCGTCCTGGGGCCATTTGTGATCGTGCGGTACGCGATGACCCTATTTGGCATCCGCAGCCTGGGCCTGGCCGGCGCCCTGGGCAGGCTGGGCCGCAACATCCTGCCCATGGTGGGCCGTGGAATTCTGTTTATCGGGCGCGCCCTGATGATGAATCCCATTGGATTGGCCGTTACCGCCATCGGTCTGGCCGCCCTAGCCATTTATCAGTATTGGCGGCCGATCACAGCGTTTTTCGGGGAGCTGTGGCAGCAAGTGCAGGAAGCGTTCGCCGGCGGCATCGGCGCCGTGGGCGCGCTGCTGGTGAACTGGTCACCCATGGGTCTGCTGTACCAGGGCTTTGCGGCCGCCTTATCGGCCCTGAGCATCGAGCTGCCGGCCAAGTTCACCGAGTTTGGCGGCATGTTGATGCAAGGCTTGATCAACGGCATCACCAGCATGGCCGGCGCCGTGAAAGACGCCGTTACCGGCATGGGCGACGGTGTGGTGGGTTGGTTCAAGGAAAAGCTGGGCATTCGCTCGCCGAGCCGGGTTTTCGTCGGCATGGGCGAGTTCGTATCGGAAGGCGCGGCCGTGGGCATCGCCCGTGCCCAGCCGACCGCCGTACGGGCCGCCCAGGCGCTTGCGGCATCGGTAGCAATGGGTGGGGCACTGGCGGCGCCGTCAGCGGCTGCATTCGGCTCTGGTGAGCCCATCGCCGCGCACTTCGACACCCGCCCGCCGGTGTCGGCCGGCCGCAGCGCCGCGCCCGTGATCGTCCAGGGCGACACGATCCACATTCACATTGCGCCGGCCGCTGGCATGTCGGCGCCGGATATTGCTCGCGCGGTCGAAGAAGCCTTGCGGCAGCGCGAGCGCGACAAGGCCGCGCGTGCGCGCTCCGCCTACCTGGATAACGATTGAGGTATCGCCATGATGATGGCCCTGGGAATGTTTGTCTTTAGCCTGCCCACTGTGGCGTATCAGACGCTGCGCCGGCAAACGCAATGGCGCCATGCGTCCAATCCCCGGATGGGGGCCGCGCCGGGCTACCAGTACGTGGGCAAGGGTGAGGACACATTCACCCTGTCAGGGTGGTTTGCACCCGAGCTGGCCGGCTCTGCCGGCGCGCTTAAGCTGCTGCGCCGCATGGGCGACACGGGTAAGGCTTACGTACTGGTGGACGGATCGGGCGAAGTCTACGGGGCGTACACCATCACCGAGATTTCCGAGGAACAGACGCTGTTCTACGTCAATGGCCAGCCCCGCCGCCTGGACTTCAGCATGAACCTGGTACGGGTGGATGACAGCAAGGCACGCACGCTGCTGGACGATCTGAAATTGCCCATTGGCGCGCTCGATGGTTCGGTGTCCGACTGGGGCCTGGCATGACCGCGCACGCCTATCGGCGGCCGGTATGGCGGGTAACGCTCGATGGCCAGGACATCACCGGGCGCATCGAACCGCGCCTAATCCAGCTGGCCATCACCGAATGCCGCAGCGGCGAAGCCGACCAGCTCGACATCGCGCTATCGGATCACGATGGCGCGCTCGATATCCCATCGCGCGGCGTGCGGCTGCGCGTATTCCTGGGTTGGGATGATGCGGGCCTCGTCGATAAAGGGACATTTCTGGTTGATGAAGTGGAATACAGCGGGCCGCCCGACCGGATCACGCTGCGCGCCCGTAGCGCCGACATGACGTCGGCGCTGCGCACCCGCAACGAGCGCAGTTTCCACGGCAAGACCATTGAGCAAATCACCAACACCATTGCCCAAGCCCATGGGCTGACCGCGACGGTCGGCAAGATGTTTGCCAGCGTCAAGGTGGCACATATCGACCAGACCAACGAATCGGACCTGGCTTTTTTGAACCGCATTGGCAAGCGGTACGACGCGGTAGCAACGATCAAGGATGGCCGCCTGTTGCTGCTGCCCATCGAACACGGGCAGACCGCCACCGGCAGGGACATGCCGACGGTCACGCTGGTGCGGTCGGACGGCGACCGCCTGCGCTTTCACAGTGCCGACCGTGATTCCTATACCGGCGTTCGCGCCTATTGGCAGGACAAGAAAGGCGGCAAGCGGCGCAGTGTGGTGGCGGGCGTCATCGGCAATGCCAAGCGCATGCGCCAGCTATTCGCCAGCGAGAAAGATGCGCTGGACAACGCGCGGGCCGAGTGGAAACGCCTGCAACGCGGCACCGCGACACTGGAATTTGACATGGCCTTTGGCCGCCCGGACCTGACGCCCCAGGCCAAGGTGCAACTCCCCGGCGCCAAAGCGCCTATCAATGAGATTCCCTGGCTGCTGTCGCGGGTGGTGCACCAGTTGGACGACAGCGGGCTGACTACTCGCTTTGAGGCCGAGCGGTTGGACGGCACGGGCGGCAGCGGAGAACAGCAAAGCGGTACTGATGGCGGCGACGACCTGTCTACGCTCGACGAGGACGATGCCGGATGAGCGCGGTTTACGTCATCGCGTGACGGTCATTGTTACCTGCAACACCAGCTGTACAGCCCCGATCTGAATATTGTTGTCCCCGCATATTGCCTGCTCCGAGGCAGTCTCGCCGGATAACTGCACATTCCCACTGCCTTCGATTCTCTGGCGGCCTCGCGCTGGTATTGAGGCCTCGTCGGCAGGCGGCTTTACGCTTGCTTGCTTGAGCGATTCCAACAATGTGGAGAGGACATCTCCGCCCTGATGCTTGTCATTGCTGGAACTCCGCAAGCGGTGGACGTTCGATCCGTTTTCTTCGGGATGGTGCATTATTGTCTTCCTACTGTGCTACGCCGGCGCCATGCTCGCGCCTGGATCGCAAGCGCTCGCAGCCCTTGCCGGCTAATAAGGGGCACCACGACCCTATCGCACCGAAGAATGAGCCGATCAAGGGCTGACAGGCAGTACTTAGCCTCTTTCCAGCGCGATGCACATTGCCGCCATGGCGGCGACTTCCTGGGAATAACTGGCCTTATCTCGTGCCACTTCATCTAGGCAGCTGGCCAGGCGCACCGACATTTCTACGATGTCAGCCTTACGCTTCGCCACCTTCGCTCCGACCACCATATCGGCGGCGGTCGCCATCTTGTTCTGTGTAAGCGCGCCGGCCCAGTCTTCGATAGTTGCCTGATGCAGCGTGCCGCCTTCATACCAATGGCCCGCCGCGCTCACCGCGCCCGGCGCGACAACCAACGCAACAACGGCCAAAGCCTTGTGGATCATTCTTTTTTCTCCTGTGAAAGTGCTGGCGGCACTACGCCGCCAACTGCAAGACCAGTTCGGTCAGTTTTTCTTTGTCCATGGCCATTTCCGTCTTGCTGGCGTTGAAGAGCGCATCTGCGGCTTTCCGCTTTTTTGCCGGTTGCAGTGTGCGGCCGGTCGCCTCAAGTGCCAGCTCCAATGTTTCCCACGCATCGCTGAGCCGCTTTAGATCAGCCGCAAGCTGTTCCGCCGTGATCGCGCGTTGGCCAGTTATCACGTATTGCACGTCCACGCCGGCGCGCGCGACCGCAGCGAGATAGCCGGCGTCGGGCATGCGCTTGCCGTTCTCGTAGTTCGCCTGGGCGAGCCGCTGCACCCCCCCGATTTCCGCCAGGGCCACTTGGGCCAGGTTCAGCCGTTTGCGTTCTTCTTTCAACCGCTCGCCAGTATTCATAAGATTGCAGTATCCTTGACAATGTATTTGAACGAATACATAATTTCCTTGCCACGGTTGTTATCAAATGCAAATGAACATGAAACATACATCAATTTCGTCCCGAAGCAAGAAAACGCAAGCCAGCGGAGCTAGCGGCCCCGCTCCCAAAATGATCGGTTTTCGCCTGAATCCCGCCGAACTGGAGGCCTGCACCAGGTATGCGGATGAACAGGTTCGGTCCGTTTCGTCATTCGTTCGCATGCTTGCCCTGCGCGGCCTGGCCCAATATGAGGCCGAACGTAGCGCGAGCACTGCTCGCCGTAGGTAGCGCCATGAACGTCCTTGGCATGAACTGCCCGCATTGCAAGACCTGGGCCACTGTCAGGTCGAGCGAGCAGCTGTCCCCCCTGGTACGCGCGGTGTTCTTTCAGTGCCGGCAACTGCATTGCGGGCACACCTGGAAAGCCCACCTTGAGGCCGTCCACACGATTACACCGTCGGCCGTACCGGACCCCACGGTCAACCTGCCGCTTTCCTCGCGCAGCGAGAACATGCGCCGCATCGCTGAAAGCCGCACAGATCACCGTCAACTGAGCCTAGACCATGACCAATAACCAGCCTCTTTCCCTTGTCGCCGGTGGCGTCGATTGGAGCCGGAATTTCCTGGCTGACCAGGCACACCAATTCTTGCGCGTAGAGCTGAGTAACGGCGCGATCATTCCCAGTGCCCGCGACAACAAGCTGCTGGAGCGGTGCACCGCGCACCTGATGAGCTTGTGCAATTGCTCGAAGCGAACAGCCGCCACGCAAGCGGCGCAAGCCATCGCTGAGCTGGCCAGCATGCGCAGCCGGGTCAGTTTCGATATGGACCGCAGTACGTCCTTTGCCCTGTTCGTGGTCGATCAAGCCAACGGCGTTACGCGGGTCATTTCCGCCGCCGAACTGGTCTTGCTCTTGCAGCGGGCCGAAGCCAACGGCGCCCCAGGGTCGGCCGCCCGCGCCGCCTAACAACTTACGCCCATTAACGAGAATCGCAGCGGGCGGCTCCTCGCCGCCCGCTGGTGATTGCGCCTGTCTGGAGGATATGCACATGCCAGCAACATCGCGTCTCGCCCAGGCTCACGCCGCCGCACGTCTACGTGGCACCTTGGCCGATGCGCTGCGGTCCCCGGTGCTAGCGCGCTGCCTGGAGATCACCGCCGAGGCCATGGCCGCCGATCACACGCAGCCTGTCATGTCGCCATTCGTCAGGTGCGACCGCCCTGTATCGCCCCGTACCAAACCTACCCCGCCTCGCCGCGATGTAAAGCGTGAGAGCGCGGGAGACATGGATTAAGCCATGACAACACAGCAACACTCAACGCCCTCGCATAATGCCCGCCAACGCCCTACTACGCTTCACCCCGAGGCGCTGTACTCATGGAAGGATATTCAGCCTTTCGTGAGCGTCGGCCGCGAAACCTGGCGCCGTCGCGTCAACGCAGGAACCGCCCCGCAGCCCATCGTTATGAGCGCGCGTTGCACCCGCTACAGTGGCCGGGAAGTTCTGGCCTGGCTGGAATCCCCGACCACATATCGCGCCCAACAGAATGGCGGGGAATAGCATGCACGCACGCAGCCGAAACCCTGCCATCGAAGAGTGGTTCGACCGCCTCAAGCGCGACGTTGACCTGCACGACCTGGCTGGGCGCCTGGCCCTGAAGCGCAACGGCGCGAAGGGCAACTATCACAGCCCCCACCACACCGACACCAGCGCATCGGTATCAATCTTCAAAGATGGCCGCATGTGGAAGGATTGGAGCGGCACGACCGAGGCCGGTAGTTGTATCGACCTGGTCATGTACTGCAATCAGGCCAGCACGCCGCTGGAGGCCGCCAAACTGTTGGGGCAATGGTATGGCATACCCATGCCACCGCTGCCAGCCCCAGGGGCGCCTAAAGTGGCGGAGAGGAAAAGCACCGTCGATTACATCGCCGATAGGTGCCTGGCCAGCCCTGAGCCGGTTATTGCCTACCTGGTCGGGCGGAAGATCCGCGAAGACGTGGCCAGGGCCGCGCTGAAACTTCGCGCCATCGGGTGGAACACCTGGGCCAGCGATAAGGTGCCGGCCGGTCAGCCTGGCCACGGCGGCCCCGGCGCGGCCTTCATCGTTCGCGCCGCCGGCAGCGCCCAGGTGGCGGCTGTTGACTTGCGCTACGCCGATGCATCCCTCAATGGCGGCGTGAAAACGCAGTGCCAAGGCGAGAAGCTGGGCCACGGCTGGACAAGCGACCGGCGCCTGCTTGAGCGTGCCCACACCGTCTACATCGTAGAAAGCCCCATCAACGCCCTGTCGGTCGAGTCCGCCGGCCTTCCCTCCGGCACCGCGGCCTACGCAATACGCGGCACAGGCAACGTGGAAGCCATCGACTGGTCGTTTCTGCGTGGCAAGACTGTGCGCATCGCGCTGGATCACGCCGACCCAGTGAACGCGCGTACCGGTCAGCGGCCAGGCCTGGCCGCCGCCTGGCGCCTGTCTGAAATCCTCACCGCCCAGGATGTCAGTTCGCTACTGGTGGACATGCACGACTGGGAAGAAGGCGAAGACATCAACGACGTGCTGGTGAAGCGCGGCCCTGACGAGCTGCACCGCCGTCTGCGCCACCTGGAAGCGTGGCTTATCCCCGGCATGCCCAGCGGCGCCGACCGCGAGCGGCTGGCCGGCACCCGCCGGGTATTTCTGCCTGGCCACGACTTCGCGGTTTATTGGCGCTACCGTGTGAAAGACGATTTCACGCAGTACGTGGCCAAGTTCAAAGACAACGACGAGGAAGGTGGCGAGCGGTCCGAAGAGCTGGAGGATATGTGTTCATTCCGGGTGGCCGGCTTTTCACGCCTCCGCATCCAGAGTCACCTGGCGACCCTGAGCGGCCAGCCTGACACACAGCCTGAAACCGTGTTCGGCGTGAGTGCACAAGTGCCCCGCCACGGCGCCACGCTTCAGCGCGAAGTCGTCAGCGACGAACGCCTCTACAACCTGGAATGGTGGCGGGCGAAGTTCGGCCAGGTCTGGATGCCCCAGCAGTTCACCCGGATGATTACCGTGCTGGAGCGCACAGCACACCTGGGCGCGCGCGACGTGGTGAATTTCGTAGGCCTGGCCTGGCGCGCGGGCGAACCGGCCGCCCTGGAAGGCAAAGACTGCTATTTCATGGAGCCACAGAAGCAATGCCTGTACTACAACATGCAGTTCCCGCGCGGGCCGCGTGACAGCGCCGCATGCGTCATCGAGGCCTACCAGGCCACATTCCAGGACAACGCCGCCGCCATCGCCCTGGTGTGGGCGCTAGGTGCGCACCTAAAGGCCCTTCTGGGCTTCTATCCGCACCTGCAAATGCAGGCCGAGAAGGGCTCCGGCAAGTCCAAGCTGCTGGAAAGCCTGCAATCGACGCTCGCTTTTCAGGTGTTATCTGGCCAGATGCTGAAGACTGACCACCGCCGGCGGGCGTCGGTGTCCTATACCACGCAGCCGGTGGGGTGGGACGAGTTTTCCAAGCTGCCGAAGGCCGTGCTATCGGACATCGACGGCTTGCTGCAGGCGACTTACCGATTTGAATTCACACGCGTAGGCGCGACCCTTACGCCATACCTCATGTGCGCGCCGGTGCTGCTTGCGGGCGAGGAAGTGGATGTAGAAAGCCTGCAATCGAAGATTTGCCGCACGTCGCTTTCGGTGGCCCGCCAGGGCGCCGTGATCCCCCATGATCTTCCGCAGTTCCCGGTGTGGGAATGGCTGCAATTCCTGGCCGACCAGCAGCCGGAGCGTATCCGCGACCTGCACGCCAAAAGCCTGGCCTGGTGCGGCCAGCGCGCGCGATCGGAAGAACGGGACGCCACCGCCAAGCGCATGATGGAAAACTACGCGGCGGTGCTGGCCGCCTGGTGGCTGGTTTGCGAGTTCGCCGCTATCGACGCCAAACAGGGCGCCTTTGCCGATAGCCTGATCACCGAGATGAACACTCACATTGCGGACACCAACGGCACCCGCCTGCCCTGGGTGTGGATCATGGAAATCCTTCTGTCCGAGATCGAGGCGCGCCGCTTCACGTTCCCCTACGCCTTTGATCGTGTCGTCGACGATGAAGGCCAGGACACAACGGCGCTTTTCCTGAGGCCCAATCATGTGATGGACCACCTGTCCACCGCCCCGCACCTGCGCGCCAAGTTCGACGCGCTGCCGGTCAAGACCGGCCGCATCTTCAAGCAGCAGTTGATGCAGTCGGGAGTGGTGGCCACGGCCGCCGGCAAGCCGCTCGATGATGTCGAAAAGCGGGTGCGCGGCCAGCGCGCCGCGCACCTTACCGGGATCCGCCTGGATAAGCTGGCCCAGTTGGGCCTATTCGTCACGCCTGACCTGGTTGGCGAGGAATCCGACCGTCCGCCGGCGCACTGAGCGCCGCTGGCCAGCTTCGACAGCCCGCCGCGCGCGGGCTTTCTTCTTCAGGAATAACCCTACTAGGATATCAACATCCCCCAAGGCGGGCCGGCGCCGAGATCACCACGGCGGCGACACGTCAAGCGGAGATTTGCCGGGCGCAGGGCGAAAATAGCCCGCTGGGGTGGCATGCAATGAAATTTCCCCGTGGTTACACGGCCTCTTTTCTCGTAAGCCTTTGATGTCTGAGAGGAACCTGCGGCCGGAACACCCTCAAAATCCCACGGTTTCGACCCAAAATCCCACGGTTTGTAATACTTCCTGTGGTGTCCTACTTTCGCTCTTCCCTGCTTATTTTCTTCTTTCTTCTTAAAAAACAAAGAGATAGAGATAGAAAAGGCACGCCAGGAAGAAAACAGGCGTGCCACAGTTTGGGGAAGTGTCGCAAAAAAACGACCACAGGTTTCCCACGCGTTTTGTGGTGAAACTGTGGATCAAAAATTGCCCAATCTTCGCGTAAGTACTTGATCTATATAGAGGCGACTTCGGGCGCCACGGTTTCCCACGGTCCCACAGCATTTCTACTACCCCCCCCGGCACGACGCGCCCGTGCTTCTTCGCGCAGTTGGTCAAGGTAGTCCGCCCACTGCTGCATGAACGCGATGCGCGCCTCAAGAAAGGCCGTCCGGTTGTACGCCCGGCCCAGCGCGTCGGCCACCTTGTGGCTGATTTGCAGTTCCAGGATGCTGGGGTCTACGTTGAGTCGTTCGGCCGCCAACGTGCGCGCCGAGGCCCGGAACCCGTGAGCGGTCATTTCCTTGTGAAATCCCAGCCGCCGCAGCGCCAGCCGCACAGCACCATCGGACAGCGGGGCGCCAGTGACACGCGAGGACTTGAACACCCAGGGCGTATGCCCTGTAAGCGACCGCAGCGCCTCAAGGATCGAGACAGCCTGGCGCGAGAGCGGCACAAGGTGGCTTTCCCAACCCGTGCGCGTGATCTTGGTATCACCCTCGGCGCCGGCACGCTCTGCGGAAATTTCCCACATGGGCGCGCCCCACCCTTTGCCCTTCAAGTCCATTTCGTCCCAGCGGGCCTCACGCAGTTCTGAGGGCCGCTGAAATACTAAGGGCGACAGTTGTAGCAAGCACCGCGTCACCATTTCCCCCCGCTCGTATCCATCCAGCGCCAGCACCAGTTCGCCGAACCGCTGGGGCGACGTGATCGCGGCGAAGTGGCCGGCCTTCGGCGTCAAGACCGCGCCTTTCAGCGCCGCCGTGGGGTCATTCTTTGCCCGCCCCTTGCTGATGGCATAGCGGAACACCTGGCCGATAAAGCCGCGCAAACGGCGGGCAGTTTCGGGCGCGCGCGCCTCGACCCGATTAAGGATAGCCAGAATTTCCGGCGATTCGATTTGCGCAACCGGCCGCGTGCCGATCCAGGGGAACACGTCTTTCTCCAGCTTCTCAATGATCGCTTCGACATATCCAGCGCTGCGCCCCGCGCGCCGCTTTGCTGCCCACAGTTCGCGCGCCACCCCCTCAAAATCGTTGCGGGCTTCTGCTGCCCGGGTGAGCTTAGCCAGGCGCTTGCTGGCGGTCGGGTTCTCGCCTCGTGCCAGTTGGGCGCGCGCGGCTTGGTGCTGCTCGCGCGCCTCGCGTGCGCTGACCGCTGGATAGACGCCCAGGGAGAGGGTTTGCTGCTTCTTGTGGTAGCGATAGTTGAACTGCCAATATTTGGCCCCATCGGGCCGTACGACCAGCACCAGCCCCCCGCCGTCAGACAGCTTGTACTGCTTGTCCGTCGCGGTGGCCTTGCGTATCTGGATGTCCGACAGTTTCGCTAATGCGCCCATGCGTGGTTACCCCATTTGCTGGTAAAAAACGACCGCGCGGCGGCGGTCAGCAGGTTTACCAGCAAAATTACCAGCAAATGGGCTGGGCTGCACGGGGACAAAGTGAGGCAACACCGGGCATAAAAAAACCCGCAGAGCCTTATTTTCTGCGGGTTTCGGGGCATCTTGAGGCAATGCCGTGAGATTTCTTGGCGGACAGAGGGGGATTCGAACCCCCGATACGCTTATCACGTATACACGCTTTCCAGGCGTGCGCCTTCAACCACTCGGCCACCTGTCCTGATCGGGATGCGTTCGCGGCGGGTACCGGGC